>Ga0209640_10000472_pt1 | contig 30930 bp, 20 predicted proteins | sample RifCSP10_1_FD_184018 | JGI IMG/M metagenome (GOLD analysis project Ga0209640, IMG submission 184018) | Soil microbial communities from Rifle, Colorado - Rifle CSP2_sed 10_1 (SPAdes) (version 2) | ecosystem: Environmental > Terrestrial > Deep subsurface > Rock core/Sediment | place: Rifle... | reverse complement strand
CGTGGTGTTCATCCACGGCTTTGCGCTCAACCTTCGAGAGTGGGACGACCAGGTGAAGGCGCTGTCGCCCGACTTTCGTGTGATCGCGTACGACCGACGGGGCTTTGGCAAATCGACCGGAATCGCCGACGTTTGGACGGAGCCTGGCGATCTCAAAGAGCTGCTCGACACCCTCGGCGTCCGCTCCGCCGTGCTCGTCGGCCACTCGGGCGGGGCCGGCGTGGCCATGCGATTTGCCATCGCGCACGGCGACCGCGTGGATGCGCTGGTGCTCTATCCCGGTCAGCCGCCGCGGGGGTTCCCCATCCGCCCGACCGGGCCGAACCCGCTCGGCAACATGGGAGAGTTCGTGCGGATGCACGGGCTCGATTCGCTGTTCAAGTTCATGATGTCGCTGCCCCAATTCCAGAATCCCCCCAACCGGCCGGACATCGATGAGCGCATCAAGGCGATGACGGCGACCTACAGTGGCCGCGATTTGCTCGAGGGACGCGCGACATCGGGTCCGTATCCTCCACCGACTTTCGAGCAAATGAAGGCATTGCGCATCCCGACGTTGTTCGTTGTCGGGGAATGGGAGGCGCCGTATGCGCGCCTGGTGTCGGATTCGATGTCGCGCTGGATGCCTGACGCGCGCCGCGTGGTCATCGCCGGCGGCGGGCACGGCGTGCACTTCGCCGAGGCCGGGCGATTCAACCGGGCGTTGCTGGAATTCCTGCGAACGCTTCCCTCGCGGTCCCGCTGGTAGCCGTCACCGACGATAGACAGTGATGGCCGTGTCATCGAACACGCGGCGCAGTGCTCCTGCGGGAATCACATGCGTCTTCTCGTGCTCCACCGCCAGGACGCGCGCGAACCGGTTGGCCATCCAGTAGGCGATGACCCGATCGAGCATCCGCGAGCCATAGGGCGGATCGGCGAACACCAGGTCATAGGCGCTCTCGCGCAGGGCCGCCGCGAACGGGAGCGCGTCTTTCTTGAAGATCCGCGACCGCTCCTTCATCCGCAGCGCGACCACGTTGGCCTTGAGCGCATGAAGGCTCGCCGGTCGCGTCTCGACGAAGTCGCATCGCCTGGCGCCCCGCGAGAGTGCCTCGAGCCCAAGCGCGCCGGTGCCGGAGAACAGGTCGAGCACGCTCGCGTCCTTGAGGTCCGACTCCAGGACGTCGAGCAGCGCCGCGCGCACGTGCTCCGCGGTGGGGCGCACACGGAAGTCGTTGGGCGAGGTGAGGTCGCGGCCGGCGTATTTGCCGCCGACGATCCTCATGAGAACCGCTTCACGACGTCATCGACTTCGGGCCGGTGTCATCTCCCGACTATTTCCTGGTCAGCGTGATCTGTCCTGCCGCCTCGCGAGCCTTGAGCACCGACACCACGTCCGCCAGAGGCAAGGGCGTGAACTCCCCGGAGAGGAAGTCGCGGATCTCGAGGACCGTCAGCTTCTTCCCGAGCAGCTGGCTGAACTCGGCGTTGAACTCGTCCGGGAGGCGCAGACCCTGCGTGGCCCCGCCACGACCGCCGCCGCCACCACCGCCACCACCTCGCCCACCTGCGGCGCCGCCTCGCCCGCTGGCGGCGACCACGCCGACAGCGGTTGCTGCCGCCTCCTTTTCCTCGGGAGTCATGGCGGGCTCCGTCGCGGCGACCCCGCGCTGCGCGGCCTGCAGTTGGTAGGCCGCTTTCACTTCCTCCAGCAGGGCACCGGCGCGCTTATCGATCAGCGGACCGAACGTCGCGACCTTTTTCTGTCCCTCGGCCACGTTCGTCCAGAGGACGCTGGCGGATCGCACCACCGCCTGCTCGATCTTCGCCTGGTGCGCGATGGCGTTCTTCGCCTCCTTGTACGCCGTCACGAGCGACGTCGCGTCGGTCGCGTCCGCGAGGTAACCCATCCCTTTTGTGTGCGACTCGCCCATGCGCGAAAGCCCGCGTCCCACGTTTTCCTGAGCGACGCGCGCGGCCATCTCGTCGGTGCCGGTACTCAGCGCGGCGAGCGATCCCAGTGCGACGGCGGCGGCGCGCTTGTACTGCGTGGGGTCCTGCTTGTCGGGCGTGTCCTCCGAGGAGTGGTACCACATGTCGGGCCAGGTTATGAACATCACGGCCGGGATCCCGTGCTGCATGTAGGTCACGTGGTCGCTCGCGCCGTAGTGTTTGTCGACCTTGATGTAGAAGGCGTCCTTGCTCCCGCGCGGTGACTCCACCGGCTGAGTGGGCGCGTAGCCGAGGCTGCGGAAGCGCACCCGTTCGCGCGAGATGTCGGCGATGTACTCCATCATGCTCTGCGCGATGTCGTTGATGTACGACGGGAAGGTGTCAGGCGTGCGCTGCAGGATCCAGTAACTCCGGCTCATGGACACACGGATCCCTTCCATGTCGAAGTTCAGCGTGCCGATGATCGCCTTTCCCTTGTCCGGGTGCGCATTGAGGTACGCGTTCGTGCCGGAGATCTCGGGGACGAACTGGAAGTTGATCGTCCGCTTCGGCCGGGGGAGCTTGCCTTCCTCGATCAGCTTGATGTAGGCGCGTCCCACCTCGAGGATCAGCGCACAGCCGGAGTTGTCATCGTTGGCGCCTTGCTTGATCACGCCCTCATAGAGGTGGCAACTGATCGCCGTCTCCTGCGTCGTGCTGCCATCGCCCGGGATCTCGGCGTGCACGTACTCGTTCTTGAACAGCACCTGCTGGCTCTTCACGATGGAGCGCATGGTGATTCGATCGCCGCGGTTCAGCATCGCCACCAGGTTGCGCTGCACCTCGGGTGTGACGCTCCACGCCACCGTGCCGGGTTGCGCCGTCACGCTCGACGAGACGATCTGGTTGGGGAAGTCCTGCGAGCGCTGGAATCCGATTGCGTTGATGCCCAGCACGCCCACGGCACCGCGCTGGACCGCCTGTTGATACGTGGCGTTCGGCGTGCCGGCCGAGACGACGAACTTTCCCTTCACGTCTTTCCCCTCGAAGTCGGACGCGCGTCCGAGGCCCACGTCCACCAATTCGCCGGAGAAGTCGCCATTCGCGTTGAGCGAGGCGAGCGACAGGGCGATGTCGTTGAGGTCGAAGAGCTTTACTGGCTTCGGCGTCGTCATCCACAGCTCGCCCTGCGTAGGCTGCCAGGCCATCTGTCCCACCGCGCCGAAGGTTTCGACTGCGATGTTCGTGAAGCCATAGCGCTTCGCGAAGTCGGCGATGACGCGGGTCTCCCGATACGGCCCACCATACTCTTCCGGCAGCCGCACGCGCTGGTACGGCACCAGCTCGAGCAGGTGGTGCATCGCGCGCTCACCCGAGACCTCGTTGATGATCTGCGTCATTTGCGACTGGGAGAGCAGCGTGCGGTCCTCGCGTTCCTGGGCAAGGAGGGCGGGGGCTGAGGACAGGCAGAGCGCGAGGACGATCGCGGTAGTCGGGGTGTGCGTCATGGGGAGGTCTCTGGGGCGATGCGGCGCTGGACGTCGCGGGCATGTTCCAAAGTGCCTGTGCGCGCGGGTTGGTGCCAACGTACGAGAAGTGCGCCGACGGGTTCGACGTTGTCCACAGCTACAAACCTTGGACCAGTTCAGTGTGCTCCACCGGCGAAGTCGCGCTTTCGGCAGTCCTGCGACATTTGAGTCGCGGATCAAGACGAATTTCGCGAATCATCGCTGATGGCCCCAGACCCGCTCGGCAAGGGGGACGCACCGGAGACCGGAATCAAATGGGAGTCGACCCGCTCATTTTCGCGAGAATCCGCGACCAAAACGTCGCGTGGCCTCGCCCTGCGCCAGCCCTTGGTGCCTTCCGAGCCAAAACGGGGCACCCCCCGCCTTGAAAACCCGCCTACCGAGGGCGACAATGCGATATCCCCTGCGAGGATCATCGTTTGCGTCCGACGGACGTCTCGAATCCCCAGTACTACCATAAGGTTGTCGACTGCCAGTGGGCCTGTCCGGCGCACACCAATGTGCCGGAATACATCCGGCTCATAGCGACGGGCCGCTTTACCGACGCCTACATGGTCAACCGGGAGTCGAACGTCTTCCCGGGTATCCTCGGCCGGACTTGCGACCGTCCCTGCGAGCCCGCCTGCCGGCGAGGCCGAATAGACGGGAAGCCGGTGGCCATCTGCCGCCTCAAGCGCGTGGCCGCAGATCATCGCGATGAGGTCGGCCACCTGCTGCCGGCGATTCCAGCGCAGAAGAATGGAAAGCGCGTCGCCCTCGTTGGCGCGGGCCCGGCGTCGCTGACGGTCTGTAACGACCTGATGCCGTTAGGCTACGAGTGCGTGATCTTCGAGAAGAACGCCTCGCCGGGCGGATTGATGCGCATCAACATCCCCTCGTTCCGCTTGCCGGCGGCGGTGCTGGACGAGGAAGTGAACATGATCCTCGACATGGGCGTCGACGTACGCTACGACACGCCTATCACGAGCATGAAGTCGCTCCTGGCCGAGGGCTTCGACGCAATCTTCGTCGGCAGCGGCGCGCCCAAGGGGAAGGAACTCGAGGTTCCGGGACGCCACGACACGGATCGCATCCACATCGGCATCGAGTGGCTGGCGAGCGTGCACTTCGGCCACATCGACAAGATCGGCGAGCGCGTCCTGATCATCGGCGTCGGCAACACGGCCATGGATTGCTGCCGCACGTCCAAGCGGCTTGGCGGGAAGGATGTGAAAGTCATGGCGCGCCGCACCCGCAAGTTCTTCAAGGCCTCGCCGTGGGAGCTGGAGGATGCCGAGGAGGAGCAGGTCGACATCATCGAAAACCACGCCCCGAAGCGATTCATCATTGAGAACGGGCGCCTGACGGGAATGGAGTTCGAGCGGCTCCGCTGGTTCGAGGAGAACGGGAAGCAGAAAAGCGAAGTCATCGACACGGTGATCATCCCGTGTGACGACGTGATCCTCGCCATCGGTCAGGAAAACGCCTTTCCATGGATCGAGCGCGACACAGGGCTCGAATTCAACCAGTGGGACATGCCCGTCGTCGACAAGAAGACGTTCATGTCGACCCGGCCGGGCGTGTTCTTCGGCGGTGACGCCGCCTGGGGACCCGAGAACATCATCTGGGCGGTGGAGCACGGACACCAGGCAGCGATTTCGATTCACCAGCACTGCCAGGGGATGCCGGTCACGGAGCGTCCGCCGGTGGGCATGACGCTGGCGAGCACGAAACTGGGGATGCACGCCTGGCAGTACAGCAACGATTACAGCGCCGTCCCGCGACAGAAGATGGTCCACGCCGAGCTGACCCAGCGATTCAAGGCGCTCAACGTGGAAGTGGAGCTGGGCTTCACGGCGGAGCAGACGGCGCGGGAAGTGGAGCGATGCCTCAACTGCGACGTGCAGACGCACTTCACCGCCAATCTGTGCATCGAGTGCGATGCCTGCGTGGATGTCTGTCCGACGAACTGCCTGACGATTACGAAGGACGGCGAGGAAGTCGATCTGCGCACGCGGCTGTCGGCACCGGCGGTCAATCTCGCGCAGGAAGTCTATGTGTCCACGGCCCTGCCCCAGACCCGGCGTGTTATGGTGAAGGACGAAGACCTGTGCCTCCACTGCGGACTGTGCGCTGAACGCTGCCCCACCGCTGCCTGGGATATGATGAAGTCAGATATTCTGTTGCCGTATGCCGGGCTTACGAGGCCAGAGGCCAGAGGCCAGAGGCCAGAGGTAGCGGGAGTGCGTTGATCGCATCTCCCATCTCCCATCTCACATCTCATGTCTGGTATCAACGACTTCTGTTTCAAGATCGGGACCGTCAACGGAACCGGTTCGGCCAGCGCCAACGGGTTGCTCATGCAGGCGATCTTCCGCATGGGGATTCCGGTCGTCGGCAAGAACGTGTTCCCGTCGAACATCCAGGGCTTGCCGACGTGGTACGAGATCCGCGTCAACAAGGACGGCTATACGGCCCGCACCGCGCCGTTTGACCTGATGGTGGCGATGAACACAGGGACGTACGCGAGGGACGTCGCCGAGATCAAGTCCGACGGGTACCTGCTGTACGATTCGTCGTGGCCCATGGCCAAATCGCTCCTGCGCGACGACGTCACGGTCATCGGGATCCCGTTAGGTGAGATGTGCAACAACACGTTCACGGGCGACCGCGAGCGCACGCTCATGAAGAATATCGCCTATGCCGGCGCGCTGGCCGCGCTGCTGGCCATCGACATGGACGTGGTCCATGCGATGCTGCAGGAGAAGTTCGGAAAGAAGAAGCACCTGCTCGAGTCGAACTACAAGGCGATTCGCCTGGGCTTTGACTACGCCAGCGAACACTACGACTGCCCGCTGCCGTTCCATCTCGAGAAGATGGATGCGACGCGCGACCATATCCTGATGGACGGCAATACGGCCGCCGCGCTGGGTTGCGTGTACGCCGGCGCGACGGTCGGCGCCTGGTATCCCATCACGCCGGCGACGTCGCTGATGGAGAACTTCCGCGCCTTCTGTGAGCGATACCGCAAGGATGCCTCGGGGAAGCGCAACTTCTGCATCGTGCAGGCCGAGGACGAACTGGCGGCAGCCGGCATGGTGATCGGCGCCGGATGGATGGGGGCGCGCGCGTTCACGCCCACCGCCGGCCCGGGGATTTCGCTCATGGGCGAGTTCGTTGGACTGGCCTACTACGCGGAAGTTCCCGCCGTCTTCTTTGACGTGCAGCGCACCGGTCCCTCGACGGGCATGCCGACACGCACCCAGCAGGCGGACCTGTTGTCGACGGCGTACCTGTCGCACGGCGACACGAAGCACGTGATGCTCTTTCCGGCCAACCCGGAAGAGTCGTTCACGATGGCGCGTGACGCCTTTGATCTTGCCGAGCGATTCCAGACGCCGGTGTTCGTGATGATGGACCTGGACATCGGCATGAACGACTGGATGTGCCGCCGGCTCGAATGGGATGACAGCTACCGGCCTGATCGCGGCGAGGTCCTTGATTCGGCGGCGCTGCAGAAGGTCGAGAGGTTCTTCCGGTACGTGTCGGAGAACGGAGACGGAGTCGCTGCGCGGACGCTGCCTGGCGTGGATCCGAAGGGGTCGTACTTTACGCGCGGATCCGGCCACAACAAGCTCGGCGATTACACCGAGGACTCGGACGAATACCGCGAGGTTGTGGATCGGCTCGTGCGCAAGCTGGCGGCGGCGGCGGAGGCAGTGCCGGCGCCGGAGATCATCAACCAGGGCGGCGCCTCGGCGGCCGTGATCACGCTCGGGGCCTGTCGCGCGGCCGTGCTGGAGGGGCTCGACCGCTTGCGCGAGCAGGGCGTCGTGCTCGACTACATGCGCGTTCGCGGCTTCCCCTTCGGGGCGCCGGTGCGCGAATTCCTCGCTCGCCATGAGAAACACATCGTGATCGAACAGAACCGCGACGGCCAGCTGCGCTCCCTGCTCACGCTCGAGACCGGGATCGCGCCGGAGCGGCTGCTGTCGTTTCGCGATTACGGCGGATTGCCGTTAGGCACCAACCAGGTGGTCGAAGGCGTCCTTGGCCTGCTGCAGGGAGTGGAGGTGTCCGCATGACGTCGATCACCAAGCCGAAAGTCCAGCACCCGTCGTCGACGCGAAATGCGCTGGGGTTGACCCGCCGCGACTATGAAGGCGGCATGTCCACGCTGTGCGCCGGTTGCGGGCACGATTCGGTCACCGCCGCGTTGATCGACGCGTTCTGGCAGCTCGACATCGAGCCGCATCGCGTGGCCAAGCTGAGCGGCATCGGGTGCTCGTCCAAGACCACGGCCTATTTCATCAACCAGGCGCACGGCTTCAACGCCGTGCACGGCCGGATGCCGGCGGTGGCGACGGGCGCCAACGCGGCGAACCGTGAACTCTATTTCGTCGGCGTCTCCGGCGATGGCGACTCGCTGTCGATCGGGCTGGGGCAGATGTGCCACGCCATCCGCCGTAACGTCAGCATGCTGTACGTGCTGGAGAACAACGGCGTCTACGGGCTGACCAAGGGCCAATTCTCGGCGTCGGCGGATATCGGGTCGAAGTCGAAAAAGGGCGAGGCCAATGTCCAGCCGCCCATCGATCCGGTCCTGCTGGCCCTGACGCTCGGCGCTTCGTTTGTGGCGCGGAGTTTCTCGGGCGACAAGGCGCAGCTGATCCCCATCCTGAAGGCCGGGCTGAGGCATGGCGGCTTCGCCATGGTCGACGTGATCTCGCCGTGTGTCACGTTCAACGATCACGAGGCCTCGACCAAGAGCTACCTGTACACGCGGCAGCACTACCACGAAGTGGCACCTGTGGACTTCGTGCCGTTGCGCCGCGAGATCACGGCCACCGAAGCGACGGAAGGCAGCGTCCGGTCGGTGACGATGCACGACGGCAGCACGGTCCACTTCCGCATGCTGGCGGAGGACTATGACCCGACCGATCGTGAGGCCGCGTATCACTACGTGCGTGCGGCACATCAGCGGGGCGAGGTGGCGACGGGCCTCCTGTACATCGAGGAGGGCGCCGCCGACATGCACGGGGTCAACGGGTCGATCGAAGGTGCGTTGACGGGAGTGCCTTACGAAACGCTCTGCCCGGGGAACGCAAAGTTGCAGGAGTTGATGGAGGAGTACCGATAGCGAGGTCAGAGCTTCGAGGTCAGAGGTCCGAAGTGTGTGCCCCCGCGGATTCCCGCGGGGGCGATTCGTTTCGCGACCTCGGACCTCGGACCTCGGACCTCGGACCTGGGACCTATTGCCAGTTCCCTGTGCGGCTCATATATGTATGACTGATACATAACGGACTGCCACATGCTCGACCTGGGAATGAAGAAGGGGAGCGCGACGCTCCTCATCCTGTCGCTGATCGAGCACCAAGCGCGGCATGGCTACGATCTCTCGAAACGGATCGCGTCGCTGTCGCACGGCGTGCTCAAGTTCCATGTCGCCAGTCTCTACCCGCTCCTCTACCGGCTCGAGGACCGGGGCTTGATCGAGGGGCGGTGGGTCGAAAAGGCGGGACAGCGCCGGCGCCGGTTCTATCGCATCACTCCCGCCGGACGGAAATACCTCAACGCCCAGCGCCGGAGCTGGGATGCGCTAGTCGAAGCGATCGGGCGCATCACGGGGAAGAGCCATGCCTGACTTCCGGGAAGAGATTCGCTCGCGCCTCGCCAGGCTGCGCATCGCCCCGGCGCGCGAAGCCGAGATCGTCGACGAGCTGTCGCAACACCTCGACGACGAATATCGGGAGGCTCGTTCCAGAGGGCTCAACGAGGAAGATGCGTCAGGAGCTGCGCTGAATGCGCTCAGCGACCATCCCGCGCTCGCCCGTGCCCTGGCCGGAACGGGCCGAGTGCGCGCTCGTCAGGCGGTGCCCGTCGGAGCTGCCGCTGGATCGCGACTCGCGAACATCTGGCAGGACCTCAGGTTCGGCCTGCGCATCCTCCGCCTGCGTCCCGGGTTCACTGCCGCTGCTGTCCTGCTCGTCGCGCTGGGCATCGCCGCGACCTCCACGATCTTCAGCGTGGTGAACACGGTCCTGCTCAAGCCGCTTCCGTTCCCGCGCTCCGATCGACTGATCGCCTACTGGGGTAGCGCGCCGGACAAGGGACTCGCCGAAGTCGACCTTCCCGACGGGCTCTTCACGTACCAGCGGGCGCACACGCAAACGCTGGTGTCGGTGGCAGCGTACGACAACGGCTCGATGACGCTGACCGACGGCGGCGATCCGGAGCGGATCGACGGCGCCTGGATCTCCCACGACTTCTTCACGGTCCTTCGCGTGCCGCCGGCGTTAGGACGAACGTTCACCCTGGACGAAGAGCGCCCCAGCGGCGGGCTCGTCGTAATCCTCAGTGACGCGCTCTGGCGGCAACGGTTTGGCGCGGATTCCTCGATCATTGGCCGTGCGGTCCGCATAAACGAACTACCGAACACGGTCATCGGTGTGATGCCTCCCGGTTTCGAGTTCCCCGCGCGAAGCCGGTTCTGGGTACCACTGCGGCTCACCGGGCAGGCGTTCAACTGCTGGTGCTTCACAACCGTCGGCCGGCTCCGCGACGGCGTCACTGTCGAGAACGCGCGGCGGGAGATGGCGCGGTTGAGCGATGACCTGGTGATCAGCCGCCCGGACATCTTCCCCAATGCGAAACCTGGCGGATCACTGGTCGTGGCGATGCCTCTGAGGACGCGAATCGCGGGGGACGTCCGGACGCCACTGGTCGTGCTCCTCGCTTCGGTCGGTCTCGTCCTGTTCATCGGATGCGCGAATGTTGCAAACCTGATGCTGGCCCGGGCCGCGCAGCGCACGCGCGAACTCGCCGTGAGGTGTGCGTTAGGTGCCAGCGCGCGCCGGATCCGGTCGCAACTCATGACCGAGGCCGGTCTGGTGCTGCTGCTTGGCCTGGGGAGCGGCCTGCTGGTCACCTGGTGGAGCCTGCGGCTCATCAGGACACTCCCTGCTGACCGCATTCCCCGGATCGACCAGGTGACGCTCGACCCGACGGTTCTGCTCTTCGGAATCGGAACCGCCATAGTCGCCGGCCTGGTGTTCGCGATCGTGCCCGCGTTTCGCGCATCGCGTGTTGACCTCCAGCCGGCTCTCCGGGATGGTGCACGAAGCAGCGGTGGCCCCGGCCACCGCCGGACCACGGATGCGTTCGTCGTCATGCAGATGGCCCTCTCCCTCGTTCTGCTCAGCGGCGCCGCCCTGATGATTCGCAGCTTCCGCAACCTGATGGCAGTCGAAACCGGTTATCGGATCGAGAACATGCTGACCGCGCAGGTCGCGCTGCCCGGCCGCTACCAGAAGGACACCATCGCACGGCAGTTCATGCGGCAGGCGCTCGAGCGGGTGGCCGCGATTCCCGGCGTCGTCCGCGTCGGCGCGGTCAGTCGCCCTCCGCTGGCACCAGGAAACCCGCAGGATAACATCATCGCCGAGGGCAGGGAGCCGGGACCTAACGAGCCGACCCTGGTGGCAAATATCCGCTATGTCACGCCTGGGTACTTCGAGGCGGTTGGCACGCCGATCGTGAATGGTCGCGCTTTCACGCCAGCCGACGGGCCATCGTCACTGCCGGTCACGATCGTCGACGAAAGCCTGGTCCGCCGGTACTGGCCTGGTGAGAACGTCCTAGGCAAGCGGATACGCCACGGCGGTGACCCGGCGCGCAACCGTTGGCTCGTCATTGTCGGCGTCGTGCCCAACATCAAGCACAACAGCCTCGACGAGGATGCGAGCCTGCAGGTGTATGAGCCCTTCGACCAGAGCACGATCTGGTCGATGCACTTCGTCGTCCGCGCCAGGGGTACGCCGGGCTCGCTGATCCCGTCGATCCGGGGCGCGGTCGCCAGCCTCGATCCCGCACTACCCCTCTTCAATGTGAGCACGCTCGAGGAGGCGCTGGCCCGCACGCTGGTGCCACGCCGCCTCACGAATGGCTTGCTGACCGGATTCGCCGCTGTCGCCATGCTCCTCGCCGCCATCGGCATCTATGGCGTCATGTCGCTCAACGTGAACGGCCGGCTGCGCGAGTTCGGCGTCCGACTAGCACTCGGCGCCTCACCGGCAGACGTCCTGAAGCTGGTCCTCCGCGGCGGAGCGCGCCTGGCGGTTATCGGCGTTCTCATCGGAGGCGTGGCATCGTACCTCGCGACGCCGCTCCTTCGCGACTTGCTCTTCCGCGTGGCGCCGCGCGATCTGCTCACGCTCACCGGCGTGGCGGTCCTGTTAGGTGCGGTTGCTCTACTGGCCTGCTATCTCCCCGCGCGCCGCGCGATGCTGGCGGATCCGACGGTTGCGCTCAGAACTGACTGACGGCGAGGTCAGAGGTCAGAGGCCCCCGCGGATTCCCGCGGGGGCGATTCGTTTCGCGACCTCGGACCTCGGACCTCGGACCTCGGAACTCAGAAACGGTAGCTCAGCGATCCGAAGTGCTGCATCATGCGTCCGTCCGCTCCCCGCTCCTGGTACGTCGAGAGCGTCAGGTAGACTGACCGGCCGATGCCCACGTCGAAGTCGGCGCCCAGCCATCTCAGTGTCGTCGGGGCCGCGCCATCGAGCGGACGCACGTCTCTTCGCGTTCCGCCGTTCAGGTCGAGTCGGAACCGGCCGCCCGGCTGAAACTCCAGCGACGCGGACCGCAACTCTCCATCCAGGAGGGCGCCGGTGTACCGAGTTGCGCGCAGGCGAATGCCCGCACCGATCGGCGTCAGGCGGGTGAGGCCCGCCGACGCGGTCCATGAATCAGACGCGCCGCTGGTGCCGCCCCGGCTCGTTCGCGCGTCGAAACCGGCCATGAAGTGGCCGGCCAGCGAGAGCTGTGTACCCGCCCACGTGCCCTGTCGGAAGCTGTCGTCGAATTCCAGCTCGGGGCTCAGGAAATCACGATACAGCCGGACGCTGCGCCGGTTATCGTAACCGGCGTGCACGGAAAGGTCGGGCCCGAGTGCCAGGCGCGCGGTCGCGAACGTTGCCGTGGGCGTGGTGGTCGTGGACTCTGCCTCAGCCTTCCAGCCGCGATTGTAGTCCACTTCCTGCGATGCGTACAGCGACAGCGCTCGGTTCACGAACAGGCCCTGAACATAAAGAAACTCGCGATTCACGGCGTCGCGGCCGTACGATCCGATCGCTCCCGTCGTCAGGGACCAGACACCCGGTTCACCGGGCGCGTTATGCAGGCGAAACCAGGCGCCGTATTCGCGGATCTCGCTGGAGTAGCCGAACGTTGCCGCATCCGGTTGGCTGCCGGCGAAGAGCCCGGCCCCGGTGTGGCGCCAGGTGTAATCGGCCGCCACGCCGTCGAACAATCCGACGGGTGAGAGCGCGGTGGCGAACTGTCGTCCGAGGGTAATCCGCCCCGGGCCCATGGTGCCATCGAGGTGCACCGCCGCCTGGTAGACCCGCGTGTCGGCCGCCTGGTTCTGGCTCGACTGGGTGGCGCGTCGTGTCCGGTTGGCGCGCACGTCGATCGTCAGGCCGAGCGGCGTGCCGCCAAGCTGCTGGCCGTCGATCCGCACATCGAGCGCCGGTTGCGTCACCGAGCTGGAAACGCTGGACTGGTACCGGGTCTGGAAGTACCGGGCGCCGATGCGCCCCCGCAGGCTCCCCGTGGATCGTGGCGCGGTTCGCGGCGTCGAAGCCGACGAGGCGTCAGGCGTCGCCGATGCCATGCCCGCTGTGGCAGCGCGCGGGACGATCGCCGTGAAGCGCGCCGAGTCGCCGATGGCCAGCGACTGCGACGATCGGACAATTGTGCACGACGACCGATTGGAGGAGACGTACGCAACGGTCAATTCAGCGATGACCAGCCCGCCGCGAACAACCTCGACGCGGGCTCCTTCGGCCAAGCCGGCTTTCGTGCCGGCGTCCAGGTACACGGAACCGCCCGTGAGATAAGTGACCGAGGTCCAGCTCACGCGCGTCGAGTCGGCCGGGCGCGCCTGCGCGCCTGACGAACCGGGGAACACGGCAGCCAACGCGATCACGATCGAAAGCCGCCAGGTCATCGGGGACATCATCCTCAATCCCCCCTGGGATGGCAGGCATAACAGGACTGGCTGTCATACTTGTAACCCGCGCGTCCCTTGTGCTTGTCGTCCATGGAGGTCTGGTTATGCTCGTGGCACGTCAGACACGTGAAGACCTTGAAGTTCGTCGGTGACGTGTGGCACGTCGCGCACGAGGACCACTTGCCGCGGTGCTTGCCGGAATAGATGGGGAAGTACTGCCCGTCATGATTGAACGTCGCGCCGAGCCACGTCGTGGTCGTGTGGCAGCTGGCGCAGGTCGTCGGGAACGAGGCCGCCGCGTGGTTCGGGTTTGTGGTCTGGTTGTAGTCGGTCTGATGGCACGAGGCGCAGGCGGTGCTCTTGCCGCGATAAACGCCATCGCCGTGACACGCGAGGCAGGCGGTGGTGGTATGCGCGCCAGTCAGGGGAAACGTGGTCGCGCTGTGATTGAAGGACCCCGGCAGCCAGGCCGTCGTGGTGTGGCAGGTGGAGCACGTGGTGCCGATGCCTGACGAGCCGTGGGGCGGCTGGGTGGTGGCGGTGTAGTCAGCCTGGTGACAGCTCAGGCATGCGATGGACTTCCCGTTGTAAACGCCGTCGGCGTGACAGCCGGCGCAACTGGCGGCGCGATGCGCCCCGGTGAGCGGGAAACTCGTGACGTTGTGATCGTAGGTGCCGCCGGCCCAGGCCGTCGTGGTGTGGCACGAGGTGCATGTCGTTCCGATGCCGGAGCTGCCGTGCGGCGGCTTGGTCGTCCCGGTGTAGTCAGCCTGGTGGCAACTGAGGCATTCCATGGACTTCCCGCGATACACGCCGTCGGCGTGACAACCAGCACAGCTCGTGGCCAGGTGCGCACCGGTGAGCGGGAACCGCGTCGCGGAGTGGTTGAATACCGCGCCAAGCCAGGCGGTGGTGTTATGGCAGGTCGCGCATGTTGTGGAATAGCCCGTGGCGTCGTGCGGCGGTTGGGTGGTGGCGTCGTAGCGCGTGCGATGGCAGCTCGCGCAGTCGGTGGCCTTTCCATTGAAGACGCCGTCGCCATGACAGCCACTGCAGGACGTGGTCCGATGCGCGCCAGTCAGCGGAAAGTCAGTTGCGGTGTGGTCAAAAGTCGCCCCGATCCATATGCCGGTAGTGTGGCAGGACTCGCAGGCGGTGGGGAACCCTGAATGCGGAGGAGTCCTGGCGGCGTCGTACTTTGACTGGTGACAGGACACGCACGTCGTCGGCTTGCCATTGTAGACATTGTCGGCGTGGCAGCCGGCGCACGTCGTCGTCCGGTGCGTTCCCGTGAGCGGAAAGTCTGTCGCATCATGGTTGTAGGCGGCGCCCGCCCAGGCGGTGGTGGTGTGGCACACGGTGCACGGCGCCGTGAATCCGGCGGCCGCGTGAGGCGGGTTCGTCGTTCTCTGGAAGTCCGTCTGGTGGCACGACGCGCACTCCATGCTCTTGCCGCGATACACCTGGTCGGCATGACATCCCGTGCAGGCGACGGCGTTATGCGCCCCGGTCAGCGCGAAGCGCGTCGTGCTGTGATCGAAGGGTGAGCCGGGCCACGCCGTGGTGTTGTGGCACGTCGTGCAGGTGGTGGAGAAACCCGCCGCGGCGTGCGCTGGCTTGGCGGTGCGATCGTAGTCGGCGCGGTGGCAGCCGGCGCAATCCATCACCTTGCCGCGATAGACGCCGTCGCCATGGCATCCTTGGCAGGACGCCGCCTGGTGCGCGCCCACGAGCGGGAACGCGGTCTGATTGTGGTCGAAGCGCGCGTTCTTCCAGCTGTTGATCGAATGACAGGCGGTGCACTCCGTGAAACCGGCGGCCTTGTGATCGGGGACAGTGACAGCTCGCGCGTCGGCAGCGTGGCAACCCTGGCAGGTGGTGCTGCGGCCGACGAACTGCAATTGTCCCGAGCTCGAGCGCGTGTGACACGCCGAACAGGTGACGGAGGCGTGCGCACCACGCAGCGGGAATCGCGTCAGCTCGTGGGCCTGCTTCATCGCCGGTTCCTCGGCGAAGCTGCGTGGCGAGTGGCACCGCGCACAATCCGCGCCGAGCTCGCCCTTGTGGATGTCCTCGTGGCATGAGGCGCACTTCGGCGTCAGGCCCTTGAAGTCGAGGCGCTTGTGACAGCCGGTGCACGACGTGCGGGTGTGGGCGCCCTCGAGCGGGAACGTGGTCGGGGCGTGCTTGAACGTGTCGCTCACGCGCGCCGGCTTCCATGCGTCAGGCGCGTGGCAGGTGGCGCAGGGAAGGCTGAGCGTACCGTGTGGATTCGACGTCTGTTGCCCGGCCCCGGGGCGCGCCAGCAGGAGCAGGGCGGCGACAATGATCGCGGGGCGGGTCATGCCGCCCCCCGCTTGTCGTGGCAGCTTTCACACCGACCGGAGACCGGACGATAGACCGTCATCCCGGCGCCGCCGACGTCCTTGCGCACGTGGCAGCGCGCGCACGCGACCTTCGCGTGGGCGCCGCGCAACGAGAACGATGCGTCCCGCTCGTGGTCGAACAGCGGCGCCGGCGCAAACGCGTCGACTCCATGACAGGATTCGCAGGACCGGTTCTTCCGGCTCGCGAACTGCTCGCCATGCGGATCGCCGTGGCACGTCGCACAGGTTCGGGTGGATGCTGTCGCGGCCGGGAAGCGGGTGACACCGCGCGCCGAGCGAAGCAGCGTCGACGACCCCGGCTTCGCCTTCAGTTCCTCATGGCACGACACGCAGGCCACGGCCCGGTGCGCGCCCTTGAGCTGGAACGCGAACCGGTCATGCCGGACCGCATCGATGAGCGACGGGCGGAACGTCGTCGATGAGTGACAGGCACCGCACCCGCCGTCTGTCGGAAGCGGTCCCGTGGTGTCGTACCGGCCAGCATGCGGGTCCACGTGGCAATCGGCGCAGGCGGCGCCGGTCAGGCTGATCGCGAACGCGGCATGCCCTAACGACGTCGCCGGCGCAGGAGCGGGAAGGCCGGGCCGGTCACCGCCGTGGCATGCCCGGCAGGGGATTTCAGCGTGACGCCCTTCGAGCCGGAGCCGCAGCTTCGCGTGCCGGGCGACCGAGTACGTGCTCGGCGTCCATCCGGCGACCGCATGGCAGCGCTCGCACGCACCCTTGTCGGTGCGCGCCGCCAGTTGCCCGCCATGCGAGTCCACGTGGCAGTCGGCGCAACGGCCGAACGGCATGCGAAGCCGCGCGACAGGCGTGGCCTTCGCGCCGCCCGGCATCGGCGACGGCGTGTGACACTTCATGCACGCCACCTGGGCGTGACGTCCTTCGAGCGGATAGGGCGACGACGCATGCTGGGCAATGGTGAAAGAACTGGGCGAAAAACCATCGACGCGATGGCAAGCGCCGCAGTCGGCTGGTTTGCCCGCCAATACCGCCTTCCCGTTATGCGGGTCGCTGTGACAGCCTTCACAGGTGTCGAATGCAGGTTTCGGCCTGGCGAGATCAGGACCGTGACATCCGGCGCACGACACGCGTCCGTGGCGCCCCTTGAGCGGGTACCGCGTCAGGTTGTGGTTGAACGCCCGCCCCTCGATCGCCTCGAATCCCTTCGTGGTGTGGCAGTCCCCGCAGCGCGACGACAGGCGTCCCCGATGTGGATCGTCGTGGCAGTCGGCGCAGCCGCGAAACGGCACCGGCGAGTAGACCGGGATCGGCTGACGCTGTGCATCCTTCCGCAGCGTCAGGCGCTTCGAGAGGTGGCACGCATTGCACTCGACTTCCGAGTGCTTGCCGGTGAGCGCGTAGTCGGTGCTGTCGTGCGAAAAGCGCGGCGCCCGTTTCCAGTCGCGGCTGTCGTGGCACGCGTCGCATCGGGCATCGAGCGCGCCACGATGCTCGTCGTCGTTGCGATGACACGATGCGCATGACGTCTCCAGCCCGGTCCACCCGGCACCGGTGGTGCGCTTCAGCAGACTCGCCCCTTCGGAGGAGCGGTACTCCGCTGCGTGGCACTCCTGGCACTTGAGCTCCAGGTGTCCGTCTTCCAGCGCCCACCCGGCGGTCCGATGATCGAAACGCTCAGGCGATCCCCCGGGCCACGCGATCAGGGCAAAGTCCGCGCCTGCATGATCCGGGTGGCACGAGGCGCAGTCCTTCGCTCGGGCGTCCCTGCTGGCGTGGTATCCCCGGTTGCGCTCAACCAGCCACGAAATCTCCTCGTGGCAGGAGAGGCATGAGGCGGTCATCGCGCCCTTCCTGGGGCCGTGGCAGCGAGCGCAGTTGAGCGATCCTTCGAGCTTCGCATGCGCCTTTGCCAGCGGCCCCGGGGAGATCTGCGCCCGCAGCGCTCCGGGCATGCCGAGGCAGGCCATGACGACGAGAACGACGAGAACGACGAGAACGGTGAGTCGCGGCGCCGTGGAGTTCATCCTGCCTTGGCTGGTGACACCACCGGCACGTCCTTCTGGACGATCCTCACGCCGAGCCGTTCGAGGAACGTGAACGGAGCCTCGCCGCCGATGCGGACGATGACATCGTCGTTAGGTAGGATGGCCGACTCGCCCGCCACGTCCAGGACGCAGAGTTCATTCCTGATTTCGCGAACGACCGTCCTGAACAGCACCCGCACCCGGCCGCCGGCGACGGCCTCGTCGATCTTGGCCTGGTTGCGTTCCTTGATCTTGGTGAACGCCTCACCGCGATAGGCGAGCGTCACGCCCGTGCCCTCCTGGTTGGCGAGACCGACGGCCGATTCGATGGCGCTGTCTCCCCCGCCAACTACCAGCACTCGGCGATTGGCGAACGCCTCCATCTCCACGATGTCGTAGAAGACCTTGTCGAGGTCTTCGCCCTGAACGCCGAGCCGGCGGGGCGTCCCCCGCCTCCCCATGGCCAGCACGACACGGCGGGCGCGATACGCGCCGCCCGCGGTTTGCACGGTGAACCCATCGCCATCCCGCGCCACGTTCTCCACGCGCTCGCCTGTGCGCACTTCGAGGCCGGTATTCGCGACGATGGTCTCCCAGACCTGGAGCAGTGTTTCCTTGGACGAGTCGGCCACCCAGAGATCGCCGTAGAGTGGCACACGGACTGGTTCCGCCAGGAGGAACTTTCGACGCGGATACTTCCGGACGGTGTCGGAGAGTGAACCCTGCTCCAGCACGCGGTACGTCAGTCCACGGCGCAGCGCTTCGAGGCCGGCGCTCAAACCAGCAGGTCCCGAGCCAACGACGACCACGTCAACAACGTCTGTGGAGGTCGTGCCGGGCGCCGGCACCATCTTTGCGAGGTGTTCAACGGCGATCTTCCCCTCGTTGATGGCGTTCTTGATGAGGCCGCGCCCGCCCAGTTCCCCCACGATGTACAGGCCGGGCACGTTCGTCTCGAAGTTCGCGTCGACCTGCGGCACGGTGACACGCGTGACTGATGCACCGGTGCTGAGCGCAATCGCGCCGATGGGACAGGCGCTCACGCACTCGCCGTGTCCCTTGCAGAGCCCGATGTCCACGATCGCGAGTTTGTCCTGAACCGTGATGGCGCCGGGTTCGGGACACGCGGCTTCACAAGTGCCGCATCCCACGCACAGGTCGCCACGAACGAGAGCGTGCATCGCCGACTTGTCGGTCGGACCGGCGCTGTCGTCCACGGCACTCGCCGCGACCACTTCGAAGACCTGCTGCGGAATGCCGCACGCCGGACAGAATGCCGACCCATCGGCGACCGGCGCCGCGCACCGGGGACAGGGCCGCCCCTTCGGCGCCGCCGTCTTTCGTGCCGCGGGTTCGTGGCCGGAACGCCTGAGGTGGCGAGCCACGAACAGCGCGGTCATCGCCAGGAACGCGATGCTCGTCAGGAGCATGTCCATCGGCGATCTACCCGAACCAGGTGGCGCCGACCGCGATGACGACGACGACGTGCACCACGACCGCGATCAGCGCCGAGATCGCGACCGGCCGATGCGCGACGTGCCACCAGCGGAAGACGCGATGCGTCGCGTCGAGCAGGCGGACCTGCTGAGCGAGTGCCATCTCGCGCGACGCGAGGCGGAGGGCCTCGTCGAGGGAATGGCGGGACGGACGAAGTCCTCTTGGCGCGAGCGTGGTCCATCGACGCCGCAGGGCCCATGTCCGCCGCCAACGCAGCAGGTCGCCGGTCGCCAGCTCGAAGACGGTGCGCGGAATCCCCATATCCCGCACGGGTGGCGACGCCACGGCGAGCGTCTGTTCAACCACTGCCCGATCGATGCGCGTGGTCGCGGCAATCCGATCGACCAGGCCAGCCCGCTGGGCGGCGACTTCATCACGCGACAGTTCCACGCCCGACCGGGCACGCGGGATGTGGGAGTACAGGTAACGGCCAACGACGCCACTCGCGCAGACGAGCAGGATGGCCGTGTATCCGAGTCCGATGACGCCGTCGAATCGCCAGGCCGCATGGATCGCCAGCAGCAGCGGGAGCGTCAGCGCCGCCGTGACGTGAACGTCGAGCCACTTGCCGACGGATCCCGTCCAGGCGAGCGACCTGAACTTCTTGCGCAGCGGATACAGCCAGAGGAACACGAAGATCGTGAACGCGAGGACCCCGGCGCTTTGTCCGATATACCCCGACGGACGGAGCCAATTGTGCAGCGGATGCCGGACCCGGACGGCCATCGGGGCGGCGTAATAGCCCGTTCCCAGGACGTTGATGGCGACGAGGATGCTCATGACCACGCCGAGGACGAGCTTCCGCGGGGCCGTGCCTTCCGCGCGGGATGCAGCGGCAGGTGTGGTCGCGGACGGCCTGTTCGTCGGGGCGCGCGGCGGCGTGGGAGGCGTGGCCGGGCGCGCGGCAGGAGCCGCCGTCTTCGCGGCGCGAAGATCCTGAGCGAGATTCGATTTCATCGACTGTACCGGCGGGGTGGGGGACCCGTCGTGCTGCGAGTCAACCGTGCGGCGCCCGGGCAGAACGGCTCAACCTGCATCGACGTGTGCCCGGAACGCTGTGCGCCACGTCGCAATGCAGAACACCGCGCACAGCGAAGACCCTGACCGTGGGCGGCATGTCAAGCACGACGCCTGCGCGGGCGTTCGGTCACGTGGTGCGCCAGCACCGCCTAACGCCGATGCAGAAATCCCGTGGCGAAGGCGCGGGAATCAGTGTGATCCAGGATACACCGGAGAGTCACGCAGGATTTTCAGCCTGTCGGGAAATCGTCCACTTCCGGCGAGGCCGCGAGGTCAGGGGGCCGGCCGGGTGACCCGCGTGGCCATCGCGGCGCCGGCAAGAAGGAGCAGACCAGCCAGGAGGAACGGCGCGCCGGGCAGGTGCACGGGAGCCCCGGGGCTTATGGCCCGTGAAAAGATCTGAGTGAAGAGCAGTGGACCGACCATCCCCGTGATGCCCATCAGGCTCGAGTTTGCTCCCTGGAGTTGTCCCTGTTCATATGGTTGTACGCGCCGGGTCATCAGCGCCTGCACCGACGGGCCGAACAGTCCCATGAACGCGAACACCGGTATGAACGAGATGAAGAGCGTCCCGGTGGGCGCCAGGCCGTACGCTGCGAATCCGATCGCTCCGGCAATCAGACCCGCCAGCAACGATCGGCGCTCACCGATGCGCGCGACGATCAAGCGCACCAGTCCGCCCTGGACGATCATGCTGCACACGCCGACCAACGCCAGCGTGAGGCCCACGGCGCGTGCGTCCCATCCGAAGCGGTAACCGGCGTACAGCACGAACACGCTTGGCAGCACCGTGTGCGCCAGAAGGTACAGCATGTTCAGCGCCGCCAGACCGAGCAGTTCGGGATGGGACCGAAGTAGCACCAGCGAACCCATGGGGTTTGCCCGCCGCCATGAGAAGGCCGCCCGCTTCTCCGGCGGGAGCGATTCGGGGAGCACGAAAAACCCGTACAACGCGTTCGACAGAGCCAGCGCGGCGGACACCCAGAAGGGAAGCCGCGTATCGATGCCTCCCAGCACACCGCCTAACGCCGGCCCGAGCACGAAACCCAGGCCGAATGCCGCGCCCACGATCCCGAAGCTCCCCGCACGCTTCTCGGCCGGTGTGACATCCGCGATATAGGCGAACGCCGTCGCCAGGCTGGCGGACGTGATGCCTGAAATCACGCGTCCGACGAAGAGCCATCCCAGCGAGGGAGCCAGCGCCATGAAGACGTAGTCCAGCCCGAGTCCCAGGCAGGAGATGAGGATCACTGGTCGGCGGCCGACGTGATCCGACAGCGCGCCGAGTATTGGCGAGCAGACGAACTGCATCAGCGCCCAGATGAAGCCAAACGCGCCGTAGATGGCCGCCGCGCGCGCCGTGTCGCCGCCGAGAAATCCTTCGACGAGCCTGGGCAGCACGGGGATGATCACCCCGAGCGCGAGGACATCGATGACGACGGTGACGAAGATGAACGCGATCGCCGCCCGGCGTGGAGCGGGCGGCGAGTCCAGCTCAGCTCTGAGTGTGTTCGGAGTCGTCAACGAGTGCGCGGACGACCAGCCTCGGTCGACGCACCGGGCTTGTCAGGCGGCGGCTCCTCCTCCTGCCAATAGAACGGACCCGCCTTCTTCACCCGCGGCCAGATCTCGTCGAGCGTGTTGCCGTTGTAGAGGCGACCGTTCTTCATCACGTAGCGGATCGCGGCCGTGTTGCGGATGTTGTCGAGCGGATTCCGGTCGAGCACCACCAGGTCGGCGAGCTTGCCTTGCTCGATCGTCCCCAGGTCCTGACCCAGTCCAATCGCTTCGGCTCCCATGCTGGTGGCAATGCGCAGCGCATCGTGATTCGACATGCCGCCCATCGCGATGGACCAGAGTTCCCAGTGATAGCCAAAGCCCTGCAACTGGCCGTGCGAGCCAACGCCCGCCTGGCCGCCGGCGGCGATCAGGTCGCGGATGGACTCGCCAACCGGCTTCATGATGTGCTGCGAGGGATGGAACCACCCAGCGCCGGCGCCTGTCGTCACCGCACCCGTGGACCCGCCCCGACGGAGGATCTTCGCCTCGAGATCACTCCACGGCGTGAACCGCTTCAGCTTCTCGTCATTGAGAAGATCGAGCGTCTCGTACCAGTAGTTCTCTGCCCACGGCCCACCGTATGCAACGAGAATGGTCGGCGTGTATACGATCTTCGACTCGACCATCATGTGAATCAGGTCCGACTGCAGCGGGAACGTGGGAATGGTGTGTTCGTGACCGCTGTAGCCGTCGATCAGCTCCGTCACGTTCATTCGGATGTCGAGGGAACCCTCGGTCGTCGGCATCAGCTTCAGCTCGTTCGCGGCCTCGATCACCCACTGCCGTTGTTCGCGGTTCCCGGCGACGTACTGCTTGAGCGTCTTGGTGTCGTAGTAATCGCTGTACCGCTTCAGGATTCGGCGCGCGTGATCGAGGTCTCGAATGTTCTCGCTGGAGAACACGCCGGGACCGGTCGAATAGATGCGTGGACCCAGAATACGCCCCGCGGCGACCTGGTCTTCATAAGAGAGCACGTCGGTGCTGCCCGTCTGCGGGTCGCGCGTCGTGGTCACGCCGTACGCGAGATTGACGACGTAGCTCCACACCGGTTCGCGGTGCACGCCGCTCGAGAGCCGCAGGTGGCCGTGCGTGTCGACGAACCCGGGCACAATGGTCTTTCCGCCGACGTCGATCACGCGCGCGCCCGAGGGCACGCTGACGCTGCCGCGCCGCCCAACGGCGCGAATCCGGTTGTTCACCACGACGATATCGGCGTTCTCGATCACCTCGGTGCCCTTCATGGTGATCACGCGTGCCCCGCGGAGCACCGCGCTTCCGCTGGGAATGTCGCGCTGGGCCGTGATGATGATGCGCCTTTCATCCGGCTGGAACATCGGTGTTTGTCGCGAGCCACCCTGTCGCCCACCCCCAGCGGTGGAATCGCCTGCCGCTGCGTTCCCTCCGCGTCCTCCGCGTGAGGCATTTGAGCGACGCACCGAATCGTCGAACGCCTTCCCGCGCTCCAGGTTGTAGACCACGTGCGCATTGCCGATCGACCAATGCACGTTGCGGCCGTCAGCGCTCCACGTCGGGAACTGCCCGCCGATGTCGGTGAGCTTCTTCACCGGGAAAGTCGCATTCTCCGGGTTGCCGACGGAAACCGTCGGCTCGGTGCCGCCGACCCAGGGAATCGTCACGATGTACAGGTCACTCAACACCTGCGCCAGCGCCTGATCCCCGTCAGGCGAAATCAGCACCGTGGACGCGCCACCTCCCCCTCCACCGCCTCCGCCCGGTGCGCCACCACCGGTCACGCGCAGGTGCGTCTTCACGTCCGTGCCATCCCAGCGCATCGACACGAGCCCCCGGCCACCGCCGTAGGCGTAGATCCGGCTCGCATCGCGCGTGAATTGCGGTGACGACAGCCCTCCGGCTGGCGCTATCACGGTCGTGGCGCCACCTGCGGCGGGGATCCAGACGAGGTCGGTCGCGCCGCCCCCAACCTGTTCGCGGAAGTTGCGTGCCGGCGACCGCACGGCCACGATGCGCTGCCCATCGGGCGTGTACGTCGGTTCCTGGAATGCGGCCGGGTTGCTCGTCAGCCGCTGCGGGTTCCCGCCCGCAGCCGTCACGCGATACAGATTGCCGCCATCGGCGTTGGTCCACGTCGTATAAGCGATGTACTCGCCGTCGGGGCTCCAGGCCGGCTGATACTCCCCGACATCCATGTTCGTTAGGCGCCGAGGAGTGCCGGCGGGCCAGTCCATGACGTAGAGGCGGTCGAGGGCGACGAAGGCGAGGCGACGGCCGTCCGGGGAGGGCACCGCGTCGCGGATCTGCTTCACGATGAACGTGGCCGAGTCGGCAATGGGATACTGGAAGTGGACCGCCGGTCCGAAGGCCTGAACGACCTCGGCCTCCATGGGGATCTCCGCCGGCGCGCCGCCGTCGACGGGCACTTTCCAGAGCTTGCCGTTCCACGTGGCGATCAGGTGACGCGAGTCCGGCGTGAAGGTCATGCCGGGGTATGCATCGAGCGTGGCACGCGACTCCTGGTCGTCGCGCTGGACCGGATAGACGAACCACCGCTCTTCGCTCGATTCCAGGTCGCGGATGCGAAGTCGCGTTTCGTTGATGTGTCGCGTGCCGTACACGAGCCACCGGCCGTCAGGCGACAGCGTCGGGCGAAACGCCGAGCCCCAGCGGTTCTCTCGCGTGGCCACTTCGCCCGATTCGCGATCGTAGACGCGGAGGTCGTAGTCGCTCATCGCCGTGTTGTAGATCCACTGTCCGCGGCGCTCGGCGAACCAGACCCAGCGACCATCCTTGCCGAAGGCGACGCCCATCTGGCGGGCAACGTCGGTTCCACCACCACCACGACCGGCGCCGGCGGCGGCAGCATCCGCACGAATCAACTGCTGTCCCTGGCCGCCGTCGACGTGGTAGATCCAGAGCTTCGTGTCCCGTGTGGCGACGATGTACTTCCCGTCCGGTGTGTAGTCGGGCGAGTAGTAGGCGTTGGTCTTGCCGCGCGTGACCTGGATCGTGTCGGACTTGTCGACCGCGATCGTCCACAGGTTCCATCCGCCATCGCGATCGCTGACGAAGACCACGCGCTTTCCGTCCGGCGAGAAGCGTGGCTGGCCGTCGAACGCCATGCCGCGCGTGAGCGGCGTCGCCTTGCCGCCTGACGAAGGTATGGTATACAGGTCGCCGAGGAGGTCGAAGACGAGCGTCTGGCCGTCGGGACTCACGTCGACGGACATCCAGTGTCCGACCTTCGTTGTGTATGTCGCGGTCCGCGTCGGCTTGAGCGGCAGTCCCTCCTGCATCGGATCGCGTGGAGGGGTCGTGGCTCGGCCACCCTGCCCAGCGGCCTCAGGAGCGGAAAACGTCACGAGCGCGAGCGCCGAAATGGTGACTCGCAGCGAAGCGGTCAAGGGGCGTGAGATCGACATGGCCTGCCCTGGTGGGGGGTGCGGTTTGCGGACTCGCACAGAATGCGACGCCACAGCGCAAAGCGCAAAGCGCAAAGGGTCCCCCCCAGTCCTTCCCCTGAGCGGCCCGCGACCCGCGGGCCAGCCGGCCTATCTGTTCTTACTCTCTTGCGCGGACGGGCTCCGCCGCGCGCTGGCCCGCATTCAGCGCGGGCATGAGGTTCGCCTCGGCCAGCACCTTCGTCTGGTACCGCTGCGATTCGCCCACGCGCTCGATCTCGATGGCGATGGCGTCGACTGCTTGCTCGAGGCGCTCCATGCGGGCGTCCTGCTCGGCGCTTCCAGTCACTGAACCGCGACGACCGCGGACCCACATCCTTCGCACGAACACGATGGCAATCGGCAACAGGACAAAGAAGCCGAACGACATCGCCATGATCTGGATCGTATCCTCGCTCAGCGCGCTGATACCCGAACGCGGCGGCACCAGCACCGTCCCCACAGGCACCTGACCAGTCCGAAGGGTCCGTCCGGACGCTTCGATGTCCTTCTCGATGTTGACGATCCGATCGTTCAGCACCAGCAGTTGCTGGCGCATTCCTTCCTCGGTGCCAGGCGGTGCAGAGCGAATCTCGTCCAGGAGGTCTTCCCGCCGACTCTGCGCCGAGGAGATCTGATTGGACATCTCGCTCCGCTGGCGGCGGATCACCTGCATCTCGGCCTCGGTGATAGGCCGCATGAGCTGACCAGACGGTGCGACCTCGACGACAACCGGTTGTGTGGTCGGGTTTTGCATAGGCTGTCCTACGGCTCGGGGCGGCTGGGAGTTACAGGGCAGAGGGCAGAGGGCTCACCCCTCCGGAGTCCCCGCCAACAACGGCTCCAGTTCCACAGCCGCCGCTCCGTTCTCGTTGCAGATCGCGTACCGCGTCTCACCGGCATGGTACATCGCCACGCCGGCCGTCTCGCCTCGCTTGTTCAGTACGAAGAACCGGATGTTGAAGTTCGGGTTCCCCTTGCTGTTCAGGAGGCGCCGTTCGACGGTGTTGGCCTTGATCCGCTTGAGCGCCTCCATGCCGGCATCCTCTGGAGACATACCTCGCCGCATCGACTCCACGATCAGGAACGAGCTCAGGTTGAACAGATTCGCTTCGCCACGGCCCGTCGAGCCGGCGGCGCCGACGTCGTTGTCGATGTAGAGGCCCGCGCCGAGTATGGGCGAGTCGCCGACGCGGCCGGGGATCTTCCAGGCCAGACCGCTCGTGGTCGTGACTCCGCAGATGTCGCCGTTGGCGTTGATGCCGTCGCAGTTGATTGTCCCCCAGAAGCTGCCCTCGGGGATCAGTCCGTCGCGGACCATCGACCGGCCCGCCTCGAGCGCGCGGTCGGCGAAGCCTTGCCCGCGCTCCTGCGTTGGGGGCCGGCGCGCCGGGCCGTTCGGATCCAGCCAGTGGTCGGGATCGAGGCGCCGGCGCCATTCGAGCCAGAGTTTCCGGGACTGTTCCGTATTCAGGTCGTCCTCCACCGTAAACCCCATGGCGCGCGCAAAGTCCTGCGCCCCGCGACCCGCCAGCAGGTGATGGTCGGTGTAGTCGGCTACGGCGCGCGCCACCATCGACGGAGTGCGGACGCCCTCGATGGCTGCCACGGCGCCGGCACGCTTCTTCGGCCCGTGCATGCACGACGCATCGAGCTGCACCACGCCATCGGCGTTAGGCAGCGCCCCGTAACCGATGCCGGTCTCCTGCGGGTCCAGCTCGGGGATGTTCACACCCTCGATCAGCGCATCGAGGACGTCCTTGCCTTCCGTGATCAGGCGGAACGCCTTCTCGACGGCATTCTCGCGGCCGCCGTTCCGGTACCGGAAGCCGGACCAGTCCGAGATCACGACCGGCTTCACGGCACCGCGCGCCTGGATGGCCGGAGCAGGGAATGGAGAGATCGTGCCGGTGTTCGAAACGACTGCGCCGACGGCCAGCGTGGCCGAGGCGTGCCTGAGGAAGTCGCGTCGGTCGATCGGCTCTTGTGCCATGTTCCGCTCCGGGTTCGATTTTGCTTTGCGCTTTGCGCTTTGCGCTCCTTCGGTTCCCATCATGCACCCTCTGAACGCCAACTGGAAGGCGGCTGGCACGATTCCGAGTGGAACGGACATCGGCCACGTGCACCTCAAGGTGTCGAGTATCGACAAGGCGCTCGACTTCTATTGTGGAGTGCTCGGCTTCGAACTCATGACCACGCTCGGCGATTCGGCGGCGTTCGTGTCGGCGGGCGGCTACCATCATCATATCGGGCTGAACACGTGGCACAGCCGCGGCGGCGGCCCGCCTCCCGCGCGTGCGACGGGTCTTTATCACGTTGCCATCAGGTTCCCGTCACGACGTGAGCTGGCGTCGACGGTCAAGCGCGTACTCGATGCCGGCGTTGAGCTCGAGGGGGCGAGCGATCACGGCGTGAGCGAAGCCGTCTACCTCGCCGATCCCGACCACAACGGCATCGAATTGTACCGCGACCGGCCGCGCGAGGAGTGGCCGCGTTCGCCCGACGGCGAGTTGCACATGTTCACGGCACCGCTCGACATCGAGGCGCTGCTGCGGGACGCCGAGTGACGGCGCGGGCTTCAGGCGCTCCCTGGTATCGCGACATAACGACGGAGCAGTGGCGCGCTCTGGCGGCGGCCAAGCTGGGCTGGATGCTCGACGCGATGGACTTCCTGCTGTACGTGATGGCCATCGGTCAGCTCAAGGAGTACTTCGGCTTCGACGACGGCACCGCGGGTCTGCTCGGGACGGTCACGCTCGTGACGTCGGCGGTCGGCGGGATCGTCTTCGGGATCATTGCCGATCGAGCCGGCCGCACGAAGGCGCTGATGGCGACCATCCTCATCTTCTCGGTGTGTTCGTTAGGCGCGGCGACGTCACAGACGTTCTGGCAGTTGATGGCGTGGCGCATCCTGCTCGGCTTCGGGATGGGAGGCGAGTGGGCGTCGGGCGCCGTGCTCGTCAGCGAGACCTGGCCGGCCGAGCATCGCACGCGCGCCATCAGCATCATGCAGTCGGGGTGGGCGTTAGGCTACATCGCGGCGGCGTTGCTGGCGGCCCTCGTGCTGGACGTCCTGGACCTTGGTCCCGGCGCCTGGCGCTGGCTGTTCGCGATCGGCGTGCTTCCGGCGCTGCTCACGCTCTGGATCCGGAGCAAGGTGAAGGAGCCGGAGGCGTGGACGCGGCGGAAGGTGTTGGCCGGAGGGACCGGCCGGGCATTTGGCGTGCTGTTCGGCCCGGAGTTCCGGGGCAGGACGCTTCTCGCGACGCTGTTGTCGGCGTGCGTGCAGTTCGCGAACTGGGGGCTGTTCTTCTGGCTGCCCGGTTTCCTGGCGCGGCCTGTGGAGCAGGGAGGAGCGGGGATGTCGATCGTGCGGTCGGCGGGGTGGATCATTCCCGTGCAGATCGGCGCGTACATCGGCTACAACTCGTTCGGGTTCATCGCCGAGAGGTTTGGCCGGCGGCGCACGTTCATCGCGTACCTGGTGACGGCGGCGGTATTGGTCCCGCTCTATGGGCAGATGGCCCGGAGTCCCGGCATCCTGATGGCACTCGGTCCGTTCCTGGGTTTCGTGGGCTACGGGTATTTCAGCCTGTTCGGATCGTTCCTGGCGGAGCTGTTCCCGACCGACATCCGTGCGACTGGGCAGGGGTTGACGTACAACCTGGGCCGTGGGATGGGAGCGCTGGCTCCGTACACGATCGGCTATGTGGCCACGTTGCCAAATGTGGGCATAGGGTCGGCACTGGCGCTCACATCGGCGTTCTTTCTTGCGGGTGCCGTCCTGATCCTGTTTTTCGCGGACACGAGCAGGAAGCCGCTGGTGGAGTCGCCGTAGTCCGGGTTCGGATGGTTCCGGCCACGGGGTTGAGTCCTTGCTGTTGCGGCCAGGCGAACGGATTATGCAGACCGGGGCGAATCGATTTGGCTGGTCTGCGCTATTCATTTCGCATCGGTCTGTGCGAAAACGCTTATCGAGTCCTGCCCATTCCGTTAGCTGAAGACCTGTCTACTTGCCGTCAGGTGGCAGGTGTTGGCTTCGGTGCGAGCCGCCCCAGTTCGGGCAAGTCCGTCGTGAGGGTCGATCTCGCCGCACCCTCGAACCTGACCGCTGGAGACACCATGCACGTTCGAGACATCATGACGGTGAAGGTATTCACGATTGGAGCGGACAAGAAGTTGTTCGTCGCCAACGAGATCATGGAATGGGCTCATATCCGCCATATCCCGGTCGTCGATACGAGCAATCGGGTCGTCGGCATCATCAGCCACCGCGACATCCTGCGGGCCTCTCTGTCGGCCCTCGATACCCGCGCTGCGGAAGCCGAACGGAAGCAACATCTCTCGGGCGCACCGACCTTCGCCATCATGCGCCACCCCGCTCGTACCATCGCGCCTAACGCTTCGGTTCAGGAGGCAGCGGGAGTGATGCGCCGGTTCAAGATCGGATGCCTGCCTGTTGTGGAGGAAGGTCGCCTGATCGGAATCGTCACGGAGTACGACATCCTGCAGCTCGTGGAGCAATTGCCTCCCGACGCGCTCGCTGCAGGGGTGCTGCCTGAACGGCCGGAGACATAGGTAACAAATAGACTGGAGACATGGGTAACATCGTCAGGTCGCTGATCGGACAGGTTTGGATCGAAGGTGCACGCCGAAGACGGGGACTGCGGAGCACGAGAGCGCTCTCGAACGGGACTTCGTCGCCCGTACCAGCCCCTTGACCCTGACGCTTCGATCATCTCGCAACCTCTTACGCTCAGATGCCGCGACGGAGCGAGGATGTGTCGCTACCGCCGATATCCTCGTTCAGCGAAGCAATCGCAGATCGCGTCTGATCGAAGTGAAGTGGAATCGGACTTGAGCTCATCGATGGATGGCGCAGTCCAGTGGCTTCTCGACGGAGATCCCGCCATCCGCTGGCAGACCCTCCGCGATATCGCAGGCGCGCCGGAACGCACGGTCGAGCGGGAGCAGAACAAAGTCGCACGCCACGGCTGGGGCGCTCGCCTCCTCGCCAGGCAGGACCCCGAGGGCACCTGGGCCGGCGGACGCTCATCCGACGGCGGGCTGTACTCGCCCAAGTGGATCTCCACCACCTATACCATGCTGCTGCTCCGCGACCTCGGCCTGGCAGCGAGCAACCGCCAGGCGCGCAAAGCGTGCATACTCCTGCTCGACCGCGGGTTCCAGCGGGACGGCGGCATCAACTATGGCTGGAGCGCGAGCGAGACGTGCGTAACGGGAATGGTGCTCTCCATCCTGGCCCACTTCCGGTATGACGATATCCGCCTCAACGCCATCGCGAAACACCTGCTCGGCCACCAGATGCCGGACGGTGGTTGGAACTGCCGGCGCCCTCGCGGCGCCACCCATTCCTCGATGCACACGACCATCAGCGTGCTCGAGGGACTGCGGCTCTTCGAGCTGCATCGCGAAGCAGGCGGCCGTACACTCGGTGCGGCACAACGGCGCGGGCGGGAGTTCCTCCTGGTTCATCGCCTGTTCCGGTCCCACCGGACCGGGAATGTCATCAAGTCCGAATTCACGCGCTTCGCCTTCCCGCCGCGCTGGCACTACGACATCCTGCGTGCTCTCGACTACTTCCGGGCGGTCGACGCGCCGCGC
>Ga0209640_10000470_pt1 | contig 30974 bp, 33 predicted proteins | sample RifCSP10_1_FD_184018 | JGI IMG/M metagenome (GOLD analysis project Ga0209640, IMG submission 184018) | Soil microbial communities from Rifle, Colorado - Rifle CSP2_sed 10_1 (SPAdes) (version 2) | ecosystem: Environmental > Terrestrial > Deep subsurface > Rock core/Sediment | place: Rifle... | reverse complement strand
CGGCCTGGCGGTGCTGGTCGTCTTCTTCTATCGCGGGCTGCAAGGCAATCCCTCAGTCATCCCCTCGCCACTGATCGGCAAGCCCGCGCCGGAATTCTCACTGGCGAGCGTCCGCGACCCGAACCGGCAAGTGCAGAGCAGGGATTTCACCGGCAGGATGTACGTGCTCAACGTCTGGGGAACGTGGTGTGTCGGCTGTCGTCAGGAACACGACGTTCTGCTAGCGATCGCACGCACGAACGTGATCCCGATCGTGGGTCTTAATTGGAAAGACGACCGCGCCCTCGCCATTCGCTGGCTCGACCAGTTGGGCGACCCCTATGTCGATTCAGCGTTCGACCCGGAGGGTCGCGCGGCCATCAACTGGGGCGTCTACGGCGCCCCGGAGACGTTTCTCGTGAGCGCAGACGGTCAGGTTCTGCACAAACACATCGCGCCGCTCACGCTCGAGGTCTGGGAACGGGACTTCCTGCCGAAGATCCGCGCACCTCAGGGGAATGCTCCATGAGACGGATAGCGATGGCAGTGCTGCTGGGCTTGATGACGCTCGGCGTATTTGCGATCGACACCGAGCAGGACCTGCCCACAGCTGAGCTGCAAGCGCGCTACGACCGCCTCATCAACGAGCTGCGCTGCCTCGTCTGCCAGAACCAGAGCATCGCCGATTCAAATGCCGGGCTGGCCTCCGACCTGCGACGCGAAGTTCACAGCATGCTGCTGGCGGGCAGGAGCGACGATGAGATCGTCAAGTTCATGACCGACCGCTACGGCGATTTCGTGCTCTATCGCCCGCCGTTCGTGCGGCGCACGTTGCTGCTGTGGCTCGCGCCGGCGTTGCTGCTCGCCATCGGTGCGCTGGTCGCGATCCGCGTCGTGCGGGGGCGCATGCGGCTCGCGAGCACCGACACCGACGATTCCGATATCGAGAGCAGACCCTCGTGACGACATTCGCGATTCTCGGCGCCTTGATGGTGCTGGCTGCCCTTGCGCTCGTCCTTGTGCCGGTCTTGCAATCCGGATCGCCGGGCGTGCGGCGTTGGCCCGCGGCCCTGATTGCGGCGACAGCGCTGCCGGTGCTGGCGTTCGTGCTCTATGGAGTGTGGAGCAACTGGCAATGGGACGGAGAACCGCTGCACGAAGGCACGTCACCGGCGATAGCGCAGATGCTGACGAGCCTGGAAACCAAGCTTGAGTCCAATCCGACCGACGTGAATGGCTGGCTGCTGCTCGGCCGCTCCTACTTTCATTTGAATCGTTTTTCCGAGGCGGCCGACGCGTACCAGCAGGCCTACACGCTGACGCAGGGAAAGGACGTCGAGGCGGTGCTCGGATTGGGAGAGGCGCTTGCATATGCGGATGAACGCATGCTCACCAGCCGTTCGGCGGAATTGTTTGAACGAGCCGTCGAACTGGCCCCCCACCACCCGAAAGCGTTGTGGTACTCGGGCCTCGTGGCGTATCAGGCTCAGCGCTTCGACGTTGCACGACAACGCTGGTCTGCGCTCGTCGCGCTCGACCCTCCCGCGGAAGTGAAGCAGGTGCTGCAAACCAAGATCGCCGAGATCGACGCCGCAGCGGGCGCTTCACCAGCGGAATCACAGCTTCCCACGGCGCAGGCGCCGCTTGTCAGGGTGCGCGTAGCTGTTGCGCCCGAGCTCGCGAGCAAGGTTCCAACCGGCGCACCCCTGTTCGTCATGGTTCGTGCAGGGGAGGGTGGCGGACCGCCGTTGGCCGTGACGCGTCGCGCCAGTGATGAGCTGCCGTTGCTCGTCGAGCTCACGGATCGCGATGCCATGATGGAGGGACGCGGAATTTCATCGGCGTCACAGGTCACAGTGGTGGCGCGCGTGGCGCGCACCGGCGACCCGCGCGCGCAGAGCGGCGATCTCGAAGGGCAGGTGGGCTATGATGTGGGCGCGGGGCAAACGGTCGATCTGATAATCAACTCGATCGTGCCCTGAAACTCTCCAGTCGGCGGACGCCCACATGAGTGATTCGGTGTCGATGACCTTTACCTCGCCGCCCTCGCTGTGGCTGGCATATCCCAAGATGTTTCTTGCGCAGCGACCCGCGCTGGTACCAGAAGGCCGCGAGGTGCCGCAGATCGAAGCGCGCATCGAGAAGCTCAGACCCCGGCGCGATCACGTGGAGTCGTATCGGCGCGTCTGTGGCTTTTCCGCCGATGGCAAGCTGCCGATCACGTACCCACACGTCATGACGATGCCGCTCAACGTCGCGATACTCACCAGCGATGCCTTTCCGGTCCGGCTCATGGGCCTGGTCCACGTGCGCAACGACATCGAGAGTCGTCGGCCGGTCTTCGAGGACGAAGCGCTGGACGTGCATTGCCACCTGGCTGGCCATCGCGAGACGGATCGCGGCCAGGAATTCGACCTGATCACCGAAGCGACTATCGCCGGGAACACGGTATGGTCCGAGTCGAGTACTTTCCTCGCCCGGCGACGTGCGCCCCGTGGTCCAGAAGGACGGAAAGCGCCGGGCAAGGCAACGAGCGATCAAACACCCGCGGCTGTCAGCACTTCAAGCTGGCACGCAGACGCCGATATCGGACGACGGTACGCGGCGGTGTCGGGTGATTTCAATCCGATTCACCTGACTGACATCACTGCCAGGCTTTTCGGCTTCGACCGGGCGATCGCGCACGGCATGTGGTCGCTGGCGCGCACCGCTGCCGAGCTGGAGCCGCGGATTTCTGCCGACGCGGTCAGACTTTCTGCCGGGTTCAAGCTGCCGATCCTCCTGCCGGCCTGGCTGAACCTCCACAGCTGGGAGACGCGCAACGGTCTCGGATTCAGTCTCAAGGATGCGCAGGGAGAAAAGCCGCATGTCGCTGGCAGTTTCGAAGGACTGTGATGCGTGCTGCGTGACTTCAAGTAGCGAGTAGTGGGCAGATTTGCTGATAAGCTCCGCTCGGGCGCCTTCGCCGTCACGACGGAACTGACACCGCCGAAGGGAATCGACCTGGCCGAGCTCTTCGCCAAGGCCGACCGTCTCAGGGATCATGTCGACGGCATCAACCTGACGGAATCGCCGCGCGCGCGCATGGCGATCGAGCCGACGGCCGTCGCGCACCTGCTGCTCGACCGCGGCGTCGATCCAATCGTTCAATTCACCGCACGTGACCGCAATCGAATTGCGCTGCAGTCCGATCTGCTCGGTGCGGCGGCGCTCGGGATTCACAATTTCGTTTTCATGTCGGGTGACCCGCCGCAGAAGGGCGATCACCCGGATGCCAAGGCGGTTTTTGATCTGACCGCTTCGGACATGCTGCGCGCCGCGCATGCGTTGGCCGGAGGGCACGACCTCGCCGGACACAAGCTCAAGGGCGCCCCGCAACTGTTTGTCGGTGCAACAGCCAATCCGGGCACGGCGGATTTCGCCACGGAAATTGCCAATACGCGGCGCAAGATCGCCGCAGGTGCGAAGTTTCTGCAGACGCAAGCGCTCTACGAGGCGGCCACACTCGAGAAATTTCTCGAGGCGCTCAAGCCCGAAGGTGTCGCCATTCTTGCGGGCATCATTCCGCTCAAATCCGCAAAGATGGCCGGCTGGCTCAGCGCCAACGTCCCCGGAATCCGCATTCCCGCTGCATTGCTGCGCGAGATCGAAGCCGCGGCGGCCAGCGGCCGCGAGGTGCAGACCGGTATCGACATCGCGGCACGGACGCTCCGCGAGTTACGCGGCCTGTGCGCCGGCGTTCATCTGATGATGCTCGGGTGGGAGGCTCATATCCCCGATGTCCTCAAGGCCGGCGGCGTGCGCGCGTGACACCGCCCGCTCCATCGCGGCTGGTACTCATCCTCGGATCGATCGCGGCGTTCGGGCCGCTGTCGATCGACATGTACCTGCCGGCCTTTCCGGCGATGGCGCGCGATCTCAACGCGGATTTCTCGCTGGTGCAACACACGTTGTCGGCGTACTTCATCGGCCTGTGCGTCGGCCACCTGTTCTACGGACCCATCACGGACAAATATGGCCGCCTGACGCCGTTGTGCGCCGGTCTGCTGATTTACGTGCTCGCATCCGTGGGTTGCGCCCTTGCAAGCGACATCCACACACTCATTGCGCTGCGTTTTGTCCAGGCACTGGGCGGCTGCGCAGGGATGGTCATCGTGGTCGCGATCGTCCGCGATCTCTACGACCCACAGGCGTCGGCCCGCATGTTCTCGCGCCTGATGATCGTGATGGGGCTGGTTCCCATCCTGGCGCCGCTGGCGGGCACCTACATCGTGGAATGGCTCGGTTGGCGCGCCATCTTCTGGTGCCTGGCGGTGTTCGGGACGGCCTGTCTCGTTGCGATCATTCTTGGACTGCAGGAGACACGGCCTGAAGGTGCCAGGGCCAGCCTGCATCCGAGCGCGGTTCTGCGCAGTTACGGCTCACTGTTCACCGATCGCAACTTTCTGGGTTACTCACTCTCGGGCGCGATGGCCAACGCGGCGTTCTTCGTTTACCTCACGGGTTCGCCGTTCGTGCTCATGGAGATTTTCGGTGTTTCGCCGCGCACCTATAGCTGGCTGTTCGCGCTCAATTCCATCGGCCTGGTGCTGGGCTCGCAGGTCAATGACTGGCTGCTCGCGCGTCACCGGCTCGGGAACCTGCTTACGCGCGCCAACCTTGTCGCGGTCGTGCTGGCCGCCGCACTGCTGCTCTTCAGCGTCGCCGAACTGGGCGGCGTGAGAGGATTTGCCGTGATCCTGTTCGGTTTCATCACCAGCCGCGCATTCATCCGCTCGAATGCCACCGCGGCGGCGCTCGAATTCCAGGCCGATCGAGCCGGCACGGCTTCGGCGATGATCGGATCGCTGCAGTTCGGGCTCGGCACCGTGGGCGGGGCATTGCTGAGCGTCCTGCACGATGGGACGGCGCGCCCGTTCACGCTGGTCCTGACGATCTTTTCACTGCTCGGATTGATGGTACAGCGAGCCTTGAGCCACGCGACGCGCTCCGTGACCGGCTGAACGTTTGACCTCGCGGCGGACCCCGGTATTCTGCGCCTCGATCTTCTTCTGTCAGGGTGGAGTCGAATATGACTGCAAGAGCGGATGCGAGCGCCGTTGCAATCGAACGCGCCTGTGAGAGGCTCGTATGCGAATTTGCCGAGCGTGTCGACGCGCAGGACTTCGCCGGTCTGCGCGAGCTGTTCGCTGCGGACGCGAGATTCGCGCGACCCACCGATCCGGACAACCTGATCCACGGCGTCGACGATATCGTGAATTCGTATCTGGCACGCCCGCGCGCCCGGATCACGCAGCATCTTTGCTGCAACATCCGCATCAACGCGCGGCCGCCGGATCGCGCCAGCGGCTCATGCCGGGTGTTGCTTTATACGGCCGATGCGAACCAGCCGGAGACACCCGGCAAGGGACGCAAGGCGACGGTCAGTCAGCTCATCGGCGTGTTTGACGATCAGTTCGTGCTGACGACGCACGGCTGGCGATTCGCCGAGCGCCGCGGCCGCCTGGTGATGCACACGTGATCGCCTTGAAGCCGCCGGGTGACTTGCAAAACGTGGCCCTGATCGGCTTCGGCGAGGCCGGCTCGATCCTGGGTGAGGATCTCGCCAAGCTCGGACTCGAGGTCGTGACCTACGACATCCTGTTCGATTCGCCGGCATCGCGGGAAACGATGTTGCCGAAGGCACGTGCCGCGGGAGTGCGTCCACGTGATTCCCTTCGAGAAGCGGTCAACGGTGCGCAACTCGTGATCTCAGCCGTTACCGCGAGTTCGTCGAGCGCGGTCGCAACCAGCGCAGCGCAGGTGCTGCACTCGAAGCAGTATTTTCTCGATATCAACTCCGTGTCTCCTGCGACCAAGCGCAACAACGCGCGCGCGGTCGAATCGAGTGGGGCCGACTATGTCGAGGCGGCGGTGATGGCAGCCATACCACAGCAACGACTGACCGTACCGATGCTTCTCGGCGGACGGAAGGCGGCAGCACTGGAACCGGTACTGCGAAGCCTGGGGATGAACGTGACGACCATCGCCAGCGAGGTCGGCACCGCATCCGCCATCAAAATGTGTCGCAGCATCCTGATCAAGGGACTCGAAGCGCTCACGGTTGAATGCCTGTTCGCCGCGCGTGCGTTCGGCGCGGAAGTCAAGGTCCTGTCATCGCTCGATCGCAGCTTTCCGCACATGGGTTGGGGAGGGAATCTGCCGGACTATCTCGTCAGCCGCGTCGCCGAGCATGGCCGCAGGCGCGCCGCCGAGATGCGCGAGGTGGCACAGACGCTGCGTGACATCGGCCTGGAACCGGTGATGGCGAGCGCCACTGCCGAACGGCAGCAGTGGCTCACCGATCGGTTGGACGCGAAGGGCCTGGCCTATCGGCATGACGAGCCGTTTGCGTGGCGTGCACTCGCTGACGCACTTACAGAGCAGGACACGAGGAGGGGTGAGTGAGCGCTTCGGGCCACGATCTTCGCGAGACCATCAATAAGGAAGCGATGAGTCGCTTCCAGGTGGTGGCGGTCGCTATCTGCGTGACATTGAACATGCTGGACGGTTTCGACGTTCTGGTCATGGCCTTCACGGCATCCGAGGTGTCCGCCCATTGGAGTCTCAGTGGCAAGGAGCTCGGGCTGTTGCTGAGCGCGGGACTGTTCGGCATGGCAGCAGGCTCGCTGTTCGTGGCGCCGTGGGGTGATCGGTTCGGGCGGCGCGCCATCACGCTCTTCTGCCTGAGCCTGATCACGCTGGGCATGTTCCTGTCGGCGCTTTCGCAGAGCGCCGTGCAACTGTTCGCCCTGCGTATCCTGACGGGTCTGGGAATCGGCGGCATGCTCGCCAGCATCAACGTGATCACTGCCGAATACTCTTCCGACAAGTGGCGCAGCACGGCGATCAGCATTCAGGCCACGGGCTATCCCATCGGCGCGACCATCGGCGGCACGATCGCCGCCGTGCTCATTGCGTATTACGGCTGGCGCTCCGTGTTTCTCTTTGGCGCGGTGGTCTCCGCCGCCATGATTCCCGTCGTGATCCTGCGTCTGCCGGAATCGCTCGACTTTCTGCTGGCCAAGCAGCCGGCGAACGCCCTCGAGAAGTTGAACGCGCTGCTGACCCGCATGCAACGCGGCGCCGTGACTCGGCTCCCTGATCCTCCGGCTGCCGTGCGTTCGTCCGGACCCGGCCTGTTGCGGGGAATCCTGTCGACGCCACTCACGGGTTCCACCGTATGCATCTGGACCTCTTTCTTCCTGGTCATGTTCAGTTTCTACTTCGTGCTCAGCTGGACTCCAAAGCTGCTGGTGGCGGCAGGGCTGTCGACTCAACAGGGAATCACCGGTGGTGTGCTCCTGAATGTCGGCGGCATCGTCGGCGGAACGGTTTTCGGACTGCTGGCAGCGAAGTTCAATCTCAAGCGCCTGGAATTCCTGTACCTGGTCGCCGCCGCCGGATTTATCGCGCTGTTCGGCGGCTTTGCGGCCGATCTCGCCTTCGCATTCGTGATCGCGATCGCGATCGGCATCTTCCTGTTCGGCTCGATGGTGGGGCTGTACGCGATCACGCCGATCCTCTATCCGGCCGCCATCCGCACTACCGGGATGGGCTGGGCGATCGGGATGGGAAGGATCGGGGCGATTCTGGCACCCCTGATCGCGGGATTGCTCGTGGATGCGGGCTGGGACACGCCGCATCTTTACTACGCCTTCGCGGTACCGATGGCGATTGCGGTGCTGTCGGTGCGCGCGTTGCCGTTGCAGCGATGAGACGCAGCACTGATCGTATCCTGACGACTCACGTCGGCAGCCTGCCGCGCACGCAGGCCGTGGTGGACATGCTGTTCGCCAAGGAGCAGGGGACTCCGCATGACCCTGCCGTATTTGATCGCACAATGTCACAGGCTGTGCACGCGGTCGTCCAGCGGCAAGTCGCGATCGGTATCGACGTGGTCAGCGACGGCGAGACGTCCAAGATCGGTTACGCAACCTACATCAAGGACCGGCTGTCGGGGTTCGCTGGCGATAACGAGCGCCAGATCGCCTCCGATCTCAAGGACTTTCCCGACTTCCGCGCCAAGATGGCGCTGCTCGCCGGCAAGCAGTCCTTCAAGCGTCAATCCTGCGTGGGTCCGATCAAGGTCATCGAGCGCGAATCTCTCAGAAAGGATCTCGCCAATCTGCGAGCGGCGGTCCGCGCGTGTGGCGCGCAGGAGGCCTTCATGAACGCGGCCTCACCCGGCGTAGTCTCGGCGTTTCAGCCGAATCGCTACTATTCGACCCACGAGGCCTATGTCGAGGCGATCGCCGAGGCCATGCGCGAAGAGTACGAGGCAATCGTCGCGGCAGGATTCGTCCTGCAGGTCGATTGCCCCGATCTGGCCATGGCGCGCCACACCGGGTTTCAGGATCTCAGTGAAGTGCATTTCCTCGCGCGCGCCGAGCATCAGGTCGAAGCGCTCAACGGTGCACTCCGCAACATTCCCGCGAGTGCACTGCGCATGCACGTCTGCTGGGGCAATTATGAGGGTCCGCACGATCACGACATCCCGCTCGAGAGCATTCTGTCGATCGTGCTGACAGCGAAGCCGAGCGCGATCCTGTTCGAGGCCTCGAACCCGCGTCACGCCCACGAATGGGTTGTGTGGCGCGATACCAGGCTGCCAGATGACAAGATCCTCGTTCCCGGGCTCTTGACGGCCACTTCCAACTATGTCGAGCACCCGGAGCTCATCGCACAGAAAATCTGCCAGTTCGCCGACATTGTCGGCCGCGAGCGCGTGCTCGCCGGGACCGACTGCGGCTTCGGCACGTTCGCCGGCGTCGGCAAGATGGACCCGGAGATCTCCTGGCGGAAGCTCGAGTCACTCGTTGTCGGCGCGGCGCGCGCGTCGAAGCGACTATGGGGCTAGCCAGTCTCTGCCCAACCGGTAGACCAAAGGACAATTGCCGGGAGCGCGCCATCACTGTACGTTCCGCCCGGAATTCAAAACAGGAGCGATGCATGCGAACAGACGTGACCGTGGCGGATGCCGCCCGTCGAGTGAACTCCTGGTGGTGCGGCATCGCTCTGCTGCTGGCACCGCTGGCTGTGTCCGCCCAACAGAATGCGGATGAGCTCGCCAAGAAATTGGCGAATCCCGTGGCCTCGCTCATCAGCGTGCCGATGCAGCTCAACTGGGATACGGATATCGGTCCGGTGGAGGAGGGCGAGCGTTTCACTCTCAACATCCAGCCCGTGATCCCGATCTCGCTCAATGACGAGTGGAACCTGATATCACGCACGATCCTGCCGATCATCGATCAGGCTGACATTTTCCCCGGTGCCGGCAGCCAGACCGGGACAGGCGACGTCGTTCAGAGCCTGTTCTTTTCACCCAAGGCGCCCACCGCCGGCGGACTGATCTGGGGCGTGGGTCCGGTCTTGCTGTTGCCGACCGGGAGCGATGATCTGCTGGGAACCGAGCAGTGGGGCATTGGGCCGACAGCCGTGCTGCTCAAGCAGTCGGGCCGCCTGACCATCGGTGCGCTCGTCAATCACATCGAATCCGTGGCCGGGGACGAGGATCGCGCCGATGTGAGTTCTACGTTTCTCCAGCCGTTCGTCGCCAAGGGCTTTCCCGGTGGTGTAACCGTAACGTTCAACACCGAGACGACCTACGACTGGGAAGCCGAGCAGTGGACGGTCCCAGTCAACGTGCTCTACACCAAGGTTACCAAGCTGGGCGGTCAGCTCGTCAGCATCGGCGGAGGCGCACGCTATTACGTCGAAGGGTCTGACAACGCGCCGACGTGGGGACTGCGCGTGGTGTTCACGCTGCTCTATCCAAAATAGCCCCTATCTCGGCGACCAGCGGCTGCCCGAACTAACGATTCCTACCGGCTGACTCCTGCTTCGGGGGTGGACGCGAGCGCGCGGTAGCGCCGCGACGCGGTGGCTCGTCCGACACCGAGACAGCAGGGGGGTCGCTCGCGGGGAATGATTCCCTCAGGGCTTCATCCAAGCGCTCCTCCAGTTCTGCGCGCTCTTTCTCGATCGCTACATTCATGCGTGATTTACCATAATATGCATTATACGAAGTAGGAGGCGCCCCGCGTTCAGCCCGTGAATGCCGCTCGCGGCCGTTCGCCGTGTATCTTGCCCCGATATGGATACCTCTGGTTCGACATCGCTGCACTCGCGCAATGCGGCGCGGCTGCGGTGTTACGGCCTCGCCGCGCTACTCGGGGTTCTCCTGCTCTGCGGCTGTACGACCTTACCGAACGGCCGCGGCTGGGGTGAGGATGCGACGTACCGCCCCGGCTGGGACCGGATCAAGACTTCGGCGATCGGTGCCGCACGGGACCCCTGGGTCTGGGTGCCCCTGCTCGGAACCGGTGTGTTTCAGATCGACTCATGGGATCGCAAGGTATCGGACTGGGCGCGCGAGAACACGCCGGTGTTCGGCTCGCAGCAGAACGCTGAGCGCTTAAGCGACGATCTGAAGTCGGCCTCGACGGTTGCTTATCACGCAAGTGTGCTGACCGCGCCGAGTGGCACAGACGCAACCCAATGGCTGGAGAACAAGGCAAAGGGTTACCTTGTGGGAGGCACAGCCGGCTGGCTCACCAGCTTGGCCACCCAGGAGCTCAAGGCGAGCACCGATCGTGAGCGTCCCAATGGCCTCGGGCGTGAGAGCTTTCCTTCCGGCCACACTTCAGCGGCGGCCGTCCATACGCAACTCGCCTCGCGCAACCTGCGCGCGATGGATCTGAGCGATGGCACGCGACGGGCGCTGGACGCCGGGCTGGATGCACTGACGATCGGCACGTCTTGGGCCCGCATCGAGGCTGGCTGGCATTATCCTTCCGACACGCTCTTCAGCATCGCCCTCGGCAATTTTCTCGCATCGTTCATCAATGACGCATTCATGGGGCTCGACGCTGATCCCCGCGCCTCGCTGGCCCTTGAGCTCGCCGCCGAACGCGCTGCCGTCCGCTGGCAGCTACGGTTCTGAAGTCTCCGCGCCGGGTTGCGCCACCGGATCGCGGCGTTAGCCACTTCTTTCTATAAGATATTCAATATGTTATTGGCATACGATCACTTGTAGTTGAAGACTGCGCCGACAGCCGTCGCGCCCATCCCGTCCGGCCACCAGCGACGCAGCAGTGCGCGAAAAGGCCAGTTTTTCGGCTACCGGAGTCCGGGCAGACCGGCCGAGCATCAGGCGGTGATCACTTCTTCAGCGTTGCGTTTGACAGAAGCTGGTGTATATTTCGTGTGCAGCTCGTTGATGCCTAACAAATCCTTATAACAACAACAACTCAAGCGTCACCTGAGATTCGCGGGACATGTGACACGCGCGTTTTCGCGCTCAGGTACTTCCTTGGCGGGGGTGCACCAATGTTGAGCACTTGGGAGAAGTTTCATTCGGCGACCGTCGAGCTTGCTGGCTCTGGTCCGATCAAGCAGCGCCTGTTCGGCGCGTACGTCAATCATCTGGCCGCGTTGAGCGACGACCAGCTGCCCAAAGAGATTCGCGAGGATTTCTCCAACTTCTGTCGCGCGATGCGCGCAGTGCGGCCACTGCCGGGTGAAGACGCGGTGCGCGCCACCGTGCGCAAGATGTCGGACGATGACGCCAACCGCTACGCGGTGCAGATCGTGAACATGCTGGGCATCGTGGCCCGCACGCAGATGAGCACGCGCACCTCAACATCAGCACCGGTAGTGCAACTCTACGTTGCGGAGGGGTGAGCGGCGTGCCTTTATCGACTGCACTTAACGTGCGGTCGATCGGCGCGAACGCCCGTACATGGATGTACGGGCCGGTCCAGTTCACAGGGATGTCATCGCACCACGCTTTTCCATCCGCGCGGACGGCCCGCAGGCGAATGCGCGGGCCGGTCTGATTCACAGGAACGTCCCCGCAGCGCCCTCTTCTCTCTCGCTCAATCGAGTTTGAACTCGATCGTGTCCCAGCGTTGCGTGTCTTCATGGCGCGCCTGGTGTCTGATCGCGTCCACCAGCGTGCGCTTGTCCCAATCGATCACCTGGTCGGCGAGGTCCCTGATCGCTTTCGGAATCTGCATCTGAATGCCGTACGGCTCGAGCAACAGCACGGGCTTGTCCGACGCCTTGGCATAGTTCATCTGGAACAGGATCAGATCGCCATGCTTGCGGCACAACCCGCTCGGCACGATCACGACTTCGACCGGGGCGATCTGCTTGCGGAGATCCTCGCGCAGCGCCTCCTTGTCGCCGGATGCGGGCCTTTTGTCGGGCGTGCTGTAGTTCTGGTAGTAGAAGTTGGGGTCACTCTCCAGGAACTCGAACACGCGGAAATAATCCTCGTCATCTTCCCACGCGTGGCTGACGAACAGCTTGTAAGGGTTGCGCTGTGACACGGGTCGGCCTCCCGCTTGGCCCAGTTGAAGTAGTGTAGCATTGCGCGGTTTTTGCGAACTTGCCTCCGCCTGACGGGGAATCGATGCGCCTGCTCGTCTACAACATCCGCTATGCCACTGGTACCGGCCCGGCCTTCCACCTGCCGCTGCCGGGTGCCGGGTACCTGCGCAGCAGTCGCCACGTCTTAAAGAGCATCACGGACTTCATCAAATCGCGCGATCCGGACATCGTCGGTCTGCTCGAAGTCGACACCGGTTCGATCCGCACCGGCATGCTCAACCAGGCGGAGCACATCGCGCACTCGCTGGGCCATTACTCCACCTACGAATGCAAGTACGGCGCGAGCTCGATCAACCAGCTCATGCCGATCGTGCGCAAGCAGAGCAACGCGTTCCTCGCCGCACCACACGTGCACGGTGAGCGATTCCACTATTTCGATACCGGAATCAAGCGGCTCATCATCGAGCTCGAGCTCGACGAAGTGGCGGTGTTCCTCGTGCACCTGTCGCTCAAGTTTCGGCACCGCCACCACCAGCTGCGCTACCTGCACGAGCTCGTACAGCAGACGGCCAAGCCGGTCATCGTCGCCGGGGACTTCAACACGTTCTGGGGCGAGCACGAGATCTATCTTTTCATGCGCGCGTCGGGTCTCAAGAGCGCGAACGCCAACGGCATGCCCTCCTTTCCGAGCCGCAGTCCGCGCAAGGAGCTCGACTTCGTGCTCTACAGCGACGGCATCCGCGTCACGCACTTTGAGGTGCCGGATGTACGCTTCTCGGATCACCGGCCGCTGATCTGCGATTTCGAGGTCACGGAGCGCACCCGCGTCCAGGCGGATCGCAAGGCGGGCTGAGCGGCCCCGCCCGGAGCAGCGACATGTCGCAAACGAATCAGTGGCAAGTCGAAACCGGCGCCGACCGGGTTGTGTTCCTCATTCTCGACAAGGCCGGAACCTCGGCCAATATCCTGTCGGCGGATGTATTGCGCGAGCTCGACGCGCGGCTTGCGGAGCTCGAGCGCACGAAACCGCTTGCCGTCATCGTCTGTTCCGCGAAGTCGGGCGGCTTTGTAGCTGGCGCCGACATCAAGGAGTTCACTGGACTACGCAATCCAGAGCAGGCGTACCAGCTGATTCGCATAGGTCAGAAGGTCTTCGACCGGCTCGAGGCGCTCCCCTGCCCCACGGCTGCCGCCATCAACGGGTTTGCGCTCGGCGGCGGTCTGGAACTCGCGCTCGCTTGCCGGTACAGGGTGGCGAGCAGCGACGGCCGGGTGAGTCTTGGCCTGCCGGAAGTGCAACTCGGCATCCACCCCGGATTCGGCGGTACGGTCCGAACGGTCCGTCTCATCGGCGTGCGCGCTGCGATGGACCTGATGCTCACCGGGCGCGCCGTCAAGGCAGACAAGGCGCTTGCACTCGGGCTCGTTGATCAGCTCGCACCCACCGCGGAGCTGCGCGCCCGCGCGAAGACACTGGTCCTGGCGTCTCCCTCGCCCTCGAGCGCGGGCTGGCTCGACAGCCTGCTGGGAGTTGCACCCGTTCGTGGGTTCGTCGCCAACGCCCTGCGCAAGCAGGTGCGTCGCAAAGCACGGCGCGAACACTACCCGGCCCCGTACGCCATCATCGACCTGTGGGAGCATCACGGCGCCCGCGGACCCGAAGCTATTGAAGCCGAGGCGCGCTCGATCGCCGCGCTGATGTGCACCGAGACCTCGCGCAACCTGGTTCGAGTCTTTCTGCTCCAGGATCGGCTCAAGGGTCTCGGCGGCAAGGCCAGCGTCGAATTCCGCCACGTCCACGTCGTCGGTGCGGGCGTCATGGGAGGCGATATTGCGGCCTGGTGCGCGTCCCGCGGCATGACCGTCACGCTCCAGGATCGCGCGGAGGAATATGTGCGCCCCGCTCTCAATCGTGCGCGGGAGTTCTTCGCCAAGAAGCTCGCTGATCCAACTGCTGCGCGCGCAGCCGAGGCGCGGCTCACGATGGATCTGACGGGAGATGGCGTCACCAAGGCAGATGTCGTTGTCGAAGCGATATTCGAGAACGCGCAGGCCAAGCGCGAGCTCTACTCGCGGCTTGAACCGCGCTTGAAACCCGGCGCACTGCTGGCCACCAACACATCGAGCATCATGCTGGAGACGCTCAGCGGGGAGCTCAGTGATCCCGGCCGGCTCGTCGGCCTGCACTTCTTCAATCCGGTCGCCAAGATGCCGCTGGTCGAGGTCATCGCCTCACGGGAAACGCGGCCCGAGGTTCGACAAGCGGCCACGTTGTTCACGCGCAAGCTCGACAAGCTGCCGCTCCCGTGCAACAGCGCCCCGGGCTTCGTCGTCAACCGCGTGCTCATGCCGTATCTCAACGAAGCGATGTTCCTGGCTGAGGAGCGTGTCCCCCTCAAGTTGATCGATGACGCTGCGGTCGCATTCGGCATGCCCATGGGACCCGTGGAGCTCGCCGATACGGTCGGCCTCGATGTTTGCCTGCACGTCGGTCGAATCCTCGCGGAGGCGTTCAAGCGCCGGGCTCCCGAGCAGCTGGCGAAACTCGTCGCAGCGAAGCGGCTCGGGCGCAAGAGCGGGAGCGGCTTCTACGAGTGGCGTGACGGCAAACCGATCAAGCCATCGCCCGCGGACGTCGCCGCATCACCGGATCTCACCGACCGGCTCATCCTACCGATGCTCAACGAATCCGTCGCATGCCTGCGTGAAAAAGTGATCGACGAGGCGGACCTGCTCGACGCCGGCGTGATCTTCGGCACCGGCTTTGCGCCCTTCCGCGGCGGCCCGCTTGCCTACGCGCGCAGTCGCGGCATCGACGACGTGGTTACGCGCCTCGAGGAACTCGAACGCAAGTACGGCGAGCGCTTCCATCCCGATGCGGGCTGGCGCACGGGGGTCGCCTGATCATGGGCTTTCGCACGATGTCACGGCCGGAGCGCCCGAGGCGCTGTGCTAACATCGCGCCCGTATCGGCGCCACCGGCGGCGCGACTGGCTCATCACCAGGTTCACTAAGACACCGGATGGACGGCAAGCCACTCGACCTCGCACTGCTCAAGCAGTTTTCGCCGCTCGACGGGTTCAAGGCGGAGAATCTGCACGCGCTGGCGAAGAAGACCTCGATCCGCGATCTGCCGGCGGGGCGCGTGTTGTTCAAGGAAGGCGACACCGACAAGCGCACCTATTTTCTGGTCGCGGGCTCGATCGAGATATACGACCAGGACGGTGTTCTCGCAACGGTGCGCGGCGGCACGCCGCAGGCTCGCAATCCGATAGCTCCGACGCTGCCGCGCCGCTTTGGCGCGCGCGCGATCGACGACGTGCGCTTCATCGCCATCGACAGCGATCTGCTGGATGTGATGTTGACCTGGGACCAGACGGGTTCTTACGAGGTCAGCGAACTCAATGGCAGCGGCGCGGGCAGCGACGACTGGATGACGACGCTGCTGCAGACCAAGGCATTCCATCGCGTCCCGCCCGCCAATATCCAGGCGATCTTCATGCGCATGCAGCGCATCAACTACCGCAGCGGCGACGTCGTCATCAAGCAGGGTGACGAAGGCGACTATTTCTACGTGATCGTGACTGGCCGTTGCGCGGTGACGCGTGAGACGCCGCTCAACAAGGAAGGCATCAAGCTCGCCGAGCTCGGCATGGGTGATACCTTTGGCGAGGAAGCACTGATCTCCGAGGCTAAGCGGAATGCAACCGTAACGATGCTGACCGACGGCACGCTGATGCGCCTCGGCAAACACGACTTCACGACGCTGCTCAACGAACCGATGCTGCAGTGGGTTGACTACGAGCAGGGCAAGCAGGTGGTGGCAAGAGGCGGCAAGTGGCTCGACGTGCGGCTGCCGAGCGAGTTTCAGAACATGCACGTCGACGACGCGATCAATATTCCGCTCTACTTCATCCGCCTGAAGCTCAACGCGCTCGACAAGGCCGTGAGCTACGTCGTGTGCTGTGACACCGGTCGGCGCAGCTCCGCCGGGGCGTACATCCTGAGCGAGCGCGGCTTCGATGCCTACGTGCTGAAGGGCGGGCTGTCGACGACGGACGTGATGCGGCCCAGAAGAACGTGAGCGGCGAGCTATGAATGGTGAGTGGCAGGAGGCCGCCTGACCATCACTGTTCACCCGTCACTACTCACTCCTCACATCGTGTGCGTCGGCTTGTCGCCGCCGAGCGCCCCAGCCAGGTAGTTTTCGATCTTCTTCTGCGTCTGGCCGCGATCCTGATCGCTGAACTGCACGCCGATGCCTGCCGTCCGCTTTCCCTGGGCGCCTTTCGGGGTCATCCAGATCACGCGCCCGGCCACCGGCAGCTTCTCGTCCTCGCCCATCAGATTGAGCAGCATGAACACCTCGTCACCGAGGCGGTAATTGCTGTTGGTGGGAATGAACAATCCGCCGTTCTTCACGAACGGCATGTAGGCGAGATAGAGCGCGCTCTTGTCCTTGATCGTGAGCGTCAGGAGACCTGGCTTGTTGAGTGGCTGTCGCACGCTGAGGATCCTGCGTTGAGTGACCTGCTGTTGTCATGCCGCCAGCGCGGCCTCCGCACGAAGCAGCAACTCTTCGGCGGCCAGCTGCGCGTTCAGCGAACTCAAGAGCTCGAGTCGCATGCCGCGCGCGCGATCGAGCACGCCGTAGAGGCCGCGAATCTTGCGAATTCCCCCGCTCGATTGCAAGCCTGCGGAATTCAATACCGCCTCGCGTATCGAGTTTGTGATCCAGGTCTCGATCCATTCGAGGCGCGTCGCCAGCGCATCCCGCGCCCAGCGCTCGGCGGCCCCGGGGATATCGAGCGCACCGCGGGCAAGCTGGGCGACGGATTGCGTCATGTCGCGATGGAGTTCATCGAATGCCGTGCTGCGTAACTCGATGGCGCGGAGCGGTGCACCGGAAGCGAACTCGAGCAGGTCGTTCCACGCGACTTCGGCATCCTGCGCCCGCAGCCAATTGAGCGCAGCGGCGCGCGACGGCGCCGCGATCGTCAGGCGCTGGCAGCGACTCACGATCGTCGCCGGCAGGCGGGAGGGACGCGCGGAGCAGAGAATCAAGAGGCTCTGCGGCGGTGGTTCCTCGAGCGTCTTCAACAGGGCGTTGGCCGCGTTCGCGGTCATGAGGTCTGCAGTCGTAACCACGGCGGCCTTGTAGCCGCCCCGATAGCTCTTGAACGCCAGCACGTCGCATATCGCCCGGATCTGGTCGATCTGCAGCTGTTTGGAGTCCTCCGCTCGAGCCACCCAGGAGAGGTCCGGATGATTCCCCGCAGCAATCAGACGACAACTGGCGCAGTGTCCGCAGGGACGCTCCGCAGGTGATTCGCACAGCACGAATGCCGCAATCCAGAGCGCCAGCGATTCGTCTCCCAGACCGGATGCACAATGGATCAGCAACGCGTGCGGTAATCGGTCGCGCCGCGTCGCAGCCGTGATCTGCTGACGCGCCGATGCCAGCCAGGGGTACTTCGTCGCAGCTCCTATCTCCATTACAGTCATAGTCTTACACGATTAAGCTAATGCTTCTCTTGTTTGAGCAGCGAGTCAAGCTCATCTAGCAGCGTCGCTGAGACTTTTTCCAGAGATCGATCGGCATCGATGATTCTGATGCGCTGAGGATGGCGCTGCGCCCGCTCGAGAAGGCCGCTGCGGACACGTTCGAAGAACGCGAGGTCTTCGAGTTCGAATCGATCCGGCGTGTCGCCACCGCGCCGCGCGGCCGCCCTCTTAAGGCCCACGCGGACCGGTAGATCCAGTAGGAATGTGAGATCGGGTCGCAGCGGGCCCTGCACTTGCTTTTCGAGCGCCGCGATGAACTGCTCGCTCACGCCGCGCCCGGCACCCTGGTACGCAAAGCTCGCATCGGTGAAGCGGTCGCAGAGCACCCACGTGCCCTTCTCCAGCGCCGGCCGGATCAGGTTATCCAGGTGGACGGCGCGTGCCGCGAACATGATCAGAAGTTCGCCGACCGCCGAGATGCGCTCGGGGCCGGGGCTCAGAACCAGCTCGCGCAAACTTTCGGCCAGCGGCGTGCCACCGGGTTCGCGCGTCACGATGACCGGCATACCGCGTGCGCTCAGTCGTTGCTCGAGGACCGCGATCTGCGTCGACTTGCCCGATCCTTCCAGACCTTCGAGAGTGATGAACTTACCGCGCATCTGCACCTGCCCGAGTCGAATCTGCCGTGGTCGCACGCGAACGCAGGCGCGCAAGATAGCGCTTCACGGCGGCGTTGTGCTCGGCGAGCGTCGCCGAGAAGTAGTGACTGCCATCCGGCTCGCCGGTGGCCACGAAGAACAATGCACCGCTGTCATCGGGCTGGGTGACCGCTCGCAGCGCGGCCTCGCCTGGCAGGGCGATCGGCGTTGGCGGCAGTCCGCGTCTTGTATAGGTGTTGTACGCGGAGTCGTTCGTCAGATCGCGACTGCGGATGTTGCCGTCATACGAGGCACCGATGCCGTAAATGACCGTCGGATCGGATTGCAGGCGCATGCCGATGCGCAGGCGGCGGATGAATACGCCGGCGATGCGCGGTCGTTCGCTCGCCAGTCCCGTTTCCTTTTCCACGATTGAAGCCAGGATCAACGCTGCGTACTCGTCCGCCAACGGAAGTTTCGGGGCGCGAGCATCCCAAGCGGCGCGCAGGCGTTCGCGCATTTGCGCGTGGGCCTGGCGCAGGATCTCGGCGTCGCTGGTGCCCGCTGCAAAGCGATAGGTATCCGGAAAGAATTGGCCTTCGGGATGAACGCCGGCGGATCCAAGGCGCGCCATGACCTCCGCCTCGCTTGCTCCGGTAAGCGAATGATCGATGGCCGAATGTTCGTGGATGGCGCGCAGCATGTCGCGGACGGTCCAACCCTCGACGATCGTGATCTCACGCAGGATCACGTCACCCCTGACCAGCTTCCGTAGAACGCTGGCGGCGGACGCCCCCGGCTGGATTTCGTATTCACCTGCCTTGATGCTGTCGGCAAGCCCGTGCGCGCGAGCGTAGGCAACCCACAAACCGGGTCTTGCGATGACGCCTCGCGCGTGGAGATCGTGGGCCACGGCCGTGAGCGAGCCACCAGGTGGCACCACAAAGGTCAACGGCTCGTTGAGCGGCAATGGAAAGTTCGCGTAGCCGTCGACCCAGCGAATCGCGGCAAATGCGGCTGCTGCCAGCACCAGCAACAGGAACACCAATGCCACGGGACCACGACGCACGGCGATCATCGTGCCACGCGCGGGCGGTTCAGGCGAACTTGCGGAAGATCAGCGTGCCGTTGGTGCCGCCAAACCCGAACGAGTTCGAGAGCGCCACGTCGATGCGCATGGGCCGGGCGGTATTGGGGACGAAATCCAGATCGCAATCGGGGTCCGGGTTCTCGTAGTTGATCGTCGGTGGAGCGACCTGGTCGCGGATTGCGAGCACCGAAAAGATCGCCTCGACCGCACCCGCCGCGCCCAACAGGTGACCGGTCATCGACTTGGTGGAGCTCACTGCGACCTTCTTCGCGTGGGTCCCGAGCGCATCCTTGATGGCGACCGTCTCGGCCTTGTCGCCGAGCGGGGTCGAGGTCGCGTGCGCGTTGATGTAGTCCACCTGGTCTGCGTTCAGATGCGCGTCCTTGATGCAGTTGATCATCGAGAGCCTCGCGCCCGCACCCGATGCCTGCGGCGCCGTCATGTGATGGGCGTCGCCGCTCATCCCGAACCCCGTCAGCTCTGCATAGATGCGCGCGCCCCGCGCGCGGGCGTGCTCGAGCTCCTCGATGACGAGGACACCCGCGCCATCGCCCAGAACGAAGCCGTCCCGGTCCCTGTCCCACGGGCGGCTGGCGCGCGTCGGATCCTCATTGCGCTCCGAAAGCGCCTTGACCGCGCAGAACCCGCCAAGGGCGAGCGGAGTGGTCGCCATCTCCGAGCCGCCGGCGATCATCACTTCGGCATCCCCATACTGGATGGTGCGTGCCGCGAGTCCGATCGCATGCGTCGAGGTCGTGCAGGCCGTGACTACCGCGAGATTCGGACCGCGGATTCCGAAGCGGATCGAGATGTGTCCCGAGACCATGTTGATGATGCTTCCCGGGATGAAGAACGGCGAGATCTTGCGCGGGTTCCTGGTCTCGAGATACTTGGCCGAGGTCTCCTCGATCGTGTCCAGCCCGCCTATGCCGGCTCCCATGACGATTCCGATGCGAGTCGAGTTCGCGTCGGTTACCTCGAGCCCGGAATCCTTCATCGCCTGCACGCCGGCGGCGAAGCCGTAGTGCATGAACGGATCCATCTTGCGGGCCTCTTTGGGCGTCAGGTATTCCTCGACGTTGAAGTTCTGCGCGGACCCGCCAAAGCGCGTGGCGAACTTGCTCACGTCAAAACGCGTGATAGGGCCGATGCCGCTGCGGCCCGCGAGCACACTTTCCCATGCACCGGCCACGGTGTTGCCCACTGGCGAGACGATGCCAAGTCCGGTCACCACAACCCGACGTCGTGTCACGGTCGCACCTCTGGAGGGAAATTCCTGCTATGAACGGTGCAGCGCCCCGCCGCTCCATGGCGAGGCGGCACGGCGAAGAGATCAGGCCTTGCTGCGATGCTCGTTGATGTAGTCGATGGCCTGTTGAACGGTCGTGATTTTCTCGGCGTCCTCATCCGGAATTTCCGTTTCGAACTCCTCCTCGAGAGCCATCACCAGCTCGACCGTGTCCAGCGAATCCGCCCCGAGGTCGTCGACGAAGGAGGCGTCATTCGTGACTTCTTCTTCCTTCACGCCGAGCTGCTCGGCGACAATCGCTTTCACCTGCTGTTCGACAGTGCTCATCGGTGTGGTGTCCTCTGGTTCTGATGCGGCCCCTTCGACCGCATGGGCGCGGTATTCTAGGGGAAGCCCCAGTAGCTCGCCACCCGATTCGAATCCTAGTAATTGTTTTTCTTGACAAATGCCGTAGCTCCTTGACCGCGCACGGTTGAACGCGCGCTCGGACGCTCTCGTCTGGCTTCCGGTCCGAGTTCAGAAGCCCAAGGCCTGACGCCTCTTGCCTTGTCTACGGCATGTACATCCCGCCATTCACATGCAGGGTTTCCCCGGTGACGTATGCGGCGCTGGCCGAGGCCAGATAGGCGACCGCCGCCGCAACGTCATCGACGGTGCCGAGCCGCCCCAGGGCGATCGGTCCTTTCAATGCCGCGCGCTGCTCGTCGCTCAAGTTTCGGGTCATGTCCGTCTCGATGAAGCCGGGTGCGACCACGTTGACCGTGATGCCGCGCGATCCCACCTCGCGAGCGAGTGACTTGCTGAATCCGATGATGCCTGCCTTGGCCGCCGCGTAATTCGACTGGCCCGGATTGCCGGTCAGGCCCACGACCGACGCAATGCTGATGATGCGGCCGCGGCGTAGCTTCATCATGCCGCGCAGACACGCCTTGCTCAGCCGATACACCGAGGAGAGATTGGTGTCGATGACCGCCTGCCAGTCCTCGGGCTTCATGCGCAAAAGCAGCCCATCGCGCGTGATCCCCGCGTTGTTGACCAGGATGGTCGGCGCGCCTTCTTTCGATTCGATGTCGGCCAGCGCCTTGTCGATCCCATCGCCGTCGGTCACGTTGAGGACGATCCCGCGCCCCTTGTAACCGGAAGCCTGCAGCGCGCTCGTGATCTGCGCAGCGCCCTCGGCGGTCGTCGCAGTTCCGATGACCGTGGCGCTTTCGCGGCCCAACGCGAGAGCGATGCCGCGCCCGATGCCGCGCGAAGCGCCCGTCACCAGCGCGATTTCCTGTTCAAGCATCCGTTGTCCCCCAACACGCCCCGATGGCTTCGTCGATCGACGTGCTGTCTTCCACCGCGTACACAGCGATCTCCTTGCGCCGCTCAACGCGGCGATTGAGTCCGGTCAGCACCTTGCCCGGACCACATTCGACGATGTGGGTGACGCCGCTCGCGACCATGCGACGCACTGTCTCCGCCCAGCGCACGGGACTGAAAAGCTGTTGTACGAGTGCCGCGCGGATCCCCTGCGGGTGGCCATGCTTGCGCACGTCCACCGTGTAGATCTCGGGTACCAGGGGGCTGCGCACCTCGGTCTGCACCAGCCGCTCACGCAACCGCTCTGCGGCCGGCTTCATCAACGAGCTGTGCGAGGGAACGCTCACCGGCAGGTCGATTGCCCGCTTGGCGCCTCGCGACTTGCAGAGTTCGATCGCGCGCTTCACGGCTGTCACGTGGCCGGCGATGACCACCTGCCCGGGGGCATTGAAATTTACTGCTTCGACCACTTCGTTTTGTGCCGCCTCCTTGCAGGCCACTTCCACGTCGGCGTCTTCGAGCCCGAGCACGGCTGCCATCGCACCCTGCCCTGCCGGCACCGCTTCCTGCATTGCCCGCCCGCGAAACCGGACCAGCTCGACCGCGGTTCGAAAATCGAGCGAGTCGGCGCACACCAGCGCCGTGAACTCACCGAGACTGTGACCCGACATCACCGTCGGCGCCGGGCCGCCACGCTTGCGCCACACACGCCAGACGGAAACTCCCGCAGCCAGCATCGCCGGCTGCGTGCGCTCCGTTGCATTGAGCGCATCATCGGGACCCTCCTGGCACAGCTTCCACAAGTCGTATCCCAGCACCTCCGATGCGTCCGCAAAGGTGTCACGCACCACTGCCTCCGTCCCGGCAAGCGACTTGAGCATGCCCACCGATTGCGAGCCCTGGCCGGGAAAGACGAACGCCACTGCCATATGCATGACCGTTAGCCCGAAAGACGCGGCGGATTATAGCCGCTGACGTCGCAGGCCGAGCGCCAACGCGGCAGCCACGGCGCCGAGGGTTCCATACAGATGCGCATCGACGACGACCGGACCACTGGCCGATTCTAGGCTGTAGGGCATCGTGCCGACCCATTGCTCGTAGAGCAGCTTGCCGACGAGGAACGGCAACAGGATCCAAGCATCGGGTTCGCGCCTTCTGAGATGCGCCAGCGTTCCTGCCGCCATCACTCCGTGCAAGATGCCCGAAAGCCCCACATACCAGCGCAGTTCGCGCTCGATGAAAAAGAATCCGGAATCGATCGCGATCAGCGCACCGATGAGGATCAGCGCCCAGTGACGCAACGGATAGTCCTCGTAGAACAGCGCCCACATGAGCGCGAGCCCCATGACATTCAACGCCAGGTGGGACCAGCCGAGGTGGACCAGGTGGCCGCTCAGCAGCCGCCACCACTCGCCTTCCGCGATCAGTGCGCGTTCGTAGCGCAGCCACGCACGCCCGTCGTCGCCGAAACTCTCCACGACGACGAGCAGCAGGCAAATGCCGAGAAATGCCCACAAACGCGGGCCTTCGAGGTGCAGAAACCTGAGCCACGGGAGCGGTGCGCGGGTAATGAGCGTAACCCCCTTTGTGCTATCTTCGCGTTCCACTATAAGCCGAAGCTGCGGCTGTTCGAGAATTCGCATGCGCTTGTTCGTTGCACCGGCGCCGCGCACGCGCGTGGCGGGATTTACGCTGATCGAGATCATGGTCGTGGTCGTGATTCTCGGGATCCTCGCCGCGCTCGTGCTGCCCAACGTGATGGGCCGCATCGGCCAGGCGCAAACCACCAAGGTCAAGACCGACATCCAGGCTTACGAAACTGCGCTGAGTCTTTTCAAGCTCGACAACTTCAAGTATCCGACCACCGACCAGGGACTCGAGGCGCTGGTCAAGCAACCGGCCGATCCGTCGATCCGCAACTGGAAGGAAGGCGGCTACATCAGAGCGCTCAAGAAGGATCCGTGGAATTTCGATTACCAGTACGTCTACCCGGGTACCCACGGCACTGAGTACGACATCTTTACGCTCGGCGCCGACGGACAGCCCGGTGGCGAAGGCGAGAGCGCCGACATCGGCAACTGGAACCTGGAATAAGAGGCGTCGGGCGTCAGGCGAAGATCATCCCGAGGTTTCCAAGGTACCCGCCGTGATCCCTTCTTCGCGCGAGGCTCGAAGCCCGAGGCCGCACGCCTTTTCTTCCGGCTTCACGCTCATCGAGATCCTGGTCGTCGTCGTGATCATCGCGATCGTCGCTTCCGTCGCCGTAATCTCCGTCAACGCGCTCGGGCGCGACACGGAGATCGGCGATGAAACGCGTCGCCTCGTCGGACTGATCGGCATGGTGCGCGAACAGGCGGAAATGGAAGGCCGCGACTATGGGCTGCGGCTGGAAGAGGAACGCTACGATTTCATGCTGCACGACGTGCGCAGGGACGATTGGCAGGTGATCGAAGACGACCGCCTGTTGCGGCCACGCGATCTGCCACCCGGTCTGCGGCTGCGCTTGCGGCTGGAGGGACGCGAGGTGGTCCTGCGCCCGCCACCGGATCGCAAGAAACCACGCCCGCCGCAGATCCTGATGCTGTCGAGCGGCGACCTCACGGCCTTCGAGCTGCGCATCCAGCGTGAGGACAGCGACCACGAGGCCTTCATCGACGCCAAGATCGATGGTCAGCTCGAAGTCACGGAAGTCGATGAGGAGACGCAATGAAGCACGGCGTCAGGCATGAGGCGTGAGGCCTGCCTCCCCGCCCGAAGCCCGAGGCCCGGGCTCCAAGGCCATGGCTTTACCCTGGTCGAGGTGCTGGTCGCGCTCGCCATCGTTGCGTTCGGCCTCGGCGCACTGCTCTCGACCACGACCGAGAGCGTGCGCGCCTCTGGATACCTGCGCGAGAAGACACTGGCGCAGTGGATCGCCCTCAACCGCATCACTGCGGCGCGGCTCGAGGGCCAACCGCCCGCGGATGAGGACATGAGCGGAGACATCGACTACGCCGGTCAAACCTGGCGCTGGGAACTCAAGACTCTTAAGACTCCCGTAAAGGGCATCGTGCGACTCGAAGCGCGCGCGGCGCGCGCGGAATCCGCTGAAGACTCCTGGCCCGGATTCGCCACCGGTTTCATGGGCAATGCCATCGCGCCTCCCGGCGGTCCACCATTGAATTGGCTTGGCGACAGCAAGTCGGGTACGCCGCAGGCGCCGCCTGGTTCCACGCCCCGACCCGTGCAACCCCCCGAACCGCCCGAAGAACCACCGGAAGAAGAAACGCAATGAGGCTGCGCGGCTTCACGCTGGTCGAATTGCTGGTTGCCCTCGCGATCTTCGCCATCCTGAGCGTGCTTGCATACGGCGGTTACAACAACTCGGTGAGGCAGAACGAGATCGCGCGCGCCAGCATGTTGCGTCTCGAAGGCCTGCAGCGAACGGTGCGCCTGCTCACGCAGGATTACGAGCAGCTGGCGCCGCGACCGGTGCGCGACGTACTGGGAGACAGCCGGCTGCCGGCGTTGCTTGCCGATCAGCGCGGGCAGAACCTGTTCGCGCTCACGCGCTCGGGCTGGACGAATCCGGCCGGGTTGCAACGCGCCACTCTGCAGCGCGTCGCCTACGTTCTCGAGGACGGAAAATTGCGTCGCGAACATCTTACGGTGCTCGACGCGACGCTGGCCAATGAACCAGTCAAGCGCGAACTGATCGATCGAGTCAAATCGGTGCGCGTGCGCTTCATGGACAGCCAGAAACAATGGCAGGAGCAATGGCCGCCGCCCAATGCGCCACCCGCGACCCTCGCGCGTTCGCGCCCCGTCGCCGTCGAGATCACTCTCGACCTCGAGGACTTTGGCGAGATCACGCGCCTCATCGAGGTCGGAGGCTGATGCGCACCCGGCTGACAAGTCGCCGACGCCAGAGCGGCATTGCGCTGATCACCGCCGTGCTGATCGTGGCGCTGGCCACGATCCTGGCGACGCAGATCGGCTTCGACAGCGCGCTCGAACAGCGGCGCAGCAGTACGGTGCTGTTGCTCGATCAGGCGTTTCTCGTCGGCCTCGGAGCCGAGGCGTGGGCCGCGTCGTATCTGAAGGACGATCTCGAGAACTCCGAGCAAGACCACTTCGGCGAACGTTGGGCCACGCCGATTCCCCCCATCCCAATCGAAGGCGGAATGATCGAGGGATTCATCGAGGACATGCAGGGTCGCTTCAATCTCAACGAGCTCGTCACTGCAGAGGGCGCCGTCAATCCGGAGGGACTGCGCGAATTCCAGAATCTGTTGTCCGCACTCGAGCTGGAATCCAAGTGGGCCGGGATCCTCGCGGACTGGCTCGACACCGACACGCAACCGTCGTTTCCCGATGGCGCCGAAGACGATCTCTATACATCACAAACGCCGCCATATCGCGCCGCCAACGGACCCATCACGAGTGTGAGCGAGTTGCTGGCCCTGCCGGGGTTCGACCTCGAGCGCTACCAGCGCCTGCGGCCCTACGTCACAGCACTGCCGATCGGCACCCGGATCAACCTGTGCACGGCTCCAGGTGCGGTCATCGATGCGCTCAGCGACGGGACCAAGGAGTTCAGCGTCGATCCGGAAGGACTCGCGCGCCAGAGGGCGGAGCGCTGCTTTCCGACCGCCGACGATCTGAAAGCGGCATTCGGCGACGATTCCTTCAGTCGAATCGCCACCCGCGTCGAAGAGAAAAGCAGCTTCTTCCGCCTCACGGCGTTGGTGTCTATTGGCACCACGCAGATGAGTCTGTACAGTCTGCTGCAACGCGACACTTCCGGCGCAGTGCGGCCCGTGCTGCGCAGCCTCGGCAGCGAGTAGAACCGAAGCCGATGGAATCACTCATCATTCGACTTCCGGCGTCAGCCGAGGAATCAGCGGCCTGGCTCGTGGTCGATGCCAATGGCGGACGCCTGAGCGCCGCGCAGACCGCGCCGTTGTCGGTTGCCTCACCGCTTGCGCTCGGAAAGCGCGTGGTCGTCCTGGTACCCGGCGTCGACGTGCTGCTGGCCGAGCCTGAATTGCCGGTCCGTGGCGGCGCGCGCCTCGCCCAGGTCGTGCCGTTCGCGCTCGAGGAGCAGCTGGCTGACGACGTCGAGAACGTGCATTTCGCCATCGGGCGCCCTGAAGCCGGTCATCCGGGCACGCCGGTGGCTGCCGTCAGTCACGCGATCCTGCACGGCTGGCTCGACCGTTTGCAGGCGGCGAAGTTGTTCCCCGACGTCGTGCTCGCGGACAGCGCCGTGCTCCCAGCCATGCCGGGTCAAACGGTAATCCTGATCGATGCCGCGCGCATCTACGCGCGTCGCCCGGGCGAGCCGCCAGTCGTGCTGCATGCGGCGCCGCTGGCGGAGGCACTCGAGCTCGCCGCGTTCGGTGGGGAGGCTCAGGACACGCACGCGATCATTTACCTCACGCCAGCGGATTGGGCCGCGCACCAGGCGACAATCGACCCCCTTCGCGATCGGCTTGCGAGCCTCAAGGTGCAGCTGTTGCCCGATGGTGCCTTGCCATTGCTCGCGCAACAGGCCGTCACTACGACGCCGATCAATCTTCTACAGGGACGCTACGCCCCCAAGTCCCAGTGGACGGATACGTGGCGCGTGTGGCGGCTCGCGGCAATCCTGGCAGGTTGTCTCATCGGTTTGAACCTACTGGGCAAGGGCGTGGAGATCTGGCGCCTCGGCAGCGTCGAGAAGCAGCTCGACGCTTCCATCGAGCAGGCCTTTCGCGACGCCATGCCCGGCGAACAGAACGCGATCGATGCGCGCCGGCGCATGGAATCGCGCTTGCAGGCGATCCGCGGCGGCGCGCTCCACGGGAATGATCTGCTGACAGCGCTCGGAGCCCTCGGTGGAGCGGTCGCGCAGGTCTCCGACACATCGCTCGAAGCCCTGAGCTTCCGCGGTGGTGTGCTCGATCTGAAAGTCGCCGCCAAGGATGTCGGCAGCCTCGAGCGGTTACGTCAGCTTGTCACGGAGCGCGGATCGACTGCGGAGCTTCAATCCTCGAATCAGCGCGCCGAGGGTGTCGAAGGGCGCATCCAGATTCGCGGGCAGGACCCATCATGATCAACGAGCTCATGCAGAAGTTTCAGAGCCGGCTCGCGAGCCTCTCGGAACGCGAACGCCGCATGGTGGCATGGGGCGGGATCGGTGTGGCGGTATTGCTGGTGTTCGGTGCCGCTGTGCTGCCACTCTACGCTGCGGCCAGCCGTACGGAGCAGCGGGTCGAACAGAAGCGTCAGGATCTGGAGTGGATGCGCAGCGTAGCGGGTGAGCTGCATGCGGCAGGACCGGGTGGCGCGCAGGCTGCCGCGGGACAGTCGCTCGTGGTCATCGTGGATCAAAGTGCACGCTCCGCCGGTCTGGGCAGCACCCTCACCGGCACGCAGCCGAGCGGTACCGGTGGAGTCCGGGTGCGGCTCGAAGGCGCCGCCTTCGATACAGTCGTTGCGTGGCTCGAGGATCTCAAACAGCAGTACGGCCTTATCATCGAGTCGGCAACCGTCGACCGCGGCGTGCAGCCGGGCATCGTGAATGCCAGCGTGATTCTGAGAAATCCCGGTTGAGCATGCGCTGGGGACCGCAGCGCGCACGTCGACCTGAACCCGGACGACTCGCCATCTCGCGCCCGACTCAACCTGTCAGGGGCTTCAGGGTACTGCCGCTGATCGCCGCGGGCGTCGTTGCATTTGCCGCCACGATCATCGTCTTGCTGCCGGCGCGATGCATTACTCCTCTCCTGCCCCCGGTCGTCTCAGTCGGGTCGCTCGATGGGACATTGTGGCGCGGCAGCACGGACTCGTTGGCGGTGAACGGACGGTACCTCGGCGCGTTACGCTGGCGGTTGCGCCCATTGCACCTGCTCCGCGGGCGACTCGCTCTGGATATCGATTTCAATCGCGCCGATGGCCGAGCGCGTGGCCGAGTGGAGCTCGGATTTGGCAATCGCTTCGAGACGCGCGATCTCACCGCCAGCCTGCCGCTCGCAGCTTTCGCCGGAAGCATTGCGCCCGCCGGATGGGCGGGCACCGTCGATGCTGCTCTTCCCCTGCTGTCGCTTCGCCCTGGGCGCGTGCCGCTGATCGAAGGCACTGTCGACGTACGTAGTCTCGTAGCGCCACCGCCCAACGGCGCACCAATCGGCAGCTATCGACTGACTTTCGTCGCGAGCTCCACGCAGGACGAGCAACTCGTCGGGCAGCTCCAGGATCTCGAAGGTCCGATGCAGGTCACAGGCACGCTCAGCCTCGCGGCTGATCGCAGCTACGTGGTGGACGGCCTGGTCGCACCGCGCGCCGGGGCGTCAGATGCGGTAATCCAGACGCTGCAATTCCTCGGCGCGCCCGACGCCCAGGGCCGGCGGCCGTTCTCCGTGGCCGGCACCTACTAATCGCGTCTCGTCCCCGATTTGCTGTGCCGGAATCCACTGCATAGTTGCGGCGTCGGGTTCGGTGAGGTCCTTTCGAAACCGTCGGCGACAGGACGTCGCCGTCGGAGCCTACAGGGACGTATTGACGGCGTTTTCGAAAGGACCTCCCGGACACGGCGCTGCTGAACTTGGCAACAACTCGGTAGGTCGCGCTGACGCTATGGCGACCATTCGCGCCAGCCGCCGAGCAGCGGAAAGTACAACCCGACCTTCACGGGGTCCGCCGCGACGGCACCGATCATGCGCGCATAGCGCTGCAGCTGCGGCCGGTAGCGCTCGACCTCGTGATCGAGAAAGACATCGACCGCCCCACCCTCGTGGCTGCTGGTCTTGAAGTCGACGATCCAGCGGAGCCCTGATGAATCGACGAACGTGCGATCGATGACCACGCTGACGATCTGTCCATTGACGACGCCGGTCAGTGCATATTCGCTGCGGCATTCGCGGTGTCCGGGATCGAAGATCCAGCGTCCGCGCGCGTCGCCGAGCGTGTTCAGCAACGCGCGCATGATTCGATCAATGGCCGGAAGGACCATGCCCGCTGGAACGGCGCGTGCTTCGAGTTGCCGTTGGAGGCTGCCACGGCGAACCTCGATCTCGCCCATGCCGGGTAGCGCCGGCAGCCGGGACCAACGCTCGAGTTCCTCGTGCACCACGATGCCGACGTGACGGCTGACCTCCCCAGCCCAATCGAAGTCGGGACGCGCCTGTTGCCTGTCGACGGCCAGGGCTGAGACGTCAAGTCCTGTGACGGAAGGCGGAGGCGGCGGCAGCCGCCATCCGGCCGCATGTCGCACGATGCTGGCCGGGATGCTTTCGCCAACAGTGGACGTGCTCCCGGCATTTGGCGTTCGGCTCTCAAACGTGCATACGAACTCTTCCCGGACACTCGGCCACAGGGCGGCAAGCAGCGACTGTGATTCCGGCTCGCCGAGGACTTCTCCGTCACCACGGCGGCTCGGCTTCACGTGCCCAAACAGGTGCAGTGTCTCTCTCGCGCGCGTCGCGGCGACGTACAGGAGGCGGGCGCGCTCGAATGCTTCACGCTCCCGTTCGCGGAAGCCGAGATAGTCGAACAGGGCATCCCCTTCGGATCCACGGCGCTCGATCGGTGCCAGCAACAGCCCGCTGTCGCCATCCGCCCGAGCGACCTCGAGCCAGCGCAGGAGCGGCGGGTCTTGCCGGCCTCGCCCGCGACCCAAGCCGGGAAGGATGACGACGTCGAACTCGAGACCCTTCGCCTTGTGGATTGTCATGACCTGCAGTTCCGGCGGGGCTGCCGGGTCCGGTTGCGCGTACAGGTCGGCGAACTCCGCATCGAATGCAGGACCAGCCGGCAGGACCTCATCGTGCGCAATGCTCTCGAGCCGTTCGAAGAACGCAGCGGCATC
>Ga0209640_10000469_pt1 | contig 30974 bp, 27 predicted proteins | sample RifCSP10_1_FD_184018 | JGI IMG/M metagenome (GOLD analysis project Ga0209640, IMG submission 184018) | Soil microbial communities from Rifle, Colorado - Rifle CSP2_sed 10_1 (SPAdes) (version 2) | ecosystem: Environmental > Terrestrial > Deep subsurface > Rock core/Sediment | place: Rifle... | reverse complement strand
GAGGGGTGAGAGCGGCAAGGAGACCCGCATGGGCTACTTCAACAACGTCCATGGCGTGGCGGTCGATCCGCAGACGGGCCGTGTGTTCGTCAACGACCGCGGTAACCGCCGCATCCAGGTCTTCGACTCGAACGGCAAGCCGCTCGACAGTTGGAGCGTCGGACGGCAGCCCGCCGACATCCACCTGATCTACATGGACGGCTCGCGGATGCTGTGGGCGTTCGATCGCGCCTCGTCGAAGATGATCAAGTACGACTTGAGCGGAAACCTGCAGTACACGTGGGGAATGTGGGGCAACGCGGGCGGCTTCTGGGGCGTGCACGGGATGCACGTCGACTCCGAGGGCAACTTCTACGTGGCCGAAGTCGACAACGGCGGCGCGCAGAAGTTCCGTCCGCGGGCGGGTGCGAATGCCGCATTTCTGCTGACCAAGCCGGCCGCTCCTGCCACGGGGACGCGGTAGGGCGGAACGTAGTCAGTCTTTAGTCTTTGGTCTTTAGTGGGCCCGACGAAAACGTCGGGCCCCTTGTTTTTTCGGTTCACCGGGCGAGACTAGAGACCAAAGACTAGAGACCAGAGACCAGAGACCTCTTTTGATCTACCTCCTCTTCTTCCTCTCAGGAATCAGCGGCCTGATTTATCAGGTCGTCTGGGTTCGAGTGTTCGGCAACGTCTTCGGTAACACCATCTATTCCGCCTCCATCGTTGTCGCCGTGTTCATGCTCGGCCTTGGGGTGGGCAGCTACGCGGTCGGCGTATGGGCGGACCGTCGCTACGTTTCGCAACCAGAATCGCTGCTGCGCGCGTACGGCCACGTCGAGATGGCGATTGCCGCGATGGGATTGACGATTGCGGCCCTGTTGCCGCACCTCGGCGTGGTATCGGCACTGGTGTCGTCCTACGCGCGCGAACCGTCGGGCTGGTATGCGCTGTCGCCGATGTCGTACTTCGCGCGGGCGGGAATCGCCATCGCCCTTCTGACCCCGATCACACTGCTGATGGGAGGCACGCTGACGCTTCTCATCCGCCATCTCGTACGCAGCGATCTCGAGATCGGTGGATGGCGCATCGCGCTCTTGTACGGGATCAACACCGCCGGCGCGGCGCTCGGTGCGATGGTCACCGATTTCGCGCTCGTTCCTGCCGCGGGGTTGTGGGGAACGCAGATGGTCGCGGTGGTCTTCAACGTCGTTGCGGGATTCGGAGCGTGGTATCTCGCAAGCGGCAGGATGGGGCGGCGCGCGGTCCGGCTAAAGCCGGAGATCGCGGCTAAGAAAGTCCGGCTGAAGCCGGCGATCGCGGCTAACAAGGTCCGGCTAAAGCCGGACACTACGAGCGACAAAAAGACGCGCAAGGGCGCACGGAGCGTACGTAGTGTCCGGTTTCAGCCGGACCAGGGACACGATCAGCAGCCGGACGAGGCGCCGAACGAACAGTCCGCCGAAGGCACGCACGCCGTCGTACTGACCAGCGTCGCGATGGCGATGATTGGTCTCGCCGCTCTCGGGATGGAAATCCTGTGGTTCCGTCATTTCAACATCCTGCTGGGCGGGTTCCGAGCGGTCTTTTCGCTGCTATTGACGCTGATTCTGCTCGGCATCGGCGTCGGATCGCTCGTGGGCGGCGCGGTGTTCCGCCGCGCCGGGCGTCCGGCCGAGTGGCTGATGATTGCGCAGGGACTGTTCGTCGCGTCGACGCTGTTCGGGCTGGCGGCGGCCGACGTCGGCGTCATCAACAACGATCCCGTCAACGGCGTGCGCAATCCCTTGGATCTGCAGCCGGCGTCAGCGGTCGGTGCGCTCGCGGAGCTGTGGTTCAACGCGAAACCGATGCTGATGGAAGTCGCGGTTCCCGCGCTCCTCATGGGTTTCAGCTTTCCGCTCGCCAATGCGGTCGTTCAGCATGCCGAGCGTTCCGTCGGTCGACGCGCCGGCATCCTCTACCTCGCCAACACGGCTGGCGCCGTGTGCGGCAGCCTGGCGGCAGGATTCGTGCTGCTTCCGATGCTTGGACTGCAGTTGAGTGCGACGCTGCTCATGGCCGTCGCGGCGCTCGCCGTCGTGCCGCTCTGTATTGCGGCGCGGCCGCCGATCCGGACATGTGCGGGCACGCTCCTCATCGGCGGTACGGCCCTTGGACTGTGGTTGCAGCTCCCGTCAGATCACGTCACCATGCGAGCGTTGGGGAGGACGCCGAACGACGAGCGGCGATTGGTGGTCAGCGACGGGCTGACGGAGCTCATTGCGGTGACCGAGGCCCCCGGAAGAGGGCGCACGCTCTACACCAACGGACACGCGATGTCGTCGACGCTGCCCCTGTCGCAACGGTACATGCGTGCGCTGGCGCACATCCCGCTCTTGTCGATGGATCACCCGGAAACGGTCCTCGTGATCGGCTTTGGCGTCGGCAACACGACACATGCGGCCACGCTTCACCCGTCCGTTCGCCGCGTCGAGCTGGCGGATCTGTCGCGCGACATCCTCACGCATGCGATGTTCTTCGAGGACGCCAACAAGGATGTTCTTTCGAATCCGAAGGTCGTCGTGCACATCAACGACGGCAGACAGCATCTGCAGATGCAGTCCGCCGGCTCGTACGACCTCATCGTCCTGGAGCCGCCGCCAATCGCCTACGCCGGGGTGAGCGCCCTCTACTCCCGCGAGTTCTATGCGCTCGCGCGGTCGCGTCTCGAGCCGAACGGCTACATCAGTCAGTGGCTTCCTACGTACCAGGTGCCGTCTGAGACCACGCTCGCCATGGTGCGGGCGTTCGTCGACGTCTTTCCGCAGGCGGTGCTGCTCTCGGGCGCGGAATCCGATCTGCTGCTGCTTGGCGCAAACGGCGATCGCGTCGAACTGGATCCGCAGCGCGTGGCTGCAGCGCTATCGAGCAGCCCGGAAGTCCGTGCGGACTTGGAACGCGTGAGCCTTGGCACTGTTCACGAGATCGTCGGCTCCTTCGTCGGCTCGGCGGACACGCTTGCGGAGGCAACGCGCGGCGCCACGCCGGTGATGGACGATCGTCCGCTGCAGGAATACGGCGTTCGGTCGATGCTGAGCATTGGATTCGGTGTGCCTGGCTCGATCGTGAATCTCAGCGGCGTTGCACAGTGGTGCCCTCGGTGTTTCAACGGCGGCGAGCCGATTCCGGAGCTCGACGATCTCGATACCTACTTCAGCCTCCTCACCGTCGCGTACGATGCACCGCCGGCGGAGGTGGCGTGGGCGCGCCGTTTGTCGGAACAAGAACGGCGCGTCGTTGCGGGGAGCGCATATCTCGGCGCCATCGTGCCCGAATCGGCGGCCACCTACAACGTGCTGGGCCTTGCGCTCGCCGAAGGAGGCCAGCTCGACGCGGCGATGCAGGAGTTTCGGCGGGCGCTCGAACTGGAGCCTGACGACGCCGCGGCTCATTGGCATCTTGGCGCGGCGCTCGCATCGAAAGGTGCGTACGCGGACGCCACTGCCCACCTCGTTCGATCGGTTGAGCTCGATCCCCGCAACAGTCAGGCGCACAACGACCTGGGACTGCTGCTGGCGTTCCAGGGGCGGTTCGACGAGGGCGTCGACCATCTCGAGCTGGCGGTTACTCTGGATCCACAGTCGGACGACGCACGTCGGAACCTGTCGCAGGTGCGGCAGCAGCGCGAACGGGCGGCGCGCCAACCTTGACCCTGCTCTGCGAAGGTCAATAGAATGGCGCGCTTGTACTCAGTACCACCGACTCGCTCTGAGGCTGTGTGTTTGGCATTGTTACTGTCGTTACTGCCCGGAGGGCTGTCCACATGGTGACCACCAGCGCGGCGATTCCACACGCAGGTTTCAGGCTCACGACGAATCAGAAGCGCGGGTTCCTGGCAGCCTGGGGTGGCTGGGCGCTCGACGGCATGGACTCCTTTATATATGCGCTGGTGCTCGTGCCGGCGCTGACGGAGCTGCTGCCGAGGTCGGGCATCGCCGTTACGCCAGCGAACATCGGCTATTACGGCAGCATACTCTTCGCGCTCTTCCTGTTCGGATGGGGCACGTCGATGGTCTGGGGCCCGATTGGCGACCGCATCGGCCGCGTCCGCGCGCTCATGCTGACGATTCTCTGCTATTCGATCTTCACGTTCATGTGTGGCCTCGTCACGAACATCTGGCAGCTCGCTGTTCTCCGCGTGCTGTGCGGCATCGGCATCGGTGGCGAACAGCCGGTCGGCGCAACGTACATTGCGGAAGAACTGGACGAGAGGACCCGGAAGATCGGCGCCGGGTTGATGCACACGGGCTATTACTTCGGCTTCTTCTTCGCCGCGTTGGCGAACATACTCATTGGCGCCAATTACGGCTGGCGCTGGATGTTCATCTTCGGCGGTGTGCCCGCGCTGATGATTGCCTTCATCCGCTACGGCGTCCACGAGTCGAAGAAGTGGCAGGAGAAGTTCGGCGACAGGAAGGAGGCTCGTCCGAGGATGACCGAAGCCTTTGGCGCGCTGTTCTCTCCGAGGTACAAACGCGACACGCTCGTGATGTCGGGATTGTTTCTTGTGTCGATCATATTGCTCTGGGCGGGTTCCATCTATGTGCCCACTGCAGCCACACAACTGGCGATGCGGGCAGGCAACGCGCCGGCCGACGCGGCGCGGATCGCCTCGTACGCCGGGTGGGCGCTCGCGATCGGCACAATCATCGGGTGTGTCCTCGTGCCGTTCGTTGCTGAATCGATCGGTAGACGCCTTTCGATGGCGGTCTTCCTCACGATTATGGGCATCAGCGCGGCCGTCGGGTTCGGCTACGTGTTCTACCAGCCGGGTAATCCGCTGACGCCATTCTTGGTGTGCGTCTTTTTCATGGGGCTCGGCGGCGCGAACTTCGCCAACTACACCATCTGGCTGCCTGAGCTCTACACGACTGACTGCCGCGCGAGCGCAATCGGGTTCATCAGCTCCGTCGGGCGGTTCGTGGGCGTGGCGATGGTGTTTGTCCTCGGCGCCGGCATCGCGTCGTATGGCAGCCTCGGCGTACCGGTGGCGATCGTGGCCATGGCGTTCGTCTTCGGCCTCCTCCTGCTGCCGTTCGCGAAGGAAACCAAGGGGCAGGCGTTGCCAGCCTGATCGCAAGTGGAAGAAGTAGAGAAGTGGAAAAGTGGAAAAGTAAGTTGAAAGTACCTCGAGTCCACCTATAACTTACTTTTCCACTTCTTCCACTTTTTCACTTCTTCCACTTTTCCACTTGCCCATGGTTTCTCCTGTCCTGGAGCTCTCCAATGCGACCGTCGTCAAAGGCGACCGTCCTGTCCTCGACAGCCTCACGCTGACCATTCGCTCCGACGAGCACACCGCGATTCTTGGCCCAAACGGCGCGGGCAAGTCTGCGTTCGTCAGGCTGCTGACGCATGAAGATCGGCCGCTCAGCGAGGGCGGCGCGACGCCCATTCGCGTATTCGGGCAGGACAACTGGGATGTCTTCGAGCTGCGGTCGCAGCTTGGCATCGTCTCCTCGGACCTGCATCACCGTTTCGTATTCGGCAACAACGAGGGGCGCGTCGTGGCAGAAGCCGCTGTGCTGTCCGGCTTCTTCGCGACTCAAGGCATTCTCCGTTATGGCGTCGTCACCCCGGAGATGCGGCGGCGCGCCGCAGAAGCGCTCGAACGCATGGGCGTCGCACATCTGGCAGGCCGCCGGCTACACGAGATGTCGAGCGGGGAGGCGCGCCGGGTGCTTCTCGCCCGCGCGCTCGTCACGTCGCCTCGGGTGCTCGTACTCGACGAGCCAACCACGGGCCTCGATCTCGTCGCTCGGCACGCCTTCATGGAACGCGTTCGCCAGATTGCGCGCGACGGAACGACGCTCATCCTGATCACTCATCACATCGATGAAATCGTGCCGGAAATCTCGCGCGTCATCTTGCTGCAGCACGGCCGCATTCTGGCGTCCGGGCCGAAGCCGTCTGTGCTCACCGCGGAGCATCTCAGCGCGCTCTTCAACGCGCGGATCGCGGTCGATTCAGCCGATGGCTATTACTATGCGAGGCCGGGGGGATGAGTACGCAGGCTTTCGGCTTTGGGCTCTAGGCTTTGGGCAGGGCCTGGATTTTGCGCTTCGCTGTAGCGAGGTGTATATGGCCAGAGACCACCGACGACTTCGGGTATTCAATGAAGCACACGAACTAGTTCTCGCTATCTACGAGGAAACGCGCAACTTTCCACGCGACGAGTGGTTCGGCATCCGAGCGCAGATAAGGCGAGCAGCGGTATCCACAGCCAGCAACATTGTTGAAGGAAGTGCACGGCGCGGTAGTCGCGAGTACGGCAATTTCGTCAACGTGGCCCGTGGATCGGCCGGCGAAGTCAGTTATCTCGTCGTGCTGGCGGCTGAACTTGGCTACCTTTCGGCCAGTGCGGGAGAGCGTCTCCCAGTGAAGTGCGACCGGTTGGTTCCTCAACTGGAGTCGTTGGTTCAGAAGCTGGAAATTCTGGTTCAGACCGAAAAGGAACACGGGGGCGAGCGTGAGCAGAGTGAAAGGTCAATTGAAGCGTAGAAGCCCAAAGCCGAGAGCCCGAGGCCCAAAGCCCAGGAACCATGGCCCAAAGCCCAAAGCCGAGAGCCTAAAGCCTTCGATAGGCATCATCGGTCTCGGCATCATGGGCTCTGCCATGGCGACGAACCTTGTACGAGCTCGGTACCGCGTGGTGGGCTACGACGTCGATGCGGCACGCGTCCGTCAGCACGTGCGCTCGGGAGGGATTGCGGGTCGCGCCGCCGGCGACGTTGGCAAGCGCAGCGACGTCGTGATCTGCTCGCTGCCGTCGGCGGCGGCGTTGGCGCAGGTGGCGCAGGAGCTGGCCCGATCTGGCGGTGTGGAAATCGTCGTCGAAACGAGCACACTGCCGATCGCGTCCAAAGAGGCGGCACGGCAGCAGCTTGCTGCATCCGGCATCACGCTCCTCGATTGTCCGCTGAGCGGCACGGGATCCCAGGCGAAAGTCAGGGACATCGTCGTGTATGCGAGCGGATCGCGCGCTGCGTATGAGCACGTTGCCCCGGTCATGAATGCATTTGCGCGTGGGCATTACTACGTAGGACCGTTCGGCGCGGGGTCGAAGACGAAATTCGTCGCCAATCTGCTCGTGGCCATCCACAACGTGGCTGCGGCCGAGGCATTGGTGCTCGCGATGAAAGCGGGGCTGGATCCGGCCACGACGCTGAAAGTTGTTGCCGACGGCGGAGGCAGCTCGCGGATGCTGCAAGTGCGCGGCCCGATGATGGTCCGCGGCAGTTATTCCGAACCGACGATGAAGCTGGATGTCTGGCAGAAAGACATGACGGCCATCGCCGATTTCGCTCGGGAGGTCGGCTGTCCGACGCCGCTCTTTGCGACGACGGCGCCAATCTATCTGGCCGCCATGGCCGCGGGTCGCGGCGCCGAAGACACCGGCGCGGTGTGCGCCGTTCTGGAAGAGATGGCCGGTGTCGAACGGCCCCCGGCGTCGCGGAAACGCAAGCGGAATCGTGAAGGTTGACTGACGTCCGCCAATCGCCTACTGTCCCCACGCGCGCGACGCGCGCTACGAGACACTGTTCGAGCGCAGTACCGTACGGCGCAATTCGGATTCAGGATCACGTTCTAGCCGCGCAGGCTGAAGCCTGCGCTCTACAATGCACGTAGCGCGGGGCCTTCAGCCCCCGCGTTCATGTTGATGAAGACGGCCTTCCACGGCGCTCTGTGTGGTGCGATGCTCCTTGCGCTGCACCAGGCCGGAACGAGCGCGGGGCTCCCCGCCCAAGCCCTCAAGCGCTTTACCCCCTACTCCGACGCGAAGCCGATCTTCGATTCTCTCCGACCCGATCTCCTGCCAGTGGAGCTGCGCGACCCTGCGACTCGCGAGCGCCGTTGGGCCGAATGGGTGATGGGGCACGACGCCGTCATTCGCGCACGCGTCGAAGGTGGTGAGGAAGACTCAATCGTCTACTTGCTGCTGTTTGGGACATCGTTCACGAAGGCGCCGCGCGCATCCGAGAAGGACCTCGCAGGTCTGGTCGTGACACCAGACGAGGCGCTGCGCAGGCTTGGTCCGCGCATCGACGACTTCGCAGCCGCGCTTGCCTCGCCGGGCACGAACGAGCGCCTGCAGTTCGCTCGCCGCATCATCGAGCGGAAGGGATTCGATCCGGTCACTCAAGCCGGACGAGCGGACCTGCGCCGGTATCTCGAGGGACGAACGCGTCTCGTCGGCGGGTCGATCCAATCATCGAGACCGCTCGATCCTGCGACGGATGCGTCGGACAAGATGACGCTGTTCCGCGAGCGGGGCCTGTCCACCGATACGTCGGTGTTCATCGACTTCGGCGTCGAGCAGGCGCTCGACGCCATGAAGACCGCCGGATCGCTGCGTGCGGGCTCGGTCCGTCGAGTTGCCATCATTGGGCCTGGGCTCGACTTCACCGACAAGCTCGACGGATACGACTTCTACCCCGAGCAGACGATTCAGCCGTTCGCGTTGATCGACTCGCTGTTGCGGCTGGAGCTCGCGACGTCGGCCGACGTGGCGATGATGGCGTTCGACGTCAGTCCCAAGGTGGTCGACCACCTTGCGGCCGCACGTTCGCGCGCGCGCGCCGGCGCCCCGTACCCAGTGGTACTGCCGCGAAATACTGACCGGCCTTGGAGTTCCGACCTTGTGGACTATTGGCAGCGGCTCGGAAACTGGGTCGGCGAGACAACCCCGAAGGTGCCGGCGCCGCCCGCGAGCGCCGGCCGGGTCGACGTTCGCGGCATTTCCATCCGCCCTGAGATCGTGCTGACCGTCACGCCGGCCGATCTGAACGTCGTCACGGAGGGGCTCGACGCATCGGGCGGCTCGCCGTTCGATCTCATCGTTGCGACGAACATCCTGCTCTATTACAACGTGTTCGAGCAGTCGCTTGCGGCGGCGAACATCGCGAGGATGCTGAGGCCAGGCGGCATTCTGCTGACGAACAATCGAATTTTCGAGTTACCCGCCAGTCCCCTCGAGGGCGTCGGCTACACCGACGTCGTGTACATGTCGCTGCCGGGCGTCGGCGACGCCGGCGATCGAATGGTCTGGTATCAGAAGCAATAGATCGTTCGGGTCGTTCGGGTCGTCCCGAGTGCGGTCGACGGGCGGTGCGCGCCGGGCGATTGCAGTTACGGCGTTCGGCCATGCGCCGACCGGCGATCCTTCCGTCGCACAAACCAATCCCACAACGCGACACTGAACGCGATCAACGCGATCACGCCCAACATGAACAGTGCTGTGCTCATTCACTTTCTCCCGCCAGGACGACCGTCGCTCCGATGAAGAGCAGCCAAATCACAATCCCAGCGATTCCGATACTGACCGAGAACGAGCCTTCGCCTACGGCCTGGCCAAAGACCAGTGCTGCCACTGCGTAGTTCGCCAAGTCGCCAAACTTCTCCGCCAGAACAGCCCGCCGCCGCTCCGTCAATCGTACCATCGTCGGGTTTTCCTCCCGACCACGACCATGCGACAGCGTTGCCGCCGCAAAATCGCAACGATTCCGGAGCCCAGCGGCCAGCATGGTTGTTTCGTCAACGCCGTCTCACGCGCTGCGCATTCGAAATTGCCACAGGATCCCGGATCCCGGATCCCGGATCCCGGATCCCCCGTCATCCCGCGATCGGTTGACACCCCCTACGTTCCACGCTAGGTTTCGGCCGTTCACGTACGACCGTTGCGCGAACGACTGCGTAAGCCAGGGGGGAGAGTGCAATGAGGCACGTTTTCGGGTGTGTGTCCGTCGGCATTTTGATTGTTGTCCTCACAGCCGCTTCAGCGTCGGCTCAGGCCACCGGCGAGCTTGCCGGCCGCGTGAGCGACGAGAGCGGTGCCGTGCTGCCAGGCGTGACCGTGACGGCCACGCAAACCGACACCGGATTCATGAGAACCGTCGTCACCGACGGCGAAGGTCGTTGGGTCATGCCGAACATGCCGACCGGTCCATACCGGTTGGAGGTGGCGCTGCAGGGTTTCCGCACCTACGTGCAGACCGGGATCGTGCTGCAGGTCGGTGCCACGCCAACGCTCAACGCGGCGCTGGCGGTCGGAAGCCTCGAGGAAACGGTGTCCGTCGAGGCCGCGGCGCCGCTCATCGACGTTCGAAGCGCGGGCATCAGCGATGTCGTTCAGAACGTTCACGAACTTCCGCTGCAGGGGCGCCAGGTCACCGACCTCATCGTGCTGGCCGGCGCGGCGGTGCAGACGGGCACGTCAGACAGCCGCAGCATGCAGGGAGGCGTGAATATCTCTGTAGCCGGCGGGCTGACGTTCGGCGTGGCGTATCTGCTCGACGGCGCCATGCACAACAATCCCCAGAACAACGCGAACCTGCCGATGCCGTTCCCCGACGCGCTGCAGGAGTTCAGCGTGGCGACGAGCGGCCTGACGGCCCAGAACGGTATCCACTCTGGCGCCTCCGTGAATGCGGTCACCCGATCGGGCACGAACAGCCTGCACGGGAACCTGTTCGAGGTCCTTCGAGACCGCCGTTTCAACGCGACCGATCCGTTCGCCCTCATGGGCCCTGACGGCAAGCGGGTCGATGACGGGCTGAACCGCCACCAGTACGGCGGGACGCTCGGCGGACCAATTGTCCGGGACAAGCTCTTTTTCTTTGGCGGGTATCAGGGCACGAGGCTTCGGCAGAAACCGTCCTCCGAGATCGCGTATGTGCCCACCGCGGCGATGCTGGCCGGCGATTTCGCCGCGTTCGCGTCAGCCGCATGCCAGGGGAGGCCTGTTACTCTGCGCGCGCCGTTCGTGAACAACCAGGTCAATCCGGCCTTATTCAGTCCTGCGGCGCTGAACCTCGCCAACAGACTTCCGAAGACTGACGATCCGTGCGGCGAAATCACGTTCAGCACGTCGGATAACAACGACCAGGGGCAGGCGGTGGGCCGAGTCGATTTTCAATGGACGGCCAATCATTCTTTGTTCGGCCGGTACATGGCGACGTTTTTCGAGAAGCCGGCGCCCTTCAGCGAACAGCCTGACAACGTGCTCACGACCGGTACGGCTCCCGGGCTCGATAATTTCGCGCAGTCGGCAGCTGCCGGCAGTACCGCGGTGTTCGGGAACAACACGGTCAACTCGCTCCGATTCGCGTTCAATCGGACCGCCATCAACCGTAGCAGCCCGCCCTGGTTCGCTCCCAAGGATCTGGGTTCCAACGTTTACAGCTACAAACCGGGCGAAATGGTTCTGGTGATCGACGGCGGGTTCGACATCTCGGCCGGGACGTCGACTACCGGCGTCTTCCAGACCAACACGTATCAGCTGAGTGACGATGTCTCGCTGGTGCGCGGAAACCACCAGCTGTCGTTCGGTGCGAACGTCGCGTACTGGAAGATGAACTTTCTGACCCACGCACGTTCCGGCGGCAACTGGACGATCAATGGCCAGGCGACCGGTCTCGGGTTGTCCGACTTTCTCCTCGGGAGGGTCACCAGACTAGAGCACGGTGGGCCCGCCGTCATGCCGATGCACATGTGGTACATGGGGCTGTACACGCAGGATACGTGGAGAGCGGGGCCCCGACTGACCGTGAATGCCGGCCTGCGATGGGAGCCGTTCCTGGGCCAGGTGCTGGAGAATAGCCAGGTCTATAACTTCGTCCCGGGCAACTTCCGGAACAATGTGAAGAGCACGGTGTTTCTGAACGCACCGGCGGGCTTCATTTATCCGGGGGACCCAGGGTTCCCTGAAGGCAATACGGGCCTGAACACGCAGTGGTGGAATTTGTCGCCGCGCGTGGGTTTCGCATGGGATGTCACCGGTGACGGCCGCACGGCGGTCCGCTCCTCTTACGGCATTGCGTACGATTTCCCCACCGCGGAACGTCACAACATCAACACCCAGTCGCCGCCATGGGGGAACCGCTCGCTGCTCGAGAATCCTCCCGGTGGGTTCGACGATCCCTATCGCCATGTCGGCGGGGATCCACATCCGATCGTGGCCAGTCCTACCGTGGCGTTCATCCCCTTTGGAGCGTATGGCGCCACCGACCCGGGTAGCAACTCGCCCCGCATCCAGTCCTGGAACGTCACGATCGAGCGACAAATTGGGACGGATTGGGGCGTGGCGGCAAGCTACCTCGGCAGCTATACGGATCGCCTGTGGCTCCAGATACAGCAGAATCCCGGCGTTTTTCTCGGCACGGGGCCTTGCGTCATCAATGGTGTGTCGTACAACGTGTGCAGCACGGCCGCAAATCTGAATCAGCGGCGCAGGCTGTCACTGTCAGGCGAGAACCCGGCAGCGGCCGCGCTCATCGGCAACCTGGATCTGCATACCAGCATCGGGACGCAGGATTATCGGGGGTTACGGCTGTCGTTCCGACGCCGCGCCGCCACCGGCGTAAGCTTCAACGGAAACTACACCTTGTCGCGGTGCTTCGGTGACACCACCACCGGCGGCTTTCCCCAGTTGGCGCAGGGCCCGATCAACCCTGAAGATCCGGACTTGGATCGCGGCCACTGCGACCAGGACCGCACCCATCTCGCCAACTTCGCTGCGGGCGTCCAGACGCCGGATTTCGCCACACCGGTGCTGAGCGCTCTGGCTTCGGGCTGGCGGATCTCCGGTATCTTCAACGCGCGCTCGGGCAGTTGGCTCAATATCACCACGGGAAGTGATCGGGCGCTCAACGGGCAGCGGTTCCAGGAACAGCGCGTCAACCAGGTGAGCGAGGACGTGTACGGCGCCAAGACGTTGAACAGCTACCTGAATCGCGCGGCGTTCGCGCAGCCCGCACTCGGAACTTTCGGCAACTACGAGCGGAACAGCATCAGGGGTCCGGCCTTCTGGACGATCGACATGGCGTTCGCGAAGCTCGTCTCGTTCGGCGCCGCTCGGAGCCTGGAGCTCCGCGTCGAGGCGTTCAACCTGCTGAATCACGTCAACTGGGGGAATCCCGGTACGAACTTGAACGCCGGAACGTTTGGCCGGATTCAATCGCTGGCCGGCACCCCTGGAAATGTGATTGGCACCATGCGCATCATGCAGTTCGGGATCAAGTACGGCTTCTGAACGGGATCGGGGATCCCGGATCCCGGATCCCGGATCCCGAGAGTATGATCAACCGCGCCAAATCTTTCGGAGGAATTCAATGAGAACCAAGCTCGGGATGTTCGCGACGGGTGTGTGCCTCCTGTGCCTCGGAGGGGTGTCGGGCGCGCATCATAGTTTTTCGTCGGAGTACGACGGCACCAAGACGTTCAAGGTCAACGGAGTTGTCTCGAAGGTGGAATGGACGAATCCGCACGTCCGCTTTTACGTCGATGTCAATGAAGCCGACGGAAAGGTCACCACGTGGAATATCGAGCTTGCGAGTCCGAGCGCGCTGTCGCGGAACGGATGGACGAGCCGGACGCTGAAAGCTGGCGACAAGGTGACAGTCGACGGGTATCCCGGCAAGGTTGTTCCGACGCGTGGCAATGCACGCTCGGTGCTCCTCGCCGACGGGCGGTCGCTGTTTGCGGGTACGGCCGACGATTCGGACCCCGCTGCGGCGGGAACGCGCCAGTAGTCAGCCAAGGGCCGGATGTCCCATTGAGAATGCCCTTGGCTGGCTGGCAGTATCTCTTTGGCGCGCTCCGCGCGCCCAGGACCGTTATGCGGGGTACTGACGATTCCAAAATTCGCGCAACGGGCCGCATAGCGGTCCGAGGAGGTGAAGTGCGAAGGCTCGCGTTGGTCGTGCCGGCAGGCATTCTCGCGATAGTCGTTCCGCTCGTGGCGCAGGCCCCTGCGCGCACGGCGACTCAGGGTGCGGCCGCACCGCGGGGAGGCGGTGGTGATGGACGAGGCGTGCTTGGCCCGGTCAACGCGCTTGGCCAGGACGTGCGGCGTCCGCCGGCCCCAACCGGCCCATCACCGCGACTGCCGGATGGCACCATCGATCTCGGCGATGGCATCTGGGTGGGCGGCGGCCCGGTCAACTCCATCGCGCAGGGGCTGAAAAAGGGTGAGACGCTGCCGCTACTGCCGTCCGCCAAGGCCCTGATGGGCGATCGCGCGACGAGGGAGACGGACGACCCGCATCTATGGTGCATGCCGATGGGGGTCCCGCGGTCGACGCCCTATCCGTTCCGATTCGTCCCGAACTACACGCACAGGAAGCCGACGCACATGTTCATCCTCCACGAGGGGAACATTCACAGCTACCGCCAGGTTTTCATGGACGGCCGCAAGCATCCCGCGGAGCTCGATCCGACCTGGTTTGGCCATTCAATCGGCTGGTTCGACAAGGACACGCTCGTGATCGATTCTGTCGGTTTCAACGACAAGTTCTGGTTCGATCGTCTGGGAACACCGCACACCGAGCAGCTGCACACGATCGAGCGCTGGACCCGTGTGAACATGGGCACCCTCGTCAACGAGGTGACGATTGACGATCCCGGAGCGTTCTCGCGGCCGTTCACGGTGACCTTCAACGCGAGGCTCAGCCCGCCGAGCGACGAGATCATGGAGAACATCTGCCAGGAGAACAACCAGTTCGGAGTAGCCGGCGGACACCAGAACCCGTTTGCCAAGTAGCGGTGGGTCTTCAGGCGGATAGGTAGGCGACGTGAAAAGGGTCGTTCTTCTCCCTCTGCTGGTCGGCTTGCTGGTGCCGATGGTGCCGCCGATGCTGCGGAGCCAGGCGCAGGAGCAGGTGACGTTCATCCTGCCTCGCACGCCGATGGTATCGGACAGCGACGCGGTCAAGCCGGTGCCGCGATTGCTCGACGGCAGGGCCGATCTCACCGGTCCATGGGTGGGTGGTGGCCCGATCGGCGACATCGAGCGGGAGGGCGGTCTCATGCCGGGCGCGCTGCCGCTGCTTCCCTGGGCGCAGAAGCTGCGCGATTCCCGGAAGCCGGAGAACGAGCCGTACACGCTGTGCCTGCCGATGAGTGTGCCGCGCCAGAACATCTACCCGTGGAAATTCGCGATGAGCTACACCGCGCGTGGGCTCACGCACATCTACGTGCTGCACGAGCTCGGCGACGCGGGCGCGCACCGGGTCGTCTACATGGACGGGCGCGGGCACCCGGCGGATCCGGTGCCCACGTGGTGGGGACATTCGATCGGCTGGTTCGAAGGCGACACGCTCGTGGTCGACACGATTGGCTACAACGACAAGTTCTGGTTCGACCGTCGCGGCACGCCGCACACCGAGCAGCTGCACACGATCGAACGATGGACGCGGGTCAACTTCGGCGCCATTGTCAATGAGTTCACCATCGACGACCCGGGCGCGTACTCGAGGCCGGTGCAGCTGCACTTCACGGCCACCCGCGTTCGTCCCGATGTCGATCTCATGGAATTCATCTGCAACGAGGACAACCAGTACGGCATTGCGGGTGGCTTTGCGCCGGCACAGCCCGATAAGTAGCTGGTGGTTGGTGGTTGGCAGGTGGTAGGTGGTAGGTGGACTTCAAAGTTCGTGGATTGGGCCACCAACCACGAACCACCGTCCGCCAACGAAGATTGTTGAGGGATACGTGCGGAAGCTACTTGCCGTTGTCGGGATCATCGCACTGGCAGTTCCGTTGCTCGCGCGGCCGGTGGCCGCGGCGCAAGCCCAAGAGCCCGGCGGGAATCCCACCGGTGTCCTCGGGCCGGTAAACGCCCTTGGCCAGGAAGTCCAACGTCCGCCGGCGCCCACCGGCCCGCCGCCGCGGCTGCCGGACGGGACGATCGATCTCGGCGACGGCATCTGGGTTGGCAGTCCCTTTGGCGCCGACATCGGGATCGGATTGAAGCGCGGCGAAGTGCTGCCGCTCCTTCCTTCAGCGCAGGCGCTCATGGCTTCCCGCAAGGGCGTCGATGATCCGGTCAACTGGTGCCTGCCGTTGGGGGTGCTGCGCTCCAGCCCGTATCCGTTCCGGTTCATCCAGAACTACACGCACAAGAAGCCGACGCACATGTACATCCTGTCTGAGTGGATGCGCATGTACCGCCAGGTGTTCATGGACGGCCGGCGGCATCCCTCCGAGCTCGACCCGACCTGGTTCGGTCATTCCACCGGGTGGTACGAAGGGGATACGCTGGTCATAGATACCGTCGGGCTCAACGACAAGTTCTGGTTCGACAGGCGAGGGACGCCGCACACCGAGCGACTGCACACGATCGAGCGATGGACGCGGGTCGACGCCGGTCATCTCGTGCAGGAGGTCACCATCGACGATCCGGGCGCGTACTCTCGCCCGTTTACAGTGACGTTTCAGGCGACGCTCAGCCAGCCGGGCGACGAACTGATGGAATATGTCTGCCAGGAGAACAACCAGTACGGGGTTGCCAGCGGCAGCGCCAACCCGTTCGCGGGTCCGTAGAGCGCCGGAGCGCGCGAAGTGAGGGATTCGGGAAGGGGACGCAAAGACTGTGAGGAGAACTCATATGAGAAGGCTGCTTGTCGTCTCGATGACACTGCTGGGACTGAGCGTGGGGGTGCCCGCGCAGCAGAGGACAGGGTCCATTCCCACGGGTGGGACTCCGCTGGTCTCGGCCGCCGACGCCTCGAGGCCGGTGCCACGGCTGCCCGACGGCAGGGTTGACCTGACCGGTCCGTGGGTCGGTGGCGGATCGAATGCGGATATCGAGCGCGAGGGAGGATTGAAGCCGGGCGAGCTGCCGCTGCTGCCGTGGGCGCGCAAGCTCCGCGACTCACGCAGAGAGCAGGACGAACCCTACACCATCTGCCTGCCGATGAGCGTGCCGCGAATCAACCCGTTTCCCTGGAAATTTGCGATGACCTACACATCGCGTGGGCTGTCGCACGTTTACCTGCTGCACGAGCTGGGTGATTCGGGTGCGCACCGCGTGGTCTACATGGATGGCCGACAGCATCCCGTCGATGTCGTTCCGACGTGGTGGGGCCACTCGATTGGCCGGTTCGAAGGCGACACGCTGGTGATCGACACGGTCGGCTACAACGATAAATTCTGGTTCGACAGCCGGGGGACGCCCCACACCGAGCAGCTGCACACGGTCGAGCGGTGGACGCGGGTCAACTTCGGGACGCTGGTCAACGATTTCACGATCGACGATCCGGGGGCGTTCTCCAGACCCGTGCAATTGAAGTTCACGGCGCAGCACGTCCGTCTGGACGTCGATCTAATGGAGTTCATCTGCCTCGAGGACAATCAGTACGGGATCGCGGGTGGCTTCACTCCGGCTCAGCCGGATAGATAATAGGTGCTAGCTGACCAACATCCACCAACCAGTATCGTTGGAGGTCTTGCAATGAGAAGGACGATTGGAATTCTGGCGGCGGGTTTGATGCTCGCCTGCGTGGCCGCGCCTGCCGTCGCCCACCACGGGTTCGACACCGAGTACGACGCCAAGAAGCGAGTGAAGTTCGAGGGCGTCGTCAAGCAGGTTGCGTGGACGAATCCGCACATGCGTGTGTACATCGACGTGACCGAGGGCGGCAAAGTCACGACCTGGAATATGGAGCTGACGAGCCCCAATTCGGTACAGCGTCAAGGATGGGGACGGAACAGCCTGCTGCCGGGCGACAAGGTGGTGTTCGAAGGGTACGGCGGCAAGGTGGTGGAGAGCCGCGGATCGCTCGCGCGAATTGCCAAGCTCGACGCGCCGGACAAGCCGCTGTTCGTCCAGGGTGGGCCCGAATCGGCGTCGCAGGGCTATCCCCAGCAGTAAATCGGCGGTTTCGTTCCCGAACCGTTTCCTCGCGCCGCGCAGGACAAAACCCGACGCGTGTTCTGGGGTAAAGTATGCGCCGTCTCGAGGTTGTTTGCTGCGAGGAGGCGTGGCGTGAGAAAGCTGCTTGTCATCTCGGTCGCATCGCTGGTGGTGGCTGCCGGGCTTGCCGCCCAGACGACGAATCAGGGCGGCGGCATCGAACAGATTGGAGTCGGCGGTACGCCGAGAATCTCTCCAGCCGATGCCGCAAAGCCGGCGCCCCGGCTCCCGGATGGCACGATCGATCTGACCGGTCCGTGGGTGGGGGGCGGGTCCAACGCCGACATCGAGCGCGACGGCGGGTTGAAGCCGGGCGAATTGCCCCTGTTGCCATGGGCGCGACAGCTGCGCGACGCGCGAAAGACCGAGAACGAGCCGTACACCGCGTGTCTGCCGATGAGCGTGCCGCGCGTCAACCCGTATCCGTGGAAGTTCGCGATGACATACACGGGTAAGGGGCTGTCACACATTTACATTCTTCACGAAACGGGCGACGCCGGGGCGCACCGCGTGATCTACATGGACGGTCGGCTGCATCCCCCCGATCCCGTGCCGACCTGGTGGGGGCATTCGATCGGCAGGTGGGAAGGCGACAGCCTGGTCGTCGATACGGTCGGCTATAACGACAAGTTCTGGTTCGACAGCCGCGGAACCCCGCACACCGAGCAACTGCACACGATCGAGCGATTCACGCGCATCAACTTCGGCACGCTGATCAACGATTTCACGCTGGACGACCCTGGCGCGTTCTCGCGTCCCGTGCAGCTGAAATTCACAGCCACGCACATCAGGCCCGACCTCGACATCATGGAATTCATCTGTCTCGAAGACAATCAGTACGGCGTTGCTGGCGGATTCACGCCGGCGCAGCCCGACAAGTAGGCAGTAGGTTCGTGGTTGGTGGTTGGTAGTTGGTAGTTGGTAGAAGATCCGAGGTTTGTGGCTTTGAGCCACCAACCACGAACCACCATCCACCAACCCCTGATCTTCCGGAGGTATTCGATGAGAAGGGAGCTCACGACGCTGGTGGCGTCTTTCATCGTGCTGTCGGTGCCGCTCGCTGCCCACCACTCATGGACGGCCGATTACGACGCCGCCAAACCGGTCACGGTGAAGGGCGTCGTGACGAAAGTGGAGTGGACGAATCCGCACACGCATTTCTATATCGAGAGCAAAGACGAGAAGGGAACCGTCACGAGCTGGAACTTCGAGATGGCGAGCACGCTCGCGCTGGAGCGCGGCGGCTGGTCGAGAAAGACGCTTCCTGTTGGCGCAGAGGTGACGATCTCCGGCTTCGGCGGCAGGGCCGTCACGGAGCGGGCTATTGCAAGCTCGATCATGACGGCCGACGGCCGTTCGTTGTTTGTAGCGAAGCCCGGCAATTGAATCGTGGTGGGGTGAAATGTGAGAAAGTCGCTTGTCGTCGTCGTCGCCGTCTCCATTGTGGGAGTGGCGCTGCCGTTCGTCGCGCAATCGCAGGACCTTGGTCGTCGTCTGGGCGGTGAGAATGGTCCGCGGCGGGCAGCCGCCGTCGATCGACCGGTGCCCAAACTCGCCGATGGCAAGGTTGACCTGTCCGGCGTGTGGTCAGGGGGTGGCGACGGCACTATCGAGCGCCTCCTGAAGCCGGGCGAACTGGACGGCATCATGCTGCCGTGGGCCAAGAAGCTGTACGCGGAGCGCAACGCCACCGACGGGCTGGATCCGTATTTCACCTGCATGCCCGGCGGCCCCCTGCGGATTACGGGAGGGTTTGGGTGGCGTCTGGTTCAGCACCCGACCACCAATTCAACGCACATCTTCATGCTGCAAGAAGGGAACGCGCACACCTACCGGCAAATCTTCGTGGATGGCCGCAAGCATCCCGAAGACCCCAGCCCCACCTGGTACGGCCACTCGATCGGGCGATGGGAAGGCGACACCCTCGTGATCGACACAATCGGGCTCAACGACAAGTTCTGGTTGGACAGCGGCGGCACCCCGCACACCGAGCAGCTGCACATGGTGGAGCGCTACACGCGCACCGACTTCAATACGCTCCGCCGTGAAGTTACCATCCAGGACCCGGGGGCGTTCACCAGGCCGTTCACGGTCACGTTCACAGCGAGGCTGGGGACCCCGGACAGCGAGATCCTGGAATACATCTGCATCGAGAACAATCAATACGGTCTCGCGCAGGGCCTCTCTCTTCCAAACGCAAAGAAATAGACTATCTACCCTTGAACGGCGCGGGGCGCGCGAATCTCGTGGCGGCTATCGTCGCATTCGGCTGTATGTCATTCAGCACGATCGTGTTCTGCCCGTCGGTCCACGTAAGAACGATCCGGAACGGCATCTTCACGCCCGCCACGTCGCGGTAGTCGGCGTACTCGAACTGCATCGGCACCGTGCCGACCGCGGTTCTGTTCCAGCGCACGATCCGCACCAGCAGTCCCGATTCGTCGAAATAGAAGTTCACTGGCAGCTGCCCGCTGTTCTGACCTTGCAGGAGCTGCACGACGCGGTCGTCGATGGTGGTGCTGCTGACGAGCCACTGGCTGAAAGCCGGGCGGATGTTCGTGGGGAACAACTGCATCGTTTCGAGCCTGGCGGCGTCGAGGTTCCCGCCGGTGAGTGCCAGCAGTGGCAGCGGCCGCCACCCTTCCGCCGCCCATGCGGCGCGACCGTCGAATGTCTTGACCGCGTCGCCCTCAGGCGTGCGCACCACCTGGGTCCGCTGGTTCGGCGCTCTTGCGGCAATTTCAATTGGGAACTGGTTCCCGCCCGTATTGAATCCCTCGTAGGTCCCGCGTGCGACAAAGCCGGTGAGGCCTGCGAGCCGCTGTTCCCCGCCGAGCACCTGCAGATATTTGCTGAAGACCTGATCCACGGTCGTCCGTGTGTCAGGGAAGATTCGCATCGAGTTTGGATCGTCGACAAGCTCGCCGTATTGCAATGCGAGGTTGGGAATGAACTCGGGCCGGTTTTTCGCGTTATGGCAGGTGAAGCAGCTCACGCGCGGCTGTCCGCCGAAGTAGTTCTTGTTGATCGTGTTCATCATCACGATCATCTGGCGCGCGCGCTGGATCAAAGGGGTCGCCTCGGCAAACGCCCCACGGTTGGTGTAAATGTCGCCGGAGTGGCAGCTGACGCAGTCGAAGCCGAGCGATGCGGCGAACATGCCCATGGTGTCCATGAACTCGTCGACGGGAATTCCCTTCAGCACCTGAACGTTCTTGAAGACGGTTTCTGACATCAGCGGGCCCTGTTCCGGTCCCGTCTGGCCCGCCGTCGCTGAAGCTATGGCGGGTGAACCCGCCTGCGCTACAGCTTCGACGGGTAACCCCGCCTCCGCTAAAGCTTCGGCGCGCAAGCGCGCGTGCGCGACAGCTTCGGCGGTCGAACCGGACACTGAAGCAAGGGTCGTGATGCACGCCGTTGCGGTCACCATCGCGCAGAGGGTCGTGCGTCGCCATCCAAGCCTCATGTCGTCTCCCTTCTCGAGCGTGTGCGCACCATCGTGCGAGTTCCTGAAAATTAACCATGCGATCGGCCCTGTCAAGCGAAAAGATCCCGCACCTGAACTGCGATATACTCCGCGCGATTCGCGCCCGGCGCAGTGAGAACGAGGAGGATTGAGGTGCGGAAGAGTGTCCTTCTGGCGATGCTCGTTGGATTCACGCTGTCGCTTCCAGCGCAGGAGCCGGCACCCGCGCAGCGGCAGCCTCCGCCAGGACTGTTCACCCCGCTCGCGGGTGAGTTCGTTCCGCCGTTGCCCGCCGACATCGCGTTGCGGCCGGCGCCAAGGTTGTTCGACGGCACGCCCGACATCTCAGGGCCGTGGGTCGGCGGCGGCTCGAACGACGACATCGAACGCGAAGGCGGACTGAAGCCGGGCGAAATGCCGCTTTTGCCGTGGGCAAAGGCTCTTCGAGACTCGCGCAAAGAAGAAGACGAACCGTATCTGTACTGCACGCCGATGAGCGTGCCGCGCTCGAACCCGTATCCGTGGCGGTTCGTGCAGTCCTACACCGCGGAGGGGCCGAACCACATCTTTGTGATGCACGAAAACGGTGACGCTGGCTCCAACCGTCAGATCTTCATGGACGGCCGCGGACACCCGGACGATCCGATCCCATCCTGGTGGGGGCACTCAATCGGGAAATGGGAGGGCGACGCGCTCGTCATCGACACCATCGGCTACAACGACAAGTTCTGGTTCGACAGCCGCGGCACTCCGCACACCGAGCAACTGCACACGATCGAACGCTGGACGCGGATCAACTGGGGGACGATGACCCACGATTTCACGCTGGACGACCCGGGAGCGTTCTCCCGTCCGGTGCAGCTGCAGTTCCTGGCCAGGGCAGTGCCGCCGGGCCATGACCTGATGGAGTTCATCTGCACCGAGAACAATCAGTACGGGATTGCTGCAGGCATCGAGAACATCTACCAGGAAAAAGGATACGGGCTCGAGAAGCCCGAGGCGAAGTAGGAGGCGTGGCACATGAGAACGAGGTGGCGGGTGGCGATGGCGGCGGTCCTCCTTTCGTGGACGGCGCCTGCGGCGGCGCATCATTCCTTCGAAGTCGAGTACGACGCGAAGAAGCCCATCGAGGCCGCTGGCGTGATTTCAAAGGTCGAGTGGACCAATCCGCATATGCGTGTCTATGTGGATGTCACCGATGAGAAGGGTGTCGTGACCACGTGGAACCTCGAGCTCGGCAGTCCAAACAGCGTGCTGCGGCGTGGCTGGAAGCGGGCTGACCTCCAGGTGGGCGAGAAGGTCACCTTCAAGGGGTTCGGCGGCAGAAAAATCCTCACTCGGGCCGTGGCCGATGCAATCACGCTGTCAGACGGGCGCGCATTCACAGGCGCCTCGGGGGCGCCCGATATCGCGCGTCCCCAATCACAGTAGGCAGTAGGCAGTCGGCAGTCGGCAGTCGGCAGGCGAGCCACCTGTCGCAACCGGAACGCGGGGGGAATTGCACTGGAGGCGGGCATGACGTCGGGACGGACGCGCACGATTCTCGGTGCTGCAGTCGCGGTGTTCGTGGGCTCGGTGGGCTCCATGTCGATTGCCCGTCTACCCGCCGTAGCTTCAGCGCAGGCGGGCGGGCAGGAACAGGCCCCGCCGATGTCGGAAACCGTCTTCAAGAACATTCAGGTCCTGAAGGGGATTCCCGCCGACGAGTTCATGGACACGATGGGGATGTTTGCGTCCTCGCTCCTCTTCGACTGCACCGGCTGTCACGTGCAGGAGATCCTGACCAATCGCGATGCATTCGCGGTGTCGACGCCACGGATCCAGCGAGCCCGGCAGATGGTCGTCATGGTCAATACGATCAACCGCAACTTCTTCGGCGGGCAGCCGCGTGTCACGTGCTTCACCTGTCATCGTGGCGCCGACAGCCCCGAGGTCATTCCGGACCTCGCACTGCAGTACGGCGACGTGGCGGATGAAAACCCCAGCGCGATGCGGATCTTCCCGGACGCGCGTCTGTCCGCCGACAAGATTTTCGGCAGGTACATCCAGGCGCTGGGCGGCGCAGATCGAGTCGGCACGCTCACGAGCTTCGTCGCGACCGGCACCTACGCGGGCTTCAACACGGGCAACGCAAAGGTGCCTATCGAGGTGTATGCGAAAGCCCCCGATCAGCGAACGCAGATCGTGCGGACCTTCGAGGGCGACGCCATCAGAACGTACGACGGCCGGAACGCCTGGGCCGCGGAAGGGTGGAGGCAGATCCCGCTGATGACATTCACCGGCGGCAATCTCACCGGCGCGAGGTTCGAGGCCATCGTGTCGTTTCCAGCCAGCATTCAGAAGGCATACAGCCAGTGGCAGGCAACGCTCACTTCCATTGATGGCCGTGACATCCAGCTCCTGCAGGGAAGCAATCCCGGCGAGCTTCCCGTGAATCTATATTTCGACGAAGAGTCAGGGCTGTTGGTGCGGACCGTACGATGGAGCAGGACGACGGTTGGCACCATTCCAACGCAGACCGACTACTCCGACTATCGAGATGTCGTCGGCGTCAAGGTGCCGTTCCACGTGCTCGTGACATGGACGAACGGTCAGAACACGATCGATCTCACCGAGGTCCGCCCGAACGTCACCATCGACGCCGCGCGGTTCGCCAGACCGGCGCCGTTCAAGGCGCGATAACCACGAAGCACACGAAGATCGCGAAGAACATGACCAAATGAATCCAGTTTTTGTGGCCTTCGCCCCTTCGTGATCTCCGTGGTTGCGCCTGGAGCCTTGACATCGAGAATGTGGCGTTGCCATGATGGACGCCTAAAAGAGTCGGGTTCTTCGCGAGCTGCGGTTCCGGCGCACCAGTTGCGATTGGAGGGATGTTCAATGCGAATGAAGCTTGCGGCGTTGGTGGCAGGCCTCGGCCTTTTCTCCGTTGGAGTGCCGGTTCTCGCTCATCACGCAGTCGGAGCGGAATACGACGCGTCCAAGACAGTCAAGTTGACGGGCACGGTCACGAAGATCGAGTGGACGAATCCGCACGCCCGCATCTACTTCGACGTTGCCCAGGCCGACGGAACCAAGGTCAACTGGAACGTCGAGCTGGCGGCCAGAAGCGCACTCGTGCGACAGGGGTGGACGGCACGAACGCTGAGCGTCGGCGACTCCGTAACCGTTGAAGGCATACTGGCCAGATCGGGCGTCAACATGGTCAACGCACGAGCGGTCTTGCTGCCCGGCGGCCAGAAAGTGTTCTCCGGCGAGAATCAGTAGCCGTCGGCGCGTCGAGGCTCGGCGTCAACGAAGAAGGAGAACTCTCGTGAGGAAGTTCTTTGTCGCCTTCCTGATGACAGCAGCGCTCCTGCCGCTGCTGGCGCAGCCGGCGTCCATGCAGTACGACACATCCCAGACACCGATCGCGGCCGTCAGGCGTGCGGGTCCTCCGAAGGGGCCGGTGCCAAGGCTACCCAACGGAATGGTCGACCTGATGGACGCCACGTGGACGGGTGGCGGCCCGGTCAACGATCTCGAGGGCCAGGGCGGACTGAAGAAAGGCGAGCTGGACGCGCTCTTGTTGCCCTGGGCCAAAGCGCTCATGGCGATGCGGGATGAGACCCAGGAGCCGCACAATGCCTGCCTGCCGATGGGGGTTCCGCGCGTGACGCCGTTCCCGTACCGCTTCGTGCAGAACTACACGCACAAAGGTCCGACGCACATGTTCATCCTGCACGAGGGGAACATCCACAGCTACAGGCAGATCTTCATGGACGGCCGGAAGCACCCCGCGGATCTCGACCCGACGTGGTACGGCCACTCGATCGGACGGTGGGAGAAGGATACGCTCGTCATCGACACCGTCGGCTACAACGACAAGTTCTGGTTCGATCGCCGCGGTCACCCGCACAGCGAGCAGCTGCATACTGTCGAGCGGTGGACGCGACTGAATCTCGGCGAGATGGAGAACAAGGTCACCATCGACGACCCCGGCGCGTATTCGAAGCCGTTCACGGTGACGTTCATGGCTACGACGACGCCGGGTGACGAATTGCTCGAATATATCTGCCAGGAAAACAATCAGTACGGCATACAGACCATTCCAGGCTACAAGGGTCCGACCTTCGGCGGGTCGACATCGAAATAACGGGAAGGGGGAAGGGGGAAGGGGGAAGGGAGAAGGGAGAAGGGCCACATCCCCCTTCCTCCTATCCCCTACTCGTTCCCTGCTCCCTGCTCGCTGTTCCCTATTGCCTGCCCCCCATCCCCCTTCCCCCTTCCCCCTTCCCCCTGGTTGACGTTCGAGCGCCGATCGGGGTCATAATGCGCCACGAAACGCCCGGCGGGGACCACTTATTTCAGCGAGGCTATCAATGGCAGGACGTCAAGTTTTTCGTATGTTGATGTTGGTGATTGCAATTCTTTTCACATCGCTGCCCGTGCGAGCGCAGCAAGCCGCGACGCAGAAGCCGTTCGAGCCGCAGGTCGGCCAGGCGGGGAAAGACGTCGTCTGGGTGCCGACGCCGCAGGCCCTCGTCGACAAGATGCTCGACATGGCAAAGCTGACGCCGCAGGATTTCGTGATGGATCTCGGATCGGGTGACGGACGGACGGTGATTACGGCAGCGAGGCGGGGAGCTCGCGCGCTTGGCATCGAGTACAACCCCAACATGGTGGAGCTGTCGCAAAAGAATGCTGCCGCGGCAGGCGTCACCGCACGCGCGACGTTCCAGAACGCCGATCTGTTCGAGACCGACTTTTCGAAGGCGCAGGTCATCACGATGTTCCTGCTGCCGTCGATCAACATGAAGCTTCGGCCAAAGCTGCTCGACCTCAGGCCCGGCACCCGGATCGTGTCGAACACGTTCACGATGGAGGATTGGGAGGCCGACGAGACGCAGCGGATCGAGCAGGATTGCACGAGCTGGTGCACGGCGCTCCTCTGGATCGTGCCGGCAAAGGTCGGCGGGACATGGCGCATCGGGCAGAATCAGCTCGTGCTCAAGCAGCAGTTTCAGATGTTGTCGGGCACTCTCGGCACGGCTCCAATCTCAGGCGGTCGCATGCGAGGCGAGGACATCACTTTCACCGTCGGCAACGCGGTGTATGCCGGGCGCGTCGACGGCAACACCATGAAGGGCAACATCAAGGGCGGGAGCGGCGGCACGTTCATCGCCACGCGGTAATGCCGCGGGTGCACCTGAAGCCTGCGCCCTACCCAGAGCAGATTCGTATGGAGCGAGATGGATCATAAGGAGGATGCCGTGAGCCGGTTCCTAAGAGGTCTTTTCGCTGGTGCGTCGATTCTGCTTCTCACGAGTGCCCTGGCGTGGGCACAGGCCACTGCGGAAATGAACGGCCGGGTGACCGACGAGAGCGGCGGCGTCCTGCCAGGCGTCACTGTCACGGTGACACAAACAGACACGGGATTCTCCCGGTCCGTTGTGACGGACGGAAATGGGACGTATGCGATCCCCAACCTGCCCACGGGTCCGTATCGATTGGAAGTGTCGCTGCAGGGGTTCCGTACCTACGTGCAGACCGGCATAGTGCTGCAGGTTGCCGCCACGCCCACGATCAATGCGGTGCTGACGGTCGGGAGCCTCGAGGAGACGGTGTCGGTTGAAGCGGCGGCGCCGCTGGTGGACGTCCGGAGCACCGGCATCAGCGAAGTCGTCGAGCAAGAGCGGATTCTGGAGCTGCCGCTCCAGGGGCGCCAGGTCACCGACCTCATCGTCCTGGCCGGCGCGGCTGTGCAGGATGCGCCAAACAACAAGAGCATGCCGGGGTCCGTCTACACCGGGGTCGCGGGCAGCCTGCCGTTCGGCGTGGCGTACCTGCTCGACGGCGCCCCGCACAACAACCCGTACGACAACCTGAACATGCCGCTGCCGTTTCCCGACTCGCTGCAGGAGTTCCGCGTCGCGACGAGCGGTCTCTCCGCCGACAACGGCGTTCACTCCGGCGGCACGGTGAGCGCGGTGACGAAGTCGGGCACGAATGTGCTGCATGGAACGCTCTTCGAGTTCCTGCGCGACAAGCGGTTCAACGCCAGGGCGGTCTTTGCGCCCATCGGTCCTGACGGCAAGCGCCTGGACGACGGCCTCAAGCGGAATCAGCTCGGTGGCGTGCTGGGCGGGCCGATTCTGACGGACCGTCTCTTTTTTTTCGGCGCCTACCAGGGGACGTTCCTCAGGGTCACCCCCGCCGACGCCATCTCCAAGATCCCGACGGCGGCGATGCTCGCGGGCGACTTCGCCGCCTTTGCCTCCCCCGCGTGCAACCGCGGCCAGCAGATCACGCTACGGGCGCCCTTCGTGAACAACCGGATCGATCCCCGCCTGTTCAGCCCGGCGGCGATGGCCATTGCGCGGCAGCTGCCGGCGACGACCGATCCGTGCGGCGACGTCCGGTTCTCCGCGCCGGAGCACTACGACCAGAGCCAGATCGTTGCCAAGATCGACTATCAGGGGAGCGGCGGCCATTCGATCTTCGGCCGCTACATGCTGACCTTCGATGAGCAGCTTTCTGGCTGGCCTAGCTCGGGCAATGTGCTCACGACCAGGTCGGAAGATACGGCGGAGAACCACCGCGCGCATTCGCTGACGCTCGGTGACACGCGCGTCTTCGGCGCCAACACGGTGAACGCGTTCCGCGTGGTGTGGAACCGTACCAGGGCGCACTACAACCTCGAGCCCTTCTTCGGGGCCGAATCGGTCGGCATCAGGAATTTCCATAACTACGTGCCGGGCATCATGGGACTCGAGATCAGCGGCGGATTCACCACTGCCTCGGGCGGCTCGGTGTTCTTCCAGGGCGATACCGACGCGTACCAGATCTCGGATGACGTCACGCTGGTGCGCGGCAGCCACCAGATTGCGCTCGGCGGGAACGTGGCGTACTGGACGCACTACACGGTCGACAGCCAGCGCGGCGTCGGCCTGTGGACATTCGACGGATCGGCGACAGGCATGGGGATGGCGGATTTCCTCACCGGCAGGTTGACCCGTCTCGAGCATGCCCGGCCGGGGGTGCTCGATCTGACTCAGAAGTATCTCGGGCTGTACGCGCAGGACACGTGGCGCGTCAGCAATCGGGTGACGCTGAACGGCGGCCTGCGTTGGGAGCCGTTCTTCGGCCAGCACATCCGCAACAAGGCGATTGGCAACTTCAATTTCGATAGCTTCCGCAGCGGCGTCACGAGCACGGTCTTCCGCAACGCGCCGCCCGGATTCCTGTATCCCGGCGACCCGGATTTTCCGTCGGGCAAGTCAGGTCTGAACAACAAGTGGACGAACGTTGCGCCGCGCGTCGGCATGGCATGGGACGTGACAGGCGATGGCCAGATGGCGGTGCGATCGTCGTACAGCCTCGGCTACGACTTCCAGGGCGCGTCGTACCTCTTCATCAGCGCGACGGCGCCGCCGTTCGGGGGGCGGCTGCGTGTGACCCAGCTGCCGGGCGGTTTAGACGATCCGTATCGCGACTTCCCCGGGGGGCCGCCGCATCCGTATCCGGAAGCTCCTGGTCCGGATGCCCAGTTTCCGGCGTACGGCGCGCTCGCGTCGGTGAACCCCGACAACAACTCCACGCGCGTCCAGTCGTGGAACGTCATCGTCGAGCGGCAGGTCGGTGCGACGTGGCAGGTGTCGGGCAGCTATCTCGGCAGCTATACGGATCGGATCTGGGCGCAGGTACAGCGCAACCCCGGCGTTTTCCGGGGCACCGGACCCTGCACGCTCGCGGGCGTCTTCTATCCGACGTGTACGACGACGGCCAACCTGAATCAACGGCGCACGCTGTCGCTCGAGAACGCGCAGGCGTCGCGGCTGATTGGATCGATCGAGCGCCATGAGGCGATCGGCACGCAGACCTATCACGCCCTGAGGCTGTCCACGCAGCGCCGCGCGGCGAGCGGCGTGAGCCTCAGTGCCAATTACACGCGCTCGTACTGTGTCGGGAACTTCGCGCAGGTGACGTTCTTCACCGGAGGCCAGAGTCTGCAGAATCCTGACGACCCCGACTGGGATCTTGGCAACTGCACGTTCTCCCGGCGTCACATCGCCAACGCGACGGTGACCGTGGAGACGCCGCAATTGGCGAACCGGGGGCTCAATATCCTGGCGTCGGGGTGGAACGTGGCGGGCATTCTCACTGCGCGCTCGGGCGCCTGGCTCACGGTGATGACGGCTCGCGACATCGCCGCGACGGGCATCACGCAACAGCGTCTCGACCAGGTGCTGGCCAACCCATACGGAAACAAGACGCTGAACAACTACCTGAATCCCGCCGCGTTTGCCTACCCAGCACCGGGGCAGTTGGGCACCCACAAACGCAACAGCATCGAAGGACCCGCCTACTGGAGCATCGATCTGGCGCTGTCGCGTCGGATTCCGCTTGGCGCCACGCAGAACCTGGAGCTCCGGGTGGAGACCTTCAATCTGTTGAACCACTTCAACTGGGGCAATCCCGGCCCACCGCTGGGCGGCGGCGGCAACGCCAATACGGCCAATTTCGACGCCGGCAACTTCGGCCAGATCCTGACGCAGGCGGGCACGCCGCGGATCTTCCAGTTCGGGATCAAATACCTGTTCTGACGATGATGTTCTGGGTTCTGCGTTCTATGTTCTGGGTTCGTCTTCGTGGATCGGGTTCGAGGTTCTGCTGGGATCCTGTCAGGATTCTTCGTGGCCCCGCATTCCTGATCGTGCTGGCCGTGTTGGCGTGGTGCCCACCGGCCCTTGCCCAGACGGACATCAGCGGTAAGTGGTTTCCCCTCGCTCGCAACGAGGACGGCGACGGAATGACAGGCGACGCGGCCGGTCTTCCGATCAGTCAAGAAGGCCGATGGCGGGCCGACAGTTGGTCGCCGGACGAATTCGACATGGCAGAGTGGGTGTGCCGGCCGCATCCCTGGGATTTTTCGCTGGAAGGCATTCTGTCGATGCTGCACGTCTGGCCGGAGGTGGACGCCGCAACCCAGAAGGCGATCGCTTATCACGGTCACATCAACCAGTTGGAGCAGGAGACCACGATCTGGATGGATGGCCGCCCGCATCCTCCGGTACATGCGCCCCACACCTGGAGTGGGTTCTCCACCGGCGAATGGGACGGCGATACGCTCGTCGTGACGACAACCCACGTGAAGGAGAGCTACATCAGGCGTGCGGGTCTGATGCGCAGCGATCGCTCGACGATCCGGACGCGATGGAAGCGAATGGGCAACCTCCTTCAGGCAACCGTGATCATCTACGACCCTGTGTATCTCGCCGAACCCTACATCCGCACGACGATGATGTGGGAGTTGGATTCAGCCATGCGGCTGGAGCCATATCCGTGCGAGGAAGCCACGGAAACCGCCGTCCCCCGCGGCACCGTCCAACATTTCCTTCCGGGCGCGAGTCCGCTGCCAGGCCTGGATCCGAAGCTTGCCGACCAATTCGGCACGCCGCATCAGGCGCGCCTCGGCGGACCCGAGACGATGTACCCGGAATACATCAAGAAAATGAAGAGCATGCCGAGGCCGGAAGTCGCGGCGCCTCGCGGCGCAACCGAGCGCGGCTCATCGCAGCCGCTGCTCGAAACGCCTCGGTGAGGACGTGGTAGCGCGTGGGCTTCAGCCCACGCGTTCCCGCGCAGGCTGAAGCCTGCGGTCGATGGCGGAACCACGAAGAGCACGAAGGGCACGACATCAATAGGTCAATTAGGTTCGTGTTCTTCTATGTTGTGGGCCGCTGTCAAGCTCCATCTTCACCAATGCTTGTCGTCTGTCATCCTCACGCGGGTCCGGGCACGTCTGGATCCATG
>Ga0209640_10000467_pt1 | contig 31023 bp, 28 predicted proteins | sample RifCSP10_1_FD_184018 | JGI IMG/M metagenome (GOLD analysis project Ga0209640, IMG submission 184018) | Soil microbial communities from Rifle, Colorado - Rifle CSP2_sed 10_1 (SPAdes) (version 2) | ecosystem: Environmental > Terrestrial > Deep subsurface > Rock core/Sediment | place: Rifle... | reverse complement strand
CGCGGAGTTCATCCTGAGTCCGCCGAACAACAACGAGCAGTCTGTCATCTCTAACTTTTTGATATGATGTTCAGGTAAACTCCGTGAGAGATCTTAACCAAGACCGAACCACGATCCCGGCTTGGGAAGTTTAGCACGACAGAGCGGCGCCGCATCTTACTGCGGCGCCGCTCTCTGAGTTAGCTGACCTACGACTTCAGCGTCTTGTTGAAGTGCTCGAGGGTCCGCTGCCAAGCCAGTTTGGCGGCGGCTTCGTCAAAACGCGGCGTGGTGTCATTATGAGATCTCTCACGGAGTTTACCTGAATATCATATCGAAAAGTTAGAGATGACAGACTGCTCGTTGTTGTTCGGCGGACTCAGGATGAACTCCGCGAAAAATTTCTCTCGATTTCTCAGATCCGTGCCGGATTCTAAGGGAACCCTTGGCTAAGCCGGCGGTTGCTTGGAACCGATGCGCTTGGCCACTTGGGCATGGGCGAGCACCACGCGCGGGTCGCGCTGCAAGGCGGCGAGATAGCGTTCGCCGAACTCCCCGCTAGTCTCCGCTGGAATCAGCAGAAAGACGGACTGCCTCATCACAGAGTCGACACTGGCATTCGTTAACGGCTCTTTCTCGTCCAGAGTCTCATCGATTGCCACGATCAGCTGTGAAATCGGGCGAAGCCAGGCGAACCAGGGGTCACTGGTAAGAAGCTGAAAGAAATGATTCGGTGATTTAATCGCGCCGACATTCTTTTCATAGACAACCCGTTCGGAATCTAACAGAGCTTTGTGCAGTTTGAGCAACGCGCCGTGGAGCTCGATCAAAGGGTTCCGGATCGCTTCCTGCTGCTGAATTTCTTCTCTTGAATCTTTCTTTTCCATCGGGCTTGGGCAATAGGGAGATTTTCCAACGATCGCATCGTTTAGCTTATGCTAACCATTGCGGCAGTGAAAAACTAGAGCGTCGTCAATGGCAGCGGCGTGGCCGTCGTAGGTCTCAGCTCAGATCGTTGAACAAAACGTCTGCTTGCTCCATGCGCAGAATCGCTGTACCCTGTTGACAATTCTTGCAATGCCACGTTTGAGACTTCTCCCCTTTTCGGCACCGTTCATATCGATCGGAGTCCTGTTCGCCTTTCTCTTACAGCCGGGTCACAAGACCCTCATGTCTAAATTGGCCGACTCTTCCTCCGGATACATCGAACGGGGTCACCGGGCTGAGCAGTATTTTCAAGCATACGGCAAGCTCCTCGCCGGGTATTACGAATCGCTCTTGCGCGTTACGCAACACAGCGCCCCGGACCTGCTCGCGCATTTTCAAGGACCCGAGCGATCAGCTTATGGCTACCAGATTTTACCAAGAATCGTTTCCGACGCGGTTCCGGAGCAACAACCCGCCGTGCGTGCCGTGGCGTACAGCTGGCCATGGACCGAGAGGCTGATCGACGCCGAGCGGCGGAAAATTTTTCGCGCGATGGCGGAGCTCCGCGGCGCTGGCGCGACGGTGTCGAGACGCCATAGGACAATCCTCCAAAGGCTCGTGCTCGACTATCGAAAGATGCGCGAGCAGCACGGCAATATCGATGCCCATGTTCGATACAATCGCTTCTGGCAAGCAGCGATCGCCTCCGATCGCTCGGCATACGACCGAGCGACGCTGCTCCAGAACGATTTGCTTCAGCATCAAAGCATTCTTGCCAAGTTGCAACCCCCTCCTGCGGCGCTCGGGACATCGTCGATTGCTTTGCAAGCGCTTGATGCAACGCCGCGGCCGATCGGAATCGCTGACGGGTTGAACAAGGACGAGGCGCTGCTCACTCAACGTATCAATGCGCTGGTCCATGCCATCGACACGCCCGGCTTTATCAGATTGGAACAGTCCAATGACGAGTGGGTTTTTCGAATTCCCGTATTCACGGACATCGAAGATCAGGATTTCGTGGCGGCAGCGAAACGAATCATCGAATCGACCTGGCGGATCAGGGGGCCGAAGAGCTTTCGCGTCGAGCTCGAGGTTTCGCACGTCTCGAGCGCGCTGCTGTATGCCGATGTAATCAAGCCGGCTAGAGGCGCGCCGCTCGATCTGCGCCGCCACCTTGGACGTTTTCCCTCCGGCGGGGCGATTCTCACGACCGGCGCCCTCACGACTCACGTTCAAGATTACGCGATCGTCTTGGGGCCGCGCGCCATCGCGCCGCGCATCCTCGCGCATGAGTTTGGCCACATCCTCGGATTTCGCGATGGTTATCTTCGTGGCTACAAGAATTTAGGCAAGAACGGCTTTCAGATAACGGAAGCGGTCGCGTTTCCCGGGGATATCATGACGGCGCCGTCTACCGGCCGCGTTCTCCCGGCTCACTTTGAAAAACTCATCGAGCGCGCGAACAGGGAATTCCGGCATCGAACTCCCAACCACGCATGGAAGCGCCGAGAGCAGACGCAAGCTTAGCGGACATTGATGAGTTTGATGCGACGGATCCCGATTGGCTTCAACCAGGATCCGCCGATGCCAAAGGCAAATTGTAATACTGTAAAAGATGCGCTATTCCCGACCGCGTGATGCCGCGACAATCGCAACTATCACGACGGCGAGCACGCCTAAGCCAACCAGCAGAGCGACCGTAGGATCCATGCCCATTATCTCTCCACCCGCAGGTCCCGATGGACCGGCAGGCCCCTGCGGCCCAGGAGCGCCCGCGGGTCCTTGTGGTCCAGGCACCGCGCGATCACCTTGACCTCCCGGTTGCGCGCGCTCTTGGTTCGACTCGCCGCCTTGGACGCGCACATCGAAATTAGTGTCTCCCGCCCGGCCTTCGACTTTGGCCTTTCCTTCGCTCTTTTGCGGAGCATCCTGGGCAACCACCCAAGGTGCGAAACTCAGTGCGAAAAAAACTATTAACCCGCCGACTAAGGGTTTATGCTTTTTCATGATTACCTCCTTTGCCCACAGAGGGAGCAAGCCATGTGCCCGAAAAAGGTTTGAGAAATGATCTCAATAGCTTACGGCTCGCGGGGGGATCTCTGTCCCAAGCGGCGGACAGATTCAACTCGACTTACAGTCCCCGGCAGCGTAGTCCAAACCATACGTGATTCAGGATAAATCTTCCGGACTTTTTCCACCTGAACGGGCGGCTGTTGATCTTCAAACAAACGTTTTATAAGATTGTTTCAAACATATGCTTAAAAAGCAGCTCAAGCACGCTACCGAGGAGGTTGGGAATACCGAGCAGCGCCTGCTCGAAGCCGCCGGCGAAATCTTCGCCGAATTTGGTTATCGTGCCGCCACCGTGCGCCAAATCTGTGAAAAGGCCGGCGCGAACGTGGCGGCCGTAAACTATTACTTTGGCGATAAGGAAGGACTCTATCTGGCTGTCTTACGGTCGGTTCCGGACGCGCACGCTGTAAAATATCCTTCGCGCCGCGGCTTGAACGCCGACGTCACAGCCGAGCAGCGATTGCGGATTTACGTCGAGTCGCTCCTCCATCGCGTCTACGACCCAGGACGGCCCGGATGGCACGCAAAGATAATCGCCCGCGAACTGGCTGAGCCGACTCGCGCACTCGATTCGCTTCTCGAGGCAGTCGCTCGCCCGCTGCACCAAGAGTTAACCGCCATCGTAGGTCAATTGCTCGGCTCCGCCTGCGACGATGCCGTGCGTTTGTGTTCACTCAGCATCATGGGGCAATGCGTCTACTATCATCACGCTCGTGCGGTGCTCGCGCGTTTGTACCCCGTACAAAGTTACGGTTCGGACGACATCGCGCGGCTCGCCGACCATATCAGCGAATTTTCGTTGGCTGGGCTGAGAGCATTCGCACGCGGAAGAACAGGCGCGAGTGATGAAGGTCGCTAAACTGAGTTTACCTTCGAGGCGTCTGGCCATTTTGTTGATTCTCCTGTTCGGCGCGGGGCCCCTGGCCGGCTGTGACGGCGATGCACCGGCCACCGTGGTTCCGCAGGATACGACCCCGGCGCGCCAGGTACGATTGGCCGTCGCTATCGAGACGGAAGCGGCGCGCACCGTCAGCGCCAACGGCACATTGGCCGCCGACGAGCAATTCATTTTAGGAACAAAAGTTATCGGGCGCTTGGGCGAGATTAGCGTCGACCTCGGCAGCCGCGTGAAGAAAGGCCAAGCCATCGCGCGCATCGACCCGAGCGACTACCGCCTGCGTGTCGAGCAGGCCCAAGCCGCACTGCAGCAAGCGCGCGTGAGGTTGGGCTTGCCGGCGTCGGGAAACAACGACAAAGTAGACGTGGAACAGACCGCAACGGTTCGCCAGGCCGCTGCCGTGCTCAAGGAAGCGCGTCTCAGCCATGAACGCATGGTCGAGCTTTGGGAGCGCAAGTTGGTCGCGCGCGCCGAGCTTGACGCCGCGGTCTCCCAGCTCGCCGTCGCCGACGGCCGCTATCAGGACGCCATCGAAGAGGTGCGCAACCGCCAGGCTATTTTGGTGCAGCGCCGCTCCGAGCTTGAGATCGCGCGCCAGCAGCTTGCCGATACCATCATTGTTTCTCCGATTGACGGCGCGGTGAGCGAACGCCAGGCGGCTGTCGGGCAATATCTTCCTGCCGGCGCGCCGGTGGTGACGCTAGTCCGCACTCATCCTTTGCGCCTGCGTCTTGCGGTCCCCGAGCGCGAAGCGCGGCTTGTCCGCGTCGGTCAAATAGTGGATCTCACCGTCGAGGGCGATGCTAACGAATATCAAGGCCGGGTCGCCCGACTCTCCCCTGCGATTGCCGAGAGCAACCGAACATTGATGATGGAAGCCGAGGTGCCCAACGTTCAGGGCATGCTTCGTCCGGGTTCGTTCGCGAAAGCCAATATCGTCGTCGAAGCCGGCCAGCGCATCGTCACCGTGCCGGCGGATTCGATTGTCACGTTCGCAGGAATCGAGAAAGTGCTGACGGTCGCTAACGGCACCGCCGTGGAAAAACGCGTGCGCACCGGGCGGCGCATCGATAAACAAGTCGAAATCATCGAGGGCCTGGGTGCCGGCGAACAAGTCGTCGTCGCGCCGGGAAATCTGGTTAGCGGCGAGCCGGTTCAAGTGATTCGATAATGCAAAAACTCGCCGAAATCTGTATTCGCCGGCCGGTTTTCGCCTCCATGATCATTCTGGCGCTCGTGGTCGTCGGCGCAACCAGCTACTTCCGGTTGGGGGTCGACCGTTTTCCGTCGGTTGACCTGCCCAACGTCTCCGTCCGCACCACTTTGCCGGGCGCCTCCCCCGAGGAAGTCGAGACCGTCGTGTCGCAGGTGATCGAGGAGGTCGTCAACACGGTAGAAGGAATCGACGAGCTCCGATCGATCTCGGGCCAGGGATCGTCATTTGTCATCGCCACCTTCAACCTCGACCGCGATATCGATACCGCCGCGCAGGACGTGCGCGACCGGGTTGCGACGGCGCTAAATCGTTTGCCGCGCGACGTCGATCCACCGGTCATTTCTAAGTTCAATAACGAAAATCAACCGATACTCACCATCGCGATTTCCGGAGACCGCTCGCTGCGGGAATTAACCGAGATTGCCGACAAGGTCGTGAAGGTCCAGCTTGAGCGATCGGCCGGTGTCGGAGAAGTTCGTCTTGTCGGCGATCTAGAGCGTGCCATCAACATTTGGGTGGACGCAGACCGTCTGGCCGCCTATCAAATTCCAATCATCGCCGTACGCGACGCGATCCAGCGGCAAAACGCCAACTTACCCGGAGGGAACGTCACCGGTGGGGCGCGTGAAGAGGTGCTTCGCACCATGGGACGCATCACCGATCCCAAAGCTTTCAACGACCTCGTTATCACCACGGTGAACGGCTCGCCCATTCGCGTCCGCGACATCGGCTGGGCTGAAGACGGAACCAAGGAGCAGCGCTCTCTGGCGCGGTTGAACGGAGTGCCAACGGTGCAAGTTCAAATACTGCGCCAATCGGGCTCCAATACCGTCGCGGTCATCGAGGCCGTCAAAGAAAATCTTGCCCGGGTCCGCAGTCAAATTCCGGCGGACGTGAAACTGGAGGTCATTCGCGATCAATCACGTTACATCTACGCCGCACTTCATGAAATCACCATCCATCTGATTCTGGGCAGCATCCTGGCGACATTGGTCGTGTTGGCGTTCATGCGCAGCTGGAGATCGACGTTGATCGCCGCAGTCGCGATTCCGTCGTCGGTCGTGGCGACCTTCGGCATGATGTGGGCGCTCGACTTCACGTTGAACAGCGTCACCATGCTCGCTCTTGTGTTGATGGTCGGCATCGTCATCGACGACGCGATCATTGTCTTGGAAAACATTTTCCGCTTTGTCGAAGAAAAGAAAATGACCGCGTTCGACGCGGCACGCGCCGCCACTGCCGAAATCGGGCTGGCAGTCATGGCGACCACCTTCAGCCTGGTCGTCATTTTTGTTCCGGTGTCCTTCATGTCGAGCATCTCGGGCCGTTTTCTTTATCAGTTCGGGCTTACTGCGTCGGCGGCGGTTTTAGTCAGCTTGCTGGTATCGTTCACGCTTACCCCGATGATGAGCGCCCGCTTGCTTCACGCCGACGACGTCGCCGCCGGCGGCGACCACAACCAAGCAAGGTCCCGGCGCGGCTTCTACGCCTGGATCGACCGGCGCTACGAGCGAATACTCCGGTGGTCAATGGCGTATCGCCCGCTCGTCATGGCGTTCGCCGCGCTCATCGTGTTCTCTTCGGTTCCCCTCTACAACCTCGTGCGCCAGGAGTACATACCCAGTAACGTCGATGAGGCGGAATTCGACCTCAACGTCAGGGCACCGCAGGGAAGCAGTCTCGCCGCCATGGACGAGATCATCCGCGCTGTGGAGACTGAGCTACGGGCGATCCCGTTGGTGCGCCTGACGCTTTGCGATGCGGGCGGCGGATTTATTAGCGGCGTCAGCTCAGGAGGCTGCTACGTGCGCATCGCGCCCCATGAGGAGCGGATCTTCTCGTTCGGCCGTCTCTGGCGCGAGACCCTGAACGGTCAACCCTGGGTGGCGTTCAACAGCATCTCGCAGCGCGACGTGATGCAGCAAGTCCGCGCCCAATTGGCAAAGTTTACCGATCTGCGCACCCAAGTTCGCAATCTTCCATCGTTCAACATCGGCGGCGGCAACTGGGACATCGATTTCGTCCTGCGCGGTCCCGAGCTGGAATCGCTCGCCTCCTATGCAGAGGAGCTGCGAGTCCGATCGATGACGATGGGGATCATCGATGCCGACACGACCCTTAGACTGGACCGGCCCGAGCTCCGCGTCGTGATTGACCGCAAACGCGCTGCGGATCTCAACGTGGATACCGAGCATATCGCGTCCGCGCTCCGGTTGATGGTCGGCGGCGATCAGGAAGTGTCCCGCTTTCATGACCCAAGCGTCAACGAAGAATACGACGTGCAGCTGCGGCTGTCGCGGCAGGATCGTGAAGACGTTGGAACAATTTCGCGTCTCTACGTGCCCGGGCGAGGTGACGCGTTGGTACGGCTCGATAACCTGGTGCAGGTCGAGTCCGCCCAAAGCGCATCGCGCATCGACCGTTTGGACCGGCAGCGTCAGGTAAGTCTGCGCGCTCAAATCGCGCCGGGATTCGCGCTCGGCGATCGGCTGGAAGCCCTCCATCGAGCCATCCGTGAAATGAACCTTCCGGCCGCCTACACCACCAGCATTTCGGGTCGCGGCCGGGAGCTGAGCCGCACTTACACCGAATTCGTGTGGGCATTGCTCCTGTCCATCATCTTCATGTATATGATCCTCGCTTCTCAGTACGAAAGCACGATACATCCGTTGACGATTCTGCTCTCGTTGCCGCTCGCGGTCCCGTTTGCGCTGCTCTCGCTCTGGGCAACAGGCAACACATTGAACCTCTACTCCGCTCTCGGCATTCTGGTCCTCTTCGGCGTAGTCAAGAAAAACGCCATATTGCAGATCGACCACATGAACCGGCTGCGCGCCGCGGGTATGGAACGCATGGCGGCGATTATTCAGGGGAACCGGGACCGGCTGCGACCTATATTGATGACGACCTTGGCGCTGGTGGGCGGGATGCTACCGTTGGCACTGGGATCCGGCCCGGGCGCCGAAGAACGGCGCGCGGTCGCCGTAGTGGTCATCGGCGGGCAAAGTTTGTGTTTGCTCCTGACCCTGCTGGTCACACCCGTTGCTTACTCGATGTTCGAGGATTGGTCGAAGAGTTTCGCCTGGAGCCGCATGCGCCGTACCGGCCGTTTGTTCGCGCAGCGGCTGCAGCCCTGGAACCGTCAGCCCGAAGCAAAAGTCGCGATCGAACTGGATCGTCATTCGGCGCAAACCGGCGAAAGCTCGCGCGAGCCCAAGCGCGTGGAATAAGCTTGCCGCCGTTCTCGCCTGAGCCTATCGCACACCCAACCCTATAGGCGCGCTCAAGAGCGTGAGCGCCACTTCGAACAAGCTTTGACTTCCAGCCGCGTTCTACGTTATGCACTGCCCAAGTAAGCATTGCGGAGGTCGGACGATGAACCGGACATTGGCACCCAAGCGGCTGTTCGCAGTTTTTATATCTTTCGTGGTCGGCTGTTTGCTCGCAAATACCTTGCGCGCCGCAGAAGCGCCGGAAGGGTGGCAAAAGGTCGTCGAAGCCGCGAAGAAAGAAGGTAAAGTCGTTGTCGGCGGACCGCCGACCAGCGTGCTGCGGCAAAAATTCAAAGAGACCTTCGAGAAGCGCTTCGGCATCGAGTTGGAGCTCATTTCCGCTCCCGGCCCCCAGAACGCCTCGCGCGCCATGTCTGAATTCAAAGCCGGCGTAAAATATTTCGACGTGTTGCACGGCGGCTCGGGCACGCTCGAGCCGCTGATGCGCGAAAACATGCTCGAACCGTTGATGGACTTCGTCATTCTCCCCGAGGTCAAAGACCCGCGCCAGTGGTGGGGCGGCCACATGTGGGAAGACAACGTCGAGACCAACCGCTTCATCTATTCGTACTCAGCGGATTTCTCCACCCCGCCATTTTACAATGCCGATTTGATCAAGCCCGACGAGGTGAAGTCTTACGATGACTTTCTGCAGCCCAAGTGGAAAGGCAAGATCGGCTTCTTCGAACCGCGCGTTCCCAGTGCCGGCCAGGGCCTGTGGGGATTTTTGATGAAGATCAAAGGCAAGGAGTATTTGCAGAGGCTCGCGAACCAGGAATTGTTTATCAGCCGCGATGGCAAACAGCTCGCAGACGCTCTGGCCAAGGGCACGCTCGCCTTCAACCTTGGTCAATCGCAGCGCTTCATCGACCCCTACATCAAGGCGGGTATTCCGATCAAGGCGCTGCGCAACATCAAAGAAGGACTCAGCGGCAGCAACGGCTTCGGCACCGTCGCGATCATGCGCAACTCCGCCCAAGTCAACGCCGCCAAAGTCTATATCAATTGGCTGCTCGGCAAAGAAGGCCAGGATCTCTACAGCCGGGCGCTCACCCAGGGCACGCGCCGTCTCGATGTCGATACCAAGTGGCTGGCCAAGTTAGATTCTGCCGCCGCCAAGGATGTGATGTCGCCGGAAGAGTTCGAGAAAGTCAGGTTTTACGGCGAAGACGTCATTAAAAATTGGCGCAAACCGGGCGGCGAATTCGCGCGCAAGATTCTCAAGTAGGGGCACGGCGCGCCGTGCCCTTCCAGTGCGTATCTCGTTCTTGAGATACACGGAGATACACGGAGAACCGCGATGCGCTACGAGCTTTACTATTGGCCGTCGATCCAGGGCCGCGGTGAATTTGTCCGGCTCGCCCTGGAAGATGCCGGCGCGGATTATACCGACATCGCGCGGAAGCCAAAAGGCATGGCGGCGATGATGCGCTTGATGGAAAGCCGCGCGATCGGACAACCGCCGTTCGCGCCGCCTTTTCTCAAAGCCGGCAAGTTGGTCATCGCGCAGACCGCAAACATATTGCTTTATCTCGCGCCGCGGCTCGACCTGGTGCCCATGAACGAAGCCGGCCGAGTCTGGGCGCACCAATTACAACTCACCATCGCCGACTGGGTCGTCGAGGCCCATGACACGCACCATCCGATTTCGAGCGGGCTCTATTATGATGAGCAGAAAGCCGCAGCCAAGCGCCGAGCCGCTGATTTCACGGCTAATCGCATACCGAAATATCTGGGTTACTTCGATCAAATCCTTAAGCGCAATGTGAAAGGGAGCGAATTTCTTGTCGGCAGAAACGCTTCCTACGTCGATTTATCGCTCTTTCAAATGATCGAGGGGCTGCGCTATGCTTTTCCGCGCGCGATGGCGCGGCTCGAACCCAAACATCCGCATGCAACCGCGCTGCACGATCGAATTTTCGCGCGGCCGCGTTTAGCGAAGTACCTGTCTTCGCCGCGGCGCATCCCCTTCAATGAAGACGGCATTTTCCGGCACTACCCGGAGCTGGACGGGTAACAGTCGTTGATCAAACCACCATGAGCGCCGAGGAAGAGAAAGGGTCTAATTATGGAAACCATGCTGCTCGACGCCGACTCGCATGTCAGCGAGCCTTTGAATCTCTGGCAGGAGCGGTTACCGGTTAGATACCGCGATATCGCGCCGCATATGGAAACGGAATACCAGGGCCGGCCTGGCGCGTGGTGGTTTATCGAACAGGATCGCCCGCCGCACAACGTGATCTTGGGCTTCGGCGCTAATAAGACGCTTGAGGAACTCCAGCAGCTTTTGAAAAACTTCTCCTACGCCGGCGCGCATCGCGGCGGCTGGGATCCCGCCCAGCGTCTGGAAGACATGGATCGGGACGGAGTAGCGGGCGACGTGTTGTATACCACGCTCGGTTTTCGCATGTTCTGGATCCGAGACGCCGGTTTTCAAAGAGCCTGCTTCCACGTTTACAACGATTGGCTCGCCGAGTTTTGCCGCTATTCGCCCAGGCGTCTTAAGGGTCTGGGACTCATTTCGCTTTACGACGCTAAAGCGGCAGCCGATGACTTAGCGGATTGCGCGAAGAAGGGCTTAGCGGGAGCGGTGGTATGGGCCTCGCCGCCGGAAGAGTTGCCGTTTTACTCGGAGGTCTACGATCCCTTCTGGGCCGCGGCCCAGGAGCTTGCCATGCCGCTCAGCCTCCATGAATTCGCCGGATGGCAATGGGTTGACTGGGACTCCAACGCGCAAAAGAGAACGGTCGGCTTCGCGATCAATTCGCATGAAGTCGAGAAGACTTTCGCCACATTGATCCTGTCCGGCGTGCTCGAACGCTTTCCCAGCCTGAGAGTCGTGTCCGCGGAATTGAATTGCGGCTGGCTGCCTTTCTTTTTGCGCCGCCTCGATGAACGTTTTCATGCCCGCGGCGTGCGCTTGGGCGGCAGCCCGTTTGCGACCGAACTCAAGCTCACGCCCAGCCAATACTTCCGCCGCCAGCTCTACGCGACATTTATCGACGACCCATTCGGCATCACCCATCGCCAGGACATCGGCGTCGACAATATTCTTTGGTCGTCGGATTTTCCCCACAGCGCGACTTTCTGGCCCCACTCACGAGATAAGATCGCGCAGGACTTCCAGGGCGTCACTGAAGACCACAGGGAAAAAATTCTTTATCAGAACACCGCCGCCCTTTACGGCTTCGACCTGAGCAAGGTGTGACTCCGCCGCGTTGAAAGACCTACCCCGTTCGCAAGGGTTATTTCTCAGCCGCGGGGAACCACCCTTGGTGCTTGATCAGGCCGCGCAGATACTCAATCTGGCCGGCGTGACGCGTGTTGCAGTTGATGACGCTGACGAGACGAATGCTCAACGTCGGCAGCGGTTGGTATTGCGGTTCATTCAGTACTCGATTCAAATCCTCGTTCGAAACGGTCGATAGATACGCTTTCGTCTGCGCAAAGACAGCGTCGAGATAACCCAGCAAGAGCTCTTTATCGGTGACGGTAAACGCCTCCACTTGCGCCGGAGTCTGTCGATGCCCGGAGCCGTAATCTTTGGGATCGGGCGGCATGTTGAAGCGCGCGTGCCATCCTTCGGTAATCCACAACTGCGGGCGTTCCAACAGTCCCGAGAAATTGGCATCCTGCACCCGCGACAAATGCCACGCCAGCCACGCGATGTGAGGTTTGGGAGGAGCGAGCAATTCTTCGGCTGATAAATCTTTCATCGCGTCGCGCACCATGTCGCGCACTCGGCCTAAAGCATCCAGCACCAATCCGGCGCTTTCCATAAATGACCTCCTGAAGTTTGTTACCGCCGTTACCTATCAGATGCTGCCTCTCACTGACGAGATGCAAAACTATTCGATTTACCAGGAGCCGGACGCGCAGCCACTGGCATTTACTTCACGCGTAGGTCAACGGAGTTTTCGACCCTTGATCACCCGGCTGTACCTGACCTATGGTGACGATAATTCGTCATCGAGATAAAACCATGGAAGATGAGCTAACAATTCTCAGCGCCGGAGCAGTGAAACCCGGGCTAACCAAAGTCATTGACGCATTTCGGCGCGAATCCAATTATGCGGTCCGAGTCTCATTCGCGACTGCGCCTGCGATTCTAAAGAAGATCGGTGGCGGTGAATCAGTCGATCTTGTCGTCGCACCGCCCAAGGTTCTCGATGAGCTGGCGAATACCGGAAAATTTCCGGCGGCCGACCGTATCACGGTAGGCCGGATCGGCGTCGGAGTGATGGTGCGCGATGGCGCGCCGCTGCCTGCCATATCCACTGTTGAAGAATTCAAAAGCGCTTTAATAAATGCCGAATCGCTGGTTTACAACCAAGCCTCGACTGGAATCTATCTCGAGGCATTATTCGATCGACTCGGCATGGGCGCAGCGTTACAAGCCAAATCCTCGCGTTATCCGGATTTCGCCGCCGTCCTCGAACATGTCAGAAAAGGCAACGGTCGAGAAATCGGCCTGGGCGCGACCACTGTCATCATCGAGAACAGCGACAAAGGCGTGCAATTCGCCGGCCCGCTGCCGCAGGAGATTCAGAACTACACGGCTTACGCCGCAACCGTCACTGCAGAGGGCGACGCCAAACAAGCGGCGCCGCAGTTCATGCGCTACCTCTCATCCCCGGCAGCAAGATCTCTCCTATCCGTCGCCGGCATTCAGTAGAAACCGCCGGGCAAAGTTCTTCGCGCGGTGGACTGGACAGGCCGCGCGAGTGCCGGGCGACCAGCCGGTCGCCCTTCCATCCTCTTTGGTACTCTGCGTTTCCTGCGGACAAATATCCGGATAAAAACGTAGACGGCTATAGCCGTCTCCTCGTTTTGACCTTTGCGCCCTCTGTGGCTAAATTTCCGCTTCTCTTTGGTTGCGGCTTCGCGACGCTGAAATGTCTGCGGTGATTTCTTTTCTTGGCTTACGGCTTTGCACGCTGAGTTTTCACGGTGAAATCTTTCCAGCGGTAGCCCGAGCCTACCCTGCCGTCTCAAACGACAGCGTCGCGTAACGCATGAAGACGCCGCCGCGCGGCTCGGCGAGCGGGCCGTTCACCACCAGGCAGGCGATCACATGCTTGGTTCCCGGCGCCGCCTTGTTGGTTACTTCCACTCGTTGTGAAGCATTGATGCCGGCAATGGCGCCCGTCGGACGGTCGATTCTGCCGTCGATCCACACCTCGCCGTAGTTATCGACGTTGGTTTCGAACCATACACGACAACCGGCGACGTCGACTCCGTTCACCTGTTCCGGCAGCTGGACGGTGATCCGGTACCAGGCAAAGGTCAATCCCTTGGAAATACTCTTGCGGATATTAGTGGAAACTTCCCAGCCGGAGTCGTCGTAGTCAGGCAAGCGTGCGGGAGTGTTCAGCAATTGTGCCGTGAGTCCCTCGTTCGGTTGGCCCGGAACGAGGCCCTGGCCGACACGCCACTGCCCTTTCACCTTGCGGCAATCTTCAGGATTGTTGAGATCCAGAGAGATTCGCGGCATAGCATCCTCCTATCGTTCGGAACGACGCCACCTTTAAAGCTGACCCTATGCCTAGTCGAAGCCTCGTTGCAAGGCGAAAATTTGTTTGTTTCCGAGCACCGCAAGACTCCGCGGTTTTGGATGACAAAAACTTCGGTCAAGCGCTCCTGCTATGCAGAAGATTTTTCTCTTGAAGGGTTTTCATGACCGTCTCGACGTATGACTTGATCGCAGTTCGCACGTTCTCCGGCTCGGTCGTCTTGATGGTACCGGTCCAGACGACGTCGTTTTTCCCAAGATCGTACAGCGTGGTCTCCGAAACATATTCGTTGTACCGATAAACGCGCGCCCCTCCGCCAAGCCCATGCCACGATGCACCGACGTGGGAGCCGAAGATACCGAACGAAGTATAGGGAAAATAGCTCGGCCCGTACTGGCTCTTCTGCTCGACCTCAATCAGTCGGACAAATATCAGCGCATCCGCGCCGGCCTTTTGCGCCGCTTGTTTGAGCTTGGCATCGTCGAGCTTTTCATCCTCGGGAATGAACCGGTAGCTCGGCAGCGCATCGATACCAGCCGCCCGAAGCTGCGCAACGAATTCGTCTTCGAAGTTGCGCCGCACGCTGCCGTCTCCGCCCAGCCCGCCGACCATGATACGGTTGAATGAACCCGCGGTGTAAGCCGGATTACGCCATTCACTGACGATCGGGGTGGTCGTTGCGCAAGCGCCGATTGTCGAAACGACAAAAAGGATTCCCAAAACACGCAAAAGCGACATTCTCATGAGCGTTTCACCTCCAGCGCGAGCCGCAATCGAAACGAGAGCGTCTCAGCGTAAATGACATCTTAACACTCGAACAAGGCATTTCGAAGCAAGGCCCTCTCGCAATCGAGAATCATCACGCGGCTCTCACGCCTGCTTGTTGTCGATAAAGACTTGGCAAGCTACACGATCTGAAGGTTTTCATCGGGTGCGCTTGCGCGCGGCTCGGCTTTTAGCCTGATGTCGCGCCTTGGAATCCGGCTTGATTGATGAAGAAATTTGCGCGGGCTCCGACCCAGGCAGAGTAGTCGACCGCCCGTTAGACGAGGTTAATTTCCTTCTCGTGCGACGCTCTCGACGCCGCGGTGATCTCGCAGGTGCGCTGCTTGACAGAGCCCGGTCGTTAGCGTGAGAATCGAATCTGCCGAGAGGAACTCAACCGCGCAAGACCAAAGGAGAGCAACGATGACCGCCACCATGATTTCAGCCGACGATCACATCGATTTGGGGTATCTGCCAAGAGACTTGTGGACCGAGCGCCTGCCGAAAAACTTGCTCGAACGCGCGCCGCACGTCGAAGACCGGGGCGAGAAGGGCGAGTATTGGGTATGCGACGGCGAGACCTGGGCCGAGTATCGCGGCGAGCGCTGGTTTGCCAAGACCAATCGCACGCGCCTCGCTCTCGACCGAGGCGGCGTCGCCGAAGCGTACCGGCCGACCACGCCGGAGAAGCGGCTCACCGATATGGATCGCGACGGCGTCGACGCATCGCTCATGTTTCCGCCGATCATCGCCATGCAAGTTGGCGAGCCCGAATTGAGGAATGCCTGCGTGCGAGCGTACAACGATTGGGCGCGCGAGTTCGGCAAGACCGCGCCGAAGCGCTTCTTTCCCGTCGCCATGCTCTCATCGGTCGACGCGGAAGCTGCGCGCGATGAAGTCATCCGGGTGGCCAAGGTGGGGTTTAAAGAAGCCAACTTCCTGGTCAACGACGTCACGCTCGAGATGAATATGAAGCCGTGGGATGTGTTCTGGGACGCCGCCGAGGACGCCGGCATCGTCGTGTCGTATCACGTCGGCGGCAGCACGCAGTCGGGAACCGTCAGGGCGACCATCGACGCCGTCAAGCCCGGTGAGCGCCCGGGAACGTTCGATATGGGGCTCAGCAACGGCGCGACTTCGTTTTTCAATCCGTTCGTGAACATGTTCAACTTCGGAACCTTGGAGCGCCATCCGAAGTTGAAATTCTGCCTCGCCGAATCGGCCATCGGCTGGATCCCGTTCGTCGTTCAAGAAATGGATTATCGTTACAAGCGACAATTCGAGCGCCGCAAGGCCGCGGAGATTCCTCTGAAAGCGATGCCCAGCGAAATTTTCAAGCGCCAGGTTTGGGCGACGTTTCAAACGGACTTGGTCGGGTTGCACCTCATCCAGTTCTTCGGCGAAGGCCATATCATGTGGGGCTCGGACTACCCGCACCCCGATAGCACCTGGCCTTTTTCCAAAGAAATTATCGAGAAGGACTCGGCGCATCTTCAAGACGAAATGAAAAAGAAAGTCTATCGCGAAAACGCCGCAGCGCTGTATGGACTGTGATCTAGATTCGGTTGGGCTTTTCTTCACCATGAGCAGCAAGGAGGATCTTCGATGAACACCCTGGAACCTAAAGGCGCCGTGCACTGGATCGATCATTATGTCGTCGGCACCAACGACTTGCCGGCGTGGACTTACTGGGCGCTCAATGCCACGGGTCTGCCGATCCGGCCGATCAACGGACTCACGACCAACATGAGAAAAAAGAGCACGCCGATCTTCTGTTTCATGTGGTGGGAGGGAGGGTCGTGCCGCATCGGCGCGTTCCTCCAGCCGGAAAACTACCCGCCGGCGAAGGAGCTGGGTAAGGATCTCCCCAGGTGCGGCTTTTACATTCGCCCCGAAGACATCGATAGGCACTTGCGCCGTCTCGACAAGCACAAGATCCCGCACACCGATCCGGTCAAAACCGCCGCCGAAGGGGAAGACGGGACGGTCATCTATTTCGCCGATCCGGATGGCAACCAATATGAATTTTGGGCGCCGGTCAAAATGCCGGAGGGCGCCATGGAGATCGCCACCGAAGAAAGGGTCGGCCGTATCAGCCACGGGGTCTACGGTTCCCGCGATCTCGCCAGGACCGCGGCTTTTTTCGAAAAGTATTGCGGCATGGCCGTCGAGCATAATTCTCAGATGGCCGAGGGAACGCTGGTGCTGCGCATGCGCGCGGGAGCTCGGCTGGTCTATAAACTGGTCGACCAGGTGGACGAGCGCATCGCCGGACACAGCCCATGGTGGGACATGCACACGGCGTTGCTGGTTCGCGAGGAAGAATTTTTTCCCAACTACCGGCGCATGTGGGAAAGCCTCCCCGAAGAAGAGGGACCGAAAGAAACTCTCAAAGACTCGCGCGATAAAGAAGACAATTTCCCGGCCCGCACGGGTCTGCACCGCAGTCCGGTCGGTTACAAGTGGAAAGAGATTTATCAACGCGGTGATGAGTTCTACGACTGGGACGGCCACGCCTTCCATTTTTTCGGCGGCATCCCGCTGAAAAGCAATGGCTCGCTCGCGCTGTACGAGGGCAAGGAACAGGAAGAATATTTGCGCGAGCTCGCCGAGTCGCTGAAGAAGGGGCAGCAACCGTAAGCCGCCAACGGCAGTTACGGTTTTTTTCCGGTATCACGCTAACTCAAACTCAGAACTCGCGCTATGGTCTGATGGTCCTAACGTGTCTTGAAGATTCTTACCTCCCCCTTACTCCCCCGCGCCGCGGCGCGCCGCGGGGGAGAACACAAGAGGGGGCTTGAACGACTTGAACAGTTTGAACATTTCAACGGCCTGAAGGATCGAACATGAGCCGCCTCCCAGAAATCGACGCAACTAAACTCGCACCCGAGCAGCGCGTGATCTATGATCGCATGCTGCGCGAGCGCGGCCATATGCGCGGTCCATTCGCCGTTTGGTTGCGCAACGCGGAGCTTTGCGAGAACACGATCAAGCTCCAGGAGATGTTCGCTTCACGCGTGAAGCTCGAACGGCGCTTGCTCGAGTTGATGATTCTCGTCGCCGCGCGTTTGGCCACTGCGCAATATGCCTGGTTCATCCATGAGCCCCACGCGCTCAAATTCGGAATCTCTCCCGAGATCATTCAAGCGATCCGGCAACGGCGCACGCCGGATTTCACCCGCGAAGACGAGCGCCTGGTTTACGACATCACGATGGAGCTTAACACAACGCGAACTCTGTCTGAGGCAAGCTATCGGCGCGGCATGGCGACGTTCGGCGAGCAAGTCATGGTCGAGCTGATCAGCGCCGTTGGTTTTTACTCCATGGTCGCCATGACACTCAACGCCCTCGACGTATCCGTGCCCGGCGGCAAGGAGCCATTGGCGTAGGTCAGCCAATCGAGAATCGAAAGGGCTATCCTCAATCTTCTATTCTCTTATCCTCTAATTCTAAGCCCGCTCGGTTTCGCTCAATTTGAAAATCTTGAGCAGGTAAATGAGTGCGGGAAAGATAATCACCGACCCGATCACCAGGGCGTAAAGCAAGTAGCGCAACGTCGGTTCTGGCGCGGCGGCGCTGTAAATCGTCCAAGGATGGATTTGCGAGTTGATAATCACCGGGAATTGAAGCCGAAACCAACCGATGAGGACCAGGCCGACCTGAACGGCAACGAGAACCCGAGCCATCTGAACGCGATTTTTCCTGATGGCGATCCACAACGGCAAAAGGATGACCGTTGCGCTGATCATCGAGCCCACGCTCACGACTCTCGCGGCAAACAGCCGCGCGAGCGCGAGCCCGTCGATCTCCGCCGTGACGAATACGGTAACGCCGATGAGAATTGCGAGCGCGTTGGCGATCATCGCCCGGCGTGTGAAGATCCCGCGCATCGCCGGATCACGGGTTTCGCCAATGAGATAAACCGCGGCGAGAAACGCGAACAGGACGCAGGTAAAAACGCCGACGGAGAAACAAAATAAATTCGCCCACGGCCGGACAAACCCGGCATAAAAACCCGCCTCCAGCGGCGCTGCGGCCCCCAGCAACGCGCCGCCGGCAACGACTCCCAGCATCAGCGGCGTCAGAAAGCTCGAAATCACGAAAAGCGCCGAATAGTAGCGGTGGGAGCGATCGCGCACTGCGTCGTAGTGGCGAAACGTAAACGTGCATCCTCTCAGCACGATGCCGAACAGCATCAGGGTGAGCGGGATGTGGAAAGTGATCGACAGCGCGCTGAATGCCTTGGGGAAACCCATGAACAGAATGACGACCGCGAGAATCAACCAAACATGGTTGGCTTCCCATACCGGACCCATCGCATGGCTAATGATCTCCCGCTGTTCTTCCCTGCGGTCCTTTCCGGCAAACGCTTCCAGGATGCCGGCGCCGAAATCGGCGCCCGCCAGCAAACTGTACAAGAGAATCGAAATCGCGAGAAAGAACGCGATCGTCTCAACCCACATGGCGGAACTGCCTGACCATCAGCCAAGTCACCACGAAGGCCAGCAAAAGATAAACGCCCGTGAAGAGCATCATCGGGTAAACGAGTCCCGGCATCGGAGTCACCGCGTCCTTGGTCTGCATAATACCGTAGATGATCCACGGTTGTCTTCCCACTTCGGTGACCGTCCAGCCGGCTTCGATGGCGATGAAGCCGAGCGGCGCGCAGCAGGCAAATAGTCGGAGCGCCTTTCGCGAATGCAGCCAAGCCGGGTTTTTCCACAACGCAAACAACGACCAGGCGCCGATCGCCGCTAGCAGCCCACCGATGGCGATCATGATCTGAAAGGCGACGTGTGTCACCGCCACCGGCGGCCAGTGCTCGCGCGGAAACTGATCAAGCCCGGTAACTTCGGCTTCGAAGTCTCCATGCGCGAGGAAACTCAGCAGGCCGGGAATCTCGATGCCGTAACGAAGCGTTTGGGTTTCTTCCGAGGGAATGCCGCCGATGATGAGCGGGGCGGCCTTCGAGGTGTGAAACAACGACTCCATGGCCGCGAGCTTGGCCGGCTGCAGAACGGCCGTCTGTTTTGCCAGCCGATCGCCTTGCAGCGGTTGAAGAATAGCCGCGACCGCGCCGATGAACAGCGCAATGTGCAACGCGCCGGCGTGAAACCGCGAAGCCGGGTTTTTCAGCAACCCGATGGCGTGAATGCCCGCGACGGCGAACCCCGTGGCGCAGAACGCCGCAAGGGTCATGTGCAAGCCTTGCTGCAGCGCGGCGCGATTGAACATCGCCGCCACCGGATCGATGTTGACGGCCTCGCCGTTCACCCAGTCGAAACCGGCCGGCGCGTTCATCCAGCCGTTGGCGCAGATCACGAACAATCCCGAAGCCACGCCGCTGATTCCCACGACCACGCCGCTCGCCCAGTGCGACCACGGGTGAACGCGGTCCCAACCGTAGAGAAAAATCCCCAGAGCAATCGCTTCGAGAAAAAACGCCGCGCCTTCCCAGGCAAACGGCAACCCGCTGATCGGTCCCGCGTACTCCATAAACTTGGGCCACAAAAGTCCAAGCTCAAAGGACAACACAGTCCCGGAAACGGCTCCGGTCGCGAAGAAAATCGCCACGCCCTTGGACCAGGCTTTGGTCAAGTCCAGGTAAACCGCCTCTTTGGTTTTAAGCCAGCGCCAATGGGAGACCGCCATGAGAAACGGCATCGCAATGCCGATGGCTGCAAAGATAATATGGAAGCCCAGCGAGATCGCCATCTGCGACCGCGCGGCAAACAGATCCGTCATGATCGTAGTTAACTCTGACTGCTCCGACCACTCAAGACTCTGGCATGGCGTTCATCGAGCAGCCATTCAATCGTTGCAGTTCACCTGGTCTTAGAGTTCGCGATAGATTACTATTCGCATTGAACGTTTTCGAACGGATCTCTCGTGTCATTTGCCCAAGCAATCGTTTGTGCCCGCTGCGGGAATCACTTCGGGCTGTCCGAGTTGCTGAACCTCTGCCCGTGCGGTTCGCCGCTATTGGTTCGCTATGATCTTGAAAAAGCGAAAGCGGTTTTCGCGAAATCTTCCCTCCAACGTCGCGTCGCTACGTTGTGGCGCTACCGCGAGCTTTTGCCGCTGCAGGATGATGCCAATCGGATCTCCCTGGGCGAAGGCTATACGCCGCTTCTGCACGCAAAAAAACTAGGCGGCGAGCTGGGTTTGCGGCAACTGTGGATCAAAGACGAAGCGCAAAATCCAACCGGCTCGTTCAAAGACCGCGGCCTCTCGCTGGCAATCTCACGGGCAACAGAGCTGGGCGTAAGAAAAGCCGCGATACCGTCGGCCGGCAATGCCGGCGGCTCTTTTGCCGCGTATGCGGCGCGCGCCGGTATCGAAGCGCATGTGTTCATGCCGCGCGACACGCCGCTGGCCAATCAAGTCGAAGTCGAACAGTACGGCGCCAGGCTTACCTTGGTCGATGGTCTTATCAACGATTGCGGCCGCATCATCGGCGAGAAAAAGGCCGCCGAAGGCTGGTTCGACGTCTCGACCTTGAAAGAGCCCTATCGTGTCGAGGGCAAGAAGACCATCGGCTACGAGATCGCCGAGCAACTCGACTGGCGTCTCCCCGACGTGATCCTCTATCCCACCGGCGGCGGCACCGGCCTCATCGGCATGTGGAAGGCGTTCGCCGAGCTCGAACAGCTCGGCTGGATCGGCAGCGCGCGCCCGCGCATGGTTTCGGTGCAAGCCGCCGGTTGCGCGCCGATCGTCAAAGCCTTCGATGAAAATAAACCGACGGCAGAGCCCTGGCCCGATGCCCACACGGTTGCCTCGGGTTTGCGCGTCCCTCAAGCCGTAGCGGATTTCTTGATCTTGCAAGCAATCCGCCAAAGCCGCGGCTCGGCGTTGAGCGTCAGCGACGATGAGATGCTCGCGGAAATCCCCAGGGTGGGAAAAGCCGAAGGTATCTTTTTTTGTCCCGAAGGTGCCGCGTGCGTCGCCGCCCTGCGCCGCTTGATAGCGACCGGATGGATCAAACCTGCCCACGAGGTGCTGATTTTCAACACCGCCAGTGGGCTTAAGTATTTGGACGTATTGCGGCGAAAACCCGGTTCCGGAAGCTAATGATGCCGCGTGAAACGCCGCACCGTCAAACCAAAACGTCTTCCTTGACGGCACCCGGTCGTTCGAACGGAAACTTGCTCGCAAGCCACGCATCGATCCCGCCGGCAAGCGGATGGATTCTGGTAATTCCCCTTTTTCGCAGCAGCAGCGCCACACGGGCGCTGGTCGCTTCATTGGGTCAGGAGCAGTAGACAATAATATCCCGATCGCGCGGAATTTCTTGATGCCGCGCTTCCAGCTCCTCCACCGCGATGCACAGCGCGCCGGGTATCATGTAAGGCTGCGTCTCGATGTCGATCGGCTGGCGCAGATCGACGATCATAACCGGATCACCGGCGTTTAGCCGGTCCATCAGTTCCTGCGGCGAGATGCGCGCAGTACGCAGGCTGCGCAGAAAGCGCTGGCGCTGGAAATACTTCCACAGGATGTAACCTGCCAAAGCTCCGATAAGTGCGATCACCAACGAAGTGCCCCAGCGCGAGGCGTAGAACGCCAATTGTTCGAGTTGGTCGCTGAAGATGAAGCCCAGTCCGATGAAGGTGGCGACCCAGAAAAACCCGCCGAGAACATCGAATACCATGAAATGCGCCAGGGGCATGCGAAAGACTCCGGAAAGCGTCGGCGCCGCGGTATTCAGACCCGGAACGAACTTCGCGATCAGCAAAGCACGCGCACCATGACGGACGAAAACGTTTTCGGTGCGCCGCACGCACGAGTCCGGTTCGAGAGTTATGCGGCACAGAAGTTTCAAGATGCGCCCGCCGCGGTAGCGGCCGAGATAATACCAAAACACATCAGCCAAAATGACCGCGATGAGCGCCACGCTTACCGCAGCCACCCAATCCATCCGGCCCGAGCCGGCCAGCGCTCCGGCCGCAAGCAGCAAAGGGACCGCGGGTATCGGCAGGCCCATCTGCTCGACCAACACCCAACCGAAAAGCAGGGCGTAGCCGTGCCGAATCAGAAACTGCACCGTTTCATTCATAAGCGAGTCGCGTGACTACGTTTCAACCGTTCGGGTGCTGCAGCATCACCAGCCGTTCGTCGCCGTGACGGTTTAACCGAGCACACCCTGTCTCTCATGAACATAGCACCATGTCCAAGCCGCCGGCGGGACCGCACGCATGACCGGATGTTGCGTCTCGTGAAAGTGCTTGGTCGCGTGCCTGCCCTTCGAGGAATCGCAACAGCCAACATGGCCGCACGCGTGGCACTCGCGCAGCGCGACCCACACAGTGCCCTCCGCCAAGCACTCCTCACAGGCGTTGGGGGTTCTCTGCGGCGGAAAATCCTCGGGTCTTAATCCACCCAAATGTTCGCATGAATCTGCCATTTGGTCCTCCTACCTAACTTGGCGTGCAGGTTATTTACAATTGCATCACGACCCAGAGTGAGCCAGCAATCGCCACAACGTCTTCAATCAGAGCGATGTAGATATCTCGCGTACCTAATGCTTGTACGAGACGCCTGCGCGCGAGGTAACCTGAAAAGCAACCGACAACGCCGCCTAATGCGCCGAGCACGGCGCCAAGAAACATCCCCTGGGCGCCGGCAGCAGCGACGCACGCGCCGGTCAATCCGCCCGTCACAATGCGCGCGATCAGTCCCGGCGGCGAGGTTCGGCTCGGCGTTTGAGGCAGTTTGTCGATTACGAATTCGGCCAATGCGAGCACGCTAAGAATGGCGACCGAGGGAAGCGAGCCGATGAAGGCCGGCGGAAAATCGAGCTTGAGCCGACCCAGGTAAACGGCCCATGCGACCGCCGCCGGCGGAGTCAGCGAGCGAAGTCCGGCAAAGAAACCGATGAGAAGGGCAGAAACGAGGGTAAACACTTGATGATCCGCGCATCCGGCTCTTGCCTCAAGCAAGATCGAACCGCAGCATCTCCGCCAGCTCAACGGCTTTGATTTCCAAGATTTCCTCTTCAGTCGCTGCAGCGCCGTCGCCGGCGTTGAGTACTGTTCCGTTGATCGATATTTTACCGCGAGCCAGTTGCAGCCAAGTCCTGCGACCCGGCTTGGTCCGCAACACAGCCTGCTCTCCCGAGGCGCAACGGATTGCCCAGACAGCGACATCCTGGTGCACGGTAACGGAACCGTCGCGTCCCTCTTTCGAAGCGATGAGAATCCATTGGTTTTGCTGCTCATCGAGCGCGAAAGCGCGCTGTTCATAACCCGGCGCCAAACCTGTCGTGTCTGGAATAAACCAGATTTGCAGAAAATGGACGGGCGCGGTTTGCGATGCGTTGTACTCGCTGTGGCTGATTCCGGTCCCGGCGCTCATGCGTTGCACGTCACCCACTCGGATGACTGAGCTGGTGCCCGTACTGTCCTTATGGGCAAGCGCTCCTTCCAGCACGTAGGTGATGATTTCCATGTCGCGATGCGAGTGCGTCGGGAAACCAGCGCCCGGCGCGACCCGGTCTTCATTGATCACTCTGAGATCGCCGAAGCCCATGTGTTGTGGATCATAGTAGTCGCCGAAAGAGAAGGTGTGACGGCTGTCGAGCCAATTGAACTTGGAAGAACCCCTTTCATGACCTGAGCGGATAGTTATCATTTTGCCTCCTCGTCAGTTCACGTGAACTGTTCCAGGGCGATACCAACAGAGGTCACCCCGGTGCAAGGCCGTTATTTGTGCGCCGCCGCGGGAAGAGGCAGCGCGTATTCAGGATACTTCGTGGCGGCAGCGCCATGTACCATCGTGTAGGCGTACTCCACGCCGACGCCGTAAGCGCCGAAATGATTCTTTACGATGTCCATGATCGCGTCGTAGCTGTCGCGCTCCGCCCAGTCGCGCTGCCATTCGAGCATCACGGAGAGTGCGGTGACCGGCTTTGCGCCGGCCTGGATCACGCGTTTCATCGCATTGTCGTGCGACAGCTGGTTCACGTCGCCGCAGCAATCTTCGACGACGTACACTTCATAGCCGTCGTGTATCGCCTGGATCGTCGGCAGCGCGACGCAGGTCTCCGTCCACAGTCCTGACATGACGATTTTCTTCTTGCCGCTTTTCTCAACGGCGGCGACAAAGTTTTTATCATCCCAGGAGTTCATAGAGGTCCGCTCGATCGGCGCCTGATTCGGAAAAACCGCCTGGATCTGCGGCCACATGTTGCCGCTGAAGCTCTTGGTCTCGACGGTGCTGAGCACGACCGGGACGTCGAAAACTCTCGCGGCTTTCAAAAGCGCGACGTTGTTGTTGATGATCGTTTGGCGGTCGAAATTGGCGACGCCAAAAAGCATCTGCGGCTGCAGATCGATAATCGCGACCACACAATTGTCCGGGGTCAGCAATCCCTTTTCGCTGCGTTTTGTACGACCACTATTCTGAGCCATAAGTTTCTCCTCCTTCAAGTTAGTGACTGATACAGTCGAAACCGGCGCATCTGAAATGCCGGGTTATGATTTTAATCTTCGCATGCCCAGTGTTGATGGCATCTCGGGGTGAACCTTGGCGACCCGCAATCCCAAAGTATATTTCGTGGCGAGAACGAAGTAGTCGCGGTCCGGCGCGATGAAGTCGCCGACCAGTTCCTCGGATTCTCCGAACTGGTAGCTGTCCGCCGTGTCGATAAAGTTCCCACCGGCTTCGACGTAACCATCGAAAACCTTTTTTTGCTTCCGCTCGCTCCGCGCCGTGCCCCCAACGCGCGCCGAAATTTCCCGCGCCCAACGCCAGCTCCGAAACGCGCAACCCCGTGCGCCGCCCGAAAATTTTGTATTTCATGCCATTCCTCAATTCCTAGTCGAAGTTCGTCATTTCCGCGGAAGCGGGAATCCAGAGCCCCACTGTATCTCTCCCTTCGCTAAGGAGCGATGAAGAGGGGCGCTTTCGTCGGATTACCTGAATAACGATTGAATTTCGTCGCCAACATCAGAAGCACCAAACTACGCCTTGATGAACGCCAGCAAATCCGCGTTGATTTGATCCTTATGCGTCGAGCACATGCCGTGGTCGAATCCCGAATAGACTTTCAAATCGGAATCCTTGACGAGCTTCGATGAGAGCATCGCCGAGGCGCCGATCGGCACGATCTGGTCGTCGTCGCCGTGCATGATCAAAGTCGGTACGTCGATCTTCTTGAGATCTTCGGTGAAATCCGTCTCGGAGAAAGCCTTGATACAATGGTAGGCGGCGGGAAAACCGGCCATCATTCCTTGCAGCCAAAACGAGTCACGCAGGCCTTGCGATATTTTCGCGCCGTCCCGGTTGGCGCCGTAGAACGGCGTGGTGAGATCCTTGAAGAACTGCGAGCGGTCGGCGAGCACGCCGGCGCGGATTTGATCGAACGCGTCAATCGGCAAGCCGCCCGGATTGGCGGCAGTCTTCAACATCAGCGGCGGCACCGCGCCGATCAGCACGGCCTTGGCCACGCGCTTGGTGCCATGGCGGCCGATATAGCGGGCGACTTCGCCGCCGCCGGTGGAGTGCCCGACGTGGATCGCATCTTTGAGGTCAAGCGCCTCGACCAGCTTCGCCAGATCGTCGGCGTAGGTGTCCATCTCGTTTCCGCTCCACGGCTGGCTCGAACGGCCGTGACCGCGCCGGTCGTGCGCAATGCAGCGGTAGCCGCGGGAAGCGAGATAGAACATCTGATCTTCCCAGGCATCCGCGCTCAAAGGCCAGCCATGGCTGAAGACCACCGGCTGACCGCCGCCCCAGTCCTTGTAGTAGATTTCGATATCTTTGGAATTTTCCTTCCCTACAGTAAGGTATGGCATTGAAATTCCTCCTTTGTGTGGCTTGCGTCGATTTTGGTTGGAACGGCAACACTCTTGCTTTTCGTCTCGTTCACGGGACAGACTGTCGTATTCAGGGCAGCAATGCAGCAGTTCGATGCCGCTTTTTTTGGCAGCCGCCTAGTCTAGAAATCGCACTACATAGACGTCGCGAGCGTCACCCCATCGAGGTCGACGCAATCCGCCACTGATCACCTTTAATTTGCGTCCTCAATGTATCGAGATACTGCGCTCGCCGAGATGCTTTCTGCTCAGCCGAACCCTCTTTCGGCCGCCGGAATATTTTCAATTTTCAGCTCACTTGGTTGCCCCGACGTGGATGGCAGTAAGGAATTGCAATTAAGATACCACGCGTTAACCTTTCTGAAATATTAACGCGACCATGTCTGCGGTTATTCACTGCCGACTGTCACCAACGTACCGAGACATCTCGTCGCGATTCTTATCAACGCGAAAGTCTGTGACCGGGTTTTTTACGTCTTACATCGCTAACCTCTTGTTGGTAGCTTATTGAATAGCCGGCCCGATAATTTCCGGGACGGACGATAGAAGGAGATTCATTTGACCCGGATCGGCTACGCTTGCATCAACACGAAACTGCCCTCGCCCAATCGAACTTGCCGACTGAAAAACGCGACGCCGGATAAAATCCTGGAGCTCTCCTCGACCAATCTCGAAGCGCTACAGTCGATCGTGGAATGGAACGCGGCGCGAGGCATCGAGCTCTTTCGCATCTCGTCGGACGTCATCCCGTTTGGCTCTCATCCAATCAACCAGGTCCCATGGGCGCGGATTCTCGAGCCGCAGTTTGCGCGGCTCCGCGCTTTTATCGGCGAGAAGAGGCTCCGGGTCTCGATGCATCCCGGTCAGTATACGGTCCTCAACTCACTGCGAACGGAAGTGATCGAAAGCAGCATCAGGGATCTCGAATACCATGCGACCCTTCTCGAAGCTCTCGGAGTCGACGAGAGCCACAAGATGGTTATTCACCTGGGCGGCATCTACGACGACAAGAGAAACAGTCTAAAGCGCTTCATCGAGACTTGCAGAGCGCTCGACCGTCGGATCAAGGCGCGGCTCGTGATCGAAAACGACGAGCGCTGCTACACGATCGCCGATGCGCTCGGCGCCTCGAAAGCGATCGGCGTGCCGGTGGTATTCGATGTCTTCCATCACGCGTGGAACCCCGCGCTCGAACGACATTCGTTAAGATCGATCATTCAGCTCGCCGCCAAGACCTGGAGCAAGCGCGATGGCCGGGTCAAGATCCACTACTCCAACCAGTGGCCCGGAGAACCCGCGGGGACTCACTCCAAATCGATCAGCGTGCGGAAGTTTCTTCAGTTCTATGAGACCGTCCACGATCTTGACCTGGACATCATGCTCGAGGTCAAAGACAAACAAGAGTCGGTTCTAAAGCTTCGGAAGTTTTTGCGCGCGCGGCAACTCTGCGCCGCCTAGCCTATCTATAATAGCTTATGGCGAAACAGTTGAAAGCCGGCGATCGCGTCGAGTGGGACATGCCTCAAGGAAAATTTTGATGGAAACGCGCGCAGCTAAGCAGGAGAGTCCAATTTGACACAACCGCGACGCAGCGCCTATATCTGATGCACGTGAACGTGAAAAGTTGCGCTGCTGTGCTTGTTCACGAGACTGTTGATTGGGGTTAGTTATGACTGACCGCGCTGACGCATTCATCGCCACGATCGACACAAGGGTGCGGGAGATCCTTGATCGCTGCACCCGATGCGCGAGGTGCGTCGAAGTCTGTCCGACAGCGGGACCGGCCGGGATCGACACCCGCGAGCCGAGCGCGATCGTCGGCGACGTGCTGGACATTCTCCGTGGCGGAGGGGACCCGACGAGCCGCGGCGCCCTCTGGGCGCAAACATGCACCGGCTCGGGTCGCTGTCTATCTGTGTGCGACGACGGCGTCAACCCGCGCTTTATGTTGGCGGCGACCCGCCTCAGACTCAACGAGCGACGGGAGGCAAATGAGCGCCACACCACCGGCCAAGCTGGATTCCAAAAGATGTCCGAAGCGGTGAAGGTGCTCTCGCGCCTACAACTCCCCGCCGACCTAATTGCCACCCTCACAAAATCAGCACGCGCCGAATCCCAGGCTGCACCGGACATCGTCATGTATCTTGGTTGTAACGTTCTCAAGACTCCCCACATCGCGCTCCTCTGCCTGGAAGTCTTGGATCGGCTCGGCGCGCGCTACAAGGTCTTTGGCGGGCCGGCGAACTGCTGCGGTGTCATTCAGTATCGAGCCGGCGACGCAAAGGCGTCCGGTCGAATCGGCGGCAATACGGTGGCGGGATTCGCCGGCAGCGGCGCTTCGCACGTGCTCACATGGTGCCCGACCTGCAACATCCAGCTCAGCGAAATCGTCATGCCGAGCACCGAAGCAGCGTTCGCTCTCCAACACGTCATTCCCTACATCGCCGCGCGAATCGAGCTTCTCCGCCCCCACTTCGTTCGTCCGGTTAAAAAGCGGATCGCTCTGCACGAGCATCCGGGCGTCGCCGGTGTAACCGAAGGAGCCACAAAGATTCTTACCGCGATCCCGGGGGTAGAACTGGTCGATCTCGGACAGCCCCGGGTCGGCTACATGTGCAACTCGCTCGCGCCCGTGCCGGCGTATAAACGCGAGCTCCATGCGCGGGAGCTCGACGCCGCAACGGCCGCCGGGGTGGATTGTCTCGTGGGGATCTACCATGCCTGCCATCGCGAGCTGTGCGCCCATGAAACAACGTCTCCGTTCAAGATCGTCAACTTTCTCGAGCTGGTCGGTGAGGCCATGGGCGTCGAGAGCGTTGATCTGTTCAAGCAGTGGAAAATGATGCAAGACGTCGATCGGGTACTGGCGGAAGTCGCGAAGCAGGCAACTATAGCCGGGCTGGACCTGGATAGCGTCCGCGAGGTCCTGATTGCTCATATGCTGCGCGAGCAGCCCCTCCCGGTAGGCTCCCGGGCTACCCCGGCGCCCCTGCCTGCGGCCCCGCGACACGGATTTTTCTCCGAGTAACCCGTACCCGTTGGCAGATTATTTTCTTGTGTCGATCTTCAAGTGGTAGCGCGTGCTCTTGAGCGCGCCGGTGCGAATCAGAACGCCCTTGTCAACGAGACCCTGAAGGTCGCGTGTCGCCGTGGCTCGCGCGGCCCCGGTGATCGAAATGTAATTCTCAGCGCTCAGGCCGCCCTTGAAGCCCTCCGGCCCTTCGCGGAAGATCCGTGCGAGAGCTTTTTCCTGCCGCTCATTGAGCATATTCCTGACCCTGTCGTAGAGCTTCGTTTTCTGGATCAGGAACTCGATGCTGGACTGTGTTGTGTCCTGCGCCTGCAAAACAGTGTCGGCGAAATACACGAGCCACCCGGTAATTTCGTTGTCCCTGCTGCTGCGATGGAGCGCGTCGTAATAAGAATGCTTATTCTTCTGGATGATCTGTGACAGCGCGATCAGCGTCGGCTGGCCGAGCGCCTGGGACAACGCCTTTTCAGCCAGCGCGCGCGCAATCCGCCCGTTGCCGTCTTCAAACGGGTGGATGGTGACAAAGTAGAGATGCGCGATGCCGGCGCGTGTAAGAGCCGGAAGCGCCGTTTTGCCATGTGGCGCGGTATCGTTGAACCAGTTTAGGAAGCCCTCCATTTCTTTTGCCATGGCCACCGATGGCGGCGCTTCGAAATGAATCTGCGGATTTCCAATTGGGCCGGAGATGATCTGCATTGGCTCATCGTCCGTCCTGTAGGCGCCGATGTTTTTCAAATCCCGCCTGCCGGATGTAAGCATGCCGTGCCATCGGAACATGGTTTCGTGCGTGAGAGGCTGAGCGAAACTGCGATAGAGATCCATCATCATCTCGGCAATGCCCTGCTCAGCAGGCGGAATTCTGCGCGCGTCGGTTGCGAGGCCGAAATTGCGCCGGAGGGACAATTGCACGCTCTCACGATTGAGATATTCACCTTCGATCTCGGACGTCTTGACAGCCTCGTCGCTGATCAGCTCAATGGTCAGCGCGGCTTTGTCGTCGTCGCCGATATGTAGAAGCGCGCCCAGCAACAGACCACCGTGAAACAGAAAATTCGCTTCCCGTTCTTCGAGGACCGACTTGTCAAAGCGGAACCTTGGCCAGTCATCCTGCTGCCAGTTCCATATTTTTTCTCCGTCCATGAGTTATAAACAAATCTCTTTTAACTCAAAAGGTAGCTTTGTTTGATTAATAAATCCAGAGCATGAAGAGCGAACCAGTCGTTTTGGTTCACTCCCTGCCCAGACAACATTTTGATATAGATACCCTGCGGCTGGATGCGTTATATGCCGCTGATTTATAACTCACGATTGCAGCTAATCCGATGCATAATCGCAGTCCTATCGATCATCTGTTCGCGTAAGAGCAGCTCTTGAGCTTACGGTCGCGCGACCCGAGATCGCGAACGTCAAAGCCGCCGGATCAATAGCATGCAGCGCTTGAAACGATTGGGAAGCCGCTCGCTCATAGCAAACGGTCTGAAGGGGTCGAACCCAGAACAATCCCGAAGACGCTGCAACAATCAAGGTTCT
>Ga0209640_10000466_pt1 | contig 31056 bp, 23 predicted proteins | sample RifCSP10_1_FD_184018 | JGI IMG/M metagenome (GOLD analysis project Ga0209640, IMG submission 184018) | Soil microbial communities from Rifle, Colorado - Rifle CSP2_sed 10_1 (SPAdes) (version 2) | ecosystem: Environmental > Terrestrial > Deep subsurface > Rock core/Sediment | place: Rifle... | reverse complement strand
ATGCCAGCCGATCAGCGGGCGGCCGGCCCCTGGGGCCTGCCGGGCTCCTACGATCCGGTTCGCAGGATTGTGTACTGGGGCGTCGCCAACCCGAACCCCTATACACGGTTCAAGCGGTACGGCCGCTATGACACGGACGCGCCCACCTCGCCGACCGAGCTTTACAGCAACTCCACCATCGCGCTCGACGTCGACACGGGCACGCTGGCGTGGTACTTCCAGGAACTACCCGCCGATGACTGGGACGCGGACCACAACCAGGAACGGCTGCTGATCCGAACGCGCGTGAGGCCCGACCCGCGATTCATCAAGTGGATCAATCCGGCCGTGGCGCCGGGACAGGAACAGGACGTCGTGATCACGGTCGCCGAAGGGGGCGGCATGTTTGCCGTCGCGCGGCAGACGGGCCAGTTCCTGTGGGCGCGGCCGTTCCCGTTCGACGATCCCAACCTCAACATGCGTGTCGTGGACGTGAAGACCGGCAGAACAAGCCCCAATCCCGATAAGCTGTTCAAGAAAGACGGCGACACGATCCTCGGCTGCTATCACAACACGCGCGGCCTGTGGCAGATCGCGTATCACCCTGGCAAGAACGCGGTGTACGTCCCGTTCCATGACCAGTGCCTGTCGATGCAGGCGGTCGAGTCCAACACAACGGGGTACGGGCGGCGCACTGGCGTCCTGCGCCCGGGCGCCGACCCGAAGGCGTATATGGGCATCGCCAAGGTCGACGTGGCCACCGGCGAGATGCAGGTCATCTACTCACAGCCGCAGGGCACCAATGGCTCGGCGCTGACGACCGCGGGCGACCTGGTGTTCTTCGGCGATCTGAACCGCCGCCTGCGGGCGCTGGATGCCGACTCGGGAAAGGTTCTCTGGGAGACGGTCGTCGGCGGCATGATCATCAACAGCACGATCACCTACGCCGTGAACGGCAAGCAGTACGTGATGGTGCACACCGGCGCCGGCCAGTCGGTCACCGCCGGCCCGCTCGGGCTGACCACCGCTGTGATGCCGGCGCCCGTGGGCGGCCATAACGCGATCTACGTGTTCGCGTTGCCATAGATCGGGTCCGTCGTTAGACGCATTTCGTACTGATACGAACGACCGCGAAGGCGTGGACGCTCGCGCCTTCGCGGTCTCCCGCCGCGGCTATCATGGTCTTTCTGGCATGGCCCTTGGCGCCACCATCTACAACTTCGACATCGAGCTTGCGGACGCCGACCGTGGCGTCTACGAGTCGCTCGCGCTGCGGGTCCCCCGCCATCCGTCGGAGTCCGAGGAGTACCTGGTCACGCGGGTGCTCGCCTACGTGCTTGAGTACGCCGACGGCATCGCGTTCTCCCGCGGCGTCTCGGAGCCCGACGAGCCGGCGATCGTCGTCCGCGATCTCACCGGGGCGATCACGACGTGGATCGAGATTGGCACGCCCGACGCCGCGCGGCTTCACAAGGCGTCGAAAGCCGCGCGGCGGGTCGTGGTGTACACGCACAAGGACCCCGCGCAATTCCTGAAACAGCTGGCCGGTGAGCGGATCCACAACTCGGAGGTGCTGGAGCTGTACGCCATCGATCGCGCCCTGGTGGGCGCGCTCGTGGCGCGGCTGGACCGCCGCGTCGCCATGAGCGTGTCGGTGACCGATCGCGAGATGTACGTGTCGATCGGCGCCGAGAACCTCACCGGCGCCGTCATACGCCTGAACCGGGACCCTGGCTGAACCAGTTCCGCCGCCGGCGCGTGCGCTATGAGAAAATCGGCCTCGATTCATGCCGCTGCCCGCTGGCACCCGCCTTGGCCCTTACGAAATCGTCGCGCTGCTGGGCTCCGGCGGAATGGGCGAAGTCTATCGTGCGCGCGATACAAAGCTCGGGCGCGACGTAGCGATCAAGGTGCTGGGTGGCGCCATGGCGAAAGATCCGACGGCTCTCTCGCGGTTCGCGCGCGAAGCGCACGCCGTGGCAGCCCTCAACCATCCGCACATCGTCACGATCTTCTCGACCGAGGAGGCCGATCGCATTCCGTTCATGGCGATGGAGCTGGTCGAGGGGCGCACACTCGACCAGTTGATACCCCGAGGCGGCGTCTCGCTCCCGCAGTTCTTCGACATTGCGATCGCGCTGGCCGACGCCCTTTCCGCCGCGCATCGGAAGCACGTCACGCACCGCGACCTCAAGCCGACCAATGTCATGGTCTCCGACGACGGGCAGGTGAAGGTGCTGGACTTCGGCCTGGCCAGGTGGTCCGATCCAGGACGCGTCGCAACGGACGAAACGCGCCTCGAGCTCACGAAAGCGGGCACGATCCTGGGCACGATGCCGTACATGTCGCCCGAACAGATCGAAGCCAGACCGCTTGACTCTCGGACGGACATCTTCTCGCTGGGCATCATCCTGTACGAGATGGCGACGGGCGCGCGGCCGTTTGGCGGCGATTCGTCACCGGCGCTGATGTCGTCCATCCTGAAAGATCGCCCAAGGCCGGTCGGGGAGCGGCGTCCTCACATACCTGGCGACGTCTCGCGTCTCATTGACCAGTGTCTCCAGAAGCGACCGAGTGACCGCATCCAGACGGCCAGCGAGATCCTGGCTGAATTGAAGGCGCAACGCCGGGCCTGGGAGGCGCGGGCCGAGCGGGCAGTCACGCCGCCGTCCGACATCGCTCCGCGGCTGGCGGGACGCGCTGCGTCGATCGCGGTGCTGCCCTTCACCGACATGAGCCCCGCGAAGGACCAGGACTGGTTCTGCGACGGGATCGCCGAAGAAATCCTGAACGCCCTGACACAGCTTCAAGGTCTGAAGGTCGCCGCGCGCACGTCGGCCTTCTCGTTCAAGGGAAAAGGCGACGATCTTCGGACCATCGGCGAGAAGCTGAACGTGGCGACGGTGCTGGAAGGGAGCATGCGGCGGGCCGGGGATCGCGTGCGCATCACCGTGCAGCTGAGCGACGTGGCCAGCGGTTTTCAGCTGTGGTCGGAGCGTTACGACCGTGAGCTGAAGGACATCTTCAACGTGCAGGATGAGATCGCGAGGGCGATCGCTGAAAGGTTGCGGATCACCCTGGCCGGCGGGAAGGGTGATCGGCTCGTTGAACAGGGCACGTCGAACGTCGAGGCGTATCAGCTCTACTTGAGAGGCCGCGCGATGCTCGATCGGCGTGGAGCGAGCGTTCCGATCGCGCTCGACCTGTTCCGGATGGCGGTCGAGCTCGACCCTGGCTATTCGCTGGCCTGGGCCGGCATCGCGGACGCATTTACCGTGCTGGCGTACGCCGGCGCCGTGCGAGGTTCCGAGTCGAAACCACAGGCGATGGCGGCAGCGACACGGTCGATCGAGCTCGATCCCGCGTCCGCGGCGGCCCACACTGCGCTGGCGTGTGCGACCTTACTGTACGAGAACAACCGCGCGATGGCGAAGCAGGAATTCGAGCGCGCGCTGGAGCTCAGTCCGAGTTACGTGCTGGGCCGCTGCTGGTACGCGCTCTTCTATCTCCAATGGGCTCGCGGGGACCTCGAGCAGGGCATCACCGAGGCCCGCCGCGCCCTCGACAGCGATCCGCTGTCCGCGTACGTCACGATGATCCTCGGTGTCTGTCTGTACACGGCCGGCCGGCTGGACGAGGCGATCGAAACGTGCCGCCGAGCCGTTCAACAGGACCCCGAGTCGTTCGTGGCGCGCTGGGCGCTCGGAATATCCCTCGGAATGGATGGACGATTTGAAGAAGCGGTCTCCACGCTCGAGGCTGCCGCGGGGATGTCGAGCCGCCACTCGCTCGCGCTCACCAGCCTGGCGGGAGTCTTCGCGCAATGGGGGAAGCCATCGGAGGCGAGCGCCTTGCATTGCGAGCTGCTGGAACGCGCCTCGCGCGCCTACGTTCCGTTGGCGCACCTGGGCTTGACGGCCGAAGCGGCCGGACACCATGAGGAGGCCCTGGCATTCGCCCGCCGCGCATGGGACGAGCGCGAGCCGCCCTTCATCCTCCATGCGCGCCACTTTCCGGAGTACCGCACGCTGCGCCTGGATCCGCGGTTTGCCGCGATCCTGAGCGAGATGAACGCGTTTTAACGTCCCGGCGTGCCGACCGGCTCGAGTCCGGCTTTCTTCACCGCGGCGCGCCCCTCGGCGCCGGCGAGCGCGCGCAGGAAGGCGCGCGCCGCGTCGGCGCTCGGGGCGCCCGTGACGAGCGCCGCCGAATAGATGGTCGGCAACTGGATCGCGGCGGGGAGCGTCCCGGCCACTTTCACACCCGGGGTTGGCGCCAGTTCGCTCGTGAACGTGATGCCGATCTCGGCCTCTCCCGCCGCGACGGCGGCCGCCACTTCCGACCCTTGGGTCCGGTACACGATCTTCGATTTCATCGCATCGGCAATGCCCATGCGCTGCAGCAGCCCCTCGAAATAGGTGCCGGAGGTCCCGCCGGAGGCCGGGCTCACGTAGGATACCGACCGCGCCTTCAGGAGCGCCGCCTTGAACGTGTCGGGCGTCGACAGATCGGGTGATGGCGCCCCGGCACGAACGCCGACGCCGATGAGCGCCCGCGCGAGGTCGACACGGCTGCCAGCCACCACTCGGTTGTCCTTCTGCAGCGCCTCGATCGCGGTCGACGTGACGACGATGACATCGGCGCGCTCACCGGAGGCCAATCGCTTCTGCAGCGCGCCTGTCGTATCGGTCACATAGACGATCCGGTAGCCCGCGCTCTTCGCAAAGGCGTCACCGGCTTCTCTGACCGGCCCGCTCATGGCGCCGCCCGTGAACACCCTGACCTCGACCTGTGCGAAGGCCAGCACCGGCAACAGCAGGACGCACGCGATGAACAGGCCGCCTCTGAGTCCGTTACGCATTCGGTGATACCTCCCAGGATGCCATCTCGTCGATGGCCCTCGGCAGCATAGATCGGATCATGGTACAGCTCCGTGGCTTTCATCAGTCGTTCGACCAGGAGACCGCCGCCGGAAGCGTGGGGGTTTCTGCAAACGACCGCACAGCCGCGAGAATCTCCGGCCGTGAATACGTCCATTCGGCCGGATAGCGATCCACCTGGCCGTTGGACAGCATGAATTCGATCTCGGCGTCGGACGGTCCCGAGTAGTGGGGGTTCCTCGAGCTGAGGCCGGCGTCGCCCTCGAAGCGCAGGCACGTGAGCCAGCCACGGTCGCCGTTCAGCAGCGCGCACAGCGCCGGAAAGCGGCCGTGCATCACCCACACTTCAGCACACCCTGTCTCGGGGATGCCGGCGAGCATCGCCTCGAGGGTGGCAAGCGCCGCACGGCGCTCCGCGTCAGCGCCGGGAAGCACCACATGGACCGTGTAGCAGCTCCTCGTCATCTCAGTAGAAATCGTGCGCATCGACGGAGGCGCTTCCCTCGATCCCCTGCAGGCGCTCAGCCCGTACCGACAGCACACCATCCTGATGCTGCAGCACGCCTTCGACGAGCAGGAACGGCTGGCGGATGACGGTCATGCGCTCGCGATCGAACAGATCAGGACGGACGATGACATTGGAGACGCCGGTCTCGTCCTCGAGCGTGAGGAACACGAACCCCTTCGCGGTGCCCGGCCGCTGGCGCGTGATGACCATGCCCGCCACGCGCACGCGGCGGCCGTCGCGCGCCTGCGGCAGGTCCGAGGCGCGCAGCACGCCGCGCAGCGCCATCTCGCCGCGGCGCAGCGCCATCGGATGCGGGCCGATCGTCAATCCCATGCCGGCATAGTCGGCGCGCAACCGGTCATGTTCGTTCATAACGGGCAAAGGTGAAGAAGAGACATCTTGGGATTTGGGGTTTGGGTTTTGGGATTTGTCTTCGCCCGGCTCGAGCAGTTTTCCAGCCGGGCGTACAGCACGCTCCACCTGCCATAGGGCGCTGCGGCGCTCATGAGTGAAGGCATTCAAGGCTCCGATATCGGCGAGCGTCGTCAGCTCGTCGCGGCGGAGGCCCGTGCGCCGCACGAGGTCTTCGATGGACGCGAACCGGCCCGCAGGCTTCGGGGGGACGCTCCACTCGTGCGCGCAGGTATTGCAGAAGTAGGTGCCTTCGCGGACCACCTCGATCTGGTCATCCGAACCGCATTTTTCACACACGGGCCGACCAAGATCGGCCCCTACGACTCCCCTGCTGAATGCTGCCATGGCCTGACCCATGTCCTTTCGCAGCCCGTTCACGTACATGAAGCCGAGGCGGATGGCGCCGTCCGCCTCCACGCGGCAGAGCCAGTCGGACTGCTGCACGTCGATCGGATGGAACCGCACGCCCCGGCGCTGCGCGTCCTTGACGAGCGACGCCGGGTGGTAGAACCCCATCGGCTGGTTGTTGAGCAGCGCCGTGTAGAACGCCGCCGGGTAGTGCACCTTGAGATACGCGCTGGCGTACGCAAGCAGCGCGAAGCTGGCGGCGTGCGATTCCGGAAAGCCGTACAGCGCAAACGACGTGATCGAATTGACGATCCGCTCCGCCGTGCCGCCGGTAATGCCGTTCCTCGCCATCCCCTCGCGGAGCTGCACCTCGATCTGCTTCATCCGCTTCTCGGACCGCTTGAAGCCCATCGCGCGGCGCAGCTCCTCGGCCTGCCCGCCGGTGAACCCGGCCGCCACCATCGCCATCCGCAGCAGCTGCTCCTGGAACAGCGGCACACCGAGCGTGCGCGCGAGCACCGGCTCGAGCGACGGATGGAGCGGGGTCACCGGCTCCCGGCCGGCGCGGCGATTCAGATAGGGATGGACCATGTCGCCCACGATCGGCCCGGGGCGGATGATGGCGACCTGCACGACCAGGTCGTAGAAGCAGGTGGGCTTCAGCCGCGGGAGCGTCGCCATCTGCGCGCGCGACTCCACTTGGAAGACGCCGATGGTGTCCGCCTTCTGGAGGAGCTCGTACACTCGCGCATCGTTCTGCGGTAAATGCGCGAGATCGAATCGCGAACGTGTAGGGGGAAGGGGGAGGGGGGAAGGGGGAAGGGCTGTCTCAGGGGTCAGGGATGAGGGCGGAAGGCTGGAGTTCCTCGTATTCACCAGCTCAATTGCATCTTGAAGGACCGCCATCATCCCAAGCCCAAGCAAATCGACTTTCACTATGCCCATATCCGCGCAGTCGTCCTTGTCCCACTGCACGACGACGCGGCCGGGCATCGAGGCGGGCTCGAGCGGGACGACGGCATCGAGCTCGCCCTGGCAGACGACCATACCGCCGGAGTGCTGGCCGAGGTGACGCGGCAGGTCCTGGATCCGCAGCCACAGATCGGCGAACGACCGCATCCTCGGCATCTCGAGCGTCAGGCCCGCCGCCTCGACGTTGCGGCCGAAGGTCTCGTGGGGATCGGTGAACTCGAAGTTGTTCATCACTCTGGCCAGCCGGTCGATGTCCTGTTCGTCGAGCGACAGCGCCTTCCCTACCTCGCGCGCGGCGCTGCGGCTGCGATAGGTGATCACGTTCGCCGTCATGGCGGCGCCGAGCCGGCCGTATTTCTCGTAGACGTGCTGGATGACGCGCTCCCGGCGGTCGCCGCTCGGCAGGTCGAGGTCGATGTCGGGCCACTCGCCCCGCTCCTCCGAGAGGAACCGCTCGAACAGCAGATCCATCGCAATCGGATCGACGGCGGTGATGCCGAGGCTGTAGCAGACGGCGCTGTTGGCCGCCGACCCGCGCCCCTGCACGAGGATGTCCTGCTGCCGCGCGTAATTGACGATGTCCCAGACGATGAGGAAGTAGCCGGCGAGGTCGAGCTTCTCGATCAGATCGAGCTCGCGCGCGATCTGCGTGCGCGCCTTGTCGTGGTAGGGGCGGTACCGGTCGCGCGCGCCCACCTCGGTGATCTGGCGCAGGAACGCGACCTCCGTCCCGCCGTCGGGCACGGGATACTGGGGAAAGCGGTAGCCCAGGTCGGCCATCGTGTATTCGAGCCGCTCGGCCAGCGCCTCGGTGCCCGCCAGCGCGTCCGGGCGATCCGCGAAGAGCTGCGCCATCGCCTCAGGCGACTTCAAGTACCGCTCGGCATTCCGCGCCAGCAGCCGCCCCGCCGCATCCAGCGTCGTCTTGTGGCCCACGCACGTCAGGACGTCGAAGAGCGGACGATCGGCCGGCTCGGCGAACCGGACGCCGTTGGTGGCAATGATGGAGACGCGAAACGCCTTTGCCAGCGCGTCCAGCGTGGCGTTGTCGGCTTCCTCATCTCGCAGCAGATGCCGCTGCAGTTCGATGAACACGTTGCGGCGGCCGAACAACCCGACCAGTCGATCGAGCAAGCCGCCGACGCCGTAGCGCTGGCCGTCGACGAGCGCGCGGCCGCCCAGCGCGACGAGCCCGCCCGTGCAGCCGTCGAGCTCCTCGAGCATGAGCGCGCCCTCGCCCTTTCCACCCCACCGCGCTTCGCGCGGCGGGGACCCCGGGGGTGCGGCGCGCATCTTCATGCGCGTCACCAGGCGGCAGAGATTCCGGTAGCCTTCCTGAGACGCGACGAGGACGGGAAGCGACCACCGACAGCCACCCAATCCGGGCCACGGAGGCGCGGAGACACGGAGACCAGAATTTGTTTTCTCCGTGCCTCCGTGTCTCCGTGGCGCGTGATCCGCGGGTGTGGTGTCGATCGTGAGCTCGGCACCGATGATCGGTCTCAGGCCGGCCTGGCGCGCGGCCTTGTGGAAGCGGGGCGCGCCGTAGACGCCGTCGGCATCGAGCAGCGCAAGCGCGGTGTAGCCGAGCGCGGCGGCGCGCTCGACGAGCGTCTCCGGGAGAGAGGCACCGCGAAGAAAACTGAACGCTGAGGCGCAGTGGAGTTCGATGTACACGGATGAATCCGTCAACGCCCAACTCCCAACAACCAACTCCCAAGGACAATGTGATGATTGGGAGTTGTGGAGTTGGGAATTAGGAGTTGTTAATCCACGACGCCCTCGAGGAACCAGGCGTCGGTGCCGCGGTCGCGAAAGACGCGATAGGTGGCGCCGTCGCTCAGCGTGACGTCCCACTCGTCGCGCTCCCAGGTGCCTTCGGTCCACCAGTTCCCCGCCGTGCGCCAGGGGCCGGCGCAGCGCGTTACCCCGCCTGTCCCGAGGCCGCCGGCCAGGCCGCGGCGATCGGTGATGACCCGGATGGGCCGCCCCTGTTCCATGCGGACCCGGGCGGGGACGGGGATGCGAAAGCGCCTGAGTGCAACCGAGACGCTGTTCGCGCCCACGGGCCACGGAGACACGGAGACACGGAGATCTGAAAAATTCGTCTCCGTGCTTCCGTGCCTCCGTGGCCCGTGCGAGTGAATGACGTTCACATCGCGTGGCGTAAACGGCTGCATCGCGAACTTCCCCGGCTCCCACGAATCGACGGCCACCGGCGATCCGCAGCGCTCTTCGCCCATGAGCGCCGAGAGGCGGGCCATGAGCGTGGAGAGCTGCTCCGGTGACGGGAGCGGGCGCGTGAGGAGCGAGAACTGGAGGACGCGCGCCGGCGTCGGATCGACCGCCACGACGACGCGGTCGATGGCGGCGGCGGGCGGATGCGACTCGAGGTCGAGCAGCGCCAGCGTGCGGAGCGTGCGCGCGTCCTTCATGGGCGCCGGCAGCTGCAGCGCACGCTCGTGCACGGCGCGCGTCACGAGGTGGAGCCGGATGTGCAGCACCGCCGCGCCGCGGCCGCGCCGATCGAGATGCGCCGCCAGCGGCTCCAGCAGCCGGCCGAGGACGAAGGACAGCGGCTCCAGCCCGTCGATCGGCCACTCGAGATCCAGCGCCTGCTCGAAGCGTTCGTCGGGAACCGCAGGCAGGAGCGGCCGGGGATCCTCGCCGCGCGCCAGCCGCTGCCATCGGACGCCTTCCTGCCCCAGGCGGGCAGCGACGGCATCAGGAGGTAACGCGGCGACATCTCCAAGTGTCCGCAGACCCCACTTTCTGAATGTCGCCAGCTCGTTCGAATCTGCAAGAAGCGAGAGGGGGAGCGGGGCAAGTGCATCGGCTTCTCCCTCTGGATCGACGACGATTACATTGCGGGGCGGACCTTCCGCCTTCGCATGAAGCTTCGGCGGACCGCCGTAGCCTTGGCGGAGGCGGTCACGGTCCGCCATTTCGCGAGCCGTGAAGGCTCGCGCCGCAAGTAACCGGGCTGCAGTTTGTGTGCCCGCAATCGCGACCGCGATATCCAGCCCCCGCTCCGCTGCGGTCCGCTGCAGTTCAGTGGCGATGGCGTGCGCGCTGCCGAACAACCGCGCCAGGCCGCTCAGATCGAGCGTGACGTCGCGCGGGCCGTTGATCTCATAACGCGGCGAAAATTCCGCCGCCACGTCAATCAGAACGTCAATCGACGTTCCCTCAGCCGCATAGAGAGCGCCGAACACTTAACCACCCGAGTACTGCACCTGAGCACCGAGGGTAGCCTCTCCCTCGACTCGTCTCCGCGGCGAGACGACTCTCACGGTCACGTCGAGCCCGGCGAGGCGACGGCTGCGATCCGCGTGGCCGGCCCAGCGGCTGCCGGCCGCCAGCGAGATCGTGAGCCCGCCCGCGCTGCGCGCCAGCGGGTGCGGGCCGACGAGCAGGCACGCGGTCTCGCTCCCCTCGATCGTCCGCTGCACGCGCATCCAGGTCGTGAACGGCAGGCGGTTGAGCGCTGCCGGCGGCGCGTCGGCCAGGTCGATCGCCGCCACGCCAAATCCACCAGACTGCAGGACGAGATTGAGCGCCTTCAGCGCACGTTCAAGCGCGCGGTCGGCCGGCGATGACGCTTCGCCCCGGATCCACAACAGGCGATCGGGATCGATCCCCGCAGCGACGACCGACGCCAGGTCGAGGCGATCGAACGTGTCGACGATGGCGGCGATCTCGCCGCGGCGCGTGGCCGCTGCGATCACCTGCAGCAGCAGCGTGGTGCGCCCCGACGACCGTGGGCCGGCAATTTCGGACAGTTCCCCGCGCGGAAGCCCACCGTTCAGGAGGGCATCGAGCGCGGCGGCGTCCGTGGGCGCAACGAGCCCTTCTCCCTTACCAGGCTGGAGCGTAGTGGTGAGCGTGCGATCGAGCTTGCGGACGCGAAGGGCGGATTCGAGGACGGCGACAGCAGGGTGCGGCATATTTTCGCCTTATGTTCGCCATACTATATACCTCAGATCTCTGTAGGCGATCAATAAGCGAAAATTTATGGGATATCTAAACAAAAGGGCCGAGCAAGCTCGGCCCCTACGTATCAATCAGAATTTGTGGAGGGCCGACCTTGATCGGCCGTTTCGTAGGGGCCGACCTTGATCGGCCCGAAGGAAGATCTACCAGGTGAGCGACAGCCCGCCGCCGCCCGGCGACGCCACCGGCGCCATCGTCACCCGCGTGTCGCCGTGGCCCATCGTCACGGTCCAGCCGGAGACGATGCCTATCGCGGCGCCGAACGCTACGTCACTGAGGAAGTGCCGCTTGTCGTGGATGCGGGAGGCCGCCACGTAGGAGGCCATTGCGTAGGCAGGAACGCCCGCCTTCCAGCCAAAGTGCCGCTGCAGGACGGTTGCGCTGGCAAACGTCACGGACGTGTGCCCCGAAGGGAATGAGAACTCGGTTCCATCGGGCCGCCCGCGGCGAACCGACATCTTCACGGCCCCGGTCAGCGTCTGCGTCACGATGTTGGCGCGCACGAGATCCGCGCCTACGGCGGTCACCTTCGCATTGCCCGTGACGTGCCCGACGGCAAAGGTCGCCAGGGCGCCCGCCAGCTGAACCCTGGCGCTGCCGAGGGTCTCACCGGCGTCCAGAAACCCGGCACGCTGACGTGAAAGCGTCGCGGTCATCGACCCGTCCGCGGTCCGCGCAGCGAGGGCGGCGACGGCTCCGATCCCCAGGATGGTCAATGGCTTTGGTGACGCGAGGCTCCGGAAATCGGTCACGGTGTCGCGAAACAGGCCAGAAAATGCGCGGGAAACCTTGGGAGCGGATGTCGCCGGCACCAGCGGTGCCGCCGGCACCAGCGTCTGGCCGGATGCGGGCGCAGGGCAATTGAAGGCAACCGCAATCGCGAATGTGGTACAGAGGCACCGTGTGCGAATTGAGGTCGTCATACGTTATTTATCGGTGCAACAACTGGTCCGTAAGAGTATAGCCGCGGCGCTGAGTTCAAGTGTGTTATTTCCGTGTCAAGCCTATGGGCTGCCACCCGCCGGCCCCTTGCCTGAAATAGACGATGACGGGCGCTTCCCAGCCGGGAAAGCCTGCATGCATCGTCTGAATTGACACAGATACGTAATCACTGCCCTGCAGCATCGCAGGCGGGGCGTCCGCTCGAGGACCGCTGACACGCTGCTCCTGGGAAACGCCTGAAGCACTGTCGGTGGCGTTGTCGAACCGCGACCAGGTCAGCACGTATCCGGCCGGCGCGGTCGCGACGCCCGCGCTGACCGCAGCATTCTCGAACGTCAGAACCCCGGCCGCGCTCAATTGCGGATTGACGAGGGGGTTGACCCCGGTCAACCAGGTCCTGAGCACCTTGTCGCGGCGCGCGATCAGCGTGCGCGTGATGTAGTCGGCCGCAGCCGGATCGCCGTAGCGCGCCTTCGCCACGATCGCCCGCAGCGCCTCGTCGCTGAACTTCGCCACCAGCCGCGCCGCCCAGAACGCATCGTCGGGGCGCATCAAATCAAACGCGGGATTCGGATACTCGGGCCGCCACTCCGCCGGGTCGAAGAACTCGGCCTCGAAGCGGCCGACCGACGGCGCCACCTCGGGATAATCCACGAGGATCCAGGGGCGCACGAAGAGTCCCAGCGTGATGAGGGTCTTCAAGGCCGGCGTCCATTCGAGGATGTACTCGTTGCCCGCGCGCGGCACCTGGGCGAACACGCTGCCGCTGCCCATGATCGACCCGAAGTCGAACATGTAGTGCCTCACATGCCGTGCCCCTGCGGGCCCCTCGAGCATATCGAGGCTGTTCAGACCGCGCGAGTCGTCATGATTGAGCCACGCCGCGAACACGCGGCTGCCGCGCAGCTCGCGGCGGTGCTCGTGCGGATGGATGTCGTTCGGGTCGTCCGGCCGGGTGCCGTAGTACTTGAAGTAGCCGAGCGGGACGCCGTCCGCGAACCGGCTGGCCGTCGCGCGATACTTGCCGTTCGGCAGCCGCGCCGCGCGCGCGAGCAGGCGATCAACGTCTGAACGACGCATCGGCCGCCGGCGTCCCGACATGTCGACGGTCGTGGCCGTCGGCGCGATGACGATCTTCGCCGGATCGATCTCGACGACGTAGCCTTCGACGACGTTGTAGCCGAGCGCGTGGTAGATGGCGGCGCCGATCACTTCCGCCCCGCTCGCCATCTCCGGGTTGCCCGGCGGGTCGAACTTGATCTGATAGAGACGGCCGGACGGATCCGTCACGCGGTAGCCGGGCGTAATACCTGACGTCTTGTCGCGCACGATCGGCCAGTCGTCCACAACGACGGTGTCCATCGAATTCGGCCCGCGCACGATCTCATCGATCGCCATCGCCCGCCTGCCGATCCGGTTGGTGAACCAGCTCGAGTCGGGCACCTCGTCCATCGTGTTCACGTTGACGGCGGGGATGTCGCGACGGTCGCCAGGCTTGAGGAAGGTGTGCTCGGCGAAGTCGTAGCCGTTGCTGCCCTCGATCGGCATTGCGTTGCTCGCGTCGAGTTGGGCGTCGCGATCGACCTGGATCGGGTCGTCGGGATAGAACCGCGGCGCGGCACCGCGCGTCACGGCGATCACGCCGAGGATGAAAGCCGTCGCCAGCACGGTCCGCCTGAAGGCGGACACTACGGACCTCAGGGGTAGTACGTAGTGTCCGGCTTTAGCCGGACCCGACGATGCCTTAGAAAACATGGCCGTACCTGAGGATGAAATGTTTGCCGCCGCTGCTCCCGAACGCGCCTTCGACCCGCAGGAACACGCCGTTTCGCGTGCCGAACCGGAAGCCGATGCCGTAGTCGGATTCAAGGTTGTCGAACCCGAGATCCTCGAACCGCGGCGCCACGCGCCCCGCGTCGTAGAAGATGGCGCCGTCGACGGCGGTGAAGATCTCCCAGCGATACTCCGCCTGCAGCAGCAGGACGTTGCGATCGCGGAAGCGGAACTGCCGGAAGCCGCGGAGGTCATCGGGGCCGCCGAGCGTGCGCTGGTAGTAAAACGGCACGTCCTGCCCCGCATCTGCATCGGCCGTCGACGCGAACGCCCTCAGGGCGATCACGCGCCGGTCGCGCAGGAGCGGCACGTACTGCTGCAGGTCCACGTCGACCCGCCGGAAGTTGTACCGCTCCAGGTCGCGATCGTCGAACCGTTGATAGACGACCTTGTACTGTCCTCCACGACGCGGGTTGCCCTGTGGCTCCCGCAGATTCAGGTCCGCGGAGAATTCATACCGGAGGAAGTCGGGCTGGTCGTCGAGTCCAGGCACGGCGGTCGAACCCCTGAAGACCTGGCCGATCGAGCGCCCGGTGTTCCCAGGGCCTACCGACGGCGTGAGTTGATCGACCTTTGCGCCCAGCGCGAACCACGGCACGGGCCGAACACCGGCAGTTGCACCCAGCTCCGAGCTGCGGAACCCGTAGATGACGTCGTCGTCCCGCCGCGACGCTGGTCCAAGGCCGAAGAAGTCTTCCTGCGGATACTCGAAGAGCCGGCCGTGGACGTCGGCGGAGAGACGGCCGCCCGCCAGCGCGGGCCATGCCAGGCGCGACTCGGCGAGCCAGTAGCGCTTGAACGACCCCATCGCGAATGCGCTGAACGTCGCGCGCTCCCCGAACAGCGTCGGCTTGCGGTACGCGGGTCCGATGGCGAATCCGCCACCCGGGGTGATGTTGCCGATCTTGGGATAGAAGCCCTCAGGAGGATTCAGGATCCGCTCGAAGAGACGGCCGTTCTCGAGCGCCAGGAGCGTCCGCTCCAGCCGGCCCGGCTCGGGCGGCGCCAGTTGCCTGGACTTCTCTTCCCGTTGGCGCGCGAGCTCCTCGGCGCGCGTGGCAGGTTCCTGCGCAAACGCGGCGGTCGCCGCCAGCAACTGGACGGCCACAAGTATCAGCCGCCGCATCAGGCCGCTTTCTCCACGTCGGCTGGCGCCAGCACCCGATGCTCGCGGGCAATCGCCACGGCCAGCGCAATCCAGACCACAACCAGCGCGATGTTGACAAGCGCGTAGCTCCGGATGCCAAAGGCGAGCATGGTCCCGATAAAGACCACCGCGGCCTGCAGCATGTCGCCGGCGCGCACGAAGAAGGAATCGATCGCCTGCTTGGCCTTGTACTTCGCTTCGCGGCTGGTCGGCAGGAACAACGCGTGCCGCGTGGTGTTCTGGATGGAATAGTCGGTGCTGTTCTCGAGGATCTTGGTCCACTGCACGACGGCAAACAGCGGCATCAGGGCGATCATCGTGTAGCCGCCGAGCGAGATGGCCGGCAGGATGAACAGCGCGGCGCGGACGCCGGCGTACTTGAAGATTCGCGACACGACGAACGCCTGGAGCAGGAACGAGACGAAATTCACCCAGGTCTGGATGCGCCCGGCCATCATCCCGATGAGCGCGCGGTCGCCGCCCGCTTCCGCCGTAATCATCGAGTTCAGGATGAAGCCGCCGAGCGTGTTGACGAGGCTGAAGACGAGCACGAGGAGTGCGATGAGCCGCAGGTAGCGGTTGGACGCCACGAGCTGAAATCCGCCGGCGCGCGAGAGCGGCTGTTCGGCTTCAGCCTCGACCTTCTCCGATGCGGCGCGACCTCGCCGTAGCTCGCCTCCGGCGAGCGAAGGCGGGACGGCCCGCGGCCCTGCCGGCCCCGCTTTCTCGCGCCGGTGCACCCACACGGTCAGGCCGACGGGCACGAGCAGGCCCGCCGCGGCGATCAGCATCAGACGGTAGGGGCCCACCCCGCCAAACACGAGTGACGCCAGCCCTGATCCGACGACGGCGCCGAGCGACGCGCCGATGCCAATCAACGGAAACAGGCGCTTGCCGCGCTCGGTGCTGTAGAGATCGTTCGCGAATGCCCAGAACTGCGCGACCGCCGCCATGTTGAAGACGCCGATCCACAAATAGAAGGCGATGCCGATGCGGACGCCCGCCGTGCCGATGAGCGCGAAGATCAGCAGGTTCGACGCGAAGAACAGCGTGACGCCGCAGATCAGCCAGACGCGGTTCACGCGCGACGCAAAGGCGCCGTACGCGGGGACGAACCCCAGCATCAGGATCGCCTGGCCGGCCGAGGCGTAGCTCGCCGCCACGGCGCCCGCCTCGCTGAGGATCAGCGCGTCGCGCACGATCTTCAGCACCGAATAGAACGCGAGCAGGTAGAAGACGTTCGCGGCGAGCAGCAACGCGCTGACGCCTTCGCCCTCGCGCACGTCCGCAAAAATCGACAAGGCACGGTCGAGCGCGCTCCTCTTCGGCATGTGCAGCGCTATTTATAGCGCAGCCACGACGCGCGTGGGCGACTCGTGCTCAGATTCTGTGAGGGTCAGCGGACCCGTCAGGTCGGGCAGGTGCGTCTGCCACCAGCTCCTGGCGCTCGCCTGGTTCCAGGTCTCACACGTTCTGCAGTCGACCGCCATGCGGAACAGCTCTTCGGCGTTCTGCGGCCTGGCCTTCGGATCCTTCTCGAGGCAGGAGAGCACGAGCGCGTCCAGCTCGCGCGGAATCCGCAGCTCGGTGCGCTGCGAGGGCGGCACCGGCCTGGCGTGCACGTGCTGCATCAGCATCTTCATCGGCGTGTCGGCCTCGAACACGAGCTGGCCGGTGAGCAGGAAGTACGCCACGCAGCCGAGCGCATACACGTCCGCGCGCCGATCGACCTCGGCGTCCCCGACGATGATCTCCGGCGCCATGTAGGCCGGCGTCCCGGTGGTGGTGTGGTCGAGGGTGACCAGCGTGTCGCCGCCGATGGCGCGCTCACGGACCTTGACGAGGCCGAAGTCGAGCACCTTGACGAAGTCGTACTCGAGCCCCATGCGGCAGACGTAGATGTTGGCCGGCTTGATGTCGCGGTGCACCATGCCGCGCGCGTGCGCGTCGGCCAGCGAGTGGCAGACCTGGCGCAGCAGGAAGATCGCGCGGTCCGCGGGCGCCGGGCCGAACTCGCGCACCAGGCTCTCGAGGTCGCGGCCCGACAGGAGCTCCATCACGTAATAGAACGTCCCCTCGCGCGTCATCCCGAAGTCGAACACCTGGATCGTGTGCGGCGAGCTCAACGCCGCGGTCGCCTTGGCTTCGCGCTCGAAGCGCCGCTGCACGATCCGGGCGTCCGCCTCGTTGCGGGCGCCGAGCACCTCCGGCCGCACCAGCTTGATGGCGGCATGCCGCGCCAGCAGCTGGTGCCGCGCGCGCCACACCTCGCCCATCCCGCCGTGGCCGAGCAGCTCGATCAGCTCGTAGTTGCCCAGCTCCTGCGCCTCACGCAACCGGCGACCGAGGCGATACAGCACATGGGACGGCAGCACCGCCACGAAGGCGCACGCGTAATTCGGCAGCGCGAGGATCACGGCGTGCGGCAGCGATGTCACCGGATCGCCGAGCAGATAGGCGATCCACAGGGCCAGCGGATCCATCGAGGCCGTCACGAGCGACGCGGCCAGCATCTTACGCGGGGACGCCGGAGCGATCATCGCGAAGATCAGGATGCCGACCGTCACCCACGACAGATGGATCGTCGGCATCGCGGACGGGGGCACGAGCCAGGTATTCAGGATCGCCACGCCAATGCCGTTGAGCACCAGGAAGACCAGGCTCACGTCAGTCTTGTTCTGGTGCGGGCAGGTGCAGTAGCGGGCGTACCAGTACATCCATGCGGACGCCGCCATGCCGCTCAGCTCCAGCGTGACCGCCCGGACCGAGATCTGCGTGTCCCAGGTCAGCGGCGCCAGGACGACGTCCATGAAGAGGCCGAGCGCCCAGAGGCCGCCCGTGATGGCGGCAAAGAGCGCGAGGCGCTCCACCTGTTCCGACGCCATTTCGTCGGGCAGCCGGCTGGCCGACCTGCGGCTGGCGCGCGTGTCGGACGGCGTATCCGGGCGTGGTGCCAGAACCTTCACGTCGTGTCCTGCGTGACCCGTCATGTCGTGTGCCATGGCTCGGTGTGGCCGTGGGCGGCCTGCTGGCGAACCTCTTCCAGCCGCAACTGGATCGATGGATGTGAGCGTAGCAGGTCGCGCAGGATTTCGTCGCGCGGACGGGACGCGCGGTTCGGCGCCCGGCGGTCCTCGAGGAATGGCCACAGCCGGGCCCGGACGGCCGGCGGCAGCGTCCCTTCGAGGTATTCGAGCGCGGTGCCGCGCAGGTTCTCGTCGCCCGTCAGCAGGCCCCGGTAGGCGATCTGCAGCGGCTCCGCAGGCTGCACCAGCGACAGCAGGGTGAACACGTGCGCCAGCCCCTGGCTCGTGCGGTCCCTGATGAACTTGTCCACGAACGACGGTCCCCCTTCGGGATCGTCCATGCCGTCGAGCAGCCGATGGCTCTCCCACACGGGGCGCCCGACGGCGACCTCCCGGAGCACGACCTCGTAAATCGCCGGCTCGGCGATGCGGATCCTCGGGTTCTTGGCGACAATCGCGGCCAGCGACCGCCCGCACTGGAAGCGGACTTCGAAGCGCTGGTCGTCGAGGCCGAGGATCAAGCCGTCAACGGCACGCTGCGACACGCAGACGGAGAACACCCTCGCGAGGCGACGCCGCACGGCAAACGGCTGGTTCGGATCGATGAGCGCGTCAATCAACTCCCCGATCCGCTCCTCTGACACTTTGCGCAGGGCAAAGACCGCGTCTTCCGCCACCGGATCCCAGGCGAGCAGCGGAATGACGTGCGGGACGAGCGTCGCCGGCATGCCTTCCTCGTGCCGCAGCACGGCGACGATGCGTGCTTTGTCGCGCGACCGCAGCGCGAGGATTTCGGCGATTTCCGGATCAATGCTCGATGGCACCTGCTCGAGGGGCGCGGCGGCTGTCGCGACAGCCTTCTGCCCGTGTGCCCCTGCCGGCTTCCCACGGATCGTGCGCATCATCACCGTGCGCGTCGTCAGGTCCTCGACGTCCGAGAAATCCAGCTCCAGCGCGCGGTTCAGCAGGCTCCGTTCGAGCGTCTGGATGTACCCGCGATTCAGCTGCCGGGCGAGCAGCAGCGCGATGCAGGCGCTGCCAATCGCCACCGCGAGGATCGCCGCATACTGGCTCGCGGGCGCCAGCAGGATCAGCACGAGCTGAATGACGCCGCCACCCGTCGCATCGCCAAACCGATCGACGCCGACGTCGATCAGCGATTTCGCGGCGCGCCGTTCGGCCGGCGGCATCGGCGTGTAGAAGAGTTCGTAGGCCGATCGGAAGAGGGCGCCGCGGAACACGGTTTCCCCGCCGCGCGCGGCGACCAGGCTGGGGAGCCCCGGCGCCACGAGGCCGGCGATGCCGCCGGCGAGCACGGCGAGCGACGGCGTGCCGGTCGTCGCCGCCAGGCCAAGGCGTTCGAGCGAGAACCGGGCGGACGAGGTCTGCAGCGCGAAGGTGATCAGGCTGGTTGCGGAGTAATACCACGCGAAGAAGCGGATCAGCCCTTCGCCGCGTCCGAAAGCCGCCACCGCCTGGGCCTTGAACAGGTAATCCAGCAGCGCCGCGCCGAGCGTGCCGAGCAGCACGAGCCCGGCGAGGTTCCGCAGGTAGGGCGCGTCATGAAGCACCCGAAATCCGGGCCGCGCCGGCTCGGGCGCCAGGTCGGGTGCGACGTCAACTGCACGCGCCGCCGTCGCGCGCGCGTACGACACGGCCAGCCGGCGGATCACCCACGCGCAATAGAGACTGGCGGCGGCAAGCACCGGCAGCATGGCCGCCACGCCGAACGTGATCCCGACGCGCTCCGCGACGAAGCCGCCGGCGAGACCGCCGAGCGTGCCCGCGCCGGCGATCTGGCCGAACCGCTTCTTGGCCGTGTGGGGATCGAACCGTTCGGTCGCAATGAGCCAGAAGCCCGATCCCAGGAGCGGGCCGACGCCCGACACCTGGAGGTACACGAGAATCGCCGCCGCGCGAGGCGCCCACGGCAGGAGCAGCCACTCGACGAGCAGCATCGCCGCGCTCACCGTGAAGGCCATGGGGACAAACACCCCCGGCGACACCTGGCGCAGCCCCTTCGACGTCACCATCACGAGGCCCATCGACACGACGGCCGTGGCCATGACCATCGCGGGCAGCGATGTGACGTCGAGGCTGGCGAGGTACAGCGCGTCGCGAGTGGCTTTGCCGGCGATGAATTGCGCCGTGACGGCGGCCGCACAGAGCATGGCGATGCTCACCGCCGTGCGCTGTGATGGGGAAGCGTTCATACCTTGATGGAAAGGAGTTGGAACTCATCCTATCACTCTGACAAAGTACAATCCTCACCCGGTGCTCGACCGTTCTCGCCCCACGAACCAGGCTTTCTCCCGGATTGCCGCCGCGCTCACCTACCGCGACTTCCGCGTGCTGTGGACCGGCGCCTTCACGTCCAGCATCGGAACGTGGATGCAGAAGGTTGCACAGAGCTGGCTGGTCCTGACGATTGCCGGCTCCTCGTCGGCCTTCTTCCTGGGGCTCGATTCCTTCCTGGGCGAGGCCCCAATCCTGCTCTTCACGCTCGTCGGCGGCGTCGTCGCGGATCGCCGCGATCGCCGCCAGTTGCTGCTGATGTCGCAATACGTCCAGATGACGACCGCCTTCACCCTGGCGGCGCTCGTCTACTGGGACGCCGTCCGCATCTGGCACGTGCTGACGCTGTCGGTCATCACCGGCATGGCGCAGGCGTTCGGCGGGCCCGCGCACCAGTCGCTCGTGCCGTCGCTCGTCGACAAGGAGCATCTGCCGAACGCGATCGCGCTGAACTCCATCCAGTTCAACCTCGCGCGCGTGATCGGCCCGCTCATCGCGGGCGCGGCGCTGACCGCCTTCGGCATGGCCGCGTGCTTCGGTCTCAATGGCGTGTCGTTTCTCGCGGTCATCGTGGCGCTGCTCTCGCTTCACATCAAGCACGTGCCGTCGGGCACCCGCAGCCGGATGCACGAAGAACTGCGCCTCGGGCTGTCGTACGTGAAGCGGCAGCCCGGCCTCGTCGGCCTGACGGTCCTGGCGTTCGTGACGACCTATCTGGCCACGCCGCTCCTCACGTTCCTGCCGCTGTTCGCGCAGAACGTCTTCGGCGGCGGTGTGGGTCAGTACACGCGGCTCATGGCGTGCGCCGGCGCCGGCGCCGTGACGGGGGCGCTCATCGTCGCGTGGCTCGGCAAATTCAAGGGGATGGGCAAGACCGTGCTCTTCCTGCAGTTCGCGCTTGGCGCGCTCGTCGTGCTGTTCGCCGTCACCCGGCTCATCTGGATCAACGCTGTCCTGCTGTTCGCGGGCGGCGTCTGCATGGTGATGGTCTTTGCGCTGCTCTCCTCACTCGTGCAGCTCATCGCGCCCAACGAGATGCGCGGGCGCGTCATGAGCATCTACATGGTGGCGTTCCGCGGCGGGATGCCGCTCGGCAGCCTCGCGGGCGGCTATGCGGCCACGCTGACCTCTGCCCCCACCGTCCTGATGGTCAACGGAGTCCTGTTGAGTTTGGCCGCGGCATGGTTTCTGCTCAAGCGTGAGGGCGTAAGGGAGCTCTGACGCATATGACCACCCTACGGATGGCCGTTGCGCTGGGCATTGCGGCCATCATGGGACCGGCCGCCGCGTTCGCCCAGCAGACCAACGAACCCGCAGAACCGACAGCACTGAAAGTCGTGGCCACGCAGGAATCGAGCGGCGACCCCGACGGCTTTGTCGCGAAGATGCGACGCATGGCCGACGAGCTGCAGCTGGAAGAGCGGCTCAACGGCGAAATCGACGGCTGGTACCCGCGCCTCGGCGGCATGACGCGGGGCAGCGGGTTTGCGCTTGGCCCGGGGTACCGCACACATGTATTCGGCGGTCCGATCTTCGTCAATATGTCGGCGGGTCTGTCCATAAAGGGGTACCAATCGGCGGATGCGAACGTCCGCTGGCTTCAGGGCTTCGACGATCGCGTGGAACTCTGGACCGACTTCCGGTACGAGCACTTCCCGCAGGAAGACTTCTACGGCATGGGGTTCGAATCCATGCGCGAGAATGAAACCAGTTACGGATTCGACAGCACCGATATGGTGCTGCGCGGCCTCGTAAAGCCTCTCTCCTGGATCCGGCTCGGGACGACCCTTGGGTACCTTCGTCCGGATATTGGCAGCGGATCCGACAAGCAGGTGCCTTCGGTCGAACAACTGTTCACCGACAGCGATGCCCCCGGCCTCGCCGGCGACACGAAGTACTTGCACACGACGATCTTCGCTGAAATCGATCGGCGCGACATCCCGGGCAATCCCACGAGCGGCGGCGTGTACCGGACGTCCTTCGGCTACTGGGATGACCGTGACCTCCAGGCGTTCGACCACCGGCGGTTCGACGCACTGCTCGTGCATCACGTACCGCTGGCGGCAAGCAGGGCGCACGTCCTGACCGGCCGGCTCGGGACGAGCTATGTGAACAACGAGATGGGTGAGCGCGTGCCGTTCTATTTCCTCGCCTATGTGGGCGGGGTCGACACCATTCGAAGCTTCGACGAGTTCCGGTTCAAGGATGAGAACGCGCTCTGGATGACCGCCGAGTACCGCTGGCGGTTCCACAAGTACGCCAGCGTGGTGACCTTCTGGGACGCGGGCAAAGTCGAGCACGACTGGCAGGACCTCACGTTCACGGGCCTCAGGAAGGGCTACGGCTTCGGCGTCCGCGCGCACACGCGCACCCAGACGCTCGCGCGCGTGGACTTCGGGTTCGGCGGCGGCGAGGGCTTCCGCGCGTTCCTGAAACTCGGCCCGTCGTTCTAGCTCATAATCGCATCGTTACCCGATGCGATATGTCCGCTCGTTCGCGATGGCCGCCGTGGCCATCGCGATCGTCGTCTTCACCTGGTTCTTCCGCTTCAACGATCCCAACGGCGGCTTCGCCGGCCTCACTGACGACCACTTCTACTACCTGCTGCGCGGCTGGCAGATCCTGTACGGCGAACTGCCGTTCCGTGACTTCGTCGATGCCGGCGCGCCGCTGTATTTCTACGTGAGCGCGGCGGTCCAGCTCCTGTTCGGGCGGGGGACGCTCTCGGAGCTCGCGTTCAGCAGCACGCTCATCGCGCTCGGCTCGGCCCTGACCTTCTGGCTGGCGGCACGCGCGTCCGGGTCGATTGTCCCTGGCGTGCTCGGCGCGCTGTTCCAGATCCTGCTGCTGCCGCGGTTCTACAACTACCCCAAGATCCTCGTGTACACCGCAGCGATACCCGTTCTCTGGTGGTTCGCGGATCGGCCAGGGCGTCGTCCGATCATCTGGCTCGCAGCGATCACTGTCGTGGGCTTTCTCTTGCGCCACGACCACGTGGCGTTCGTTGGACTCGCCACCGTAACCATTCTGCTGCTGGCCCGGCATGTGCCCTGGCGCGAGCGGCTTCGCCACGGGCTTCTGTATGCGGCACTGTCACTGGCGATGGTCGCGCCCTACCTGGTCTTCATCCAGCTGAATGGCGGGCTCAACGAGTACCGCAGGCAGGCAACGGAGTGGGCTGGAGAAGAGCGCGCCAGGACGCCGATTCAGTGGCCGGGGCTCTTCGACAACCCCGACGGAGTGTCCGAGGCGGCGCGGCAGGGCGCCCCGCTCGAGCGCGCCGTCGCGTCGGTCCGCGATAACCGCGTCGCCTGGCTGTATTACTTCGAGATTGCGTTGCCAATTCTTGCGTTGATCGTCCTTGGCCTCTCGCGGGATGCCTTCAGGCCCGAGTGGCCTCACGCGATCCCGAAAATCGGGGCCGTGGCCGTCCTTGGCCTTATCCTCGACGCGGGCTTCCTGCGGAGTCCCCTCCAGGCGCGCGTGGCGGATCCGTCAGTTCCGCACGCGATCCTGCTCGCGTGGCTGGCCGTCGCGGTGCCGCGGCTGCTTTTCGCTCGTTCGTCGTTGAGGCCTGCGATCCAGCAGCGGGCGATGCCGATTCGCATCGCGGCCGTCCTGGGGACGATCGCAGTGGTCTTCATCCTCGGTGCAATCTTCACGAATCGTTTGTACGACCGGCTCGAGGATGCGTACCTGACGGAGGGCCCGCGTGTGGCCATTGCGCGGGCGGGGATCGTCAGCCAGGGCGCGCGCACCGACTGGGATCTCTCCACGTGGGAGAACAGGGCCAACCGCTCAGGCCTGATGACGCTGGCGCTCTACCTGAATACCTGCACGCCGCCGAACGCGCGCGTCTTCGTCCAGCCCTACCTGCCGCAGGTCCTTGGGATGGCGCGGCGGGGATTTGCCGCCGGATTTGGCGATCTGCGGCCCGGATTTTTCGACGAGCCGGAATTCGAAGCGCTGGCCATGCGCCGGATGCGCGGGCAGGACGTGCCCGTTGTGCTGCTGGATGTGGCCGATTCGCTCGAGAACTTCCGCGAGTCGTTCCCGGTGCTGACCGCGTACTTCGACGCGGCGTACGAGACGGCAGCGACGCACGTCTTCGACGATCGTTTTGGAGTGACGCTGCTGGTCAGGAGAGGTGTCCGGACGAATCGTGAGTTCGAGGCGTTGAAGTGGCCTTGTTTCAATTGAGACAAAAAAAGGGCGGAGTGCTTTCGCACCCCGCCCTCCGTCGGCGCCGCCGAACTGGCGGGGTCCCCGCCGCGCACGCGTGCGCGGTGGGGTGCCCTAGCGGCGCTTGGTGGCCTCGTATATCGAGGCTGCACCACCGCCAATCGCCGCGCCGACGAGTGCCCCCTTCTTGCCGCTGATCAAGCCGCCGACGCCGGCGCCCGATGCGGCCGATCCGCCCACGATCATGGCCGTCTTGGTCCACGACCGCTGCGACCGCGGCGCCTCGGTCTCACGCACGACCACGCGCTCTGACGCCGGCGCGGCGGTGCGATAGACGCGCGCCGGTGCCGATGATTCCTGCACCACGCGCGGCGCGACCGTCGCCTGCGGTGCCATCACGTATCCCATCGGCGCGGCCGCCGTCGGGAACCCGACCGTCCTGGCGTCCGGCACCTGGATGTACCGTCCGTCCACGGTCTGGACGAGAGCGGGCATCTCGGCGAACGGGTTCTGCGCGGCACGCGCGCCAACCGCATACACCGCGATCCCTGAAATCAGTGCTCCAACTGCTGCGGCTGCCATAGGTCTCATGGTTCAATCTCCTCGCACCCCTCAGCTCCAAGCAGCGTGCCGCCCGAACCCAGCCATATATGTGCTGTGTTCACAGTGACTTCCTGGGATTGCCTGCTCATCGACTCCGCGCCGCTGACCTCTGGCGGGCACAACCGTTAATCAAAAGGGGTCGATGCGACAATCGATGATCGTCCGCCCATGATCGTCCGCGACGAACGCGACACCTTCCTTCTGATTACGCAACCGGATCACGCGCAGCTGGCCGAAGCGATCGTCGCCGCCATGCGAACCGAACCGCCGCTCGGCGGCCCCGCGCGGCGCACGATCCTCATGGCCACGCGCGAGCACGACAACGGGTGGGCCGAAGTGGACGCCGACCCCACGGTGGACCCCGCCAGCGGCCGGCCGTGCGACTTCATGTCCGGCCCGGCGGCGGTGAAGCACGAATTGTGGCTGCGCGGGATTGCGCGCGCGGCGAAATCCGACGGACTCGCGGGGGCCCTCGTCGCCGAACACGCCCTCACCGTGTACGGCTACCGGCGCGGCGAGACCGGCTGGGCGCCGTTTTTTTCCACCATCGAAGGGATGCGCGACGCGTTGCTCCAGCGTGTGGGGATGTTCACGGGGGCCAGCCGCGACGCCTTCGATACCTACTACCGCTGTGTCCGCCTGGGCGACATGTTTTCGCTGCAGTTCTGCAACGCCTGGACCGAGCCCTCGACGACGCTGGGGTACCGCGCCGAGATGGACGGGACGACGCTTCTCATCGCACCCGACCCGTTTGCCGGGGCAACCGTCGCGCTGCGCGTGGTCGGGCACCGAATTCCGGCGCGCCCGTACCGGGACGATGCCCAGGTGCGCAAGGCCATCGCGGCCGCAACGCCGGAAATCGTCGCGGGCACCGCCCGCGGGATGAACGTCTGATCGCCATGGGATAATGCGGACGGCGCCCCGCGATGCACATTCTCGTTGCCGAAGACGATCGCGATATCGCGGAGCTCATCTCCCATTACCTCAAGAAAGCCGGGTGGTCGCCGCACCTCGTCGAAGCGGGCGACCAGGCACTGGCCTATCTTCGCAACCACCCGGTCGACATCGTCATTCTCGACCTGATGCTGCCCGGCATGAGCGGGCTCGAGGTCTGCCAGGCGCTGCGCGCCAATCGCGAGACGGCCGCCGTGCCAGTGATCATGCTCACGGCCCGCACCGATGAAGCCGATCGCGTGCGCGGGCTCGAGCTCGGCGCCGACGACTATGTCGGGAAGCCGTTCAGCCCGAACGAGCTGGTGGCGAGGATCCGCGCGCTGATGCGTCGATCCCATCGCACCGGTTCCACGGAGGCCACGCTGCGATTTGGACCCATCGTCATGGACCTGGAGAGCCACACGGTGTCCGACAAGGGGCGGGAGATCAAGCTGACGGCGAAGGAGTTCATGCTGCTGCAGTATCTCCTCGAGCATCGCGGCCGCGTCCTCTCCCGCGATCTCCTGCTCGGCGACGTCTGGGGATACCGGTACACGGGCGGGACGCGTACCGTTGACGTGCACGTGCGCCGGCTGCGCGAGAAATTGCCCGTCCTTGTCGATGCGCTCGTCACCGTGAAGCAGTTCGGCTACAAGCTCGCGGGGATGGATCTGAGGTGAGCGGGCGCATCCACAGCCAGTCGCTCTTCGCGGCCCTCCTCGGCATCGGAACCGCGCTCGTGGTCGTGACGCTTGCGGTCGACGGCGATCAGCGGGCTGCCGTCGGGCGAGCCGCGCTCGCCGCGCTGCCCGCCGGAGTCGTGGCGGCCGTGATCGTCGCGGTCATGTTTTCGCGGCGTCTCTCAGGGCGGGTGCGGGCGATCGCGCAGGCGGCAGCGCGGTACGCGTCCGGAGACCGCGCGCGGCCAACCCTGGACTATGGCAGCGACGAGATCGGAGACGTCGCGCGCGCGCTGGATGCGGCCATCCACGAGCATGCCCGGCGGCTCGACGAGCTTGCGCGCGATCGGGCGCACATGGAGGCGATTCTCGCAGGCATGGCCGAAGGCGTGCTCGTCCTCGATCGGCAGGGACGCGTGCAGCTCGTCAACCGCGCCGCTCAAAGCATGCTGGCCGTGGATGAGACCTCGGTGGGACGCCGATACCTGGAGGTCATCCGGCACCCGGATATTTCGGCGCAGCTCACGGCGGCGCTGCGGGGCGAGGCGGTCGCGCCGCACGAACTACCGCTAGGGCGCGACAGCTCGCGGCTGTTCGTGGCGCGCGCCGCCCCCGTCTCCGCGGCAGGCGACGGAGGCGCCGTCCTCGTCCTCCACGACATCACCGACCTCCGGCGCGCCGACCAGGTGCGGCGCGATTTCGTCGCGAACGTGTCGCACGAGCTGCGCACGCCGCTCACCGCGATCCGGGGATACGTGGAAGCGCTGCTGGACGACCCCGGCGATGCGGGACAGACGCAGCAGTTCCTGGAAATCGTGGCGCGCCATACGAGCCGCATGGAGCGGCTCGTGGCCGATCTCCTCAGGCTCGCGCGCCTCGACGCGGGCCAGGAACCGCTCGACATGGCGCCCTGTGACCTTCAGCAGATGTTCAAGGCGGTCGTCGCCGACCTCGCGCAGACGATCGCCGCCAGGGACCAGCGCGTGGAGATCGCCGTCTCGCCGGATGCGTGCGCCATCAACGCCGACCCGGCCAAGCTGCACGATGTCGTCCGCAACCTGGTGGAGAACGCGGTGAACTACGCGCCCGAGCATGCCGCGGTGCGCGTCGAGGCCGTGAGGCGCGACGGGCACGTCGAGATTGCCGTCTCGGATTCGGGGCCGGGCATTCCCGCCGCCGACCTGAAGCGCGTGTTCGAGCGCTTCTACCGCGTGGACAAGGCGCGGTCGCGGCCGGGCGGCATGGGCCTCGGCCTCGCCATCGTCCGGCACCTCGTCGAGCTGCACGGCGGCCGTGCGACCGCGGAGAACCGGCCGGAAGGCGGCGCGCGGTTCACCGTCACGCTGCCCGGGGCCTGAGTTTTGGTCTGACCAACGTTGTGCCCATGATCGACCTGACCCCCATATGTTGATGGCCCTCACGCGTGAAATCAGCCCGGCATTCCAGTCCTGCCAGCTCACGCACTTGCCCCGCGTGCCGATCGATCTGGAGCGGGCCCGCGAACAGCACGCGGCCTATGAATGGGCGCTCGTCGACGAGGGCTGCACGGTGCGGCGGCTCGACGCCGCTCCGGACATGCCAGATGCAGTGTTCATCGAAGATATTGCCGTCGTGCTGGACGAGGGCGCGGTGATCTGCCGCACGGGCGCCGAGTCCCGCCGCGCCGAGACACCCGGCGTCATCGACGCGCTGGTGCGGCATGGACGTCCGCTCCAGCAGATTCAGGCGCCGGGGACGCTCGACGGCGGTGACGTGCTGGTGATCGGGCGGGAGGTGTTCGTCGGGGCCTCGGCGCGAACCAACCGGGCCGCCATCGACCAGCTGTCGGGCATGCTCGCGGCGGTCGGCTACACCGTTCGAGCCGTCCCGGTACGGGGTTGCCTGCACCTGAAGTCGGCGGTCACGGCTGTGGCGCCTGACACCCTGGTGATCAATCGAGCGTGGGTGCCGGCCGATGCGTTCCGAGGGCAGTCGCTGGTGGATGTCGATCCGCAGGAACCGCACGCCGCTAACGCGCTCGTGATCGGCGACGCCGTGATTTATCCGGCGTCGTTTCCGCGCACGCGCGAGCGGCTGGAGCGCCGCGGCCTCCGCCTGCGGCCCGTCGAGGTCGACGAGCTGCAGAAGGCGGAGGGCGCGGTGACGTGCTGCAGCCTGATCTTCGAGATGTGACTTACTCGTCCACCACGTAGCTGAAGACCTTCCACGCGCCGTCCTTCTGAATAGTGGATCCAAAGAGCCGCAACTCGATCTCGGCGCCCGTCTCGTCGCGGACCTGCAGCACCGTCTGGCGGGACACGGTGTAGCTCGGGTACCGTGTGGTCTCGCCGGCGCTTCGCACCGACACGAGCGTATACCTGCGGCCGCCATGAACGGCCAGCGTCCGCACCAGGCTCTCGTCGCTCTTCTGGCGCAGGTCGCCCCACACGTAGGAAAAGGGCAGGTTGCGTTCGGGCCGCGCGGCGGGCAGCTCCGGCCAGATTTGCTCGCGGAACTCCTCCTCGCTGAGCGCCAGTCCTCGCAGGGCCGCAGCGTCCCGGCGTGCGACGGCGTCGATCACCGCCGTCGCGAGCGCTTCCGGCGACGGATAGGTGTTCGAAAGGAGGGGTGAGGAGTTGCAGGACGATACACAAATCCCAACTCCCAATACCCAACCCCCAAACGTCGACCTACGTGCGGTCATCTGGAATTTTGATTCGGGTTTGGGAGTTGGGAGTTGGGCGTTGGGAATTGCGTCCTCAGTTCTGCGGATACGACGTCCAGCCGGCGGTCCAGTCGGCGGCGGGGGCCGGCGGCACCGCGCCAATGAAGGTGACCGCATCGAAGAAGCCGTCATTGGGGGGCTGAATCGGCGCCAGCTGGCCCCCCGCGAGCGAGGCGATCGACGAGGGCTGGAAGTCCGGATGCTCGTGATTCGAGCACGCGGTCGTCGAGACACCGGGGTCGACACCCACGCGGACATTCGGGAAGCGGCCGCTGCTGATGTACGTCATCACGCTCGCGTGCATGTTCGTCGCCATGCCCCAGGCCACGCCGGCGCCCATCTGCGACGTGCCGTTGTCGACCTGGGCCGACGTCGCCGTATCGCTGATCTGGAACCCGACGGTCTTGAACCCCGTCACCAGGAAGTTGCGAATCGTAAACGCCGTGCCACGGCGAAGGTTCGCGGCGCGCGGACTCTCCCCACCCTCGTTGCGGTCGGGGTCGCCGCACAGCGTGATGTTGTAGATCTGAGGGTTCGAGCGCGGCAACACGTTGTTATTGAACTCGTTGTTGTCGGCCTCGATGCCGTTGTCGGCGTCGTCTCCGCGCTGCGTGACGGCGACGTACTGCAGCCGGCCGCTCCAGCCGAACGTCCAGTCGACGCTGTCGTCGGCGGCATTCGACATCACCAGGTACTTGCCGTCCACGGTGCCGCCGAACCATTCCATCGCATCGTCGCGACTCATGTGCGCCTGGACGTGATGGACCACGGTGCCGCGGCCGACGGCCTGGAAGGCGATGCCGTTCAGCTCGTTGTCCGGGCTGAACTCCACGCCGGAGAACTCCACTCTCACGTACTGCAGCGTACCGCTGTTGTCGTTCGGGTCGTTGCCACCGTAGACACCGGTGTCGCCTTCGCCCGCGGCTTCTCCGCTTCCGAAGTTGAGCGGGGCGCGGCCGTTGATGATCAGCCCTCCCCAGTCACCACGCCCACGCTGGCCGATCGGCTGGTCGCTCGTGAAGACGATGGGCGCCGCCGCGGTACCAACCGCGTTCAGACGCCCGCCGCGAAGGACAATCAGCGTGCCGACGCTCCCGGCCTCACCGATCACCCGGGTGCCCGCGGCGATGTTCAGCGTCGCGCCTTCGCGGACGAACACCGCCCCGCGGAGAACGTAGTAGTTGCTGCTGACCCACGACTCGGCGCCGGTGATCTCGCCGCTGACGACGACGACCGGCTTGTCGATCCCTGGAACGTTGACCGGGGGCGCCTGTTCCGACGACAACCTGGCAACCGGCCCGCTGATGGCAAGGCCCGCTGCGACGGCAAGCCCGAACGCGATACGTGACAACTGCATGATGCCTCGTCTGCTCCTTGTGGTCGTCATAGTTGGCCCTAGAACACGTTGTAGCCGAACGACAGCGCGATCGTCCGGCCCATCTTGAAGAGACGCTGCGTTTCAGGCGTGCTGAGCGTCTGCGTGAAGTGGTACTCGCTGTCGGTCAGGTTCTCGAGCGTCAGCCGGATGCCCAGCCCGCGAATCCGCTGCGCGAACACCACGTCGAGCGAGCCGCGCCCCTCCTCGATGATGTCCGGCGCCTCGTTGGCGCCGACGTC
>Ga0209640_10000465_pt1 | contig 31093 bp, 26 predicted proteins | sample RifCSP10_1_FD_184018 | JGI IMG/M metagenome (GOLD analysis project Ga0209640, IMG submission 184018) | Soil microbial communities from Rifle, Colorado - Rifle CSP2_sed 10_1 (SPAdes) (version 2) | ecosystem: Environmental > Terrestrial > Deep subsurface > Rock core/Sediment | place: Rifle... | reverse complement strand
AACCCTACGATCTTGATGAGCCGCTCTCGGTGGCCGACCTGCTCGCGAGGCTTGCGATCGATCCGCGCCGTGTCGCCGTGGAGCACAACCTGGTCATCCTCCGGCGGCCGCTCTTTTCGGAGACGCTGGTGCATGAGGGCGACCGGGTGGAGATCGTGAATTTTGTTGGCGGCGGGTAATCACATGACTGACTCACCTTTCGTCATCGCAGGACGCACGTTCGCGTCGCGGTTGATTGTCGGCACCGGCAAGTACTCGTCGCATGCGGTCATGGCGCAGGCGCATGCGGCGTCCGGCGCCGACATGGTCACCGTCGCCGTCAGGCGGGTGAACATCTCGGATCGCTCCAAGGAGTCGCTGCTCGATTACATCGACGCGGGGATCTTCCTGCTGCCCAACACCGCGGGCTGTTATACAGCGGAAGATGCCATCCGCACCGCGCATCTCGGGCGCGAGGCGGGCCTCTCGAACTGGGTGAAGCTCGAGGTGATCGGCGACGAGAAGACGTTGTTCCCCGATAACGAGGCGCTGATCGACGCGACCACAATCCTGGTCCGCGACGGGTTCGTCGTGCTGCCGTACACGAATGATGATCTGGTTGCCTGCCGCAAGCTCGAGGATGCGGGCGCCGCGGCCATCATGCCGCTCGGCGCACCGATCGGTTCCGGTCTCGGCATCCAGAACGTCAACAACCTGCGCATCATCCGGGAGTTCGCGCGCGTTCCCCTCATCGTCGACGCGGGGGTCGGCACGGCATCCGACGCGGCGCTCGCCATGGAGCTGGGCGCCGACGGCGTGCTGATGAACACGGCGATCGCGGGCGCGCAGGAGCCGATCGCGATGGCGGAGGCGATGAAGCACGCCGTTCTTGCGGGACGCCTGGCATACCTCTCGGGCCGCATCCCGAGAAAGATGTACGCGACGGCCAGCAGTCCTGTAGAGGGGATGGTCGGCCGCTGACGCGATGCCGGACACCCCGCGCCCCGCGCCGATCCCCCCTCCTGATCGCCACCAGATCGAACGCCTCAACGCCATCTATGACCTCGGGGGCGAGCCGCGCGACTCGACCTTCGGGGCGGGGCTCTTTCACCGCTTCCAGAACCTAATCGCCAGGGCGCTGTCGCGCCAGCGCGAGTTCAACGCGGTGGTCGTCGACCACATCAACCGTAACGACCGCGTCGCCATCGAAGCGCACACAGCCAGCATCCGCGCGATGGAGTGGACGGAGCACAAGATCGACGCCGCGATCGACGAGCTGCGCCGCTACCAGGAAGCGCTGATGGCGCGCGATCGACGCAATGAGATCGCGGTCGCCGGTGTGATGGCGTCGCAGGAGGAGCTGAGGGCGTCGATCGGCAGCCTGCAGCAGGCGGCCCAGAACCTGAAGCGCGAGGTGTCGCGCCTGCTGGAATCGGGCGTCGTGGTGCAGCCGGTCACCGCGGCGGCATCGGGGGCAGCGGCGCCGGGGGGAACGGCGGCGGTTGCCGGCAACCAGCTCGACGCGCTCGACAGTCACAAGTACGTCGGGTTCGAGGACCAGTTCCGCGGGTCCACCGGCGACATCCGGCAGCGGGTGTCCGAGTACCTCCCGTTCTTCACGGGCGCCCGCGGCGTGCTCGACATCGGCTGCGGGCGCGGCGAGTTCCTGGCGCTCCTGCGCGAGCAGGGCATCACCTCGCGCGGCGTCGACATCAACGGCTCGATGGTGGACGTCTGCCGGCAGCAGGGACTCGACGCTGTGGAAGCGGACGCGCTCACCTACCTGCGCGCGCAGCCCGACGGATCGCTCGGCGGCCTCTTTGCCGCCCAGGTCGTGGAGCACCTCGAGCCTCGATACCTGACGTCGCTGCTCGATGCCGCGTTCGACAAGCTGCGCCCGGGATCGACGATCGTCCTCGAGACCATCAACCCGGCCTGCTGGTTCGCGTTTTTCGAGAGCTACATCCGCGACATCACGCACGTGCGGCCAATCCACCCGGATACCCTCACCTACCTGCTCATTGCCACCGGCTTCCAGCACGTGGACGTCCGCTACCGGGCGCCGTACCCGGAGCACGACAAGCTGCAGCCGCTGGCGCCGCACGCCTCGCTCGGCGACGCCGTGGACACGCTGAACGCGAACGTCGAGCGCCTCAACCGGCTGCTGTTCACCTGGCTCGACTACGCCGCCATCGGCCGAAGACCGTGATAATTGCCGGCCGGGCGCTTCGCCTCGTCGCGGGGGGCGCGCTTGCCTGGGGCGTCATCGCATCTCTCGCGGCGCCGGAATTCAGCGCCATGTGCAAGGCCCTGGCGATCGTCATCGTTGCCGCAACGGTATGGCAGCCGCGATGGGGACTGGTCCTCACCACGGCCCTGGCGCCCGCCGGAGCGCTGCTCGCCGCCGCGCCGGCCCGGGCGGCGGAGCTCTTCGCGTGGTCGCTCGTCGCTGGCTGGCTCCTCTCCGTGTGGCGGCCCCTGTCTCAGGCCGGCTGGCCGCGCAGCGTCATGGTGCCGCTCGGCCTGTACGCCGGCGCGCTCGTGGCGTCGTGGCTCGCGTTGACCGTCAGCGGCGCGGCCGGCATTCCTCCCTCCGCGCTTTCGCAATTCATCATCCAGACGATTCCGCGCGATCACCTGATTCTGTCGAGTCCGGAAGCTGAAACGTGGACGCTCCTGTACAGCCTCGCGGGCATCGGTGTTTTCATTGCCGGGGTTGGCATTGCTCGCAGCGATCCGCGCACGATCCGGTGGCTCGGCTGGGGGATCGTGTCCTCGATGGCCGTCCTGGCCGCTGCGACGTTCGTCGGCGTCGCCCGTCAGTGGGCGGAGGCCGGATATGGTGCAGCGTTCCTGGGCCGGTACGTTCGCGGCGAACGCTTCAGCCTTCCGCTGGCCGACGTCAACGCCGCAGGCTCGCTCTATGCCCTCGCCGCGGTGATCGCGCTCGGGTACGCCTGGCTGCAGCCGGTACGGCGGTTCGTATGGCTGTCGGTGCTCGTGATCCTGGCCCCGGCGATCTGGTTCAGCGGATCTCGATCGACGTACCTCGCGATTGCCGCCGGCGCGGGCGTGCTCGCCACGGTCCGGCAGCACTGGCAGCCGACGCGACGGCACGTCGTCCTGGCCGCGTCGCTGTTCCTGGCCGCGACGCTGGCCGCAGGGATCCTCGTGGATCCGCAGTCGGAGGACAAGGGGAGCGCCGAGCGGTCCGTGAACCTGCGCTCACAGTTCCTCGTGACGAGCGCGCGCATGTTCGCGTCGGCGCCGGTGTTCGGCGTCGGCGTGGGCCGCTACTGGGGCCGGTCGGCAGAATTCATGACGCCGGAGTTGCGCGACCTGTACAGCAACGAGAACGCGCACAACTACTTCGCGCAGCAGTTCGCCGAGCTGGGACTCGTCGGCGGCGCGCTGTTCGTGTGGCTCGTCGCAATCGTCCTGTGGCGGGGATGGCGCGCGGTCCTCCAGTCGCCCGACGACATCGCCCTCCAGGCACTGTTTGCCGGAACGGCCGCCTACGTGCTGACCTGCGCGACCGGGCATCCGCTCCTCGTGCCTGAGGCGGCCCTGCCCTTCTGGGCGGCCTTCGGCGCGGTGGCCGCCGCCTCATCGAGCGGCGCGGCGATGTCGAAGCCCCTGCGCATCCTCGGGATCGCCGCCGGCGTGCTTCTCGCAGTGGGCATCGGCCGCGCGGCGGTTGCGTACGCGCGCGCAACGGACATGCCGCCCGAACAGGGCTTCCACCAGTTTGAAACGACGAGGGACGGCACACAGTTCCGCTGGATGACCCGCCACGCGGTGATGTACATCCAGGACGGTCCCGGATTCCTCCAGCTGCGCGTGCGGGCACCCGGCTGGCCCACACCGCATCCCCTCGTCCTTGAAACATCGATCGGCGGCCAGCTGGTCGACACGCACGAGGTGCCCCCTGACGAGTCGACGACGTGGGACATCCCCGCGCGCGACACCGGGCGGGCAGGGTTCCGCCGCGTCGACTTCCGCGTGAACCAGGAGTGGTTCGAGGACGTTCGCCTTGGACAGCGCCCGGCGCGGCGCCCGGTCAGCGTGATGGTCGAGCGGATTGAGTGGATGCCGCTTCGGTAGCAAAGGGAATTGAAGACGGGGGTTGAAAGAGTTGGATCCCTCTGTTCCTCGGCTCTGGGCGGATTATCTGGCCACATCTGGCCGGCCATCTTCGACACCCGTTCCGGCGGCCTGGCATTTCTGCGACAACGAGCTCGATGCCGACGCATGCGCGGCTCTCGTGCTGGCCGGGCGCAAGTGCGCGTCCGCGCCATCACTGCGGTTCTTTGAGCTGCACGGCTTGGAACCACCAGCGGTGGGGAGGCTTGACATCATTACGAACTGGAACGGGACTGCTCAATGCATCATCCGGACGACCGCCGTCCACATTGTTCCGTTTCGGGATGTGACGGCTGAACACGCGCGGCTGGAAGGGGAAGGCGACGGTTCGTTGGAATCGTGGCGGGCCGTGCATTGGGCGTACTATCAACGGGAACTCGCGGGCACCGAATACGCGCCAACCAAAGACATGCTCGTCGTGTGTCAGTACTTCGAAGTGGCATTTCCAAAGGAGAGCACGGGACGGCATCCTGGCGCGAATGCAGTCTGATCGAGATATGAGTACTGAGTGGATTGAGGTTCGGAGCTGTAATTGGCTGCACGAGGCGCAGTGGCCCGGCGGGCCGAAGGAGACGACCGCGTATCTTGGCCGCCCGATCGTGGCGTTGGCGTCGGGCGCCAGGGTCATCGAGACGTCAGGCCAACTCGTGGAAGTCGGCACGCTCGCGCGCGAGTACGGTCTTACGGACATCGACGGGACGCAGCCGCCGCCTTTCCGCAGCCTCGCGAGTACGTAGATGCGGCGGAACGAGGAGCGTCGTGCACGCGGACGTCAGTTCCTGCTGGACCGATGCCAAAGCGAGGTCGGCAAGGTATGGCCCGGGGCCACAGACCAGGGCGCCTCAAGACACTCGGGCGCCGAATCGGCCTGCTGCGGCTGAAGTGACGTCGTGCAGAGACGCCGGCCGGGTGCAACGACAACGAGGTGACGAATGCGGAACGTAGTTTTGGGTGTGGTTCTTGGGGCGGTCGTCGGAATCGTATCGACTGCGTTGCTGGCCCAGCGCGGTGCGCAACCCGTGCCGGATGCGGTCAGCGCGGATCCCGCTCACTATTCCGTGTCGTTCGAAAACGACGTGGTGCGTTTGCTTCGAGTCAACTACGGTCCTGGCGAGAAGTCGCTCATGCACAGGCATTCCGCCGGCTGCGTCATCTTCCTCACCGACCAGACCTTCAACTTCACACTTCCCGACGGGACGACGGAGCCCGCGTCGGTCCCCGCGGGCGCGCTCGGGTGCGGCGATGGAAACGTCCATCTGCCCGAAAATATCGGGGCTGACGCTGCGGAGTTCATCATGGTCGAGTTCAAGAATCGCGAGCTGTTTCAACGATAGGCTCGCGCAGCGCTCCCTCGAGACGGACGATGTTCGCCGAGTCAACCCGAGAGCAACCGTCGTTCATAGCGGGCATGGCGTTGGCATCTCGGATCGGCGCGAGGTTGAAGTGTGGGTATTCGAGCCAGCGGCGACGCGCAATACACGAAACGTTGTCGACGCGGTCTTCTCAAAGTCGCCACGGATCGTTGGCGCACGACTCGCGGCCCAGAAAAGAAAAAAGTAGGCACGGCATCCGGGCGATACTTCCATAGAGCCGCATGACTGAGGTATCCAGATGAATTCGAAATCATGCGCGTTGCTCGCGTGTGTGAGCATCATCTTCAGTGCAGGGTTGGCCTCTGCGCAGAGCAACCCGCGCTATGTTCGATTCCAGGGGGTCCCCGCGTCGGTGAAGGGCGCCCTCTACATGCCCGACTCCCCGCGCCCCGCGCCCCACGTGGCCATTGTTGTCATGCATCGGACGTCGAATTTCATGAGCGCGCTCGCCTGTACCGAGCTGTCCAGGAGAGGATTCGCCGTCCTGTGCATGAACCCCAGGTCGGATAACAACGAGGCACTGGTGCGGTTCGAGACCATCCCGCTCGACGTCGGCGCCGGCGTGCAGTTCCTCAAGAAGCAGCCGGGAATCACCCGGATCATCCTCTGGGGCTGGAGTGGCGGCGGCGCCACGATGACCTTGTATGAGAGCGTGGCCGAAGCGGGCCCATCTGTGTGCCAGGGACCGAAGAAGCTCGTGCAGTGCGGCAACGAGCTTGCCGGGCTGGCTCCGGCCGACGGTCTCATCCTGGTTGATGCGCACCCGGGAAATCCGGTGAATGCCCTGAGAAGCCTCAATCCCGCCGTCACGGACGAGAGCCGGCCGGATCGACTGAATCCGGCGCTGGATCCCTTCAATCCCGTGAATGGGTACAACCCGAAGGGGCCGTCCTCCTACTCCGAAGAATTCAAGAAGCGGTACTTCACAGCTCAGGCAGGCCGGATGAACAGGTTGATCGATCTCGCGCTGGACCGGCAGGCGCGAATGAAAGACGACAAGTACCTGTACCGCGATGATGATGCGTTCCTGGTGCCGAGGGGAGCAGGGGCCCGGTTGATGCAACTCGACCTCAATGTCCACCACGCGACAGCCAGCCCGCGAAAGTTGCTCAAGAACGACGGGACGATCGTGACGCAGATTGTGGAGAGTGTTCGTCAGGCCGCCCCTCAACTCGCGTCCCAGAACGTCACCTTCGAGAACGGCACGTTCTTTCTCACCATCACGTCGTTCCTGAGCGCCAACGCCATTCGGGCGACCGACTCCATGGACGCAATCGACTACTGCTCCAGTAACAATTCCCCTCCGTGCAACCTGCCGCACATTCGTGTGCCGCTGCTGGTCGCTGCGATGGGCGCGCATTATTTCATCCGGGACAATGAGATTCACTATGAACTGGCGGCAAGCCAGGACAAGGACTTCGTGGTCGTCGAGGGAGCCGAGCACGGTCAAACACCCTGCGTGCCCTGTGAATCCGTGCCGGGGCAGTATTCGAATACGGTGAGGAATTTCTACAACTACGCTGCGGACTGGATCAATCGGAGGTTCTAGCAATTCATATTTCAGCAGGTGCGTTAGACTGTCGCAGCATGGAAGGACCGCGATGAAGTTCGCATCGACTCTGCTCGCCAGCGTGATTCTCGCGCTCAGCGTGACCGAGGCCCAGCCCGGCACCAGCATCCTTTTTGTCGGCAATAGCTTTACGTTCGGCGCCGGATCGCCCGTGCGCTTTTATCGCGCCGACACGGTGACGGATCTCAACAACGAGGGCATCGGCGGTGTGCCCGCGCTGTTCAAGTCCTTCACCGCACAAGCCGGCCTCCCCTATGACGTGTACCTCGAGACGCGGGGCGGTAGCGGACTGGAATTTCATCTCGAGAACAAGCTGGGGGTGATCGGCCAGCGTGCGTGGGACAAGGTCGTGATGCACGGCCAGAGCACGCTGGACTTCGACAAGCCCGGCGATCCCGCCAAGCTCGTCGCAACCAGCCGGCAACTGGCCGAGTTCTTCCGTGGCCGTAATCCGAAGGTGGACATTCACCTGATGGCGACCTGGTCGCGCGCCGACCAGACGTACCCCCGCGAGGGCACCTGGTTCGGCAAGCCGATCGAGGCGATGGCCAGGGACGTGCGCGCCGCGAACGACAAGGCGGCGGCCGGCGCGCCCAATATCACGTCGGTCATCCCGGTCGGTGAGGCGTGGACGCGTGCGATGCAGGCAGGTGTCGCCGACCCGAATCCGTATGACGGCATCGAGTTTGGCAAGCTCAATCTCTGGACCCACGACCACTATCACGCCAGCGCGCATGGCTATTACCTCGAGACGCTGGTGATCTTCGGCAGGATTACCGGACGCGATCCGCGATCGCTCGGCGACAACGAATGTTCGGCCTACGAACTGGGACTCACGCGTCCGCAAGTAAAAGCGCTCCAGCAGGTCGCCTTCGACGAACTCGCGGCCGCGGGAGCGGTCACGGCGGCTCCACTGGTGCTCCCAAAGCCGGTCAATCCCGAACGCTGCGTTCCCGGCCACTGAGGTGCGCTGCTGACCCTCAGGTCGTTGTCGCTGGCGCTGGCGCTATGGGCGATCGCTGCGACCGCCGCGCCTCGAGCCGACACACGTTCAATTGACGTAGAGCATTCGACGCTGACGGTGTTCGTCTACAAGTCCGGATTGTTTTCCGCCTTTGCCGACGACCACGTGATTCGGGCGCCGATTGCGAGCGGCAGCATTTCCACCGATGCTCCGCTTCGCGTCGAAGTCGCCGTGCGGGCCGCAAACCTCACTGTCCTCGACCCAGGCCTGGCGGCCGGAAAAAGGACTGACGTGCAGGTTCGCATGCTGGGCCCGGACGTCCTGGACACCGCCGCCTATCCGGACATCGAATTTGTCTCGACGGCGATCGAGTCGATGGGCCCCAATCGATGGATGGTGACAGGCCGTCTCACCATTCACGGGGTCACGCGGTCCACGACGTTCCCGGTCGCACAGAGCGATGGCCGCTATCGTGGGACGGCGCTTCTCAAACAGCGCGACTTCGGGATCGAGCCGATCAGCATCGTGGGCGGCACGGTCAAAGTGAAAGACGAGCTGAAAGTCGAGTTCGACATCGTCCTGCAGCGATGAAATCGGTCATGCACTGACATTCCGCCGGTCTGGGTGTCTACCTGACGGACGTACGTGCGCCGGGAGCGCGCGTTGCGAAGTTCGAAGACCGGCCGCCGGAATACGCGTGCCACCTGCGCAGCCGCCTTCAACGAGGTTTCCCGCAGGAGGAACTCGATCGAAAGGACACATGGTACATAGACGAGGCTGGGAAGTACCTTGAGCCCGGGGTGAAGGATGTTCGGGGCGCGCTCGTCCGCGACGGGCAGCCATGGTTTGAGCGCCTCCGACGCCGTGATGAGGTGCTCCGGATCCTCAGGGTGAACCCGAGTACGGGGTTACCGCCATCGACGGAACGCAGCCGCCGCCCTTCCGCATCCCCGCGAGTACGTAGATGCGGCGGACCGAGGGCCGTCGTGCACGCTGCTGACGTCAGTGCGCAGAATCGGCCGGCTGCGGCTGACGTGACGCGGACAAACATGACGCTCGCGACCATCGATCGCACTGTGGCCTGCCGGCCGGCCGAACCTGAACAGGAACCGAGAAGCGAGAAGATAGAAGCGTGAACGACCTGTTCCCTAGAGGCGGAAGATGTTCGGCGAGTCGATCCCCTTCAGCGCATTGCGCGTGTCCACCACGAGGGGGAAGCGCCTGACGATGGCCGGATAGTCGAACACGCGGTGGTTCGTGCAGATCACCGCGCAATCAATCCCGGATCCTGCTTTTTCCTCGGGAACCGAACGGAGCTGCAGGCCGCCGTGGTGCAGCGTCGGCACGTAGGGATCGGTGTAGCTCAGCGTGGCGCCGCGCTGGTGCAGCAGCTCGAGGATGTCGAGCGCGGGCGACTCGCGCATGTCGGTGACGTCTTTCTTGTACGCGACGCCAAACAGATGGATCCTCGATCCGTTGATGGCCTTCTTCGCGCTGTTCAGCGCCTCGCTCACCCGCTCGACGACGTACGCCGGCATCGATGAGTTCACGTGGCCGGCAAGCTCGATGAAGCGGCACTCGAACCCGGACTGGCGCGCCTTCCACGACAGGTAAAACGGATCGATCGGGATGCAGTGCCCCCCGAGGCCGGGGCCCGGGTAAAACGGCATGAAACCGAACGGCTTGGTCCTGGCAGCGTCGATCACTTCCCACACGTCGATATTCATCCGGTGCGACATCAGCGCGATCTCGTTCACCATGCCGATGTTCACCGCGCGGAACGTGTTCTCCAGCAGCTTGACCATCTCCGCCACCCTGGTCGAGCTGACCGGCACGACGGTGTCGATGATGGATGCGTAGAGGTCCGCGGCGAGCTCCGTGCTGGCCGTGTTGACGCCCCCGACGACCTTGGGGATCGTCCTGGTGCTGTACGACTCGTTGCCGGGATCGACGCGTTCGGGCGAGAACGCCAGGTAGAAGTCCTCACCGGCTTTCAGTCCACCCTCCTCGAGCGCGGGCTGCACCACTTCATCGGTCGTCCCGGGGTACGTGGTCGACTCGAGAATCACGAGCTGCCCGCGCGTCAGGTGCGCCTTCACCGAATCCACGGCCTGGACGACGTAGGACAGGTCGGGGTCCTTGGTCTTGCGGAGCGGCGTCGGCACGCAGATGTCGATCGCGTCCATGTCCTTGAGCTGCGACATGTCGGCGGTCGCCCGAAGGCGCCCCGCATCGACGCTCTCCTTCACGTCCTGCGTCTTGACGTCGAGGATGTAGCTTCGTCCCGCGTTGATCTCGGTCACTTTCGAGGCGTCCACGTCGAACCCGGTGACGTCGAACCCCTTCTTCGCGAACTCCACGGCGAGCGGCAGGCCGACATAGCCAAGGCCGATCACACCGATCCGTGCCTTCCTGTCTCGAATCTTCTCTTTCACATTCACGTGTGTTTTCCTGTCTATCGCGCGGCGCCGGCTTTGGCGGCCTGTCCCGACAGCCGCGCGAGGTCGGCATCGACCATCATGGCAATCAGCTTCTCGAAGCCGATCTGCGGCTCCCACCCCAGAACGCGGCGGGCCTTGCTCGAATCGCCAATCAGGTGGTCGACTTCGGCGGGACGCAGGAAGGCGGGATCGACGCGGACGTACTTCTGCCAGTCGAGGCCGGCGTGGCCGAAGGCGGTTTCCACGAGCTGGCGGACCGAATGCGACACGCCGGTGGAAATCACGTAGTCGTCGGCGGCGTCCTGCTGAAGCATGAGCCACATGGCCCTGACGTAGTCTCCGGCAAAACCCCAGTCACGACAGGCATCGAGGTTGCCCAGGCCCAGGTGACCGGCAAGCCCGAGCTTGATCCGGGCGACGCCGTCGGTCACCTTGCGCGTCACGAACTCGATGCCGCGCCGGGGCGATTCGTGATTGAACAGGATGCCGGACACGGCAAAGAGGCCGTAGCTTTCGCGATAGTTGACGGTGATGTAGTGCCCGAAGACCTTGGAGCACCCGTACGGGCTCCGCGGGTAGAACGGCGTCAGCTCGGTCTGCGGCACCTCGCGCACCCGCCCGTACATCTCGCTGGACGAGGCCTGGTAGATGCGGATACCCGGATCGACCTGCCGGATCGCCTCGAGCACGCGCGTCACGCCCTGCGCGTTGAACTCTCCGGTCAGCATGGGCTGGTCCCACGACGCCGGCACAAACGACATGGCCGCGAGGTTGTAGAACTCGTCCGGCTTCACGTCCTGCACGACGCGGATCAACGACAGTTGATCCAGCAGATCGGCCGGCCGCAGCGTGACGCGGTCGAGGAGGTGCTCGATGCGCCAGAAATTTGCGGCGCTGAGCCGCCGGACGATGCCGGTGACTTCGTAGCCCTGGTCGAGGAGCAGCTCCGCCAGGTACGAGCCATCCTGTCCCGTGATGCCGGTGATGATTGCGCGCTTAGCCATGAACCTCGTCTATCTTAACGTGCCGGGTATTTCGCGCCGCCAGCCACCGCGCCAGCGCATCGGTCCAGTCGGGCATGGCACAGCCGGCCGCCGCGAGCTTCCTGTTGGAGAGCGCGCAGAACCGTGGACGCGGCGCCCTGAACGCCATCTGGTCCAGTGTGACTGGCTGGAGCCGCGGCCGCACGCCCAGCAGGCGCGCGGCTTCCACCGCCACGTCGTGCCACGTCGCGTGCCCGGAATTCACGCAGTGGTAAAGGCCCGGCGGCGCATCTGAGTCGACGAGGTGCCGCACGGCGCGCGCGACGTCATGCGCATAGCTGGGTGAGACGACGCGGTCGGTGAACACCCGGATTTCCGATCCCTGTTCGAGCCCGTCGATGATCGCGTCGAGCGAGCTCTGGCGGCCGGTCCAGCCCTCGACCGAGCCGAACAGGCTCTCGACGCGCAGGACGACACTCCGCGGGGCCTCGAGCGCGAACCACTCGCCGAGCAGCTTGCTCAACCCGTAGACGCTGCGCGGCGCCGGAACCACGTCTTCGGCGTACGGCTCGGGCGCGGAGCCGTCGAAGACGAAGTCGGTGCCAAAATGCACGAACGCGGCGCGGCACTCCTCGGATGCGCGCGCCAGGCTCCGGACGGCAAAGGCGTTGACGGCGAGCGCCTCAGTCGCGCGATCTTCCGCGGCGTCCACGTCGTTGAAGCCAACGCAGTTGATCACGAGCGCAGGGGCCGCCGCAGCCACCGCCTGCATCACGGCGAGGGGGTCGGTCACGTCGAGGGTGCCGCGCGTGTGCGTGATGACGTCGCATCCCTCGAACGCCTTGACCACGGCAGCGCCCAGGCGCCCTGCCGCGCCTGTCACCAGGATGCGGCCCGTCATTGACCCCTATACTGACTGTCCACAGGCGTCCGCAAACTCTGTATCGTACCATTTCTAAACACGCGATGGATACGTCCCGGATAGATGCCGCCGTGATCGGCGCCGGCGTGGTCGGCCTTGCGGCTGCGTGGTCGATCGCGCGGCGCGGTCACAGCGTCTGCGTGCTGGAGCGCGAACGCCGGCCCGGCCTGGCCACCAGCACGCACAACAGCCAGGTCATTCACGCGGGGATGTATTACCCGCCGGGCACGCTGAAGGCGCGGTACTGCGTCGAGGGCGCGCGGATGCTCTACGACTTCTGCGCGGCACACAGCGTCCCGCACCGGCGCTGCGGCAAGCTGATCGTGGCCCACGACCCGCACGACATCGAGGCGCTGGAAGCGCTCAGGTCTCGAGGCGAGGAGAACGGGGCGCGCAGACTGGCGATCGTGGACGCGGCGTTCGTCCGCGCGCGCGAACCGCACGTCCGCGCCGCGGCGGCGCTGTTTTCTCCCGACACCGGCATCCTCGACGCGGAAGCGCTCGTCCGCGCGCTCGAGAAGCTCTGCGCCGATCATGGCGCCGCAGTCCTCCCCGGAACGCCGCTGACCGGCGCGGATTCGCGCAACGGCGGCCTCGAGCTTCGCACGCCGGCGGAACGCATCCTGGCACGCGTGGTCATCAACGCTGCAGGTTTGTACGCAGACGAGGTCTCCGCCGCGCTTGGAGGCGAGACCTTCACCATCCACCCCTGCCGCGGCGAGTACGCGGAGCTGGTGCCCTCGAAACGCCCGCTGGTGAACGCCCTCGTGTATCCCCTGCCGCACGCGTCCGGCCATTCTCTCGGCGTCCACCTTTCGAAGACGATCCACGGCAACGTCACGCTGGGACCGACCGTGTGTTTCCAGGCCCGGAAAGACGACTACGAATCGAACCGGATTCCGGTCGAGGACTTCCTCGAGCCCGCGCGCGCGCTGCTGCCGGAGCTGCGCCTCGACGATCTCCGCCTGGGCGGCAGCGGCATCCGGCCAAAGCTCCACCCTCCTGCCAATTCATTCGCCGATTTTCGTGTGGGGTGGGATCGGAACTGCCCCGCCCTGATTCAGGCGGCGGGCATCGAATCGCCGGGACTCACGGCCTGCCTGGCGATTGGGGAGGAGGTGGCAGCACTGGCGGAGGAAGCGATCAGGGGCTGAATGTCAGGCGCGCGAGACCCGGGTTCCGGGTGCGTCCTGCACCCCGAGCCTCAGGTGAACCCAGCATCGGATGCCAAGTAGCACCCGCGCCAGCACGCGCTTCGGAAAGACCGTGGGCGCAACGTGCGTCGCGTAATAGAGATATGCGCTCTCGTGAAATGCCCGGATAGCGGCCGCCTTCGCGCGGCGGCTCGAATGGCCGACGCGATGAACCGCGGTGGCGCCTGGCACATAGCGCACATGATATCCGCGCGCACGTAGGCGCCGGCAAAGGTCGGCATCCTCCCAGTACAGAAAATACCGCTCATCAAATCCACCGACGACGGCCAGCGCATCGCGGCGCGCAAGCATACATGCGCCAGACAGCCAGTCCACGATTACGCTGGAGTGGCCGTCGCCCACAGCTACGTCGCTGATCACGTTGCGTTTTGACACAGCCAGATCCGGGAGCACGCGGCGTAGCAGGGTGTTCCGTCCGAACAAGCCGGTAAACATGTCCGGATCGCCGCGCGCGTTGCCCTGCACCGATCCGTCAGGGTCGAGGATCCGCGGGCCGACGATAGCGCAGGCGGGCGACTTCTCGAGTTCGGTTCGAAGCGCCGCGAACGCGCCCGGCGCGAGACGGCAGTCGGGATTCATGATCAGCACGAACGGTGCAGATGAGGAGGCGAGTCCCTGGTTGACGCCGCGCGCAAACCCCACGTTCTCCCGGTTCCGGACGACGCGTGCACGCGGCGCGAATGCCGCGACCGTTTCGGCGCTGCCATCGGATGAGGCGTTGTCCACGACGATCGCCTCCCACGAGTGCCCGGAGAGCTCGTCGGCAATCGATCCCAGCGCGAGCGCGAGTTCGCGCCCCGCATTGTAATTGACCAGGATGGCGCTGACCTGCGGCGGCGTCATCGCGCCTGCTCCGTCAGCCCCACGTCGAACTGCTTCTCGCGCACCTTGGCCGCCAGCCACCGGCGCTCGAGATGCGGCTCGATGCCTTCCGCGCCGACGGTACTTGCGCGTTGGATAGCGGCCCGCTTCCGCAGTGCTGCCGGCACGCCGAGCAGCGCAGCCCCCTTCGCCCTCAGATACGTACCGAGCAGCCCGAGGCGGGCGAAATGCGCCGCTGCGGCGGCGTTGTAGAGCAGGTGCCCGGGCAGGGTACGTACCAGGAGTGACGCGGGGGTGTTCTTCAGGAACACCCATTCCAGGTTCCGCTGGCCATGGAAGACCGCAAACCTGCTGATCGTGCCCAACGTCGCGCTGCCGTGATGCCGCACGATGGCGTCCGGCACGTAGAGGCACCGATATCCGCGCAGGCGCGCCCGGTACGAGAGGTCGACGTCCTCGTGCGACGCGAAGAAGTCCTCGTCAAACCCGCCAAGTTCGTCGAACACCGATTTCGGCATCAGGCACGCGGCACCGCAGACGCCGAACACCTCCATGGGTTGCGCAGCGGCGGCGGCAGGCTCGCCATGGTGCCGCTTGAACGCGCCGCCCCACCGGAACACGCCGTCGCCCGCGCTGTCGATGACGCCGGGGTCGTGCATGTAGACGATGCGCGACGTGACGAGCAGGCCCCGCGATCCGGCGTCTACGCCGGCGTGAAGCGCGCGCAGCCATCCGGGATCCGCCACCGTGTCGTTGTTGAGAAACGCCAGGTACTTGCCGCGCGCCTCGCGCGCGCCGGCATTGTTGCCGCCGGCAAAGCCTCGGTTCTCCTCGAGCTGGACCAGGCGGACATCGGGAAACCGCGCCCGCACGTAGGCCGCGGTGCCATCGGACGAGGCGTTGTCGACGAGGACGACCTCGGCGTCTACACCCTGCTGCGCAAATACGGCGCGCAGGCACGCATCGAGATACTGCCGGCCGTTCCAGGTGACGATGACGACCGACACGTCAGGCGACACGGCGGTACACCTCCAGCGTCAGGCGCGCGGTGCGCTCCCAGGTGAACTCGGCGGCGCGCCGCAGGCCGGCCGCCCTCAGGCGGGCGCGCACGTGCTCATCGTGTGCCACCTCGAGGATGGCCGTGGTCCAGGCATTGGTATCGGCCGGATCGATCAGCAGGCCGGCGTCACCCACGACCTCGGGGATCGACGTCACGCGCGAGGCGATGACCGGCGTGCCGCAGGCCATCGCCTCGATGAGCGGAAGGCCGAACCCCTCGTAGAACGAGGGATACACGAGCGCCGCCGCGCCGCGATACAGCGCGCGCAGCCGCTTTTCCGTCACCGTGCCGAGCAGCAGCACGGCCTCCGGCGCGCCCGCCTGCGCTGCCATGCCGCAGATCGCCTCGCCGACGCCGCGATCCGTACCGGCCAGCACGAGCGAGAGCGGCGCCGCCGTCCGCGCCTGGCGCCGGGCCGCCAGCAGCGCCTCGACCAGCATCGGCAGGTTGCGCCGCGCGTGCAGATCGCCCACGTGGAGCACGTACGGTGGGGTCACGCCGGCCGGCAGTTCCTGCGGCACGCCCGGGTCGGCCGGCGCGAAGGCCTCGTCGACGCCCAGCGGCGTGACGGTCATGCGCTCCATCGGGATGCGGTAGGCGGCCGCGATCTCGCCTGCGGAAAACCGCGACACGGTCAGGATGTGGGACGCGGCGTACGCGCTGCGCCGGTAGAACGCGCGCCGCGCCCAGTCGCGCCGGTACGGGTACCACTGTGGATGGCGCTCGTAGCTCACATCGTGCACCGTGAGCACGACGGGCGCCGGCGACCAGAAGGGGGCGGTGTAGGCCGGTGCGTGAATGACGTCGACCCTGGCGCGCCGGGCGGCGCGCGGAACGCCGACCAGCGTCCAGCCGAGGTTCGTGGGAGGGTGCGGGGGTTCGGCGATGTACGCGGTGCCCGCGGGCAGCGCGCTCGAGTCGCGTCCTCCAAGCGCGAAGATCTCCAGCGGCTCACCCAGCGCCAGCAGCGCGCGGGTCAACCCCCTGATGTATCGCCGAATGCCGGGGGCCGGGGATCCGAACGCACGGCCGTCTATTCCAATGCGGAGCAGCCTGCGTCCTTTGCTACCGGATTTCCATATGGAGCCGGCGCACGGGCCGCTCGAGGTGGCCGCACACTTCGCGGATCCGGTGTTCGACGCTTCCGTTGATCGCCGGGCTGCTGAGAATCACTTCTTCGATGGCGTAGCGCTGCAGCGCGCGCTCGAGATCATCGATCGTCCCGCGCACTGGCACGCCCATGATCCATCGCCGCGCCTTCATCGGATCGTCGTCGAGGAACGCCACCGGGTTCATGTTCCACAGCGCGTTGGCGCGCATCTCGCGTACGAGCGTCTGGCCGAACTGGCCGGCGCCGTACACCAGCACGCGGCGGCTTCGCTTGCTGCGGGCCGCAGCCACCAGGTTCATGGCGCGGAACGAAGCCCGAGTCGCCACAATCGCAATGCCGAGAAGGATCGCGTCGAGCAGGAACACGACGCGTGAAAAGCCCTCGAGCCTGTACAGGTAGGCGGCCGTCAGTACAGACAGCAGCGATCCCAGCCCCACGCCCCGGGCGACGGCGGTCAGGTCGCGCAGACCGAACGTGCCCCACGCCCGCTGGTAGAGTCCCGATCCGTAGAGCGCCGCCAGCTTGCAGCCGAGGACCACCGGAAGCGACGCCGTGAAGTACGGCAGGAAGGTGTCGAGGTCCTCTCCCTCGAACCTGACGCGGAACGCCCCGTAATAGCACACCGCAATCAGGACGAGATCCAGCATGACTTCCGCGGCGTGCCACTTGAATGCGAGGTCCTTCAGAAACGGCGCGAACGAGGATTTCTGGAGTGCGATGAAGTCCTCGGCGTTGTAGGCAGGCACGCGGGCGAGATAGATGCCGATCAGCACCATCAGCACGCCGAACGCCGCGACGAGCGGCAGCGCCGGCTCGACGCCCCTGCCTCGCAGGAGCAGCCAAGCCGTCGCGCCGCCGGCGAGGCCCAGCAGATACAGGATGCGGACGGCGCTGCGCTCGGAGAAGCCGAGCGAGACGAGACGATGCGAGACATGATCAGTCCCGCCCTTCGTCGCCTTCCGCCCCGCCAGGCGGCGCAGGACGAGCACGAAGCCGGTATCGAACAGCGGCACGATCAGGATCAGGACGACGATGACGGACGGGCTGATGAACGCGAGCGGTGCGTTGTAGATCGGGACGAGCGATGCCCCGGCGAGCAGCGCGCCGATGAAGAGGCTCCCGCAGTCGCCCATGAACAGGCGCGCACGCGAGCGATTCCAGTAGAGAAAGCCGAGCAGCGCCCCCGCCAGCGACGTCAGCAGCACGACCAGCGCGGACCCGAGGTAGCCGGGCATGAGCGCCGCGAGAAATGCGGCCGCGATCAGGCCAACACCCGCCGCGAGGCCGTCCATGTTGTCGAGCAGGTTCATCGCGTGGCAGATGCCTGCAAACCACACGGTGGCGACGAGGGTGAAGAGCGACGGCAGCGCGCCGTCGGGCTCCGCGCCGGCGAGCGCGAACACGAGGAAGGCGCCGATCGCGAGCGACGACACGAGCTTGGCGAGCGGAGAGAGCTGAAGACGGTCGTCGAGGACGCCGACGACGAACATGGCGACTGCGGCGAGCGGAACCGGAATCCAGTCCGCCGCCACGCCGATGAGGTCCGGCCGCGCAATGATGGCCGTGAAACCGGCGATGGTGGCCGCCGCGATCGCAATCCCGCCCATCGTCGGCGTCGGCGAGGTGTGCCACCGATCGGGCCGCGGCGGCACGACGGCCCCGCTCGCCGGGGCGAACTTCCGGACCCACGCGCCGCCCGCGACGCTGCAGGCGGCGGCAATGGTAAACACGATCGCCAGGAATATCAGCACGATCCGTCAGCCGCTCACGGCACCGGCCAGCTCGGGCGCGCGCTCCGATGCGTGCAGCACGAAGGGCCGCTGCCGGAGGATGCCGTCGCAGATGGTATCAAGGCCGGCGGAGGCGCCGGGCAGCAGCTGCTGCAGACGGTCGAGCTTGAGGCGGTAGATCGGGAATCCCGCCTTCGGGTCGATGAACGGCAGCGGAATCATCCGGTTGAAGAAGAAATGGTAAGCGTAGCGGCGGGCGCGGGCCAGCTGGACGGCGCCAAGGCGTTCCGTAAACGGGAGCTGCTGCAGGATGCGGACGTACTCCGCCGGTGTGCTGGCGTCGTGCGTCAGCCCTTTGTTGCGAATCCACGCCTCTCCCGCCGCGATCACCGGAATGCCCACGCTCGTCAGCTCGACGCCCATCTTAGTGCCGTAGATGATGGCGGCGTTGCACAGAGACATCAGTGCATACGTGCTCATATCGCTTTCGGGCGGGACCACGATGATGTTCGACGCGAGGGCGGGCACCCGCTTCCGCAGCTCCTCCAGGATCGGCTGGCGGGACGGCGGGAAACCGCTGATCTCCGCCGGGTGGACCCGGATAATCAGCTGCAGGTCCGGCCGGGTGGCGAAGTATTCGCACGTCTGCGCCAGCCATTCGACGATGTTCGGAAACGCGTTGGCCGGATAGTGCAGCTGCGCATCCCACGTCACGTTGGTCAGCAGGCCGATCGCCGGCCTCGACCGCTCCAGGCCGATCCGGTCCGCGATCTCCTCCGCATCCTGCCGCCGCGCGCGGTGGAACACGATCCAGTCGAACAGACCCTCGCGGCGGCTGGCGAGATATTTCGTGAGGTCGCGATCCTGGGCTGCCGACAACTCCCCGCCTTCCCAGTGCTCCCCCGGCTCGGTCATCAGCGTGTGATGGTAGGTATCGTTGTGGCTGAAGATGAACCGCCGCTTCCGGTACGCCACGTTCCAGGTCGACAGGTGCACGCCTTCCGCGCGCGCGACCTCGGCGATGATGCCCCACGGCACGTAGATGCCGTGGGTCACGACCACCGACGAGAACCCGACGCCGCGCAGCAGGCGGCGTGACGCAAACGCCGTGAGGAGCGCCGACTCGAGGTAGCGCCGCAGGACCGGTTCCGCCGCCGGTTCCGACTCGAGCGATCCGGTCGCAAAGAACCGAAGCGCGCCGGCATAGGCGTGCTCACCGATGGCGAGGCCGTCGAAGGCGAAGGCCTTGATCCGGTCGAACGGGTGTTCGGACGCGATGCGCCGCGCCTCGGCGCGATCCGCCGGCGTCAACCAGTCGCTGTAGCGGTGGACCTTCAGCCCGAGATCGGCATAAACGCGCTCGGCCGGCCACGAACAGTCGCGGCAGAGGTCGGGCGCCGGGCCGCGTGCCGCGAACTTCGCGATGTCTGGGTACAGCGACGCTTCGCACTCGGCGCACGCGGTCATCGCGCCGTCACACACGAGCGCGTGCACCTCGGCGCCGCGGAACGTCAGCGCCGCGGCGAGCGCGCTCTCGAGGGTGATGGCGTGCGCGTGGGATCCGATCGCCGTCGCCATCAGCACCCGCGGCCCGCCCTGCGCGGCGTTCTTCGCCGACTGCCACAATGCCGAATCGGCTGCGAGCGACGACCGCCAGTCGGGATAGGCGCCGAAGCGGGCGTGGTACCAGCGCCGCAGCAGGCGGCTCGCGCGCCAGACCGCTGGAAGCCGCCGGATCCCGTGTCTCATGCGGATCGCGAACGTCCTGTTCGCGCGGGCGCTTCACGCGCCTCGTCGATCAGCCGGAGAAATTCGTCCGGCGGCGGGAGCTCGTTGAAGACGCGCCACGGGCGGTGCGCCTCGAGCTCCTCGATCGAGTAGCCGCCCGTGGCCACCGCGATCGTCCGCGCGCCGATGGCCGTGGCGCAATCGATGTCGTGGGGCGTATCGCCGATGACGAACACGCCGCCCTCGGCAATCGCGCCGCCGCGTCTCGCGAGCTCGAGCGCCCGATGGGCAATCGACGCGCGGTCGCCGGTGTCTTCCGCAAAGGCGCCGTCAGGGAAGAACTGGATCAGGTCGTAGTGCGTGAGCTTGGCTCGAGCACCGGCGCGTGTGTTGCCCGTCAGCAGGTACGAGCGGACGTCCTGGCGCCCCCCCAGATGCTCGAGGATTTCGCGCACGTTCGGCAGCACCCTGCCCTTCTTCCGCGGCAGGCTCGACGGCAGCAGCTCGCCGTACCGATCGACGAACCGATTGAGGAACGCCTCGTCGGTCTCGATGCCCAGCGTCTCGAACGTCTGTTTCGCGATCTGGTAATCGGTGAGCCCGGCAATCCGCATCTGAATCAGCTCGAACTCGCGGCCCGTCAGCTCGCGCACGGCGTCTTCCCATGCAAACACGCCCGCCTTGGCCGTCGTCAGCAGCGTGCCGTCGATGTCCCAGAACAGCACCGTCATGCGGGTGACACCACGGCGCCGGGGCGCTCGGTCGCGGTTGCCGCGCGAAACGCCTTGACGAGCGATGGGATATCAAGGCCGTGATATTCCAGGACCTCGTCGTTGGTGCCGCACTCAGGCAGCTCGGTGACGCCGACGCGCGTGACCGTCATCGCCGGATCGAGCGCCAGCTCCGCCACGGCCGCCGCCACCATCTCTCCCTGGCCGCCGCGGACGTAGTGATTGTCGAGCAGCACCATTGCGCGGCGATCGCCGATGGCGTCCCTGAGCCAGCCCGCGTCGACGCGATTGAGCCAGGGCAGATTGATCAACCGCGTCGTCACGCCGGCGGTTCGCTCGAGTTCTTCAGCCGCGTGCCACGCGTTCGACAGCAGCCACGGTCCGCAGCCGATGACCACGAGGTCGCGGCCGTCACGCACCACCCAGCCGCGGCCCTGCTGGACACGCTGGCCCGCGGGATAGCTGAACGGCACGGGCCACTTCACCGACACGAGGCGCAGGTACGCGCTCTCGGCAGAGGTGCCGACGAGATAGTCGAGCAGCGCGTGGACTTCGGCCTCGACCGCGGGCTCCGCCATCAGCAGGTTCGGGACCGACGCGAGTGCGCCGATGTCCCGCACGGCCTGATGTGAATGTCCCGGACCACCGGGCAGCAACCCGGCGAGCGAGCCGACGTAAATCACCTTCGACGCTTCGCTGCACTGGTTGTAGATCTGCTCGTTCGGCCGCGCCGAGAGGAAGCAGGCGAACGAGTGGACGATGGGGAGCGCGCCGCGGTGGGCGAGCCCGCAGGCCATCGAGACCATGTCCTGCTCCGCAATCCCGCACTCGACGAAGCGGTCGGGATACTTCCGGGCGAACGGGACGAGGCCGCAATCCTTCACGAGGTCCGCGTCGAGCACCACGATCTTCGGGTGGCGGTCCCCTTGCGCGACGAGCGCGTCCTTGTAGGCGTTGATCAGGTTCTGCGTGGCGCGAGGCTCCCGGCGCTCGGGCCGGCGGCCCTTCTTCGTGGCGAGCGGTGCCAGGCCGGCGGCCTTGAAGAGGCGCGCGGCAGTGTCCAGCAGCTCCTTCGAGCCGCGGGCGTACTCCGATTCAGTCGGCGCGCCCGAGTGATAGGCATAGAGCTCGCCGGCCTTCATGGACGGGCCTTCCATGAAGGACACGCCCTTGCCTTTCACCGTGTCGGCGATGACGACTTTCGGGCGATCGGTGGACGCGTCGAGGGCGCGGAACGTCCGCTCGATGGCGGCGAGGTCATGACCGTCGCACCGGCTGACGTGCCAGCCGAAGGCGCGGACCCTGGCCTCGACGTCTCCCAGGCCGCTCACGTGCTCCACCCAGGTGTCCGACTGAATCTTGTTGTGATCGACGATCACGACGAGCTCGCCGAGGACGTGGTTCGCCGCCGAGGCAAGCGATTCCCAGAACTGCCCTTCCTGGAGCTCGCCGTCGCCGGTGAGCACGAAGATGCGGCGGGGCGTGCCTGCGAGGCGGTTCGCAATCGCCATCCCCTTCGCCTTCGAGACGCCCATGCCGAGCGAGCCGGTGTTGGCCTGGATGTACGGCGTCTCGACGTGCGGATGGCCGGGGAGCCCGTGCAGCCGCCGGAGGTTGTCCATTTTTTCTTCAGGCAGCAGGCCGAGGCCGATCAGGACCGAGTAGAGCGCCGGCGCGTCGTGCCCCTTCGACGAGAAGAAGATGTCGCATGCCGCGGGCCCCTTGTCGAGGTCGCGGATCTCGTTCAGGAACAGCCAGCTCATGATCTCGAGCGAGCTGAAGCTCGTGCCGATGTGGCCCGACCAGGCACGCGCGATCATGTAGAGCGTGTTGATGCGCGCGAGGGCGGCAAACGCCTCGGCCGCGGCGGGGGGCGGCAGCCGCGCGTCCAGCAGGCGGCGGAACTCCCCCGCCGGCACGTACACGAGCTCGTCGCTCGTGACCTGTTCTAGTTGCTGTTCACCCATTGTGCTCCGTAGGGAACCTGCGGCACCGGCGGCAGTGAGACGTCGCCGTCGGCAATCAGCCGCTCCGCGATCATCCAGTCGTGCGGGTCGTTGATGTCAAAACCCTCGTAGCCTTCCGTCAGGAACGGCATCAGGACATCGCCGGCGATCGTTCGTTTCTCGAACACGACGCGCGTCCATGCGATCTCGAGCGACGCGTTCTGGACGTAGACCGGCGGCAGCGCCTGGTAGGGGGTGCTGTGCGACGGTTGTCCGCCTTCGCTGCGCGGCAGCTTCGGCGAGACAGGCTTTTCATCAAGCAGCGGCGTCATGCGGTCGCCGTCGACAATCCACATCTTGCCCGGATGCTGCGCGCACTTCTCGACCGCGCGCAGCGAGTCGACCCCCTGCTGGGCGCTAAAGCGCGACCACGCACGCCGGATCGTCGCCGCATCTCTGAACGGGCTCGTGGGCCGCAGCAGGCTGAAACAATCCCACTGCCGCCCGGCGCGCTTCAGTTCCTTCAGCGTGTACTCGACCCACTCGATGTCGGGCGACGTGTCGCCGGCAAACTGGGACGGCCTGAGGAAGGGCACGTCGGCGCCGTAGTGCCTCGCGATGTCGGCAATTTCCTCCGAGTCGGTCGAGACGATGACGGACTCAAAGATGCCGCTGTCGCGCGCCGGCGCGATCGTGTACGCGAGGACGGGATGCCCGCCGAGCATGCGCACGTTCTTGCCCGGCACGCGCTTGGAACCCTGGCGCGCGGGGATCAGGGCCACTGCCGACAGATTAGGCCCTGTCAAATTCCAAATCCCAAAGTCCAAATCCCAAATCGCAAATCACAAATCGCAAATGCCTAGACCTGCCCAGGATCGTGGTTGATGTACACGGTTTTGAGATCCGAGTACACGTCGAGGGCCTGCGTTCCTGCCTCACGCCAGCCGTTGCCCGACTGCCGCACGCCGCCGAACGGCAGGTGCGGCTCGCTGCCGTAGGTCCCGCCGTTCACCACTGCCACGCCGGACTGGATCCGGCCGACGAACGTCATCGCGCGGTTCAGGTTCTTCGTGTGGATCGAGGCCGTCAGCCCGAACGGCGAGTCATTGGCGAGCGCGATCGCCTCATCGAATCCGGCGACGCGGTACAGACACGTGATGGGCCCGAACAGCTCGCTGCGGGAGATTTCATCGTTCGGTCCGACGTGCTCGACGATTGTCGGCGCCACGAAGAAGCCGTTGCCGTAGCCCTCGCCCTTCAGGCGATGCCCACCCGTCAGGACGGCCGCGCCCGCCGCCTTCGCGCGATCCACCGACGCCAGCATCCCGTCCATCTGAGCTTCGCTGATCACCGGCCCGAAGTCGTCCGTGTCGCCCGTGCCCACCTTCAGCCGTTTCACGGCATCGAGGAGCATCTGCTTGAACGTGTCGTAGACCGCGTCGAACACGATGATCCGGCTGCCCGCGGCGCACCGCTGCCCCGCGTTGCTGAAGGCGGATCCCAGCGTCCACGTTACGGCCTTGCCCAGGTCCGCGTCGTCGCACACGATGAGCGGGTTCTTGCCGCCGAGCTCGAGACAGACCTTCGCCAGCCGGCGGCCGGCGGCTTCGGCAATCCAGCGGCCGACCTCGCACGAACCGGTAAAGCTCACGACGGCGACATCCGGATGCTCTACCAGCGGAGCACCCGCCTCTTCGCCAAATCCGTGGAGCGTCGTGTAGACGCCGTCGGGCACCCCGGCTTCGCGCGCGAGCACGCCGAAGGCCCAGGCAGACAACGGTGTGTCCTCGGCGGCCTTCAGGATGGCGGCGTTGCCACAGAGCAGCGCGGGAAAGGCCTTCCACGCCACATTGGCGATCGGCGTATTCGCGGCAATGATCAACCCCGCCACACCGAGCGGCTGGCGAATCACCATCGCCGACCTGTTGGGCACGGCGCTCGTCGTCGTCTGGCCGTAGAAGCGGCGGCCCTCGCCGGCGACGAAAAAGCCCATCTCGATGGCGGCGTCGGTTTCGCCCAGCGCGTCCTTGCGCGACTTGCCCGTTTCCTTCGCCACGAGATCGGCAATCTCGCCGCGATGCTCGCGCATGAGCAACGCGATCTGGCGCAGGATGTCGCCGCGCGTGACGACCGTCGTGGCGGCCCACGCGGGCTGCGCGCTCTTCGCCATCTCGACGGCCAGCGTCACGTCGGCCGCCGTCGACCTCGCCACCTGGCAGATCGCGCGGCCGGTGGCGGGATCGATCTTCGCGAACGTACGGCCGTCGCCCGCCGCGGCATCCTGGCCGCCCAGGTGATTGGGGATGACGGACGGAATGGTCCGCAGATCGACGTTGCTGCTGTGCGACGCGATGGAAACGGTCATGTTCAGTAAATGGGGTCGGAGGTCATTTTTTGGCCCCTCGCCGGCGCGCCTCGACCCGGCGCGCCGCGAGGCGGTACAACCCCAGCCGTTCGAACAGGGAACGCCCGTGAATATCAGCATGATACCGGCGGACTGCGCTCCGTGCGGCACGCGCGGGCGACGGGAGCGGTTCAACGCGCTCCGTGACGCGCTTCGCCAGTACTCTGAGCCGCGCGTATGTAAAGCGCCCCTGCCCCTTCGACACGCGATCGGCCGGGGGGGCGACCGGCTCCCAGCCGGCGCGCGCGAGCAGACCCTGGAGGCACGGCCACGTGTAAGCGGTCACGTGCGCGCGGCCGTTAATCACGTACTTATAGTCGCGGTGAATCGGCAGTGTATCGAAGCGTGGCACGCCGACATGCAGGTAGCCGCCAACGCGGCAGGCCGCCGCGAGCTCACGCAGCAGGCCAAGCGGATCGGTGACGTGCTCGAACACGTGGTTGGCCACGATCAGATCAAAGGTCGGCGACTTTGGGATGACATCGAGCCGCCGATGACGCGCAAACGCCGTGTCGATCGCACTCTCGATGCCCCACGTCTCCCAACCGCTGTCCTGGAGCGCATCGAGCAGCTTGCCGTCCGCGCATCCGAAATCCAGCACCCTGGCGCCCGGCGGCGGCACGGTGACTGAGAGTTCGTCGCGAATCGCGTCGAACGGCCAGCTCCACGACTTGCCCCGCTTGTCTTCGCGCTCCTCGACGCGTGCCGGAGCGCCGCTCCGCCGCGAGCCCCACTCGCCTTCGGGGCTGTAGAACCGATCCTGTTCCGCGCGCGTCGGCTGCGGATTGCTGAACACCAGCCCGCAGGCGTCGCACCCGCTCACAAAGCCGGTGCGGTAGCCGTGGACAGGAGGTCGAAGCGAAAGGAGATCAAGCTCGTAGAGCCGTCTCGATCCGCAGGCCGGGCATCGCTCACACTCGCGCGGGACGCTATAGATCAGCGCGCGCGATACGGATCGCACGGCGACATGGAGCTTACCAAGCAGTAAACCCACCGTCGACCCTCAGCTCGTGTCCCGTGACGTACGAGGAGGCACGGGACGCGAGAAACACCAGCGGTCCCTTCAGGTCGTCCGCCTGCGCCATGCGGCCCACCGGCACGCGCGCGCCGTACTTCGACTTGAACTGCTCGTCCTGCCCGCCCAGCACGCCACCGGGCGACAGCGTGTTCACGCGGACGCCCTGCGGGCCCCAGAGCGTCGCGAAGTACTTCGTCATGTTCACGACGGCTGCCTTGGACGCGCCGTACGCCGGCGACTTCAGGAACGGCAGGTCCCCGGCCAGGTGATCGTAGAAGCGCTGGTCCGGCGAGACCGACGCGTACAGCGAACCAATGTTGACGATCGATCCGCCGCCGCGCGCCGCCATCCCGCCGCCAATCACCTGCGTCACCTGGAACGTGCCGAGCAGGTTGACCTCGACCATCCGGCGGAACTGATCGATCGGCAGCTGCTCGACGCGCGATCGGCTGCCACCCGAGTCGGGCGGCTGGTCCACGCCGGCGTTGTTCACGAGGACTGCCGGGTCTCCAAGCCGCCCCGCGAGGCGGGCCAGCGCGCGCTCGATCGACTCCCGGCTGGTCACGTCGCAGTCGAACCGCTGCACCCGGTCTCCAGCGCGCTCGGCGATCGCCGTGTAGCCGGCAGAGGCGGGAGCGCCGGCCAGCTCGAGCGCGGCGACGCGGGCCCCGGCGTCGACGAGCGCCTCCACCCAGATCGGCCCCAGCCTGCCGCAGGCGCCGGTCACGACGGCCGTCTGGTTGTCGAGTCGGAAGATCGGATCGATCACGACGCGGCCAAGCCGCAACCAGACTGGCCGCGTCGTGATGCCGATCCTGTGCTTACTAGTGACACTAACGCGCGATCATTTGCGCAAAAGAACAAACTCTGGCGCGTTAGTGTCACGAACGCGCGAGCTGTGCGCTCGGCTTGCTCAGCATCTCGAACGACAGGAAGTCGTCTTCGTAGAGCGCCTTCAGCGTGATCCGGCCGAGGACGTTGTCGAGCTCGTACGGCGGGATCCCGCCGCCCGGCGACTTCATGACGATGTCGTCCTTCGTCAGGGCATGGCCGGCCGGGAGATCGCGCGCGACCACCAGGCTCTTCCCCATCTTGATGATGGGTGCCTTCTCGGTCTCGTAAATCTTCTTCTGGCCGTCGCCGAGCGCCTTGTGCGTGCGCTCGAGATCCCGGACCATCTTGCGAAGGCCGACCGGCTCGAGCGAAAAGGCGTGGTCTGTGCCCTTCATCGCGCGGTTCAGGGTGAAGTGCTTCTCGACGATCCGCGCGCCCAGCACATAGGCGGCGACCGGCATGGCGATGCCGTTGTCGTGGCCCGAGTAACCGATGACGGCGCCGGGGAACCGCTCGCGATACTGGGTGACCACGCGGAGGTCGAGCTCCTCGAACGAGGCGGGATACCCCGCCGTGCACTGCAGGATCCCAAGCTGCGGATTGATCGCCATGATCGTGTCGTACGCGCGCTGCACGTCGTCCAGGAGCGCCCCGCCAGTCGAGATGACGATCGGCTTGCCGAACGACGCGACATGCTTGAGGAGCGGGGTGCTCTTGACATCGCCTGACGCGATCTTGAACGCGGGCATGTCAAGCTCGCCGATAAAATCGGCGCTGGCCATGTCAAAGGCCGTGGCGAAGAAGTCCACGCCGAGCTCCGCGGCGTAACGCTGCAGCTCGCGGTACTCCTTCATCCCGAACTCGAGGAACTCCCGGTGCTCGCCGTAGGTGGCGCCGAAGCTGTTCTCGTTGTCGTAGGGCTTGTTGAAGGCCGCCCGCGTGTACAGCCCGCGGTTGTCGCGCTTCTGGAGTTTCACGGCGTGGGCGCCGGCCAGCCTGGCCTCGCGGAACAGCTCGCGGGCCTTGTCGAGGCTGCCCTGGTGGTTGTGGCCGATCTCCGCGATCACGTAGCACGGCGCGTGATCGCCGATTTCGTGCGCGCCGATCCTGAATGTTCCTACCAAGGAGGTTCTCCTTATCCAGGTAACGGAGGGGACGGAGGAAAGGGATCCACAAAGAGAAACGGAGGAACGGAAACCAAAACAATCACTCCGTTTCTCCGTGTCTCCGTGTAGACCCGTTCCCTCCGCCTTCTCCGTTCCCTCAGACGCGCACCGCGGGCCGCAGCTGCGCCACGAGCTGGTCCCACCCGTAATCGGCATGCGCGATCTCGCGCGCCGCCTTGCCAATCGCCGCGGCCTGCTCATCCCCGGGCAGCCGGTCGCACGCATCGATGTCGATCACGTTCTTCATGTGCACCAGCCCCTGCGGCGAGTGCTCGTCGAGGTTGGTAATCACCGCGCAGCCGCACTCCATGGCCGCGTTCACGCTCGTGTTGTTCGCGCGCAGCCCCTTCTCGAAGAACGCCGCGAGGAACGTGCAGTCCACCAGGTGGTTGAACACCGCGGTGTCGGACAGGTAGCCCATGAAGTAGACCTGCCCGTTGAAAATCGCCTGCAGCTCCTCGAACCGCACGACGAACGATCCGTCGAAGCTCGTGTTCTCGTGCAGCGCCGTCGAGACGTACACCGAATAGCTCTTGCCGGTCGCCTCGAGCAGATCGTAGAGGCGGCGGTACAGCGGCACGCGGATCTTGTGCGCCATGCCGAAGGTGAAAACCGAGAGCTCCGTCCGCTGGAACCGCTGCGGATTGAGGAGCGTCCCCGGACAGAACAGCTCCACCGTGTCGGGCCGCAGCGGCGCGAGCATCTTCGAGAGCTCGCGGTTGCCGCTGTAGACGCGCGACGCGCCCGCGATCAGCCGCTGCTCGATCGGCGTGCCGTCAAACGCGTGGAGAAACAGCTCGTACTGGCCCTGGTGTTCCGCCGCCCAGCCGTCCAGCACCCCCGAATCCTCGGGCGTGAACTCAGAGATCTTTATCGACAGAAGCGGGTTCCGGTACTGGCCAAGCTCACTGGATCCGATTCCCACCACGGGCAACGACAAGTGCCGCCCCAGGATCGTGTTGAATTTTGCAATTCCGCACGTCCAGGGGTTCAGGTGGTATCCAGCTATACAGTCGATCATCAGGTCTCAGGGGTCGGGGAGACGTTATTGTAACGCACGAGCCAGAACCGCGTCGCATCTGTCTGCAAACAATGGGCTTAGGCCCTGGCTGGCGCCGGGAGGCCCGCCCGCAGCGCTCCGGCAACCTCCTCGATCTGCGAGTCCGTCAATTCCGGGTACATCGGCAGCGAGAGCACCTCGCGGGCCACGGCCTCGGCCACGGGAAAATCGCCGGCCGTATATCCCAGGTTCTGATACGCGGGTTGCAGGTGGACGGGAACCGGATAGTGCACACCGGTCTGGATGCCCATGTCCTGCAGCCGGGTCCGCCACCCGTCGCGCTGGGTCAGGCGCACGGCGTAGACGTGATACACGTGCCGGACGTCCGCGCGCGCTTTCGGCGTCCGCGCGCCGGTTCCGCTCAGCAGCGTCTCGTACGCCGCCGCACGCGTCCGCCGCGCCTCGGTCCACTGATCGAGGTATCGCAGCTTCACGCCGAGGATCGCGCCCTGGATGCCCTCCATCCGGTAGTTGAATCCCTTGATCGAGTGCTCGTAGCGCGTCTTCTCCCCCCAGCTGCGAAGAAGGCGCATCGTCTCGGCGTATTGGGGGTTGTTCGTGACGGCCGCGCCCCCTTCGCCGTACGCACCCAGGTTCTTGCCCGGATAGAAGCTGAAGCATCCGATGTCGCCCATCGATCCGGCGCGCCGCCCCTTGTACTCGGCGCCGTGCGCCTGCGCCGCGTCTTCGATGACGGCCACTCGGCGTCGGCGTGCGATGTCGAGGATGGGATCCATGTCGGCGGGCTGGCCAAAGAGGTGGACCGGCATGATGGCCTTCGTCCGCGGCGTGATCGCGCGCTCGAGCGCGGATGGATCCATCGTGTAGCAGTCAGGATCGATGTCGACCAGCACGGGCCTGGCGCCCGCGTACTCAATGGCGGCGACCGTGGCGACAAACGTGAACGGCACCGTGACGACTTCGTCGCCGGGACCAACACCGGCGGCCAGGAGCGCCACGTGCAGCGCACTGGTGCCCGAGTTCACGGCCACCGCGTCCGCCGTGCCGCAGTACGGCGCGAACTCGCGCTCGAACGCCTCGACGGCTGGGCCGAGCACGAACTGCGCGTTGTCGAGCACGCGCCCGATGGCCGCGTCGATCTCCGGCTTCAAGCTCCGGTACTGCGCCTTCAGATCGACGAGAGGAATCATCGTGCCGGCGCCGGTACCGACGGATGGCGGCCGGCGATGCGCTCGATCAGGTACTGCGGGCGGCGGCGCGATTCCTCGAGCGCCCGCCAGACGTACGCCCCCACGATCGCGAGCGCCAGCAGTTGCATGCCGGTGAGGCCAATCATGACGGCCAGGATCAGCAGCAGGGCGGCGCCCACGCTGGGCAGCAGGACGACTGCGACGCTGCCGACGACCAGCGCGACAGCCAGCAACAGGGCGCCGCCGTGGAAACACAGCCGGAGCGGAACGTCCGAGAACGCCGTCACCGAATCGACGAACAACCGAATCCTGCGCGCGAACGTCCAGCCCGACCGGCCAGCGACACGGGCCTGCTTGTCGTACTCGACCGATTCCTGCCGGAACCCGAGCCATGTGATGAGCGCCAGCACGCTCACGCACCGTTCGGGAAACTGCCGGAAGGCGTCAAGCACCACGCGATCGATGAGAAAGAAGTCCGCGCCGTGGGCCGGCATCTCCGTCATCCCGACGACCCGGCGCATGACGGTGTAGTAGAAGGCGGAAAGGGCCGAGGGCGCGCTCCGTCGCGCCGCCCACACGACCTGCGCCCCCTGCCGCCACGCGGCAATCATCGATTCGAGCGTTTCAGGCGGATCCTGCAGGTCGGCCGCCATCATGACGGCGGCGTCTCCCTGCGCGTGATGGAGACCGCAGGTCATCGCGACGTGAGATCCCGAGTTGCGCGCCAGCCGGAGGCCGCGGAC
>Ga0209640_10000464_pt1 | contig 31105 bp, 44 predicted proteins | sample RifCSP10_1_FD_184018 | JGI IMG/M metagenome (GOLD analysis project Ga0209640, IMG submission 184018) | Soil microbial communities from Rifle, Colorado - Rifle CSP2_sed 10_1 (SPAdes) (version 2) | ecosystem: Environmental > Terrestrial > Deep subsurface > Rock core/Sediment | place: Rifle... | reverse complement strand
GGTCAGTTGTACCGTATGTTCGGGAAGCAATGAACTTGCCAAAACTTTGTAAGTGGCAACAATAACATATTGCCCCTGCACCACATTTCCATCACTGTCTAAGAGAAGATTAATCAGGTTGTTGTTTACAGATACGCTCGGAGAAATATCTGGATTGTTGAAATCTGGATTGTTATACAGAGTGTTCCCAAGTGGGTCGGTGATATTGAAAACAATGCGGACATCTGCCGAGTCAATGCTTTGACCCACATAGTCCGTAGTATCTTCAAAATTAAACTTCTTTGTGGAAAAGTTAAATGTGGTCTTAAAACTAACCGTTACGAGCATGGTAAATTAAGTTTGCGAGAACGGATTAGGTTCTCTGATTACACAGTTACTTCTACTTCTTTTAATTTTGCTTCTATTTTGGCTTTCAGGTCGGGATTGTTTTTGATGTATTCAATCACAAATTCTTCGCCACCTTTCACAAAACTCCTGTATTTATCGCCAATTTGGGCGTCCTTGGGGAAACTCCAATGTACCCCTTTTCTTCCAAGAAGTCCGGCTGAAAGTGCTTTTTCAAAAAGTTGCTCTTCTTCGCTTTCTGTCGTTTTTGGTTCAGGGTTTTGTTTTACTTTTTTTTCGGGGATTACACCTTCAATTCGCTGTATGATTAAGCCAAGCACCGCCTTGTATTGTTCTTGTGAGGTCATTTCCACGAAATAATCCACAGGTTCGCAGCCAATAGGAACTTCCAAAATCAAGCCCCCGTCATCCCATTTTATCTGTCGCGCTTTTTTATCAATTTCGATTATTCCCTGATTTACCGCAAGCATAATAGTACCTTTTCGGGAAGTAGATACGCTTTTGATTTTATCCCACAAGCTCTTCGGGTCGTTCTTTGCAGCCACAATAAGATTCCATCGGTTTTCATCCGCCTCCTTCCTGTCTGCCGCAAGGTCGCCCTTCACCATAGATAAAGCGCACAGTTCCTCCGCACTCATATTCCTGATTTTTGCAATAAGTTCGACATCTTCATACACCTTTTCCAGATTTTCTTTTGCCGTCTTTGCGGTGTCGCGCTTGTAATATATTGGTTGCCCCTCCATAAGATTCGCATTACCCTGAATAAATGTTTTTTCAAGATATTCAATCAATATTTTTTCCCTTGGGTTGAGGCGCAGAAGCCCATCTACCATGATTATTGGTTCTTTGCTCGGCTCTGTCTTTACTCCTTCTTCGGGCATCTCATCCTTGTAAATTGTTTTTGCTCCCTTCGTATATTGTACGATTCTTTCTTTCTCCTTTAATGGGTCGTAGATTCGCGCAATAGTAGGGATTGTAATGTTTTTTGGGTACTTTTCGCTGATAAGGGCTTTCGGGTCTTCATTGCTTTCAAGAGAAATAAAGATTACCGGTTCTTCAATTTGTGTTTTCATTGGGTTGGTTTTAGATTGGATTTGATTTTTAAAAAAAGGTTGGGGCGGATTTTCCACCCCAACCTGTACTTTATTTGTTACTTACGAATGTAGAGGTAACGGTTCTTTTCAAACATTTCAAGTCCACAGTGAGAGAGGTAGCGGAAGGTCATTTTGTCCACACCGTCAATCTCAATCATATTGGCGAACACTACTTTGTTTTCGCGGTTTTCAAGGTAACGCACCCTTAAAGAGGGAACTGTTACTCCTTCTCCATTCACACTCACAACCTTGTTGTCCATCGGAATAACCATCGCCTCATTAGGAAAGCCGTAACCGGCTGCGCCAAGGGTTTGAGGGTCATTAAAAGCATCGTATGTTTCTTTTACAAACATATAATTACCGATAGAGAAGGTGTCCCATTCCAACGCTACTTTTTTCTTTTCGTCAAAAGTGGTGTTTCCGTAAACAAAGCCGCCTTCTTTAAACCTGTCGCCAAGTTTGTTGTCAATGTCTATAGAAAGGTTAATACCCGCTTTCAGCCAATTCTTCTTTGAACCACGCTCCCTGTCAAGGATTTTTACTGCGTTCTCCATATCGGCAAGGGTGATTCCCGTGATTCCGGAATAGTTCACGATGTTTCCACCTGAAAGTATTCCCGGTATCAATCCTTCTGTTCCCGTCAAAGTTTCGGTTGCAGCGGAGGTGTTCACCAAAGAAGTGTTTGTGAATTTCTGACCAAGCAGCAATCCGAGTTCTTTGTGGTTGTCGTGAACCTTCTGCGTGTTTTCTTCTTCAACGGCATACCAAAAGGGTTTGCCATTAACCATTATCCACGACATCATCTTTTCTTCCGAGCCGGTAATATCAAGGGTGTTTTTGAAGATTTGCAGGTTGTTGGTTTTCTTTATCGCCTTGGTTGCGCGACCTTCCGGCTGTCCCGTTCCTTCACCAAAGGAGTTGGAGTAGATGATTATCTCATCTGCCGTTCCGATAGCGGGTATGGACTGCGTGGAAAGAATTGGTTGCGCCACGAATGTTCCGGCACCAGCATTGATGCTTTTTACAAAAGCCCTGATGTATGTTCCGGCATTCACACTTCCTGTTGCGGGTTTAATCAGCAACAAGTCATTAACGCGAACAGGCAAAAGGTTTTGTGTGTTCGTGGAAATGTAGGGTGAATTAGTAAGCGAAAGAGCGTCAATCGCAGAGGCATCGAGTGTCAGCGTTACGGCTGCGCCCGCACCACCACCAGCAGTAGTCGCCTTAATTTTGGGCATAATCCAATCTTGCTCAAAATGTTCGTACTGCAATCCGGTTGTTGCTTTGCTTAATCCCAAAGAACGGAGTAATCCGTAAAGGGTTTGTTTCCCGCGAGCCAGAGTTAATTCCGGATCAATGTCGGGTTTGTGCATGTCAAAAGACGACACAAAGTTATAGTTTGTTGGAACACCAAGTGCTCCTGTTGTGTATGCCATGATAGTTAGTTTTTAAAGTTAGTTAGTTTTTAAAGATTTATGCTGTAGCCATTTTTTTCCTTTTGTCCGCTGCCGCAGCTTGAACGGGGTCTGTAATTGGTTTGCCATCGGGTGTTTTAACACCATTTTTCTGCCTGCTTGGGTTCTCAATAGCATCTAAGGTGGCTTTCTTGCCTTCCTCAAAACGCTTGCTTCCGTAAGCATTAAGAATCTTGTCAAAGTGTTCCTGTATCAATGCTGTCCTTCGCAGTCCATTGAGGTCGGTTTTTCCATTGACAATGTGCCTCTGCACAATATTCGCTGGCGTAATCATTGTGTCCAAAATAGATTTCCTTTCCTCATCTCCGATTGAAAAAGAAAATTCACTGCCATCGGCAAGTTTGATTTTTTCTTCTTTGTAACCGGAAACAACGGGGGCTACCGTATCTTTCCACACTTTAACCAACTCCGCAACTTCTGTGTCGGTAGGTTGGTTATTTTTATTTTGAGGTAACTCAAATTCTTTTTTCTTGTCAAGAAGAAACTTCTGTGCGCCCTTCGCATCACGCATCAGCTCAATTTTCGCTATCTCCGATTCTTCTCTCTCTTCTTCCGAAGCATCTTCCTCAAGGGTGCGCGAGTATTTCTTTTTGAATTTAAACTCCATTTCGCGGACTGTTATACCCGGTGTTTCCAACTCCCACTTTTCAAACAACAGTTTCTTCGCATCGTTTTCCGTTTCGGGGTTCAGTTTGTCGTACCCCTTTCCTTCGTAACGCAGGACTTCAAAAATATCCTGTCCTTTTTCTTCCATCTCCGCAAGTTTTTTCAGCCGTTCGCTGAGTTGCGGTATCTTTACTTCTTTCTTTGCTTCTTCCCTTAGATGTGTTTCGTATTCTTCAAGGTTTTTAAATTTGCCTTCCGTCTTTTCAGAAAAATAATCGTCAAAAGTTTTTGGCTTCGGTTCGGGCGAAGATTCATCCCCTTCTCCCTTTGGTTTTGGTTCAGGACTTTGTGCGGGGTCGGGCGAAGGGTCGGGTGTTGGTGTTGGTTCGTCCCCTTCTTTCGGATTGGGTGTTAGTGCTGGTTCAGCACTACCACCTAACGCCTGTATCGCAGCATTATCCCTTGTTTCTTTGTCTATTTCTTCTGGTGTTTTCATAAAAATATTTCGGTTAGATTAGATTGTGTTTTTGGCAAAATTACTTTGTAGCGTTTTAAAAATAGTTGAAATAAATTACCACCGTATTGATTTATTATTATTTTTGCACAAACAAAAATTCTATGGAAACACCAACTATTGAAAGGAAGGAAGTATTATCACTCTTAAAAACGCGAATGGATATTATCAGAAAAAATATCAGAAAATTAATGAAGGAATTAGATATGACACAAACCGAATTGGGAAGCCGAATAGATTCGGATAAATTTTACATCAGATATGTATTAACCCATCCATCGGCAAATCCATCAATAAAGAGTATGGAAAAAATCGCATGGGCATTAAAAACCGATTTAATCACATTGGCGACATGAATGAGATTTTTATTTACACGCTATCCGACCCCAATACAGGAGAAATAAAATATGTGGGCAGAACAAAAAATTTAGCCAAAAGAATCAGAGGACACATTCTAAAAAACGAGGGAATTGAAAAACAAAAATGGATTTCCGACCTAAAAAGAAAAAACCTAAAACCTATCATAGAAATATTAGATTTTTCTGAAACCGAAAATGCTAATTGGTTGGAGAGATATTGGACACAGCAATTGTTTGCTTGGGGCTATAAACTTACCAACGACAACAACACCCCTAAAGAAAAGAAAAGATATAAAAAGAACCCAGACCACATTTTTTTAATGAACGCCAAACAAATCATGTATTCAAAAGGGATGAATTTCATCAACTTGAGCCAAGAAACGGGATTCACCAAAACGAGAATTTATAATATATTTTACAGTTTTACGATACCATTATCAGAATACCAAAAGGAGGAGATAGCGAAAGCACTTGACACGACAATTTCGGATTTGGCAAAAAAATAGAAAAATTATGACAAAAAAAGAAAAACAACTACTAAATAGATTCTTTGATTTTTATCTGCACCTCGCGGAAATTACAAAGAAAAAAAAGGTTATTGCATATTTAAACTATGGCACATATCTGTTGATAGTTTCTCTTTTAAAAAAGAAAATGAAAGGTGGATTTGCATATTCAACAACCCCGCAAAAAAAGATGCCCAATAAAACACAGTTGATACAAATTGGAAAAATAAAAATACTTATTGTATTGTCTGATGAAGGCGGTATTTCATGGGAAGCATTTGCAGACACAAAAGACACAACCGATTACTCAAAAACAATCCCTGTTTAAATAAAACCCCAAAAAAATGAAAACAGCAGAGAAAATATTAACTTTTTATCAGGGCAGATGGGAAATTGGATTAGAGCCAAAAAATCATCGCGAAATGGTTTTGCTTGCAATGGAGGAATATGCCGAACAATTCAAAAAAAAGACGAAGAATAAAAGAAATAAGAGAAGCAAGCACTAAAGAACCCTAAAGAAAAACACCTTACGCCAAACTAAGCCACCCTCTTCTCCCCAACCTTATCTAAAGCCGCTTGTTGAAAATCCCTGTCATAACTGGTGTGCATTTCGCCCAACTTCAAATCGCTGATTAGCCGAAGTTCTTTTTGCTTTCTTTCAAAATTCCTTTCTTCCAGCCAATCCTTTAATTTGTATTCATTTTCTTTCTTTGTAATATCGCCCTGCACCTCCGCTTGTATCACCTGTTGCTCCATCTGTGCCTTTGCTGCTGCCGACTGCTGCTGCACCATTGCGTTGTCCTGTGCGTTCTTCTGCGCTATCATCATTTGTTCTTCCATGCGCTTTTTCTTGCGGTATATCAAATAGCGGTTCGCCTGTTTGGTGTTCAGTATGGAGCGTATCATTATCGCATCTTCCGTCCCCAAAGTTTTTTGGGTTATCTCCATTTGTATATTTTGCTCAAGTAACATTCTTTCATCACCCTCAATCTTCGCTTCAACGAATATTCCCAAATCGCGCAGAGGGATTTCATCAAGTACCTTTAATGTATCTACATCAATGCTGCCGATAGCGTTTTTGTATTCTTCAATGTTTCTTCCCCTCATTATATTATATTGTAACATCTCTGCCATGCGGGTTGCCGTCATTTCAAAGATTTCTACAAAGGCGTAATCTATTGCCCTTGTTGCGTTGCGGCTGCTTCCGAGTGCCATTTTGCTTACACCAAGCCCTTGGTCGGCAGAAGGAGTAGAGGCATCGCGCATCTCATTTATCCCAGACATATCGCGTATTTGCTGCAAATAGAAGTTGTATGTATTCACAAGTTCGGTAAGCACCGTTCCTATGTTCTGCTTTATTTCTTCAATCGGTTTGCGGTTCATAGGCATACCATTCAAATCAGCACCGTTGTAATAATAAGTTCCTAAGTGTTGGTACAAGTCCTGTATTTCAAGGGGTGCCCATGCGTTTTCGCCCTTACCCAAAAAAACATCTTTCAGCGCATTTACATCTACCGCCATTCCGGGGGGTACTAACTTCGCTACGAGGTGCTGTATCTTCAATCCCACAAGTTGCATCTGGTCGGCTTGCGGAATAATATCCTCTACCATCGCCTTGTTCTGCATATCAATAATATCGGGCGCAAGCATCAGGAAGTTCAACTTTGTTTCGGGAGATATTTTGCCGTTTTTCTTGGTACGCATTATATCCTTTGCCATCCCGAAATCAAAGAGGTAGTCGGTATCTACAATCCACTTCCCTTTATACAGGTATTCAAGTTCTTTGGCTGTTACCTTGCGGCTTTTATCTTCCGTCTGATAGTCGGAGGATTTTCTATTATAGAAAAAGCCGCCCTTGCTATTTGGCTTTTCTTCCCACTTCTCCACATTCAAACTGATAAACTCTCCGTCCAGCACAGGAACAAGGAAGTCGTCATACCCCGCATTGGTCTTTCCGTTGGTATTAAAATATTGGTGGAAAGAGGTTGCCCTGTTATCCCATGAAGGATTGTCGAATTTCCCCGCAAACCGCTTTGCTATCTCAAATAAATCTTCTTCCGAAAGGTCGTTGTTAATATCCATTCTTCTTATTTCGTGGAGGGGCATTTTTATAACCTCACCCGCATATTTGGCATCGGAGAAATTATCCTTTACCACAAAAGGAGTGATGATATTCGCCCAATCCGTATAGCGCAGGCGCACACGACTGTTTTCATCGTAATATAATCTTACAGCGCATTTCTTTATTACCACGAGGTCGCGTATGATATGCTTGCGTTCCCGCTTCCAATCGTTGTATGCAAAGGTAAAGTCAATAAGTTTTTCGGTGGCGATTTCCGTTCCCAACTTAAAATTAAAGTCAAGGTGTATCTCCAATTCTTCCGTGTCTTGGGGAACATATTCGTTCTCTGGTATGATAGGAACGCCCGTTTCTTCTTTGAGCATATCCGAAAATTCCTTCAACTTCATATTGGCAAGGAACTTGTTTCTTTCGGTATCTTTTTCGGTGAGCGATTTTACATCGGTTGAGCGGCAGTAGATTTTGTAATCCATATTCAGCATTTCGCCCACACGGATATTCACGAATTTCTTTACTATCGGTATTGCGGAATAGTCAAGGTTGAGGTACGAGGTGTCGCCTTCGTCATTAAACCAATTTTTGTATTTCTCAATGCTTTGCAGCCCTTCCGCATATTTCCTGTTGTTGATAATACGGTCATTTTCGCGCTCAAAGAACGATACATTTTTTTGCTTCGCCTGATACATGGCGCGGAGAAATTGCCGTATAAATTCGGGGGACTTCTTTGTTTCAAAGGAAACGAAGTCGGAGGGAAATCCTGAATGCGAGGTAGAGATGGGTTCGGTTGCCATAGATAATAAAATTTCAGCAAAAGTAAAAATTATTTTGGTGGTTTGGGAATGTTTTATATTTTTGCTGCCGAATAAAGCAATGGCAGAGCAAAAAAATCAGCAACTATCTATTAATAAATCATATGCCCCGAAGGTCGGTTCTTTCCTGCTTTGCCGTTGTGAACCCCGATTGGAGGGGCATCTTGTTTTATGAGCAATGAAGAAAATAAACACGAAATAATTATCAAAAACCAAAACTTGATTTTGGACGAAGGGGTGCTTGAAAAGTATCTTGTAGATACGGAAGAAGAAGCCGTTCTTAGTGTGGATAAATTAATAGCAAAAAGAAAATACAAATGGAAAGCAATGCAACTCCCAAAACCGTCCTGAAAAGTATGGACGAAGTTTTTGAAATTATGAAACAGGAATACCTAAAACCAAAGCGCCCGCGCACCAGAAAGCCGAAGTATGAGAAAGTTTCCAAAAACACAAAAAGAAATTAAACCGCAGCATTTTTTTATTAACTGCGGAACATATCCGTTTGAAATATTATTTTTTGTGAATACTCCGGAGAAAAAAATCAAACAAAAATTGTCTAAATTTTTTGACGCGAAAATAATCGGTGAAATAGATTTGTGTTGGGATTCTTCAGCGAGAACACATTTTATAAATAATAAAAATATTTTCATTCAATTAAACCGATACCACAAAAACTGCTTAAACTGCGATAGTGTTCTGGCACATGAAATTTTCCATGCGGTAGAATTTCTGTTTGAAAAAATAGGAATAAAGCATTCTTCCGAAACTTCTGAAGCGTGGGCATATCAAATTTCCATTGGAGGGCGCAAGGTGAAAGACCGATACTGGAATACTTTGAAATGCTTTAAAATTGAATCGGAAGAAAAATCTCAACCACAGTCGGAAGATGGCAATTATACGCACAAACACGAATTGCCAAAAAATATTCAGGAGCAACAGAAACAAACGCATTACGAAGAATTTGCAGATAGAGGCGAACATCCGCAACAAAATCCACCATTACCAAAAGAAGAATCTGATTTACCGTTTTGATTTATTATTGAACTTGAAAAAATGAATTTGTACTCCGAACTCCAAGTGAAAGCCATGCTCATCGCGCAACGCGAAATATGCGCCAATACATACTTGAAAAATCAGGAGGCAAAGAATGAAGAAATTGCCATGAAAATAATGACTGCCGAAGCCCCCAAGATTGATGTGCCAATGGTTAAACTATCTTCTGTAATTGGAAGTGAAAAATAAATGTATAAACCAAAATTCGGAATTTGTGCCAACGAAAAATGCAAAAGGAAGGATATTATTCCTTGCAAGAACGGACTTTGCCAGCGATGTAATTTTGATTTAAAAGCCGAGCGAAAAGCAAACCGCCACAGCCCCACGGCAACTAAATTATCGGGAGAAGAAAGAAAAAAAGTTTTTAGTTCGTTGAAGAAAAAGTTTAATCAGAAATCAAATCACAAACAAATTTATTTTGATTTTTTCGGGTACGATTCTTCTTCTTTTATCCCATGCGAAATTTGCGAAAAAACCGCTGTGGATATTCACCACATTGAATCTCGCGGGCGAGGAGGGGATAAAACAGGCGAAAAGAATATTATTGAGAACCTAATGGCACTCTGCCGCAAATGCCACACCGAGTTCGGAGATAAAAAAGAATTGAAAGAAAAATTAAAATCAGTACATAATTTACACATACTCACACATGGAAATCACCAATAAAAAACTTCTTGACCACTGGAACGAAATGGCGAAAATGGAAAACCACATAACGGGAATTTTCCACCATTCCAAAATCCGCGAGTTCCGAAACCGCAACAATGAGCGAATCAAAACGCTGAACGAAAAACTCACAAAGTTGCAAAACGAATTTTTCGTTATTGAAGAAAACACCGTAAAAACCGAAACGGTGAAAATAAAAGTACCGCAGCCGAAAAAAGATTTTTGGCAGAAGGTAGGGTTGAAGAAATACGCAGCCGCTGCCGACCGCAGCGAAGAAAAACCGATGATGCAAGAGGGGAAAACTTTGGAAGATTATCTTGCGAAAGAAAAGGAAATTTTGGAGGCGAAGGTGAATATTGAAACCTAAAAAAAACAAAATTATGAGAATCTATATTCAAAAACCGTATGCAAGTGGCATTGACCACGCAAAAATTTTCGTCATTGACGAACAAGGAACAAGCAGATTTGAAGTAACAATTGACAAAGAATCAGGACACCTACAACAGACGAAATTAGACGAGGAATCTCCAAGAGAGTTAAAACCATTTCTTTCGCTGCCGAATAACTTTTTTGAAGCATTTGTAAAGGCGGTATGTAATTTTGCACAGGAAAATAATATCAAGACGGATAATGAAAGTGTATTGCATGGGAAGTTTTCAGCCACAAAGGAACACTTAGAGGATATGCGGAAATTGGTGTTTAAATATTTTGGAAATGGAAAGCCGGAGGAAAAACCACTACCCAATGAATAAAAATCAGAAACTAATTAAGTCGGCAATCGCCTCTTTGCAGAAGGTTGATAAGCGAACTATCCGATACCAAAATTCTTTTCTGCATGTAATCGGAGAATTGATTTCATTCTATAATGATTGTGAAAAAAATAATGCAAAAAGAATAGGTGTTGTAAGTTTTAAGGGCGGCAAATTGTGGAAACACAATACCAATGCGAATGAAAATAAATTTGATGGAGTTTTTCGAATCAACACAAAGAAGAAAAAATTAATTAAATTCCTTGAAAGCCACTCACACCCACATTTGAAAACTAAAAAATAGGAGTGAAAAACAAAAAAAAATGAAAAAAATATTTGTTTATGTAAAAACTCTTTAGAGTAGTAGGATGAAAGCGAACAAACTATGTTCATAACTTTTAGAATACAATGATACAAGTTCTAAAATATTATTTCTATCTTTGCGATATGTTACTCCGTGCATATAAGTACAGGTTATACCCGACCAAAGAACAGGCAAATGTAATTCATCAGCATTTGGGTTGTTCTCGTTGGATTTACAATCATGCGCTTGATACAAAGGTAAAATCATACAAGGAAACAGGAAAATCCCCATCACGATTTGATATACAGGCAACCCTTCCGAAACTAAAGGAAACAGAAGAAACAAAATGGCTATCTGAAGTGAATAGTCAAACATTACAAGCAAGTTTAGAGAATTTAGATAAGGCATTTACTCGTTTCTTCAAAGAGAAAAAAGGGTTTCCTCGTTTCAAATCAAAGCATGATAACAGACAAAGTTTTTCTATTCCGCAAAATGCAAAAGTAGATTTTGATGGAGGTAAATTATTCATTCCTAAATTAAAGTCAGGTATCAATATTGTCCTGCATAGAAAGTTTGAGGGTAAAATAAAAACCACTACCATCAGCAAAACTCCAACAGGTAAATACTTCGCTTCGGTGCTTGTTGAAACTAATGACAAAGAAAAAACATCAAAAGTTCCTACGATAAAAAAAGCAGTTGGAGTAGATTTAGGAATTAAAACATTTGCAACTTTGAGCAATGGAGAACAAATTAAAAATCCAAAGCATCTACGGAAGTCATTAAGGCGATTAAAACAGTTACAACGAAAAGTAAGTAAAAAAGTAAAAGGAAGCAATAATAGAAACAAAGCCCGTATCGCTCTGGCAAAGCAACATGAGAAAGTCAGCAACAAAAGAAATGATTTTTTGCATAAGGTTACAAAGAAATTAGTCAGCGAAAACCAAACTGTCTGTCTTGAAACATTGAAAGCAAAAAACATGATGGCAAACCATAAACTTGCACAAGCATTAAGCGATATTGCAATAGGTAAATTCAATACGCTAATTGAGTACAAGGCATTGTGGTATGGTTCAAATATTTTGCGTTGCGGACAATTTGAAGCATCATCAAAAATCTGTAATCCATGTGGAGCAACAAACCATTCGCTTACTCTGAAAGACAGAGAGTGGACTTGTGCTAATTGCGGTTCTGTAAATGACCGTGATAAAAACGCTTCGCTGAACATAAGAGATTTTTGTTTCTATAAAAATAATGTCAAACAACTACGGCAGGAAATGTCGGATGTCAAGCGTGTGGAGAAAGGCAATAGCCGTTCTGTGAAGCACGAAGCCCCTATCCCTTTAGGGTAGGGGAGTTTCACCCGCATATAGCCAGACATCCGAAAGAATAAAAAAGAAAATTACCAACATACAGCGATGATAAACAACCCGGCAAAGAAAAAAATCCTATCTTCGCCCCGAAAATCAAATACAATACAATGCAAGAACTCCACCGACAGCCCCTTGACAATGCCAACATACGAAAGTTAATCATTGGCGACCCTCTCAAAGAAAATTCCCTTGTATGGCAAGTAGGCAACAAGTATCCTATCCCCGAAACAGGAAAAGAAAAAAAAGATTGGCAATGGTTTGTTATTTCTCAGATAAGGCGAGATGAAAACTACTACTACCTAACAGGTCATGTACAATATCAGTGTTTCATTGTAAAGCGCAGTGGAGAAAAAGAAATCATGGAACTTTCGGAAGAACTGAAGGCGCACAAGCGTACAGGGGTAAATAAGAAAGAAGAAACGCTGTGGAAATACTGCGAACAACAACCTGTAATAATTGAAAATTTCGTGTAATGCTATCAATAGATTCTAAAAACTTTGCTCCAATCAGGGACTATGTATTTATCCGTGCGGATAAAGATAAGGCAAAGAACAAAACCCTTGCAGGGGGAATAAACATTGTTATTGATACAAGGTTTAATCCTCACCACGCAGGAAATGTGACCCAAGACGGTATTGTAGAATATGTTCCCGCCAAATTAAGCAACAAACAGAAAATAGAAATAAAGAAAGGCGATAAAGTTTTTTGTCACCACTTTCTTTGCGATGAAGAAAACCAAGTTGAGGTAAATGGTGAAATTCTTTATCATATAATTTATGAAAGTATTTTCTGCAAAATCGTGGAAGAAAAAATTGAAATGCTTGGAGAACATTGCCTTGTAGAGCCGACAAACGAAGAAAAAAAATCCTCTTTGATAATTACTCCCGATTCAGCAATAAAGGAAAGCAAGAACATAGGTATTCTGAGGCACATGAATAAAAAACTTGCCGAACAAGGAGCGAAGAAAGGCGACACAGTTGCTTTTACAGCCAATTCCGACTACGATATTGAGGTAGAGGGCAAAAAATATTATTGTATGAAAGATAAAGATATTATTGCGGTTTTGGAAAAATAATAAAAGAAAAATTTTTTTATTCAAAAATTAATTACTTTTGCCCAACTTTAAATTTACTTATCATGGCAACATCAATCAAACAAGTACCGCTGACACAAGCATCATCGGGGGATTCTTTCACACTTACAGAAACGACCTTTATTTCCGTCATTGACGATACGCTGGGCGCACAGGTTTTTTACGAGCGCGATGGCGCAAGGGTAGAAAGCCACATCGTTACTGAATCCGGAACCACTATCGGTGGCACATCTGTGGCGCAGGGCGGAGCAGACACACCCGGCACAGCCCCTTGTATGTTCCCCGTAACCCTTGAAGACGGTTCGGTGGAATGGATAAACAACTTCCGAATAAAGCACAAAGAGGAATTTGTTTCCGGCACTATCAACACGAAGATTGAGTACGATGCTTACGGAGCGCAACTCAACTACATTCTTGTTCAGGAGACCGTTGCCGAACTTGACACTACCATCGCAAGCAGAAACTAAGAATTTCTGCACTTTAATAATACAAGGCGGTTCGGAAACTCGGACTGCCTTTTTTGTAAAATACAATGTGAAATGAGATTTGTAATTATATGCACCGGTTTTAATTGCTCCGAATATGTTAAGAAATGTTTAGATAGCGCGATAAACCAAACATATAAAAACTTCTTACTCATTGCCATTTCAGACGGTAGTACAGACGACACGGAATCCGAGATACTGAAATTTTCAACCCCGAACATTATTAGCGAAATACACCCCGATAATCGCGGTGCAGCCCACAGGAGATATTTTGCCATTCACAAATACGCAAATCCCGATGATATTATTTTGTTATTGGGAATGGATGATGAAATGCTTCCCCATTGCCTTGAAACAGTTGTAGATTACTACATGAAGGGAAAGTGGATGACCTACGGAAACTGGATAGACCAAAGAGGAGAAATGCTCCCCAAAACATTTCAACTTGATTTTGACGAAGAAACACACAAAAATAGAGATTACAGAAAAGTCCTTTACCGTTCCACCTGCCCCAACACCTTTTATCAATTCATTTTTGCGAAAATTCCACAAGAAGATTTTATGATTAACGGGAAGTGGATAGACAGCACCACCGAATCAGAAACAATGTTTTCGTGCCTTGAAATGTGTGGTAAAGACAGGATAGGAATAGTTTATGAGCCGATTTATCTTTACCGAAAGAATCTACCAAACGGAACATTGAACAGGTTGGGAGTGGAATATAAGTATTCTATTTATGATGTAGTAAAATCAAGACCAAAAAGGCAACTACTTTAATGTATAGCGAAGTATTACATAGGCTTAAATCAAATTATACTTTTGTGGATTTTCACAAAAAACAGTATAATGTTGGAGACCTTATTTTGCGACACGATATAGATTTCAGCCTTGAATCCGCTTACGAAATGGCGAAGATGGAAACGGATATGGGAATTAAGGCAAATTATTTTTTTTTGGTTGGTTCTTCCGCATATAATTTATTTGACACCGACAAAGAGTATATTCTGCAATACATAGGAAACAATCATAATGTAGGACTTCATTTTAATATAACAGACGGAAAAAACATAAGAGAGCAGTTTTGGCAACAAATGAATATAATAAAAGAGAGGTTTCCGAAAAAAGAATATTTTACCTCAATCCACAGACCCGACAAATATTTTCTAAATAACAACACCCTCCCCTTTCACCACAGTTACGAAAAAGAATATTTTTCAGACATTAAATATTTTTCTGACAGCCGGTGCGATAAAACAATTCATGGAATTTTTGAATCAAAAGAATTTATTGTTTCTTATCCCTTACAGGTACTTATTCACCCTATCTGGTGGATGAATGGCAGCGACCACCTACATGAAAACATAAAAAAAATAAAGGAAAAAAAACAAGATGAATTTGAAAGATATATCAATAGCAATATTCGGCTGTAAGGACACTACAGTTTCGCTATTAAGTGTTTTTACGGAAGCCGACCTGATAACAATATCCCCGGAGTGTGCAATGATAAATTCAGTTGCAGGGTACAAAGAAATTTTGCCATTCAAATATCGGGCAAACACATATTCATTAAAAAATGACATTGAGTATTTCAAAAACAAAAAATACGACATAGGTTTTTGTTTAGGCTGGCAACGACTAATACCCGAAGAAGCGCTAAACACATTCAGTTTCGGTGTGTATGGTATGCACGGCAGCGCATTTGACCTCCCCATTGGAAGGGGTCGCTCCCCGATGAATTGGGCTTTAATAGAAGGTAGGAAATCTTTTTATACTAATCTTTTTAAATACAAACCAGGAATAGACGATGGCGATATTGTGGATAAATATAAGTTTGAGATAACCGACACCGATACGGCAAAGACAATGCACATAAAAAACACTATGGCAATGGTTTTTTTGGTAAAGAAAAACATTCTAAAAATTATTAACGGAGAAATATCGCCAACGCCTCAAAAAAATATCAGTCCTACATTCTATCCCAAGAGAACCTACGAGTATAACCTGATTGACTGGACAAAATCCGTACATGATATACATCGGCACATAAGAGCAGTGTCAGAGCCATTCGGAAGCGCATATGGCTTTATTGGAGAAAAAAAAATAATCATCAAAAAGGCGCAAGTTGTAAATGATGAATTTGATTTTTATAACTCAACTGTCGGTGAAGTGGTGAGTGTTGTTTGCGATTGCCCAATCGTAAAATGTTTCGGAGGACTGTTACTCATAGAAGAATTTGAGGGCGATATGAGTGTTGGAAATGTTTTCAATAACGAAAAAGTAAAGAATAAATTTTCAATAAATTACAGGGGGGGCTACGATGAGGGTTGTTAATATCTGCACGAACGACTGGGCAAATTTCGCATACGACAACTGCCGTGCGCTGAATTCAGTTGGCATAGAATGTTCCTCTTATGTTAACAAACCCCATGCCTTTGACTACGACCAAACCTCCACGGTTATTAATCATTCTGAAATTAAAAATGTTTGTTCGAATGCAGACATTATACAAATATTTCATTCTGACTATAATATTTTAAACCATGTAAAATATTTAGGGAAACCATTGGTAGTGTATCACACCGGAAGTGGTTACAGGAGCGAACCGGAAAAACTAAACAATATCTTCAATCCGCTTGTTGAAATTTCATTTACCGCCCTTGGTGAACTTATGAATCACGGAGCAAAGAATGAGATTTATGTGGTTGGCGCCACCGACACCGAAAAAATAAAACCCGAACCCACACAAAACAAAGAACTTGTTCTCGCCCACTATCCATCTAAAAAAGAAGTAAAGGGAACCGAAACAATCGTTAGGTTAATGAAAGAAATAGGCGCGACAAACCGGTTTATTTTTAATTATAACGAAAACGACATAAAATACCCCTATTCCGCGCAACAGAAAAAAATGCAAAACTGCGATATTTACATAGAACTTTTAAAACCCGAATTGAGCGGAAAGAAATATGGCAGTTGGGGGATAACCGCATTGGAAGCCGCTGCAATGGGGAAGGTTGTGGTAACTCAAAATTTGTCTTCTGAAATTTATGAAAAGCATTACGGCAGAAGTCCTCTTATACTTATTGAGGATGAATCGGATTTCATAAAAAAAATTAATTGGTTGTTGGGTTTAACCAAAAAAGAAATACGAAATTTGCAGAATCAAACAAGACAATGGGTTGAAGAAAAACACTCTTATAAATCAACGGGCACCTATTTAAAAAACATACTAACAAAAATAAAAAAATGAAAACTAACTTAGAAATATTGGAATACAAAAAAAAATTGGAGGGATTCAACGATACAGAGAAGTATAAATCCGAAATGGATTTCATGAAAAAACTTATGGACATACAACCCATCGAGAAAGTATTGGATTATGGTTGTGGAATAGGGACTATGATTGAATATTTGAAAAGAAAAACAGAGGGAGATGTTTATGGATATGATGTTTATGATTTTTTTGAAGGAAATCCTCAGCCATACATACGAAATTCATATCACTTTACATTTAATAAAATATATTTCATGCACTCGCTGGCACATATTCCCAATATAAATTATTGCCTTGAGCGGCTTAAGGATTTTTGTGAGAAGGGCACACAAATATTTGTTTTGACGCCCAATAAAATGTGGCTGGAATTACAAAATCCGGAAGGATATAAACCCGACAAAACGGTTGTGGGTCATTTTTCTTCCGACATTCTGATAAAAGTTTTTGCCGATAATGGATTTAAGGTTTTGATGAAGGGGCAGATTGGCAAGGAGTTAAAAGGACAACACGAGAGATTATGGATAGCCGCCTCCCTATAAAAATAGCCGTAATTACCTGCGCCTATGACCGCCCGATGGTTTTTAAACTATTCCTTAAGTGGTATCTTTTTTTCAAGAAATCCCTTAGCGATAAAATTAAGTTCCACCTTTTCTGCGGAGGTTCCGTCAACGACTACGGAGGAGAGTGCAGGAGAATTTTCAACGCTACAGTAGGAAAATCCGGAACATGGGTAGAATCACCAAACGAACCCCTTGGGAAAAAGTGGAACGCCACCATATCTGCAGCAAAAGGAACACCATTTGATTATTTTTTCATATTAGGGTCGGACGACTATCCTTCAATAAGTTTATTCGAAAAATATCTGAAACTTATTCCGGAAAATAATTTCATAGCGATTACAGATTATTACTTGGTTGATATTTTTAGTTTGCAGTGTAAATTATGGTTGGGTTATAACAACGATTCCAGGGATAAGTCGCTGGGGTGTGGGCGCCTGATTAGTACATATATTGTTTCAAGGAATAATTATTCTCTTTGGGATGACAATCTGAATTCGGGCTTAGATATGTCAATGGACAGGGTGATTTCAAAAATAGAAGGCGTAAGAAAAAAATATTTGTCCTGCAACGAATTATCAATGTTAAGCATAAAATCAAATTGTAATTTGTGGAAATATTCTTCGTATCGCGGAAGAATAACCGACCTTAATATATTGTTGTCAAAAGAATACAACGACGACTTTTTAACAAATATTCTCTACCTGAATCACGCATACAACAACATAAATTCGGATATAAACGAGTTTGATTTATTAAGGACGGATGAAACTTATTCTTTGGGAGAATCATCCAATTTTTCCGCAACAATGAATCCAGAAACAGAGGCGCCTATAAAAAATATACCAAGAATAATTCCCGCGGCTATTGAGGAAAAACCCCAAACACAAATAGAAATCCTCATCCCTTCTTTGAGAAACCGCGCCCGCTTTTTTCAGAGAATAACAAAATCTTTGCACGGGCAGATTAATTCATTAAAACTTCAAAACGAAATCAGGGTAAGCCACTATATTGACGATGGAAAACTAAGCATAGGATATAAAAGAAATTGGCTTGTGGAGCAGTCCAACGCGAAGTATGTGATGTTCACCGATGATGACGATGAAGTAAGTTCCGACTACATAAAAGAAATCTACGAGGCGACAAAGAAAAACCCCGATGTAATAACCTTTAACGGAATCGTAACATTCAACGGAATAAATCCGCAGCAGTTCAATTCACATATTGACTACAAGGAATACAAAAACACAAATAAGATATTCATGCGCCCGCCCGGACATCTCAACGCGATAAAAAAGGATATTGCTATTCGGTACAAGTTTAAGGAACTTTCAAAGGAGCGTGATAGAGCGACCGATACGCACCACTCCTTAGAAATGGTGCGCGATGGAGCATTGAAAACTTCCGTACATATTGACAAACCATTGTACATATATCGGAAAAGTTTATAAATTTGCAGCCAATCAAAATCAAAATACAATCTAATGCAAAAACCTTCCTTGACCAAATGTACTGCTGAAGTAAAGGCATACATAGAACACCTTGAAAACAGGGTTGCGATACTTGACAACAATGCTGATGTGGAGATGTATGTTTCGTTAAACGACCAACTTTCCCGCATTTCAAAACAGATTTCAGAAACGCAGTTTAATATCACAAACAAGAATGATGTGGCTATTGAGCGGTTTATAGATATTATTTTAAAGAGCAAGACCATCAGCGAGAACATGAATTACTTCCGCAGCAAACTCACCCCCGAAGAAATAAAGAAACATAGGGAATCGGCAGCGGAGGCGCATATCTTTGGGCAATGATTACAGATAACGGTTGGGTATATGAGAAGTAAAAAAATACCATTAAGAAATAAACAATGATTTTTTTATTTCTTATATACCTTGTTATACGCTGATTTAAACACCCTTTTGAGGGGAGGAAACTAATAACTAAATAACTATAAAATGGAAACAAGAACAATTACACAAGTGAAGATTTACAAACTTCTGTTAAATCCGATGCCAGCCAATTTTGAAAAGGTAAATATGGTTGCCATTGCCTACGACAAACAACAACTGATGGATTGGTATGAGAGTTTGAAAGTAGAACCATATAAAGATGGAAATTGGCATAAAGTGTTCAAGAAAGACAGCAAACTTGAATGGAGCAACCCGATTGAATACTCTGATTATTGCGGAGTGCGAGAAGAATGGACAACACAAGAAGCGATAGACAATTTTATTGCCAATGCTCAAAATTCATACGGATTTACCGAAGTGCCTGAACTTGTAACTGGTGCGTTGGCGGGTGTTTAAATTTGCGTATAACGAAAGCATAAATGAATGTACGGTGATTATAAGCACTTTGTAAATAATGAGCATCGCCCGCGAATCATATAAAAACTTCCAGAGAGAGAGAGAGATTTACGGATTAAAGTGTGAACTCCCGAAACCACCACCCTTTGACCTCATTGACGGACACAACCTACCGCAGAAAGACCAACGCTTTGTTCCTGTAACAGTACCGCCCGACCTTCGCTTATGGCAACCCGAAAGAAGAAAAGAATTTGAGACCCGCGAATGGAAAAGGCGCAGGGAGGGATATTGGTTTTTCAACAACGGTAATCTTGAATACATAACAGGCAACCACTACCTATACATCAACTACTGGAAGTTCCCCGTAGTAAAAAACGGCAAGAAGATATTAGGACTCCCCTCTTTCGTAGATTCGGACAGGGACGAGGCATATTTCTGGAGGCAATGTGAAATTGACCCCAAATGTTATGGCATGCTTATTGCCTCTTTCCGTCGCAGTGGTAAAACATATCGCAGCACTTGCCGCCTATACGACACTATATCACAAACCCCCGAATCGCACGGTGGAATACAGAGCAAGACGGACGGAGACGGAAAGAAGGTGTTTAAAAAACTTATTAAGTCGTGGCAGAAGTTACCTGACTTTTTCAAACCAATAGACACAGGGGAAACAAATCCTTCTTCATCACTTAGATTTTACGAACCCGCCACGAGAACAAGCAAGACACAACAAAAAAGCTATTCGCAGGTACTCCGCTCTGAAATAGATTTCGGCACGGCATTGGACGAACATTATGACGGAGACGGGCTGTTATTTCATTTCTCTGACGAGGTTGGCAAGGTAACCCCCAAAAATGGCAATGTATTAGAACGCTGGCTTGTAGTAAAAGAATGTATCAGCGATGGTAATGTAGTTACAGGCAAAGCCCTTTGGACGACAACGGTGGAGGAGATGGAAAAGAAAGGGGGACGGCAGTTCTATAATGTATGGAAAATCTCCGACCAAAACAAAAGAAATGTATTAGGGCAGACGGACGGGGGCATGTACCGCTATTTCAACCCTGCATACTATGGTTTTCGCGGAGAGGACGAAGGTGTGTCCTTCGTAGATGAATACGGCTACTCCAACAAAGAGGCGGCTCTTGCCTACCACATGAAGAAGCGCAGCACACTTTCCGGAGCCGCATTACTATCCTACCGCAGGAAATATCCTCTTTACGAATCTGACCTTTTCGTCATAGACAACAAGGAATCGCTCTTTGACCTTGACCGCATATACAAGCAGATGGAATATAACGAGACACTTCCTGCAAGCACGGTGATAAGGGGAAACTTCGTTTGGGTAAAATGGGGAATATCGGCAAAATTCGTTCCCGATGAAAGCGGACGGTGGCATATCGTATGGAGACCCAAAGACCAAGATACAAACAAGCAGGTAATATCCTACGGAAAGGTGTGTCCGGGGAATCCGAACCATGTCGCGGGTGCAGACCCTTTTGACCATAAGTTCACCACTGACAACCGCAAATCCAATGCTGCGAGTTATGTTTTTAAGAAATATGACCCTTTTGACCATGTAAGTAGTTCCCTGCCGGTTTCTCAGTACATCGCCAGACCACACACACCAGAAGCATTTTACGAAGATATGTTAATGCAGTGTGTTTTTTACGGATGTGAACTTCTTTGCGAAAACAATAAGATAGGGCTTATAAACTATTTCCGGCAGAAAGGGTACTATCAGTATCTCATGCGTAGACCAGAATCCACGCAGACCACCTATTCAAAGCAGCAGCAGGAGGTAGGCATACCGCTCACAGGAGAAGAAGCAAGAGGCGCGCTCATCAACGCCATAATTTCCTATATCTACGAGCAGGTAGGTTTTGACCTTCAAACAGAATTTTACGGAAAACTCTTTTTCCCCGAACTCCTTGAAGACCTCATTGCCTTTGACCCCGAGAAGTGGACACCACACGATTGCACCGTAGCTTTCGGGCTATCCCTCCTTGCCTGCCAAAAAAAAATCTTCATAAAAAACCACGATAACAAAAAAATACAGTACTTTCGCACCTATTCTAACTCCAAAAAAGACGAAGATGATAAAGAACTTGTTAAACAAATGTTATCCTGAAATCCTATGATTACTATTCCCAGTGATGGTGGCAACACCTTTGAAAACGCAACTTTCACGCTCAACGCAGCGGGAGATACAAGTACTGTTGTTACAAAAGACAGTGAAGGAACTATTGTGTATGATGAAGACAACACTACTGACCCTACACAGTTAAAGGTGAAGTTAGAATTTACAGCACCCATTCCCATTACAACAGTAGGGCAAACGCTGACCAATGTTACAACAGGCGCAACAGGCGTAATAGTTGTAAAAGACGGAGGTATTTTAACCTTAGACACTCTCACCGCAGGAGCATGGGCAAACGGAGATACTATTGAATTTCCAAATACAGACCCAGTTGTTCTTGACAACGACCCTATTTGGATTCTCACCATCCCAACAGCTAAGAAATTGAAGTTGGCGTTTTTAAATGTAGTTTCTGGAGCATCATTTGGTTCGGATGGGAAGGACAATGGTGTGATTTCAAATTGCGTTCTTAGATATGGGGGACAAAATCCCTCGCTATGGATACAAGATAAGTCAATAGTTGTTATAGATGTTACTGGCAATGGGGATGGCTGGACAGGACTAATAACAGCAATAGCAGATAATTCCTTTGACATCACATTCCCAAAGGTGGGAGTGGGCTTAGACATAACAGGACAAATGCACCTCATTGAGGGAAACGAATAACCACAGTAACTCTGGGGTGCAATGGAATAGGTAGCTGCTCAATAGGAGGGAATTTTATAAGGCAGCAACTAAAAGAAAGCAACATCCCCAAATAACCATCCAAACACCCTAACCACAACAACAACCAAATACCCCGCAAAGCCCAAATAGGGGGCTACAATCCAAAAAAGAAAAAACTATTACACCACCGGGTACGGCTATTTCCAAAATACCCCACAAAAAAATACCGCTTCTCTCAAAAACACCCACAGTAATCCGTTCACGCAACAATTCCATTATTCCAACACCATTCACAAAAAATGAGTTGTGGAAAATTGTTCAGGGGATAATTGTCCACATCGCGGGGGTGCATCGGCTCACAGGAAAGCGAAATCCGCGACCGTGTACCCTCCGATTCAAACCACTTCCCCGTTTCCACCACTCACGGACACGCTCACCGGTTGCGGACGGGCGCAACTAATCAGGCAGCAAGGATATAACACAGGCAAAGCAATGTAACATTGAGTCGCTTGTTCGTTGCGTTTGAATGGGGGAAATGTAGAAAGTGCAACAGCCCACTATTTTTGTGTCTCGGTTCGGGAGCGTTTCACTCTATGTTTGTTCTAATTGTTTATATCTTTTTATTATGGTAGTATTATTATTAATAATTGTCCGTATATTTGCAGCCGATATAAACTAAATCCAAACACTATGACAACGGCAACTAAATACGCTTGTTATGCTCGCGTAAGTACAGAGGGACAAACCACCGAAGGACAGCGGCAGCGATTAGAGGAACATTGTAACCGGCTCAACCTTCCGTTTGATTTCTACGAAGAAACGGAAAGCACCCGCAAAACGCGACCAATTAAGGCGCAACTACTGGCAGACCTTCGCAATGGTAGATATTTGGGCGTTATTGTGTATAAACTTGACCGCTGGGCGCGAAGTTCCGCAGAATTGATACTGGAGTTGCAAGAACTAACAAGTAAGGGAATCGCGTTCATTTCCATTTCCGATAATATTGACTTCACAACAGCGGCGGGAAAATTACATTTTCAAATTCTCTCCGCTTTTGCCGAATTTGAACGCTCACTAATTTCGGAAAGAACAAAGGAGGGATTGAGGCGCGTCAGGGCTTCGGGCACGACTTTGGGCAGACCAAAAGGCAAAAAAGACACCGCGAAAAGAAATAATGCGGGATATTTGGCAAGATTTGCGAAAATTAAGGAAAAATTAAAGGGTTGATTATCAAGGGTTGTGGCTGCTTGTCCCACCGTACGGAGACAAAGTTTTCCATGTTCGGAGAATTTACTATTTTTGCCGATGTTTCCCGTGAAACATTGCAATAATCCGCGTATAATTTAGCCAAATACAGCCAATTTTTGAGTAATGAAGAACACTGTAAATAGAACAACACCCTTCTCCCCTTTCGGTCAAATACTAATGAAAGAGTTACCAATGAACAGATTATCATTGGCGGCTCACTTGCGAATTGCGAGGAATAATGTTAACTCATTCCTGTATCAGCCAGCACTATTCAGGGTTCGTGACTTGGTAACTATCTGCGGTTTGTTTGAAGGTAAATATAGTTTGGTAGAGATTTTGGCGATGGCTTTGGGCTATCATCCTAAATTTGCGGCTTCTAATAATTGGTTTGTTGAGGGTTCGCGGGTTGGGCTGCCTTCTACCCTTCCAACGCTGGAAGATAGGTTATACAACAGCAATGAAGTGGCGGAAATACTGAATACTTCGGTTCCTTATATTTATCATTTGCTCAAGGTTGGGAAGTTGAAAGCGGAACGGATTATGATAGGCAAAAAGCCGCAATACCGTTTCACACGGACAAGTGTTGAGGCGGTGAGGGCAGAACGGCAGTATAGAATGACGGCATTTGTTTAATTCCTTCCATAGTTTCCTCTTTTACTTCAAATCTTTGGGAAATTGCGCGGCTCGGTTTATGCTTGAGGCGCATCGTTCATTTTCGTTTTAATCTTTTTTCCTTCGCTAATTGCCATACTAAAAAAGGATTTCCACTTCATTCACTATTTCAAACAACTTTTTTTTCAGTGGTTCGGAATTACCGAACATCTCATTTGCTTTTTTTTCATTGGTGCGCTCCTCTGGGAAATTCAGCCGTTCAAAATCGCGTTAATTCCTTCGCTATTTTGGTATAAAAATACTCATTTTTTTAGTGGTGATTTAAAATAATTCAATTTATTTTCGGGAAGTTATCAACATAGTTTTTCATTGGAGAAATCGGTTTATTTTGGCGGTTATTAACAAAATATTTTTTTGACCATGTTTGGAATTTGCGCGAACCTTCCGAAACCCTTGATTTTATTGGTGTTTCCGCGTGGTTGTGAAAAACGGCAATCTTCCGAAAGGTGCGAAAACATTGGGCATTCAAGATTTGCAAACTTTAAAACTTTAAATATATCTTTGTACCGTCAAACGAAACGAAAATGAAAACAAAAACATTAAAAACGATTCAGCAGGTAGCCACAGAGCAGGGAGTAAGCGTAACTACAATTCACAACAGAATTAAAGACGGTAAATATAAAGTGGTGAAGGTAGGCAGAGCAGACCGAAAGCAATTAACACTAATAGAGGAATAATTTTTTTGACTAATAAATTTAAACTTTAAAACTTTAAAAACATGAAATTAAGATTTTGGAATAAAACAAAAAAATTAACGCAATTTAGAATGACAAAGCGTTATTGTATTTATGCGTTGATTTGTCCTATTAGCAAACAACCTTTTTATGTAGGATATACGAGCAATCTAATTAACAGATACCGACACCATGTTTCAAGCGGCGCAAATACTGCCGTTTTAAAATATGTTCAAAATTTAAAATCTATGGACAAGTTGCCGAGATTAAAAAAACTGTTTTTTACTGATAATTTTGACGAAGCGCTACTAAAGGAATCGGACTACATTAATAAATACAGAATAAAATTTTCTCTTTTAAATATACGGGGGCAATTCTCACCCGAACACCTAATTAGACGCACGAACAAAATATTTTTAAAAACAAAACGAATTAATAACTAAAAATCAAATGTACCAATTCAAACATACAGAGCAAGCACGGATAAATAAAAGGGCTTATATGTTACACCCTGAAAAGATTGGAGGACTGGAGCGGAGCCACAGAAGGCAGAGGATAGCAGAGGCACTTATGAATATAGAGAGCGGCATGATGTTCGCAGCATTCAAAGCGAATAGGGCAGCGGCGCAAAGGGAAGGGAGAAGGGCAAAGAGGTAAGAGGGTAAGCAGTAACAGCCGAAAGGCAGCAGGGGAGAGAAGGGATAAATATTTTATTGATATAGTGGAGACCACACTTTTAACGGAAATATAATAGAATATTATTTTTATTATTATATTTGCCCTGTCGTTCAGTTATGAAAATATTAAAAAATCCCGCATTCGTTACATTGCCTCAACTCTGAATAATTCAGGGGACTGGACGACCTTTGTAATGTTTGCGGGTATTTTTTTTATGAAAAAAATTCCACTTTCACAAGGATATTTTGCAATGATAGACGATGATGACTTTGAAAAAGCATCAAAATTTACATGGTGCGTAGACAAGCGAAGAACCAATAATTATGCAAAATGTAGTATTGGAAAAAAAAGAAAAATGTATTTGCATCATTTAATTATAGGCAAGCCGCCAATAAATATGGTAACAGACCACAAGGACAGAAACGGGTTGAATAATCAAAAAAATAATATTTGGCATTGCACACATTCACAAAATAATAAAAACAAACCATTTCCGCTAAAAAAGCGCGTTTCTAAAAACAAAACAAACCACCAACCATCAATTTGTATTCACTTTCATAAAAAAAGAAAATTTTGGATGATTAATGAGAGAGTAAATAATAAGACAGTATATTTAGGAATGGCAAAAACGCTCAAGGGGGCAAAAGCCAAAATAAAACAAACAAAAGGCAATCAAACAAATCTATTTATAAATTAAACCAGTCCGGGCGTAACGCACCCACTAATTAAGCCGAGAGGCGAGCCGTTAAAGGAATATGAAACACTACAAACTAACAAACGGATTAAACAAAAACGGACAAAACATTTTCACACTTTTGAAAACACATTTTGACGATGGTACGGAAATGCGCGAACCGGAATATATCAAACTCTGGGAGAACGAACCAACACAAGAACAGATTGACGAGCAAATACTTTTGAATGACTGGAGTAGATGGAACACCGAATTACCAAAAGGACAGAAAGTAGAAATATCAGAGGCAATTTATTTCACAATGTTAAATTGTTTGCCTCCGCGAAATTGGAAAGACGATTACTTTGAAGTTGGCGAACCACACCACCACGAAAGCGGAACGGGCAAGCCAATACATCGGGCATGCTGGATTGAAGAAGGAAAACATTTTATCGGCTATCCGAAAAATTAACTAAACGCAAACCATTTAAAAAAACAGAAACCATGAACCACTATTTAAAAAACAACGAAACCGGAAAGATTGAACTACATTTCAATAAATCCGATTATATGAATTTACCCGACACCACGAAACAGCGTATTAAATCCGCTTTTCTTTGGAGCAATTACGCGGGCGGATGGGTAAGCAGGGCAAAGAACCCGAACACATGGCAAGCCGAAAATATCGCAAAGGAATTAAATTTAATTTTTGAAGGCGAGAAAGGCGAAAAAATGACTTTTGCAGAACAAGTACAAAACGAACAAGAGCGAGCAGAGGCAAGAGCCGAGCGGATGAATGAAAGAGCAGACAAAGCCGAAAGCCGCAGCGATGCAGCATATCAGAGGGCGCACCATATCGGTAGTTTTATTCCGATGGGGCAACCAATTTTAGTTGGACACCATTCCGAAGGCAGACACCGCAGAGACATAGAAAAAATTGATAATGCAATGCGTAAAAGTTGCGAAGAATCGGACAAAGCGAAATACTACGAAAGCAGGGCAGCAACAGCCGAATACACAGCAAATGGAGAGAAGTTTAAAAATGTGAATTATCTACTCAACAGAATTGAGGAATGTAAAAGGGAACTCCGCGCAACCGAAAGAAGTTTAGAGGGCAAGGACTTGATAAATAACGAAACAGGCGAAAGAATGTTAGGCGGGTGCGAAATATCAGAGGAAAGGCGCACGAGATTAAACGGCAAAAAATCCGAATGGACGGAAAAAATGGATTTCTTTATGACTAAGTTACAAGAGGCGGGAGGCGGACAAATGACAGCAGAAAGGATGAAAGAAAGGAAACCCGCTTATGTTCGTATCGGTGCAAAAGAATGGTATCCGCTCAAAAGTATTAACCGCGACACAGTTACTGTATTGAATTGGCTGGGCATTGCTCATTTCACATGGAAATTCAAGTTTGACCAAATCAAAAGCATGCAAAGTATTAACGGAACTGTAATAGTACACGACAGAGACGGAAACGAAGTAAAACCAACAATTAAATATAAAGCATAAACCGAGCGTTGGAGGGTTGCGCATTCCTTATCACGCATTTATTTAACAGTTTAACTTTTAAAACACCAAACAAAATGAAAAAAGAAATGGTAACAATTCACAGATTTAACCCAATGACAATTTACAAAGGCGGCGGTTATCCACTGGCTTCTGCTGAAATAACTGATTGGGATAATGATTTATCAAAAGCAGTAAAAGCATTTGATGGGTTTAGTTTAAAATCTATTTCTGCTGACGAACTTGAAGAAATGAATGATAGTAATTTATTCGCTGGCGGAGCAGAAAGTGTATGGGTATTGGCGGAAATACAATCTGCAACAATACCAATGTCGGAATATAAAAGGTATTTAAAAAACACAGCTGATATTGAGATTGTTGGTTACGCTTGTGATTATGATTTCAAAACCGAAAGGGAAAAATCAATGATGCCTAATGGTAAAAAAGTATCAAAGAAAATTTATCAATCAATTTTCGGAAGCCAAACAGAACCGCAATAATTTAACCCTACCAAAATCAAACACCATGACACAGCCAACATACACCAGCAGCCCGGATATGTTCAACAAGAACATGAAAAACATATTTTGCGATTGGGGAAATAGCGGAGTGTGCGAATTTGTCGGGCGCATTACCGAAAAAGGTAAAAATTTCATTGCCGATAAAATCGGAATCGGAACGGCAATATTTACCGATGAAAACAACGCTATTAATTTCGTAATTTGCAAGGCGAAGGCAAAGAAAAGTAGAACACAAAAAACACCGGTGAACCAAAAAGTATTAATGTTTTGAAAAATGAAACGCACCAAAGAAAATAAAACATTTTTTATATCTTCTCTTTTCGGAGATGATTATGTTGGAGTTGTTGACGGCAGCGGAGATATAGTGAAACATTTATACAATGGAGTTGATATAATTAGCGAAAGAGCAACGGCAATAAGGTATGATTTGTATTCGTGGAATTATGAACGGCAAGAGAAAAAATTTATTTGCAGTGTGAAAACTATTGAAAAAGCCAAAAGCGATGCGCGATGGTGGAATAGAAATCTAAGGCGGAGCAGAGCGACTGTATTATTGTATGCGCTCAATAATTCAGGAGAAATAATAAAACAATTAATGTAATACAAACCCAATCTAAAAAAAATAATTTTATGAAAAATTTTGTAGGGTTAAGAATATTTTTTACTTTTGCGGCAAGTTTTGCCAAAGAAGTTGAAAGATTTTCTTCCCTACTCATAGGGACGAAATTTAGCCACACTCTTCTTTGGCAAAAGAAAATAAAAAGTGTGGCATTTTCGTTTCTTATGAAATACAAAACAAGAAAAATACAATTCAACGAAAATCTGATTGAGCAAGCCATTGATGAAAAATGGGTGAAATCACTTGCTTTTTTCGGACACTGCAAATTATTATTCCACCACGCTACTATTTTCAACTATTCGCACAGACGGCTGGCAACACTCCTGAAATGCAGCCACAACAAAGTAAAATATCACATGGATATTTTGCGAAAAATTGATTTAGTCCGGGAAATGAAAGGAAATCTAACATTCAAAAATATAATACACAAACACAAATGCTCCGTAATCATAAACGAAACGGACACATTGACCGACATTGAAAATAAATTATATTTGAAAATCATTGAGAAAAACGCCCGACAGCAGAAACGGGTAATATCAGAGAAGGCAGAAGCGAGATTATTTGTTTGCCCGAAGGCATACCTTACTATCCGACAAATAAAGCGGATTACAAGGAATATCAATTCGGGTATGCTTGAAAAGCCATATAATTCTGATATTACTTTTTCGCAAAAAGGCATTTCTCAATTACTCAACATTTCAGAAAACAGAGCCAACTCTTTCAAAAGATTTACAGAAAGAAACGGACTTGCGAAATTTACCCGAAACAGAAAATTGCTTTTCAAAACTTCTTTGAAAGCATTTGAGAACTCTTTTGATTTGTTGGTAAAACAATTCGGTTGCGTTTTCTTTTCAAAGGGATTTGTTGTTCAGTCGTTGCCATGTACAGTTACTCTAAATGAGAACTACTACAAACAAATAAAGTAAAGTGAATAAATCGTTACACTAAAAAACAACACTATGAAAAAAACCATCTCCCAGACCACACCAATTTTACAAGCATTGGCGCACTATTACAATTTGCCGCTAAACAGCGTAAAAGTGCTGACGGCATACAGGTACAGCCAAGCGAAAATATGTTCAGGGCTTAGTTCTATTGTTGGAATAGATTTTGAAATGAGTAATTCCACGAGTGAATTAAAACAACAAATTCTGAATTAACAACCATTTTGTTAATAAGTATTTTTAATTAGTATGTATGTTAATTAATTTTACTAATTTTGTTGAAAATATTTTTTATGAAAACAAAGAAATTGAGCAGAGAAGAATTTATTTTGAGGGTTATGGAAGTGAAGAAAGTCGCACCAAAAGAATCGCCTCTTTCGGTGCTTTTCTACACCTATCCGAACATGAACCGCAGACACGCCCGCAATGTTTGGAATTATTCAAAAATGGACGAAAATATTTTAGTGAAAATGGAAAAACTATTCTTAAAAAAATGAAACCCGACCTTTCAGAGATACTGTTTTGGAATATGGTAAAAGGATTTGAAGAATCTGATTTGGCTTTGCGATTCTGAATGAATATTCAAGAAGTCAAAAACAAACTTGCTTTGGCAAAATCAGAAAATAAACTTGTAAAGAAATTTATAAAGTGGCGGTCAATTTATGATGCTTGCGTTGAAACTAAAATAAATGATTCAATACCGGAGTTTGCCAGTATTGGGGGCTTCGGTTCATTTTCGGAAAGGATTTCAAATATAAAAATGTTACAAAATGAAAACGAAAACACTAATCGCGGGTAAAAATCCGCACGAATACGGCAGCGATTTACACAGAGATTATATTGTCTTTGTTCTGCAAATTTTGGAATGCGCGAAAATCGCGAGGGAAATTAACAAACTGAATTTTTAAACCAACAAAAAAAATGAAAGAAAACATAAATAATTTTTGCCAAGAAAACGGTTTGACCGAAAATCAGTTTTATGGAAAAGAAAAAGTGGGCGGTTATCTTGACCTGAGTTCGCTGACGAGCATTCCGAAGGGCTTCAACCCGACTGTGGGCGGTTCTCTTTACCTGAGTTCGCTGACGAGCATTCCGAAGGGCTTCAACCCGACTGTG
>Ga0209640_10000463_pt1 | contig 31156 bp, 27 predicted proteins | sample RifCSP10_1_FD_184018 | JGI IMG/M metagenome (GOLD analysis project Ga0209640, IMG submission 184018) | Soil microbial communities from Rifle, Colorado - Rifle CSP2_sed 10_1 (SPAdes) (version 2) | ecosystem: Environmental > Terrestrial > Deep subsurface > Rock core/Sediment | place: Rifle... | reverse complement strand
TCGCTTTATACGGGTCTCAACATTCTCAATACCGCCGATCGGAACATCTCCACCGCCGAGGACCCCGCCGAAATCAACGTCCCGGGGATCAATCAAGTCAACGTCAACCCCAAAGTCGGGCTGACGTTCGCGGCCGCACTGCGCGCGTTCCTCCGCCAGGATCCGGACATCATCATGGTCGGCGAAGTCCGCGACCTCGAGACGGCCGAGATCGCGATCAAGGCCGCACAGACCGGACACCTCGTGCTCTCGACGCTGCATACGAACGACGCGCCGAAGACCTTGACGCGCCTCGTCGACATGGGCGTCAAGCCGTACGCGATCGCGAGCTCAGTGAGCTTGATCATTGCGCAGCGCCTCGCGCGCCGCCTCTGCGAGAACTGCAAAGAGGCGATCGAGGTGCCGGCGGAAGCCCTGCTCAAGGAAGGCTTTACGCAAGCGGACGTCGCCGAGGGCATCACGGTGTATCACGCGAAGGGCTGCGGCCAATGCACCAACGGTTACAAGGGCCGCGTCGGCATCTACCAAGTCATGCAGGTCACGGAAACGATCGGTCGCATCATCATGGAAGGCGGCAATGCGATACAGATTGCCGAGCAAGCCAAGCGCGACGGCGTTGCGGATCTCCGCGCCTCGGGACTCAAGAAAGTCAAGGGCGGGGTTACGAGTTTGGAGGAAATCAACCGGGTTACAATCGACTGATGTCGATGCCCGGCAAGCCCCACGGGAGACGCTGACTCATGGCAACCGCAGCGATAAAACAGGCGCCCTTCTCGTGGGAGGGCACGGACCGCGCCGGCAAGAAGGTCAAAGGCAAGATCGTTGCTGCGAGCGAAGCCGCCGTGCGCACCGAGTTGCGCCGCCAAGGCGTCGTCGCCTCGCGTGTGCGCAAGCAGAGCAATCTGTTCAAGTCCCGGGGCCGCGTCACGCCCGCCGATATCTCGATCTTCTCGCGGCAGTTGGCCACGATGATGGCCGCCGGCATTCCGCTCGTGCAATCGTTCGACATTGTCGGCGCCGGGCACGAGAACCCTGCGATGCAAAAGCTCATCCTCGCGATCAAGGGCGACGTCGAAGGCGGCACATCGCTCGCGAACGCGCTCTCGAAGCATCCGCTGCACTTCGACGACTTGTTCGTGAACCTCGTCGAAGCCGGTGAGCAAGCGGGCGCGCTCGAGACCCTGCTCGACAAGATCGCGACCTACAAGGAAAAAACGGAGGCGATCAAGAAAAAGGTCAAGAAAGCGCTCTTCTATCCGGCCGCCGTCGTCGTCGTCGCCTTCATCGTCACGGCCATTCTCTTGATCTACGTGATCCCCGAGTTCGAGAACTTGTTCCAAGGCTTTGGCGCCGACCTGCCGGCGTTCACGCGCTTCGTCATCGATATTTCGAACTTCGTGCGCGATTCGGGATGGCTCATCGTCATCGTCGGCGTGATTGGCTTCGTCGGATTCATGCACATGAAGAAGCGCTCGCGCGCGCTCCGGCATTTTCTCGATCGCGTGATTCTCAAAGTGCCCATCATCGGGCCTATTCTCAACAAGTCCGCGATCGCGCGCTATGCGCGCACGCTGTCGACGACGTTCGCGGCCGGCGTGCCGCTCGTGGAAGCCCTCGATTCGGTCGCCGGCGCCACGGGCAACATCGTCTACGAGACGGCCGTGCTCCGCATGCGCGACGAGGTCGCGACCGGGCAACGCTTGCAGCGCGCCATGGAGAACACCGAGCTCTTCCCGAACATGGTGAACCAGATGGTCGCGGTCGGCGAAGAGTCGGGATCGCTCGACGCGATGACCGCGAAGGTCGCGGATTTCTATGAAGAAGAAGTCGACAACGCGGTGGACAGCATGTCGAGCTTGCTCGAGCCTTTGATCATGGCCATCTTGGGCGTGCTCGTCGGCGGCCTCGTCATCGCCATGTACTTGCCGATCTTCAAGATGGGCCAAGTCGTCTAAACCCCTCCACGTGGAGATTTTCGCGATCTGGCCGGCCGCGTTGTTCGTGGTATGCGGCCTCGTCGGCCTCGTGGTCGGCAGTTTCTTGAACGTCGTCGCTTATCGAATTCCGATCATGATGGAACGCGCGTGGCGCCGACAGCTCGCCGAGCTCGAGGCGGAGCCGTTCACGCCGCCGCCGCACGCATCGGGCTCGCGCTTCGATTTATGGTGGCCGCCTTCGGCCTGCCCAAAATGCGGCGCACCGATCGCCGCGCGCCATAACGTTCCGATCTTGAGCTACTTGTGGCTCCGCGGTCGTTGCGCAGCCTGCGCCGCACCGGTCTCGAAGCGTTATCCGGTGATCGAGGGCGCGGTCGCCGTGTCGAGCCTCGTCGCTGCCTGGGTCTTCGGCCCCACTTGGCAAACGGTCGCGGCGCTATTCTTTACGTGGACCCTCATCTCGCTCGCGCTCATCGATTTCGACACGAAGCTCTTGCCGGATTCATTGACGCTGCCGCTCATGTGGGCCGGCCTGATCCTGAGTCTCATCCGGTTCGACGGGATGCCCCTTTTTACTGACGTGCGCTCGAGCGTCATCGGCGCGGCAGCCGGATACCTGAGTCTCTGGACGGTCTACCAACTGTTCAAGCTGGTCACCGGTAAGGAGGGCATGGGCTACGGGGATTTCAAGCTGCTGGCCGCGATCGGTGCGTGGCTCGGTTGGCAGATGCTACCTGTCGTGATACTGCTCTCGGCCGCCGTCGGCTCGCTCGTCGGCATCGGCCTCATCGTTTTCGGCGGCCGCTCGCGGCACGCAACGATTCCCTTCGGGCCGTATCTCGCCGCCGCCGGCTGGATCGCGTTGCTGGCCGGCCACGAGCTCGTGGCGTGGTACGAGGGGCTCTTCTTCTAGCCGTGTTGCGCATCGGGCTCACGGGCGGCATCGCAAGCGGCAAATCGAGCGTCGCGGATATGTTCGCCGCGCTCGGCACGCCGATTGTCGATAGCGATCTCATCGCGCGCGAGATCGTCGCGCCCGGATCCCCGGGGCTCTCAGCCGTCCGCGATGCCTTCGGAGACAGGGTGCTTGCCGCCGACGGCACACTCGACCGGCGTAAGGTCCGCAACCTCGTTTTCGCGGACGCGGCGCTCCGCGCGCGATTGGAAGCGATCCTGCATCCGTTGATTCGTCGGCGCCTGCTCGCAAGGCTCGAGGAGATTCGCGCCGACTATGTCGTGATCGTCGTGCCGCTGTTGCTCGAGACCGATTTCGCAGCGCTCGTCGACCGCATTCTGGTCGTCGATTGCCCCCCGGAGGTGCAAATCGCGCGCGTGATGCAACGCGATGCTTTGAGTCGCCCCGAGGCCGAAGCCATTCTCGGCGCTCAGATCGATCGAGCAACGCGCCGCAATGCCGCCGATGACGTCATCGACAATGGCGGGGCGCTCGAGGCAACACGCGCCCAGGTCGTGGTGCTGCACGAACGATACTCCGCCATGGGGCGCGATTGCCCGAGCCCGCGAGGTCGCGCAGAATAGCGAGATGATCGAGTACCCCGCAGAGGTCGCGCATCCGCAACTCAATGCGGATTCGATTACGTTCGAGCAGCCGCTCAACGAGCGCATGCGGACTTTCCTGCGCCTCGAGTTCCTTTATCGACAGGCGACGTTTCACGCCGGGGATTCCACGGATTTCGGCGCCCGCGCGGCGGTAGGGAGCCTGCTCGAGATCCTCACGATCGTCGGGCGCGGGGACGTGCGGGCCGACGTCCTCAAAGAGCTCGACCGACACGCGGAGCTATTGAGCCAATACCGCCGCACGCCGGGCGTGGATGCAGAGCGCCTCAAGGAGCTCATGGAGCGCATCGATTCCCTGCGCACCGAGCTCAATTCCGCCGGCAAGCAATTCATGGCGAGTCTCAGAGAGAACGAATTCTTAAGCACGATCAAGCATCGCAGCGTCATTCCGGGCGGCACGTGCACTTTCGATTTGCCCGACTATGGGTATTGGCTGCACACGCCGCAGCGCGAGCGAACCGCGCAGCTCGTCGAATGGCTAAACCAGCTCAAGCCTCTCTGCGACGCCGTCGCCGAAGTATTGTGGCTCACGCGCGAAGCCAGCGAACCCACGAAGTGCGTCGCTGCCGGCGGCCTGTATCAACATACTCTCGCCAAAACCGAGCCATTCAATCTCGTACGCGTGCTGTTGACGGCAAAGGCTGGACTATTCCCCGAGATCAGCGCGGGGCAGCATCGCTTCACGGTGCGCTTCGCGCAGTGGCGCGGCGTCGATGAGCGACCGCGGCAGGTGTCCGAGGACGTCGAGTTCCTGCTGACGCTTTGCTAGTGAACCTCTTCTCGTAGGAGCGAGCTTTGCTCGCGATCTTCTGGAGAATCGCGAGCGAAGCTCGCTCCTACAAAGAAGTGGAGGGACGGCCGGTCGTAGCCGCGAGCGCTTCGACGATCGGCCGGTCGGCCTCGAGCAGGCCCGCGTTCGGCAAATCCGCGAGCGCCACCCAACGCAGCGGTTGTCCCTCACGAGCCTGGGGCAGGCCCGTGTAGCCGCGAACGACCCAAACGTCGAGTCGCACGCGTCGATCCCCGTAATCGTGCACGAGGTCCATGAGCGGTTCGGCGGTTTCGACGTCGATCCCGAGCTCCTCGGCGAGCTCGCGCTTGAGCGCGGCCCGGCGGCTCTCCCCGGCGTTTCGTTTGCCGCCCGGGAATTCCCAGCTGCCTGCCATGTGTTGGTCCGGGCCGCGGCAGCTCAAGAGGAATCGCCCGGCGGCATCGCTGACGAGCCCGACCATGACGTGAATCGGCGTCACGGGGTACGCTCCTGCGTGAGCCGCCCGTGGCACTGCTTGTATTTCTTGCCCGATCCACAGGGGCAGGGCTGGTTGCGGCCGACCTTGGGTTGCTCGCGCACGTACGGCGTCACCGGCTCCGGCGGTGCCGCTGCCCGAGGTTGCGCGAGCGGACGCTGCGGCGCCGCTGCGGCTGCCGCCGCCGCTGCCGACCCCAGGGCGGTCAACGATGGTGCCGCCGCATGTTGGAACTGCAAGGTCTTTGGATCGCTCGAGCGCGGCTCGACCGCATTGACGTCCTCGGGCCGCCGAATCTGAATGCGCGCGAGAATGGTGATCGTATCGCGCTTCACCCGGTCGAGCATCGCGCTGAACATCTCGAAGGCTTCGCGTTTGTACTCCTGCTTGGGATTACGCTGCGCATAGCCGCGCAAGTGAATCCCCTGCCGCAAATAGTCGAGCGCGGCGATATGCTCTTTCCATTGAGCGTCGAGTTGCCGGAGCATGATTCCTTTCTCGAGCTCGTGCATGACTCGGGGGCCGACGGAATCGACTTTCGCCTGATACTCGCGCTCGATTCTCTGGAGCACGAGCTTACGCAACCCTTTTTCGTCGAGGCTCTGATCTTCCTCGAGGATTTTCGCGATATCGAGGTGTAGGGCGTAATCTCGCTCGAGGGCCTTCGTTAGGCCCTCCTTGTCCCACATTTCCTCGACGCTGTCCGCGGGCACATATTCGTCGACCATGGCGTCGACGACCTCGCGCCGGATCGCTCTGATAGCGTCCCGGATGTCGTCTTCCTCCATGAGCTCCGAACGCTGCTGATACACGACCTTGCGTTGAGCGTTGGCGACGTCGTCGTACTCGAGCAGTTGCTTGCGGATATCGAAGTTGTGCGCCTCCACTTTGCGCTGCGCGCGCTCGATTTGGCGCGACAGCAGCTTGCTTTCGATTGCCTCGCCGCGTTTCATGCCGGCCCGCGTCAATAGACGTTTGGTATTCTCGGGATCGCCGAAAATGCGCATGAGATTGTCTTCCATCGACAGATAGAAGCGGCTCGACCCGGGATCTCCTTGCCGACCCGACCGGCCGCGCAACTGATTGTCGATGCGCCGTGACTCGTGCCGCTCCGTGCCGATGATGTGCAAGCCGCCGGCCTCGATGACTTTGCCGTGGCGTTGCTTCCAGTCGTTCGCGAGCGTCTCGACCGCGGCGGGGTCGGTCGTGTCGATCGCGGCGCGCTCCGCTTCCAGGTTGCCGCCGAGGACGATGTCCGTGCCGCGACCCGCCATGTTCGTCGCGATAGTCACGGTCCCGGGCCTCCCCGCCTGTATGATGATCTCCGCCTCGCTCGCGTGGTACTTGGCGTTGAGCACCTGGTGCTTGATCTTGCGGTCCTTGAGCAGGCCGGACAAAAACTCCGAAGTCTCGATCGAAGTCGTGCCGACGAGCACCGGTTGGTCACGCGCTTGGCAGTCCATGATGTCCTCGAGAAGCGCGTCGAACTTGTCGTCTTGCGTCAAATAAACGAGGTCGGGCGCATCGGCGCGGATCATCGGCATGTGGGTCGGAATCACGACGACTTCGAGGCTATAAATTTGTTGAAATTCATAGGCTTCCGTGTCCGCGGTGCCGGTCATTCCGGCGAGCTTCCCATACATGCGGAAGTAGTTTTGGAACGTGATCGACGCGACCGTTTGATTCTCTTCCTTGACGTGCACGCCTTCCTTGGCTTCGATCGCCTGATGGAGCCCATCCGACCACCTGCGACCCGGCATCGTGCGCCCCGTGAACTCATCGACGATGACGACTTCGCCGTTCGTGACGATGTAATCCACTTCGCGCTTGAAGAGCGCGTGCGCGCGCAGCGCCGCGTTCAAGTGGTGCATGAGCCGGATATTCGCGGCGTCGTAAAGGCTATCGCCCTCGGCAAGAATCTCGGCCTTGACGAGGAGATCCTCCACGCGCTCATGACCTTCTTCGGTCAGATGCGCTTGTTTCGATTTCTCGTCGACCGTGTAGTCACCGGGCACGAATAGCTGGCTTTGCACCGGTTTCTTGGTGCCGTCGATTTGAACGAGATGCCGGCTGGCGGCGCGTGCCTTGCTGAGCGCCTCCTCGGTCGACATCGTGCCGAGCGATTTGCCGCGCACGTCGAGCAGCTCCACCTGGCTCGCCTCGATCGCTTCGTTCGCGGGCCCGGGGGGCACATCGTGCTTCTTGAGGCTCGGTACCAGCTTGTTGATGCGCACGTAGAGCTCGGTGCTCTCCTCCGATCGCCCTGAAATGATCAGCGGCGTACGGGCTTCGTCGATCAATATCGAGTCGACCTCGTCGACGATCGCATACGACAGGCGGCGTTGCGCGCGATCTGCCGGGCGGAATGCGAGATTGTCGCGCAGATAGTCGAAACCGAACTCGTTGTTGGTTCCGTAAGTGATATCCGCCGCGTAGGCGGCGCGCTTGTCTTCGACGGATTGGCCCGCTCGCACCACGCCGACCTCGAGGCCGAGGAAGCGATAGATGGGTCCCATCCAATCGGCGTCGCGTTGCGCAAGGTAGTCGTTGACCGTAACGATGTGCACGCCGTGCCCGCTGAGCGCGTTCAGGTAGGCCGCAAGCGTCGCGACCAGAGTCTTGCCTTCGCCCGTGCGCATTTCCGCGATCTTGCCTTGGTGCAAGGCGATGCCGCCGATCAATTGCACGTCGAAATGGCGCATGCGGATGGTGCGCCGCGCCGCCTCGCGGACGACGGCGAAGGCTTCCGGCAACACGGCGTCGAAGTTGCCGACAGCCGCGTATTTCTCTTTGAGCTCGGCGGTCTTTGCGCGCAGCGCCTCGTCGCTCAGCGCCGTTATCTCAGCCTCAAGCGCGTTGGCCTCGGCGACGTACTTACCGTAGTCTCGGAGCAGCCGTTGGTTCCGGCTGCCGAATATGCCCGTCAGGAAATTCGCGAAAACGTTCGGCAAAAGAAGGCCTCAAACGGCGAGCCAAAAGCCGCTATTGTAGTAGCAGCGGCCGCCGGCCGCGATCGCGAAAAAGAAGAGAAAGAATCGCGGCGGGACGCCGCTCCTACGGGGCAGTCTTAGTTGACGTAGGTGAGCGGGTCGACTGCCTGACCGTTGCGCAGCACTTCGAAGTGCAGGTTGGGGCCGGTGGCACGGCCGGTGTCGCCCATGCGCGCGATGACCTCGCCGCGTTTGACGGTTTCACCGACCACGACGAGGTTATCCGCGTTGTGGGCATAGCGCGTGACGTAGCCGCTGCCGTGGTTGATCTCGACGAGCTCGCCGTACCCGTAGCGCGGGCCCGACCAGATGACGACGCCGGAGGCGACGGCGACCACCTCGGCGCCCGCGCGCCCGGCGAAGTCGACGCCCTTGTGGAACGCGCGCCGTCCCGTAAACGGGTCGGTGCGGTTACCGAAGCGCGACGAAATGTAACCGGCGGTCACGGGCCGGCCTTCCGGATGCACTTCGTCTCTGAGCTTGCGGTTCAGCAGGAAATCCTCGAGCACGTTCAATTGGCGGTCCCGATCGGTAAGTTGCTCGTCGAGCGCATCGAGCGCGGTCACGACGTTGCTGATTTCCATGACCTCGCCACCTACAGCCGGCTCTTCCGGCCCACCCAACGAAGGCGAGGACGAAAAATCGAACTCTCCGTCTGCAAGATCCGCCATCTGCGTCAAACGCGAGCCCAACGCGTCCAAACGAACTACGTGAGCATTCATTTGGCCGATGCGCAGCGCCAATGCATCGATGTTCTGCTGCAATGTGCGACGCGTCGCTTCCAGAACCTGCTCCTGCGCAGCGAGCTCGGCACGCCATTCTTGGACCTGGGCTTGCGGATTCGCGATTCCGAAGGCGCTCGCGGCGCGAAACCCGCCATAGAAGAATCCGGCGCAGACTGCAAATGCCAGCAGGAAGAGGCTCAAACACACGCGGCGCGAGCTTAAGCGCAGCTGCGCGAGGTGCCCGCGATCCTTCGAAAGGAATATCAGCTGCATGGGCAGGCGCCTCGATTGTTTATTTGGTTATTATTACGGGCCGAGGCCCAGCGCGGCCGCGGGGCAGTGCGAGTATACCCTGTTCTGTAAAACGACACCCCGGCAACCCCGCTATCCTAAGGAATCTTCCTGTAGATCGGTGGCTTTGCGTCCCGCCCTTTCGAGCGGTTTGCTGATCAACTCGAAGAATGCCTAGAAACCCGCCAGTACTCAAGGCACCCGACTCAAAACGTAGACACCGGTCTCATAATGCCAGTTAAAGGTCCACGGACGCTCGCCGAACTGTTGCAATCTGGCGACATGGCGCATCTGCGCAGGGAAGCGGCGGCGCGCCGCGACTTTCTCGCGGACATCAAGGCGCTGTTGCCTGCCGATGAAGCGAGTCATCTCGTAGCGGCGAGCACCGATGCGGCGGGCCGGCTCGTGCTCAGCATGGATTCGGCGGCCTGGGCGGCGCGTGTCCGGTACCGCGCCCGCGAGCTCGGACGTGACCACGTGCGCGTCCGCGTCACGCCGAGACCGAGCGACGCGTGACTACTCGGGAAGTCCCGGAGCGAGCTGATAGGAAACCGGCGAGCGGCGTTCCTCGTCGAACACGACCTCCTCGAAGCACTGGGGTCGATCGAGCAAAGCGCGCAGCAATAGGTTGTTGAGGCGGTGGCCGGATTTGTAGCCCGTGAACTCGCCGATCAGGCATGAGCCCAGCAGGTACAAATCGCCCACTGCATCGAGCACCTTGTGGCGGACGAATTCGTCGCGAAAACGGAGTCCATCCTCGTTGAGCACACGGTACTCGTCCATGACGATCGAGTTATCCAGGCTGCCGCCGAGCGCAAGATCTCGTGAGCGTAAAGTCTCCACGTCCTTGAGAAAGCCGAACGTGCGCGCCCGGCTGATTTCCTTGAGGAAAGACGTGGTCGAGAAATCCAGGCTCGCCTTCTGGCGGTGCTTGCGCAAGACGGGATGATCGAAGTCGATTTCGAAGTTCACGCGAAACCCGTCGTGCGGAGCCAGCCGTGCCCACTTGTCGCCTTCTTCGACCTCCACGGCCTTCACGATGCGGATGAAACGCTTCGCAGCGTTTTGTTCTTCGATCCCGGCCGATTGAAGAAGGAATACGAACGGCGCTGCACTGCCGTCCATGATCGGCACCTCGGCAGCGGTCAAATCGACGAACGCATTGTCGATGCCGAGTCCGGCGAGCGCCGACATGAGATGCTCGACGGTCGCGACCTTGCCGCCGCCGCTCTCGAGGGTAGTTCCGAGCGTAGTTTGAGATACATTCAGTGCGGCGGCCGGAACGTCGACCGGCTCGGGAAGGTCGAGGCGGCGAAAAACGATGCCGGTATTGGCCGACGCCGGGCGCAAGGTCATATAGACCTTGGCGCCGCTATGCAGGCCGATCCCGGTCGCGCGAATAGAATCTTTGAGAGTGCGCTGCTTCAAATCACTGTATTCCCTGACAAACGCGGCAACGTCTCCCCGACATCGCCTTCCTTGGCGTAAGCTCACGGGGGCAGCCCACCGTAAGCGGGTTGGAACGCTAACACAACCCCGCGCGCAACGGCAAGGAACCATGGCGCCTCTCCTTCTCGCGCGCGACAACGCGATCATCGCGCTGTAGGAGCGAGCTTCGCTCGCGCTCTTGGGGCGAGGAGCAAGAATCGCGAGCGAAGCTCGCTCCTACAAGGAGGAATCGCGGCCTTAGGGCCGCTCCTACCTCCTAATTCGCTTGCCGGCGCAGGAACGCGGGCACATCGAGCAGCTCCTGCAAGCTATCCTCGTCACCGACCGGCTCGTCCGCCGTTGCATGCTTGCGTTGCACCGCCGGCGTATCGAAGTCGCGATAATTGGTCTCGCGCGGCCGGCTCTTGCGGATCACCTTGATGGGTTCTTGCTGCACTGCCGCCTGTCCCAAGCCCGTGGCGACGACGGTGACGCGGATCTCCTGTGCCATCTCGGGATCGATGACCGTACCGACGACTACCGTGGCTTCGTCCGAAGCGAATTGCTTGATCGTGTCACCGACCTCCTGGAACTCGCCGATGGCGAGATCCATTCCGGCCGTGACATTGACGAGAATACCGTTGGCGCCGGCCAGATTGATGTCTTCGAGCAACGGACTCGAGATCGCCGCCTCCGCGGCGATACGCGCGCGTCCTTCGCCCGTCGCCACTCCCGTACCCATCATCGCCATGCCCATTTCCGACATGACCGTGCGCACGTCTGCGAAGTCGACGTTGATGAGCCCGGGTCGCGTGATGAGCTCGGCTATTCCCTGGACCGCACCTTGCAGCACCTCGTTGGCCGCGCGAAACGCGTCGAGCAGCGTGGTCTGCGGACCCAGCACCGTGAGCAGCTTCTCGTTCGGAATCGTGATCAGCGAGTCGACGTACTTGCCGAGCTCCGCGATTCCGTGATCGGCGACGCGCATGCGCTTGTGGCCCTCCATCTCGAACGGTTTCGTGACGACCGCGACCGTCAGGATGCCGAGCTCCTTGGCGAGCTGCGCAATGACGGGTGCCGCGCCGGTACCCGTGCCGCCACCCAAGCCCGCCGTGATGAACAACATGTCGGCGCCTTCGATGAGCTCTTGGATGCGATCCCGGTCCTCCATTGCCGCCTGCCGGCCGACGTCGGGGTTCGCGCCCGCGCCGAGGCCTTTCGTGATGTTGCAGCCGATTTGCAGACCCGTCTTGACCTTGATGCTCTTGAGCGCCTGAGAATCGGTGTTCGCGCAGATGAAGTCGACTCCCTCGATTCCCATCCGCACCATGTGCGCGACCGCATTGCCACCCCCACCGCCGATGCCGATCACCTTGATGACCGCGCTTTGGCTGTAGCCGTCCATCAGTTCGAACATTTCATTGACTCCTTAACAAATAGCCCGATTGCGAAACACTAAAAATTCCCGTGAAACCACGTCTTCATCTTTTGCATCACGCCGTTGAAGCCGACCTTCGATGCCGCGGCCGCCGTCTTCGTCTGCATCGATTCGCGGCCATACAACAAAAGCCCCACGCCGGTGGCGTGAATGGGATTGCGCACGACGTCCGCGAGCCCATCCACGTATTGCGGCACGCCGAGACGCACCGGCATGTGAAACACCTCCTCGGCAAGATCGATGGCTCCTTCCATCTTCGCGCTGCCCCCGGTCAACACGATGCCGGCGGCAATGAGCTCCTCGAAGCCCGAGCGGCGCAACTCCTTGCGCACGAGGTGGAATAACTCTTCGTAGCGCGGCTCGACCACTTCCGCGAGCGTCTGTCTCGCGAGCCGCCGCGGCGGCCGGTCGCCGACGCTCGGCACCTCGATCGTCTCGTCGGGATTGGCAAGCTGTGACAGCGCGCACGCATATTTGATCTTGATCTCTTCGGCATAAGGCAAAGGCGTTCGCAACGACACTGCGATGTCGTTCGTGACTTGGTCGCCCGCGATCGGAATCACCGCCGTATGCTGGATCGCGCCGCCGCAGAACACGGCTATATCGGTCGTGCCGCCGCCTGTGTCGACGAGGCAGATGCCGAGCTCTTTCTCGTCCTCGGTGAGCACCGCATAGCTCGATGCGAGCTGCTCGAGGACCATGTCGTCCACCGTGAGCCCGCAGCGCTGGATGCACTTGACGACGTTCTGCGCGGCACTGACGGCGCCGGTCACGAGATGCACTTTCGCTTCGAGACGGACGCCCGACATGCCGATGGGCTCGCGAATGCCTTCCTGCGAGTCGATGATGAATTCCTGCGGCAACACGTGAATGACACGCTGGTCGGCCGGGATTGCGAGCGCGCGTGCGGCGTCGATGACGCGTTCCACATCGCCTGCGCTCACCTCTTTGTCGCGAATAGCGACGATGCCGTGCGAGTTGTGGCTGCGCACATGACTGCCCGCGATGCCGGTGTACACGGTGTTGATCTCGCAGCCGGCCATGAGCTCGGCCTCCTCGACGGCGCGCTGAATCGACTGCACCGTCGATTCGATATTGACGACGACGCCGCGCTTCAAGCCGCGCGTGGGATTGGAACCGATGCCGATCACCTCGAGGCGGTTCTCCTGTGAAAGCTCACCGACGATCGCGACGACCTTCGAGGTCCCTATGTCGAGACCGACGATCAGATTGCGCTCGTCCCGCTTAGCCACGGTTCCTGCTCTCCGTGAATTGCGCGAGCGCAGGCTCGACTTCTGCTTCCCAACCGATTGCAAAGCCATTCGTATAGCGCAGATCCACGTATTCGACGCGCTCGATCTCGCCGGCCAACGCGGGAGCCACGACCGCGAAGAATCGTTGCAGCCGTGCGTCGACATCATGGCGGCCGAGCTTGATCCGCTGACCGCCGCCGAGCACGACTTCCACCGCACCGCGCGCATCCATGGACAGCGAGTCGAGCGCCAATTGCGCATCCGCGAGCCGTCCACGCACGGCGAGGTAGAGCCGCGCAACGTCTTGCTCGCTGCCGGTCGGTCCGGAGAGCCGCGGCAGCTCCGCATACGGATGCCGCGCATGGGTCGTGAATAATTCGCCGCGGATGTTGAGCAGCCCCGTCTCGCCCCAACTGGCGGCCGCCTGATGCTCGGTGATGCGCACGCGCACGACGTCGGGCCAAACACGGTTGACGCGCACCGAATCCACCCAGTCGAGCGCCGCAACACGATCACGCAACTCCCCTAAATCGAGCGATAGGAAGCCGCCTTGCAATCCTTCCGCGGCCGCAGCCTGCACTTGAACAGCCGTGACGCGCTGGAACGGCCCTTCGACGACGAGCGCACCGACGGGATGATCGAGCGCCTCGCGGCCGAGCGGCAAAAGCACGGCCAACGCGAGCGCCAAGGCGGGGGGCAGGAGCATGGCGCGCCAATTGATGCCGAGCTTTGGCCAGCGCCAGGCTCGCTTGACGATCTTGCGGCGATTGATTCGCGCGCGAATCATGGTCCGGCCTCCGCCGCCTCGCCGAGGACACGCACTTCGAGCTCGAGATCGACACCGGAGCTTGCCCGGACTCGCGCACGGATCTCGGCGATGAGCTCCTCGATATCGCGCGCCGTCGCGTTCCCGGTGTTGATGATGAAGTTCGCGTGCTTGTCCGACACCATCGCGCCGCCCTTGGACGCACCTTTAAGATCGGCGTCTTCGATGAGCCGGCCCGCATAATCGCCCGGCGGATTGCGAAACACGGAGCCCGCGCTCGGCCGGCCGAGCGGCTGACTGGCGGTGCGTTTGTCGAGCAAGCCTTTCATGGTCGCGGCTTCGGTCTCGCGACCCGGCTCGAGCCGGAACGTCGCGTTCAGGAACCATTCGTCGGCCGCGCCGGCGACTGTGCGGTAACCGACGGTGAATTCAGAACGGCCGCGATCTTTGACGCCGCCGCCGCGGTCGATGGTCTGCACGCCTTCGACGCGATCCCATGTCTCGCCACCGTATGCGCCGGCATTCATGGCCAGCGCGCCGCCGACGGTTCCGGGTATGCCGGCGAAAAACGCCGCGGGGCCGAGGCCCCAGCGCGCACAACGGCGCGCCAGTGTCGCGCATGGGGCGCCGGCGCCGGCGCGCACGCGTTGCGCATCGAGGCGCTCGATCTCGCGCGGCATGCCGCTCGTGCAAATGACGGCGCCGCGAATTCCGCCGTCGCGGACCAGCAAGTTCGAGCCGAGACCGAACCAGGTGACGGGCATTCGCGGCGGCAAGGACCCGAGAAATGCCTTGAGCTCCGCGATGCTCGTCGGGCGGTAGAACACGTCCGCCGGTCCGCCGACCCGCCATGAGGTGTGCTTGGCCATGGGCTCGTCGCGAAGAACGCCGCGCCCTTGGATGGAGTCACTCATGGCGGCGCTCACGCTTTGACTCCGACCGGACCACGCACGGCCAAGGCCTCGGGCAAAGATGCCGCGACCGCGCCGATGCTGCCCGCGCCGAGCGTCAGCACCACGTCGTCGGCTTTGACGACGTTGGCCAAGACGGTCGGCAGTTGCGCCAGATCCTCGACGAAGATCGGCTCAACTGCCGCGCGCGCGCGCACGGCGCGCGCGAGGGCCTTGCCGTCCGCGCCGCTCAAGGGCTCCTCGCCCGCCGCATAGACGTGCGTCAGCAACAATGCGTCGACGCGCGCGAGGACCTGCGCAAAATCATCGAGCAGCTCGCGCGTGCGCGAGTAGCGGTGGGGTTGGAACACCACGACGATGCGGCGTCCCGGCCACGCGTCGCGTGCCGCCGCGAGGGTGGCCGCGATTTCCGTCGGATGATGTCCGTAATCGTCGACGAAGGTCACCATGCCGACCGCGGTGCGCACGCTGCCGAGGACTTGCAGCCGCCGATCGATGCCTGAGAATTTCGCGAACGCCGCCCGTACCGCGGCGGGCTCGATCTTGAGCTCGCCCGCGACCGCAAGCGCCGCGAGCGCGTTCAGGACGTTATGTGCACCGGGCAAATTGAGCCGAAAATGCAGCGGTTGCGGATCCTCGCGCAACCGCACGCTGAATTGCGTCTGTAGTCCGTGACGCTCCGTCGCGACCACGCGCACGTCGGCGGCCTCGTCGAAGCCGTAGCTCACGACTCGACGCCCGAGCTCGGGGATGAGCTCGCGCGTGTTGGCATCGTCCCTGCACAGGACCGCAAGGCCGTAGAACGGGAGGTTGTGAAGGAATCCGAGGAATCCCTGCTTCAGGCGGCCGAGATCGCCGCCGTAAGCGCCGAGATGGTCTGCATCGATGTTCGTGACCACGGCAATCATCGGCTGTAGGTGCAAGAAGGAAGCGTCGCTTTCGTCCGCCTCAGCAACGAGATATTCACCCGCACCCAGCTTCGCGTTCGCCCCGGCGCTCGCGAGTCGTCCGCCGATGACGAAAGTCGGATCGAGCCCGGCTTCGGCGAGCACGCTCGCGATGAGACTCGTGGTCGTGGTCTTGCCGTGCGTGCCCGCGACCGCGATGCCGTAGCGAAACCGCATGAGCTCCGCGAGCATCTGCGCGCGCTTGACGACGGGAATGCGCCGCGCCTGCGCGGCGACGATTTCCGGATTGTCCTTGGCGACCGCGCTCGAGACGACGACGACGTCGGTGTCGCCGAGATGCTGCGCGTCATGGCCTTCGTGGATGACGGCGCCGAGCCGAGCGAGGCGCGCGGTCGTCGCGCCGAGCTTCAAGTCCGAGCCCTGCACTTGATAGCCCAAGTTGATGAGGACCTCGGCGATTCCGGCCATGCCGGCTCCGCCGATACCGACGAAGTGGATGCTGCGAATGCGCCCCATGCGGCTCGTCATGCGTAGCGCTCCGCAAGCTCGATGCACGCCGCGGCAAGCTCGCGCGCGGCCGCGGGTCGCGCGAGGTTGCGTGCGCGCTCGCTCATCTCGAGCAGTCGCGCGCGCTGCCCGAGCAGCGTCCCGAGCTCCTGTGCGAGCCGTGCAGCGCTCAAATCCTGCTCGGCGATGAGCACCGCCGCGCCGACCGCGACGAAGTGTGCGGCGTTTTTGGTCTGATGATCGTCGACGGCGTACGGGTAAGGCACGAGAATCGCAGCCACGCCGACGGCGGCGAGCTCCGCGAGCGTCAGCGCCCCGGCGCGCGCGATGACGAGATCGGCCGCGCCATAGGCAGCGGCCATGTCATCGATGAACGGCAGGATTTCCGCGTCGACTCGAGCCGCGGTGTACGCGGACCGCGCGGCATCGATCGTTTGGCCAGCTTGGTGGCGAATGAGCGGACGCAACGCCTCGGGCAGGAGCGCGACGGCGGCGGGCACCGTCTCGTTCAGCGCGCGCGACCCTTGGCTGCCGCCGAGGACGAGCAGGCGGCTGCGCGTAGCGGGAACGGCCCGAGCGCGCTCGCGCGGCGAGGCGACGCGCGTGATCGCGTCGCGCACGGGATTGCCGATACAGCGCGCGTGCGCGGCGCGCGGGAAGCTGCCCGGAAACGCTTCGAAGACGCAGCGCGCGAGGTGCGCGAGCCAGCGATTCGTCGTGCCGACGACGGAATTTTGCTCATGGATCAACAGCGGCCGGCGCGCGAGCCACGCGGCAACGCCTCCGGGCCCCGATACGTATCCGCCCATACCGAGCACGGCGGCGGGGCGGCGGCGACGCAAGGTGCCCAGCACCTGCAACGTGGCAGCGGCCGCTTTGAAAGGCGCCGCGAGCCAAGCCAACGGGCCGCGACGGCGGAAGCCTGAAATCGAGATCCATTCGATATCGATACCGTGTTGCGGCACGACACGGGCCTCGAGGCCGCGACGCGTACCGAGCCAAACGACGGCGCGCTCTTGCTCGCGCAGCGCCTCGGCGACGGCAAGGCCCGGGAACACGTGGCCTCCCGTGCCGCCGGCCATGATCATGATCGGCCCATCGCTCATGTTGAGCTCCGCCGGCGCGGCCGTTCTCGTTCCGCGCGCAGCTCCCAATAGACACGCATGAGCAGGCCGAGCGCCACGAGCGTGACGACCGTGCTCGATCGTCCGTAGCTCACCAACGGCAGCGTGAGGCCCTTGGTCGGCAGCAAGCCGGTATTCACGCCGATGTTGATGCAAGCCTCGAGCCCGAGCATGACGCCGATCCCGGTGCAAAGCAGGCCTTGAAAACGCAATCCGGCCGCGAGTGCGTGTCGTCCCAGCGTGATCGCACGGTGCACGAGCAATGCGAACAGCGCGATGACGAGCGTCGAGCCCACGAAGCCGAGCTCTTCGGCGACGACTGCGAAGACGAAGTCGGTGTGCGCCTCGGGCAGGTAAAAGAGCTTTTGCACGCTCTCGCCGAGCCCCACGCCGAGCCAATCGCCGCGGCCGATGGCGATGAGAGAGTTCGTGAGCTGAAAACCGCTCGCGAGCGGATCGCCCCACGGGTCGAGAAACGCAGTGAGCCGCTCCGCGCGGTAGCCCGAGGAGAAAGCGAGCGCGCCGAGCGTGACCGATGCGACGGCGAACGCAACCAGCAGGTCACGCAAACGTGCGCCGGCGACGAACAAGACGCCGAGACTCGTGGCCGTGAGCACGACGGCGGCGCCGAAATCAGGTTCGGCGAGCAACAGCACGCAAGCGCCGACGACGATGAGCATCGGCTTCAGGAAACCTTTGAAGCTCGCCGTGAGCTCGTCGTGATGCCGCACCGCATAGCTTGCGAGGTACATAGCGAGCCCAAGGCGCGCGGGCTCGGATGCCTGCACACGGAACGGCCCGATCTCGAGCCAGCGTGCGCTGCCGTTGACGGTCTCGCCGATGCCAGGCACGAGCACGAGCGCGAGTATCGCGATGCTTCCGAGGAGCATGAGCCCGTTCAAGCGATACCAAACCGACGTCGGAATCAGCGCGGCGCCGAGCGCGAGCACGGTGCCCGCACCGAGCGCGCCGAGATGGCGGATCAAGAAGTAGAGCGGCTCGCCGGTATCGCGGTCGGCGAGTGCGATCGATGCGGAGCCGATCATGATCGCACCGAGCGCCGCCAGCGCGAGACTGGCGCCGACGAGCATGGGATCGATGCGACTCGGAACGGGCAAGCGCACGGGGATCATGCGGGCAGCTCCAGAACCGCGCGCGCGAAGACGTCGCCGCGCTCGCGATAGTCGGCAAACATGTCCTGGCTCGCGCAGGCGGGCGACAGGAGCACCGTGTCGCCCGGCCGCGCAATGCTTGCGGCGCGCTCTACGGCTTCGACCATCGTTGCGGCACGGTGCGTCGGGCAGGTCCCTGCGAGCGTCGCTTCGAGCTCGGCCGCCGCTTGCCCGATCAGCACGGCCGCGCGGAGCCGCCCCGCGGGCAGCTCGGTCAGCGGCGCAAAGCTCGCGCCCTTGCCGATCCCGCCCACGATGAGAACGACGGGCCCCGCGATTCCTTGCAGCGCGGCGACCGTCGCCCCGACGTTGGTGCCTTTGGAATCGTTGATGTAAGTGACGCCGCGGCGCTCGCTGACCTTGCGGCAACGATGCGGCAGGCCCGCGAAGCTCCGCAGTACACCGAGTGCGGGCGCAAGCTCACCCTCGAGGGCTGCGCAAAGGGCAAGCGCCGCGAGCGAGTTCGCCTCGCCGAGCGTGCCGTGCAGAGCGAGCTCGGCGACGGGTATGAGCGGCTGCCGATCTTTCGCGAGCCACCGCGTGCCGCGCCGCGTGACGACCGAATAGCCGCGCTCGAGCGGCGCGCGAACCGAGAACGGTACGACGTTCGCGTGGCGCGCAGCCATGGCGCGCACATGCGGATCGTCCCAATTGAGCACTGCGGTCCCCGCATGCGCAATCAGCGCCTCTTTGAGCTCGGCATAACGCTCGAGGCTGCCGTGCCGATCGAGATGATCGGCCGAGACGTTCAATACGGCGCCGATCAACGGCCGCAAGCTCGCCGTTGTCTCCATTTGAAAGCTCGAGATCTCGAGCACGTACGCGTCGGCCTTGGGCTCGGTCAAAAGATCGAGCGCAGGCGGGCCCAAGTTCCCGCCGCGCGGCGCGCGGAACCCTTGCGCCGCGAGAATTTCCGCGGTCAAGGTGACGACCGTGCTCTTGCCGTTCGAGCCCGTCACCGCGATGACGGGCGCCCGCGCCGCGCGCGCAAAGAGCTCGATCTCGCTCACTACGGGAATGCCGCGCGCACGCGCCGCGGCGATCAATGGGATGTCCGCGCCGAGGCCCGGTGAAAGCACGACGCGATCGACGCCTTCGAGCCAGCGCGCATCGAGACTCTCGAGCACGACGGGCATTTCCGGATGCGACTCCCGCAACTCTCGAAGCTTAGGCGGAACCGTGCGGCTGTCAACGACGAGCGCCGACTCGTGCCGCGCGGCCAGATGGCGGGCGACGGCGAGGCCCGTCGCTCCGAGACCGACGATGAGCGTACGATTTGCGCCGACGGTTCCCACAACTCGAGACCTCTTGCGATGCTCCGCCCAATCGTGCTTCCGCGCAACGAGTGCCATCAGCGGATCTTCAAGCTTGCGAGGCCGATCAGCACGAGAATGACCGTGATGATCCAGAAGCGCACGATTACTTTCGGCTCGGCCCAACCTTTGAGCTCGAAATGATGGTGCAGCGGTGCCATGCGAAAAATGCGCCGGCCTGTCATCTTGTAGGAGGCAACCTGGATAACGACTGAGACGGTTTCGACGACGAATACCCCGCCCATAATGAGCAGTACCAGTTCTTGCCGCGCCACCACCGCCACAAGGCCGAGAGCCGCACCGAGCGCGAGCGCTCCGATGTCTCCCATGAAGACTTGAGCCGGATAGGTGTTGAACCACAAGAAGCCCAAGCCGGCGCCAGCCAGGGCCGCACAGAAAACCAGCATCTCGCCCGCTCCCGCGACATACGGGATATCGAGATAAGTGGAAAACACGACGTTGCCGGCCGCCCAGGCGATGAGCCCGAGCGCGCCGCCGACGAGCACGGCGGGCATGATGGCGAGGCCGTCGAGCCCGTCGGTGATGTTAACGGCGTTGGAAAAGCCGACGATGATGAGATATGTGAAAAGCACGTAAGCGATTACGCCGAGCGGAATCGCCAAGTCCTTGAAATAGGGGATCAGCAACGCGTGCTCCACCTGCGGATTCTCGGCCGTCACGTACAGCACGGCCGCGGCCGCGAGTCCGGCCACCGATTGCCAAAAGAACTTGACCTTCGCGCTCAAGCCTTTCGAATCGCGCACGATGAGCTTCTTGTAATCATCGACGAAGCCGATGATCCCGAAGACCAGCGTCACTGCGAGCACGATCCACACGAAGCGATTGCGCAGATCCGCCCAGAGCAGTGTGCTGAGCGCGATCGCAAGGAGAATCAGAGCGCCGCCCATCGTCGGCGTTCCGGCCTTCGGCAGATGGCTTTGCGGACCGACGTCGCGAATCGGCTGGCCGACGCGGCGCGCCGTGAGCCGCTGAATCAGGTACGGCCCGATCGTGAACGACAACACGAGGGCGGTGAGCGCCGACAGGATCGCGCGCATCGTCAAGTAGCTGAACACGTTGAACGGGGAATAGATTTCCGTGAGATTTTCGGCGAGCAGCTTCAACATGACGCTGCTCCTCGATCTTGCGGCGCGACGAGGGCGGCGACGAGGCGCTCGAGCCGCATGACTCGAGAGCCTTTGACGAGCACGGTGACGCCGGGCGCGAGGAGCGCCAGGACCGCTTTCTTGAGCTCCCCGAGATCGTCGAAGCTCCGGCCTTTCGCGCCGTACGCTTCGGCGGCGCGCGGCGCGAGCGCGCCGATGGCGAGGAAGTCGTCGCAGAGCGGCCGCGCGTAGACGCCGATCTGCCGGTGGAGCGCCTCCGCTTCGGGGCCGAGCTCCGCCATGTCGCCGAGCACGGCGACGCGCCGCCCCGGCATTTTGCCGAGATGCTCGAGCGCGGCGCGCACGGACGCGGGATTGGCGTTGTAGCTGTCGTCGATGACCGTTGCGCCGGCCAACGCCGCGAGCGCATTCAAGCGTCCGCGCACGGGCTTGGCACGCTCGAGCCCCGTACGAATGTCCTCCGCGGACGCGCCGACGGACTGCGCGGCGGCGGCAGCGGCCAGCGCATTGACGACGTTCGTCGGACCGAGCAGCGGCAACTCGATCTCGACGGTCGTGCCATCCGGCAAATGCATCGTGAACCGCGAGCCCGTCGCCGAGAACTGCGGGAGCCCGAGCACGCGGCAGTCCGCGCCGGCGCCGAGGCCGAACGTCACGACGAACTCGGTGCGGGCGCGGGCCTGCCAATCGGCGCGAAATGGATCGTCCGCATTCAGCACCGAGGTACCGGCGCGCGGCAGATGGTCGAGCAGCTCGCCCTTGGCGGCGGCGACTTGGGCGAGCGAGCCGAAACCTTCGAGATGGGCGGCGCTCGCGTTCGTGATGACGCCGACGGTCGGCTCGACGAGATCGCTTAAGTTAGCGATCTCACCGGCATGATTCGCCCCGAGCTCGACGACGAGCGCCTCGTCGTCGCCCGTCAAGCGCATCAGCGTAAGTGGCACGCCGATGTCGTTGTTGAAATTGCCCTGCGTCACGCAGACGCGGCGCCGGACGCCGAGAATCTCGGCGATGAGCTCCTTGACCGTCGTCTTGCCGGCGCTGCCGGTCACGGCGATGACCGGGATCGCGAAGTTCCGGCGCCATGCACGCGCCATCACGCCGAAGGCACGCCGCGTGTCGGCCACTTGCACTTGCGGCAACGGCGATTGTGCGGGCCGCGACACGAGCGCGCCGGCCGCGCCTTTCGAGTATGCGTCCGCGACGAAGTCGTTGCCATCGAAGCGATCGCCTGCGATCGCAACGAACAATGCGCCGCGAGGAAGGCTCCGCGTGTCGGTCGTCACGGCGTCGAAGGTCGCGTCGGGACCTGAGAGACGTCCGCGCACCTCGTGTGCCACCGAGGCTAAGCTCCGCGACATCAACCGAGCCTCCCCAGCGCCCGAGCGACGGCCTCACGGTCGTCGAAGGGTCGCTGCTCGCTGCCGATGATCTGCACGGTCTCGTGCCCTTTGCCGGCGACGAGCACGACGTCCTCGACGCCCGCGTCGCGGATCGCGCGCGCGATCGCTGCATCGCGCGCATGCTCGACGACCACGCTCGGGTGCGCCGCGAGCCCGGCGCGAATATCCGCGACGATGCCGGCGGGATCCTCGCCGCGCGGGTTGTCATCCGTGAGCACGATGTGCTCGGCATTGCGCGCCGCCGCTTGACCCATGAGCGCACGTTTACCGCGATCGCGCTCGCCGCCGCACCCGAACACGCACCAGATTTCCCCGTCGCATGCTGCACGCAAGGCCGCCAACGCGCGCTCGAGCGCGTCCGGCGTGTGCGCGTAATCGATGACCACGTACGGCGCGCCGTCACCGCCGTGTATTTCCATGCGGCCCTTAGGCGGGCGGCACGCCGCGAGCGCCGCGCAAGCGTCGACCAACGGCACCTCCCAGGCGAGCAATGCGCCGAGGGCGACGAGCAGATTCTCGGCGTTGAACCTGCCGATGAAGCGGGAATCGAGCACTGCCCGGCCGTGCGCGCCGTGTATCTCGAGCACCATGCCGTCGAGCCCGCACGAGACGAAGCGTGCGGCGAGATCGGCCTCCGCCGCACCTGTGAGGCTCGTCCCGAAGAGTCGCACGGTCGACGGTATGGCGCGCGTCAGCGAAGCCGCGAACGGATCGTCGCGATTGACGACGGCATGGCGCAACTCCGGGCGCGTGAACAAGCGCACCTTCGCGCGCCCGTAGCTCGCAAAGTCCCCGTGCTGATCGAGATGATCGCGCGTCAAGTTCGTGAATATCGCAGTGCGAAGCTCGAGACCCGCGACGCGATCCTGCTCGAGCGCATGCGACGAGACCTCGAGCGCCACACGAGGAGTCGCCATCGCGGCGATCTCGCGATGCAGCGTCAAGCAGTCGGGAGTCGTCAACATGTGGGGCACGATCGCAGGCGGCACCCCAAACCCGAGCGTGCCGATGTAACCGCACGGAGTGCCGAGCTCCTGCATCGCCTGGGCGATCACATGAGCCACCGTCGTCTTGCCGTTCGTGCCGGTGACACCCGCAAGCTCCGCCGGTGCGCGGCCGCGGCCGTAGAACGTGCGCGCGAGATCGCCGAGCCGCGTCTTGAGACTGGGAATCGCGATGCTCGGTCCCGGCGGCACCTGGCCTTCCGCCCCGGTCGGCTCATAGAGAATGACCGCTGCGCCGCGCGCGAGCGCTTCGCTTGCGAAGCGCACGCCGTGCACGCGGCTGCCGGGGACGGCGACAAACGCTGCGCCAACCGTGACTTGCCGGTGGTCGAGCACGAGGTCGCGAATCTTCAAGTCCGCGTGCAAACCTGCGGCCGGACCGAGCAGCTTGCCGAGCGTCATTGCGGCCACGACGGCAGTGGCCATCATGGCCCCACCCGCGCTTGCGCGACGACCGTCAATGGCGGATCAGGCAGCGCGTCGGGCGGCACCGCGAGCACGCGCAGAGCACCCGAAACGATGCGCGCAAATACGGGCGCGGCGACATCGCCGCCGTAGTACTTCTCGCCTTGCGGATCGTCGATGACGACGACGGCGACGAGACGCGGATCGCTCGCGGGCGCGATGCCGGCGAACACGGCCGTGTACCGGTCCGTCACGTATCCGCCGACGGATGCGATTCGCGACGTGCCCGTCTTGCCGGCGACGGAGAAGTTCTTGACGGCGGCAAGCTGACCCGTGCCTTGCGGCGAGATGACGGCTTGCATCATGTCGAGCAACTGCGCTGCAGTGGTCGCTGAAACGGCGTCCTCGCCGGGCGCCGCCTCATCGAGGGCGAGCATCGAGACGGGGTGCAACACGCCGCCGGCAGCGATCGCGGCGTAAGCGCGCGCGAGCTGCAGCGTCGTCACCGATACGCCATAACCGTACGCGAGCGTCGCTTGGCCTACGGCCCGCCAGTGATGTGGCTCATTGAGCGAGCCCGCGGACTCGCCGGGAAGTCCGCTTTCCGTGGAGCGGCCGATGCCGAAACCGTGCAGCACGCGTGCGATCTGGTTGGCCTCCATCTCGAGCGCGATGCGTCCTGCGCCGACACTGCTGGATTTTGCGAGAACGGTCGTGACGGTGATTCGCCCGAGACGCGTCGGGTCTTCCGTCAAGATCCTATTACCGACGGTCAAATATCCCGGCGACGTGTCGATGACCGTATCCGGCGTCACGTAGCCGCCCTCGAGCGCCGCCGCGAGCACGAACGGCTTGAAGCTCGAGCCGGGCTCGAAAATGTCGGTAGCCGCGCGGTTGCGATAAAGGTCCGGGTCCCGCTGCGTCCGGTTGTTCGGATTGAACGACGGCTGATTGACCATCGCGAGCACTTCGCCGTTCGTAGGATCGAGAATGACGACCGATCCCGAGCGGGCGCGGCTCTCCGTCACGGCGCCCTTGAGCTCACGATACGCGAGGTACTGCAAGCGCAAGTCGAGGCTCGTACGCAGCTCCCTGCCCGGTCGCGATGCCTTGATTTGCTCCACGTCGCCGATAACACGGCCCAGCCGGTCCTGCAAAACGCGCTTGCTGCCGGTTTCGCCGCGCAGCCAGTAGTCGAATGCGAGCTCGAGTCCCTCCTGGCCGTGGTCATCGATGTCCGTGAAGCCGAGAATGTGCCCCATGACTTCGCCGGACGGATAGTAGCGGCGGTACTCGCGCGTCGTGCCGACGCCGGGAATATCGAGCTCGAGCACTTGGGCTGCCTGTGCGGGCAGCAGATGACGCTTTATGAATACGAACTCGCGATCGACATTGCTCGTGATGCGCCTCGCGAGCCATTCCGCATCGAGCTCGAGCGCGCGCGCGAGCTCGGGCAGGCGGTCGAGCGCGGACTTGAGCTCGCGCGGGTCGGCCCAAATGCTGTCGACGGGAGTGCTGACGGCAAGCGGCTCGCCGTTCCGGTCGGTGATCGCTCCGCGGTGTGCGGAAATCTCGACCGTGCGCAGATGACGATTATCGCCCTCGGCGGCCAGAAACTCGTTGTCGATGAGCTGCAGGTAAAGCACGCGCGCCTCGAGCGTCGCCGCCGCGACCGCGAAGCAGCCGAGAAGCAGAATGCTCCGCCAGCTTCGCGTCTCCTGTTGGCGCGCTCGGCCGGTCATGAACGCGCTCCACGACGATGTTGACGAAGATCGTGAGCGGAGCTCGCTCCTACGGGGCGTCGGCCGTTCATGGCAGCGGCTCCATGACGATTCTGACTTGGGCGTCGCTCGGCTCGTCGAGTGCGAGACGCTCACGCGCGAGCGATTCGATGCGCGGATGCGTCGCCCACGTGCTCTGCTCGAGTTGCAGGCGGCCCCAGTCGATCTGCAGACGGTCGTGCTCCCGTTCGAGCTCCTGAAGCTCGGCGAATAGGCTCCGCGCCTCGTGCTTGGCTTTGACGACCCAGATGCCGGACGCGACCACGGACGCGGCGAGAACCAGGGATGCGAAGCCATCGACGATTCGAGGGCTCATCTCAAGCTTCCCGTGTCGATTCGTTCTGCGACGCGGAGCCGCGCGCTGCGTGCCCGCGAGTTGCGGGCCACCTCGGCGGCTCCCGGGCGAATGAGCCGCCCGACGAGCTTGAGGCGCGCGCGCGCCTCGATGGGTATTTCGGGCAGCCCCGCGTAGCGCGGGTCACCGCGTGCTTCGCGTGCCATGAACCGCTTGACGATGCGATCCTCGAGCGAGTGGAAGCTGACCACGGCCATGCGCCCGCCGACGGACAAGATATCGGGGCATGCGTCGAGGCCCGCCTCGAGGGCTTCGAGCTCGCGATTGACGACGATGCGCAGGGCCTGAAACACACGCGTCGCGGGATGGATGCGTGACCTGCCGCGCGGCGCGACGCGTACCACGAGATCCGCCAGTTGTTTCGTCGTCTCGAGCGGTTGGCGTGCGCGCTCGCGCACGATCGCCGCGGCGATCGCGGCGGCCCGCGGCTCTTCGCCATAGGTCTGCAAGACTCGGGCGAGGTCGCCTTGTCGAGCCTCGGCGAGCCAATCCGCTGCGGTCTTCCCTGACGTCGAATTCATGCGCATGTCGAGCGGTCCGTCCTGCACAAAGCTGAAGCCCCGTGCCGCCACGTCGAGCTGCGGCGAAGAAACCCCGAGATCGAAGAGAACGCCTCGAGCCTGCCGTTGGCCGAGCCATGGCATCGCGACGGCGCGCAAATCCTCGAAACCGGCATGTACGATGTTGAACCGTGCGTCGGTTGCAAAGCGACGGCGGCCATCTGCGACGGCTTCCGGATCCTTGTCCAGAGCCAGCAGCCGCCCTTCGGTTCCCAGCCGCGCGAGAATCTCAGTACAGTGCCCCCCGCGTCCGTACGTCGCGTCGACGTACCAACCATCACTCGTCAAGGCCAACCCCGCCAGCACCTCGGCCACGAGTACGGGCTGATGCTCAACCATCGCCGTGCATCGCTCGGCGCGCTACAAAGACAGCGATCGCAATTCTTCAGGTAAGTCCGTACCGTCGCCGCCGTCGTCCGCAAGCCATTCGGCCCGTTGCTTGTCCCAACGTTTCTCGTCCCAGAGCTGAAGCGTGTTGCCCTGGCCGATCAAAAAAGCCTGCCGCTCGAGACCCGCATACGCACGCAATTCCTTCGGCAGCAGGACACGCCCGTGCCCATCCAGTTGAAGGTCCGTCGCATGCGCCAGCATGAGTCCCCGCAGCCGCGTCGCATCTTTGTTAAAGGAGGGCAGACGAGTCAGCTTGCGCTCGATTTCCTCCCAATCGGGAAGTGTGTAAATCAGCAGGCAGTGAGCAGTATTGAGCGTGACAACCAGCTGCCCCTCCGAACGCGTTACAATGCGCTCGCGATGACGCGCTGGGATTGCCAGGCGCCCCTTGGCATCCAAGGTGACTTTGGAGAAACCACGAAACATAGCCGGGCCGCAAAATCCACTTCATCCCACTTTGGGCCACTCCCACCCACACTATAGGGACTGCGGCCGCCGGCTGTCAACCGCTGGCTCGGTGAATTCTTTTGTTCTGACAGTAAGTTAGGCGGCCGCGCGCGAACGTCGCTAAAGACATAGAAGGAGTCGGCCTGTAAGCCGGGTTCTGTCGAGAGCAACCATTCCTCTGGGGCACGCGTCGCCGCATGCCTCTAGCGACCTACCCGGGAACTCGTGGGGCCCACTCAACGTTCCCCTATTCGGTCTTGCTCCAGGTGGGGTTTGCCTTGCCGCAGCGTGTTGCCACCTGCGCGGTGCGCTCTTACCGCACCATTTCACCCTTACCGCTACCTAAGCCGCGGCGGTATGTTTTCTGTTGCACTTTCCGTAGGCTCGCGCCTCCCAGGCGTTACCTGGCACCCTGCCCTATGGAGCCCGGACTTTCCTCCGGGTTTCCCCGGCGGCTGCTCGGCCGACTCCGGCGTCTAGGGTACCGCAGCGGCGCTCCTGCTGCATACGCCCGAGTGCCCACTTCAGTCACGCAGGCGTGTAAGTCGATAAACGGTATTGCGCGATGCGCCGGTGATCGCCGCCGTCGATGCCACGGCCCGCTCCGCACCGAGCTCGGGCGAAAGCAGCGCGAATATGCGGCGAACCTCCTCGTCCTCGGGGGCGCCCCGCGCCGAATCGCCCGCAACGACGATCACGAATTCGCCGAGCAGCGGAATGGATCCTCCGAGCTGCCGGCGCAGACTCTCGAGGGTCCCTGCATAGATGGATTCGTGCAGCTTCGTGAGCTCGCGCGCGAGCGTGGCGCGCCGCTCGGCGCCGAGCTCCGCGACGAGCGCGCTCATTGCGTCTTCGAGCCGGTGCACGGACTCGAAGAACACCATCGTGCGCGACTCGCCGCGCAAGCGGCGCAGGTGCTCCGCGCGTTGCCGAGCGCGGCGCGGCAAGAATCCTTCGAACACAAAGCGGTCCGTCGGCAGCCCGCTGATACCGAGCGCGGCAAACGCGGCGCTCGGTCCCGGAACGCTGCGCACCACGATTCCGTCGGCCAACGCGGCGCTCACGAGCGTCCAACCCGGATCGCTGACGAGCGGCATGCCTGCATCGCTCACGAGCGCGACGTCGGCGCCCGCGCGCAACCGTTGCAGCAGCTGCGGAGCCCGCAAATCCTCATTGTGCTCGTGATACGCAATAACTGTTGGTTGCGCGCCGATACTCGATAGCAATCCGCGAGTTCGCCGGGTATCCTCGGCGGCAACGATCTCGACTGCGCACAGCAATTCGCGTGCGCGCGGGCTCAAGTCCTCGAGATTGCCGATCGGCGTGCCCACCACATAGAGCGTTCCGCTCGACTTAGACAGTGCGCCGGTCATGCTGGCTTGCGGTTCATCGAGCATCAAATGAGATTGACGAGCTACATATTATTCGCGATCGGCGCTTTGAGCGTAGCGGCCTGCACGACACAACCGGTCATGCGCTCCGTAGACGCGCAAAATCTCGAAACACGCGCTCGCGAGGAAGCCGCCGCGGGCAACTTCGGCGCGGCCGCGCAACTATACCGGCAACTCGCGGACTCGAGCACGGGGCCCGCGCGCAGCGGCCATTTGATCGAAGGCGCGCGCCTGTCGATCGCGCGAATGGACACGACGACTGCGGGCCGTTGGCTCGCCGAGGCGCGCTCCGGCGCGAACCCTGAGCAACAGAAAACCATTTTGGTGTTGCTCGCACGTATCGAGCTCGAAACGGCGCAGCCGGAAGCCGCTCTGCAGACGCTCGCGCAGATCAGCGAGCCCGTTTCCGTGCCGGTGCTGCGCGACGCTGCCGAGGTGCGCGGCCGTTCGCTATTGGCGCTCGGGCGGTACGTCGACGGCGTTCGCGAGCTCGTCGAGCGCGAGATCTGGCTCGAGGACGCAAGCGAGATTCTCGCGAATCAGCGTTTGATTTGGGACTCTTTGCCGACACCGGCGCCGATCCCGGCGACCGGCGACAGGCTCATCGACGGCTGGCTCGCGCTCGCGCCCGCCGCTCGCGTGCAACAAGACCCCGTCGAGTTTCGGCGGCAGCTGCTCGACTGGCGACGCGTCTATTTCGATCATCCGGCCGCCGGCGGGTTGCTCGCGGAGTTGCTCAGCGAGCAGCGTACCGCCGGCAGACCGGCGAGAATCGCTTTACTCTTGCCCCTCAATACGGCACAACGCGGGCCGTCCGTCGCCGTCCGCGACGGCTTCATGGCCGCGCACCTCGAATCGGGCTTCCTGCGAGAAACCTCAGTGAGCGTCTACGACACCGGCACGCAGGGGGCCACGGCCGCGTATCTTCAGGCGCAACTCGACGGCGCGGATTTCATCGTCGGGCCGCTGCTGCGCGCGGAGGTCGACGAGGTCATGGGGCAATCGGGGTTCATTCCGACGCTCGCTCTGAATTGGAGTCAGGGCGAGGTGCCGTATCTTCAGGGCTTCTATCAATTCGCCCTCGCACCCGAAGACGAAGTCCGCGCGATCGCGGAGCAAGCGATCGCGGCCGGCCACCACACGGCCGTCGCGATCGTCGCGAGCGACGAGCGCGGCTATCGCCTGCTCAATACTTTTCGCAGCGAGTTCGAGGCGTTGGGCGGTCGCGTGCTCGGCTCGGCCGGCTACGTGCCGGGCGCGCAAGACGTATCCGGAGCGATCAGAGATCTCTTGAACATCTCGCGTAGCGAGCAACGGCACCGTCGGCTCGAAGCGAACTTGGGCGTAGAGCTCGTGTTCTATCCGCGCCGGCGTCAAGACATCGACATGATCTTCTTGCAGGCGGAGGCACGCATGGGCCGATTGCTCGCCCCGAGCCTGCGCTTTTTTTATGCGGCCGACATCCCGACCTTTGCGACTTCCGAGATCTACGAGCCCGGTAATCGCGGTGGCGACGGCGATCTCAACGGCATCATGTTTCCCGACGTCCCGCTGCTCTTGAGCCCGAATTCTCGATCGGCCGCGCTCGCGCGAGAGCTACAGGCTCATTGGCCGCAAAGAGCGACGCAGCAGATGCGCTATTATGGTTTCGGCTTCGACGCGTACCAGCTAATCCAAGCGCTCTACAGCAACGCTCGCGCTTCGTGGCCGATGTCGGGATTCTCGGGCGAGCTCAACATCGATGCCATCGGCCGAATTCGGCGCAGCATGCCGTTCGCGCAATTTCGCAACGGCCGCCCCGCGGCTCTGGCGCCGTCCGAGCCTCGGGAGTTCGTCGGTTCCAGATGACCGGGGGCGGAACGCAGGTCGCCGGTCGGGCATGGGAGGCGGCCGCGGCGGACTTCCTGCTCGAGCAAGGTCTCGCCATCATCGCGCGCGGTTATCGCTGCCGTTTGGGTGAGCTCGATATCGTGTGTCTGGACCAACAAACGTTGGTCATCGTCGAGGTGCGCGCGCGTGCAAGTACCGGACGCGGCACCGCCGTCGAGACCGTAACTGCACACAAGCAAAGAAAGATCGTCAATGCGACGCGGCACTTTCTCATGCGTAACCCTCGCTGGTTCGACCGCACCCTGCGTTTCGACGTGATCGCCATCGACGGCATCGAGACGGACGAGCCGCGTCTCTCTTGGGTCAAAAGAGCGTTCGACGCCAGTTGAACACCGCGGCGCGGCGAGGCACAGTAGCTTGGGATTTAGCCTTCGGATCCGCACCACATGAACGATCGCGTATTGGCTCATTTCCGCGACAGCATTGCGGTCAAAGAGGCGTCCACGACGCTCGCGCCGCGCATCGCGGCCGCGGCTCACCTCATGGTGGCGGCGCTCGACGGCGGCGGCAAGATATTGAGCTGCGGCAACGGCGGATCGGCCGCCGATGCGCAGCATTTCGCCGCCGAGCTCGTCGGTCGATTCGAAGCGGAGCGCCCCGGCCGCGCGGCCATCGCCTTGACGACCGACAGCTCGATATACACGGCACTCGCCAACGACTACACGTTCGCCGACGTCTTTGCAAAGCAAGTGCACGCGCTCGGCAACGCCGGCGACGTGCTGCTCGCGATTTCCACGTCCGGCAACTCCGAAAACGTGCTGCGTGCCGTGGTCGCGGCGCATGCCAAGTCGATGCTCGTGGTCGCGCTGACGGGA
>Ga0209640_10000462_pt1 | contig 31191 bp, 24 predicted proteins | sample RifCSP10_1_FD_184018 | JGI IMG/M metagenome (GOLD analysis project Ga0209640, IMG submission 184018) | Soil microbial communities from Rifle, Colorado - Rifle CSP2_sed 10_1 (SPAdes) (version 2) | ecosystem: Environmental > Terrestrial > Deep subsurface > Rock core/Sediment | place: Rifle... | reverse complement strand
TAGAACGGCGAGCACGATCCCAAACGCCCACATTCGACCTGGCATATCCGATAGCACCTAAATCAATCTTCACTCTTCAATTTTGAATCTTCAAATCTTCAATCTTCAATCCAGAATCACGGCCCTGCCAGCAGCGTCGGCGCGATGGGCGCCGTCTCTCGCAGCACGCCGGCCGGCCAATAAGCGTAAACCAGGGCGCCCAACGAAGCCAGCAGAATTGCCAGCCCCAAAACCACCAGTCCAATCTTAAGACGATAAGACATCACGGAAAGTTTCCACAATCGCAACAGGTACGGAGAAAGCCTGCCCCAAGTATAATACAACCCAACCTGCACCCCGCACGTTTCACATCGTCGCCCTCCTGCCTTGCAAAACCGCAAGCTCCACGCCGCGGAACTGGCCTGAAGTGTGATTTAATTAATCCGCGTCCATCCGCTAAGCGGCGCCTTTTGCCGCCATCCGCGTACCACTCCAATTTCAATCTTCAATTTTCAATCTGCCGCCAACCCTCATGCCCTCCCCCTGGTCCGACTTCCCCGCCACCTATCGCTCAAAGGAAATCCAGTTCATCAACGAAGCGATTCGCGCGGGAGAATGCGTTTCCATCATCGGCTTGAGCGGCTCGGGAAAGAGTAACCTGCTCGGCTTTCTCGCCAACCGGGTCAGCGGGCAGCCGTCGCTGCCCAGGATGATCCTCGTCGATTGCAACCGTCTATCCGGACCGTCTATCGAGGCTCTCTTTCGCTTGATTCGCTCATCCCTGGGCGACCACCAACCGGTGCCCGATGAATTCAATGCCTTGTTTGAACTCGTCGACAAAGAAATTGGCCAGAATTCCGGGATATGCTTTCTGTTGGATCGTTTCGAATTATTGTCCCGCGCCCACAATGGGTCGAGCGATGCCTTGGCAGGAACCGCCAGTTTTGGCAACCTGCGCGCCCTGCGCGACGCTCACAAATACAATCTTACCTATGTCATCGCCAGCCGCCGTCCCCTCGAAGCGGAAAATGAGCTGGCCGAACTCTTTTTCGCCCACACCCTCTGGCTCGGGCCGCTAAGCGAAATCGACGCCCTCTGGAATGTTCAGCGCTACGCCGAGCGCAAAGGACTTAAGTGGGATCCAGCCACTGCCCAGGGAATCATCGAGGTGTCCGGACGCTACCCCTCGATTCTGCGAGCGGTCTGTGAAGCAGTCGCCGGCGGAGCGCAGCCCAACACAGAAAGCCTCTCCGCTCATCCAGCCGTCCGCCGCCGGGTTGAAGAATTCTGGGCTGACCAACCAGGTGCAGAAGATCTACGCAAGGCGGGTTTAAGCAATCATCCTCTCCTCATCAGCTCCCGGCCCGTGCAGGCATTCGACACCAACCAGCTGACCGCCAAAGAGCATCTGCTCTGGGAATATTTCAATACGCATTCAGGTGAAGTGTGCGAAAAGGATGATCTCATCCGCGCCGTCTGGCGCGAGGACCGAATCTACGAACAGGGCATCCGCGATGACAGCCTGGCCCAGCTCGTTCGCCGTCTGCGCGAGAAAATCGAACCTGACCCCTCCAATCCGCGCTATATTCAAACCATCCCCGGTCGTGGCTATCGCTTCGTACCCTGATGTTTCAGGTCCGTGCCCGCCTCTGGCCTTGCGCAGCGATCCGGCAAATTTCCATTTTTGCCTGATCGCCCAATGGCCTGATCGCCCAAGCGATTGTCTTCAATCGCCGTTGCCTGACCGCAACCTTAAAACAACCCAACGAAACCTTAAAAATTTTTGTCGAGCGCTGTTTGGCTATTGACATCTGTAAAAATTGGTCTATACTAGAATTTGCAGGGAGCGCCAAGGAATTGGAAAGCGCCCTCATAAATGTGAAAGCCGAAGCGGCGTTTTTGTTGACCCCAGTTGAGAAATCAATTGGTGTTACTTGAACGAAGTCTAGGCGGAAGCAACTCGAGGCAGTGAAACTTGATTGGTAACCTGGCAACGCCTTCTTATAGGATGCGTGAAAAGGAAACCCAAAAGAGTGGAGTCAAGAGAGTTCCTAAAAAGCGTTTGTGAGTTTTCTCATAGCTACGCAAGTGGCGGAGGGGAGACAGGCAGGCGCAACGGAACGATGAGGATGGCTGGACGGTTAGTTGGTGCCCCTGCATTTTTATTCCCCCAGGATGTGAGTCCAGGGGGTTTTTGTTGCTTTTTTCCAAACTTATGCTAGACTATAAATAACACTTAGTACTTCGTTCTACTTTCTGCCGGCGAGGAGGCGGAATGTCCCCCATTATTATCGAAGAGCTAAACCATACACCCGTCGAGAAACAAAGGGTCGAACTTGTTGAGCGCAAGGGAACCGGCCACCCGGACTCGATCTGCGATGCCATCATGGAGCAGATCTCTCTCGCGCTAAGTCGTGAGTATCTCGACGCCTTTGGCCGGATCCTGCACCATAATATCGACAAGGGGTTGCTTGTTGCCGGGCGGACAGAACCTCGGCTGGGCGGAGGTAGAGTGCTGGAACCAATGCGACTGGTGATTGGAGACCGCGCTACAGCCGAATACCGGGGAAAACGAATTGATATAGCCGCCATCGCAGAGCAGACGACCAGGGATTGGATCAGGCAAAACCTGCGATTTGTCGATCCCGAGCATCACTTAATTATCCAGAATGAACTTAAGGAGGGATCTCCAGAATTAACCGATATCTTTGCTCGGGAAAAGATCGGAGCGAACGACACCTCAGCCGCGGTCGGGTATGCCCCTCTAACGGAAACCGAACACCTGGTGCTGGATGCCGAACGCTTCTTAAATTCCCCTCATTTTAAGAGAGAGTATCCTGAGGCCGGCGAGGATATCAAGGTAATGGCATATCGCTGCGACCGTCATCTTACCTTGACCATTGCCTTGGCTTTCGTGGATCGTTTCGTTCCCGATATTGGGACCTATTTCAGCCGCAAAGAGGAAATCCGTTCGAAAATTAAAGATTACCTCGCAAATAAACAAAATAGCATCGAAAATTTATCTATCGAAATCAACACGCTAGATGATCCTGACCGGGGAGAGAGCGGCGTGTATCTTACGGTCTTGGGGACGTCGGCTGAAGGCGGCGATGGCGGCCAGGTCGGTCGGGGCAACAAAGTCAATGGCGTCATTGCCCTGAACCGGCCTATGAGCACAGAAGCGGCCGCCGGAAAGAATCCCATCAGCCATGTCGGTAAAATCTATACCCTCCTGACCCACCATATCGCTGCCCAGGTATATCAAATGGTGCCTGGTATTGAGGAGGTATATGTTTGGTTATGTAGCCAGATTGGTGAGCCGATTGACCAACCTTTGATCGCTTCTGCACAGCTGGTCACAAGTCCGGGAGTGAATTTGTCAAATATTTCTTCGGAAATCAAGGATATGATTCAGAGTCAGCTCGAGGAGATTGATGATTTCACCATGCGCCTGGCGCGTGGTGAGATGTCGGTTTGGTAAATTCAAGAGGTGGATCGTGAGAACTCCTGACCCGTTTCACAAAATGAACATCATGGTAGCCGTGGATGGCTCGGAACATTCTCTGGCTGCGGTCCAACTGCTCTGTGATTTACCTTTGCCCGCTGAAAGCTCGATCACAGCCGTGTCCGTATTGATTCCTCGGAACGCCTCCGATCATGCCCGGTTGGAAGCCATTCTGGAACACATCAAGGCGCTCTTCCGGGATAAATATGTCACTGTGTCCACGGAGCTCCTGGTCGGCTATCCCGCCGATGAATTGACCGAATTCGCCGCAGGCCATCATCCGGACCTGGTTGTTCTCGGCGCGAAAGGTCTACGGGCGACCCTTGGCATATTATTAGGTGGTGTGGCCCAGCGCGTGATGGAGTATGCTCCCTGCCCCGTTCTCATCGTGCGAGCGCCGTACGAGGGTCTGCGCCAGGTGCTGCTCGTGACCGATGGATCACCCCATAGCCAGCAGGCGATCGAATATCTGGCTGATTTCCCTCTTCCAGGGAGTGCCCAAGTTAAATTGATCCATGTCATGCCGCCGCTTCCATCCCCCACGCTCATCGCGCATGCCTGGCCGATAGATGCCGAGCTCTTTATTCCCCCTACTTCACCAGAAACGGAAGAGGCATTAAGCCGCCAGGCCGAGGAGGAAGAGAAAACTGGTCGGGCGCTTCTCGAGCGTTCTGAAATGAGATTGAAGTCTCATGGAGTAGAAGCAGCAGGAGTGCTTAAGCGCGGCGATGCGGCTTCCGAAATTCTCGAATTCATTAAATCCAACCAAATTGACCTTGTCATTGCCGGATCACGTGGCCTCAGTCGCATGCAAAGCTGGCTGATGGGCAGCGTTTCTCGCAAGCTGGTCCACTACGCGGATTGTTCAGTGATGATCGTTAAAGGCGCCTAGCACCAATTCTTTGAGCGTAAGATTTGAGCGGCTATTCCCATCTTGTCATTTCGAGCGCAGCGCAGCAATCTCCCGCACGACTTGGAGGTGATTGCGGCAGCAGAGAACGCTTCTCGGGCAAAGAACGCCCCAAAATGACACCAAAGTCAGAATTTCTGAAGAAATGAGATTCTCTTACTATGCAAATCGAATACCCTGAGATCCACGCCTACTTAGAACGGCGTTATGGTGCCTCTTCAGGAATTCAAGAAGTGCGCCAACTAGAAAGCCCCCTCCGCCGTAAGGACTTTTCCAACCGTCCTGAACAAGATTCGGATATCCAGCCATAACGACCAGTTCCGAATGTAATAAGTGTCCCAATCCACTCTTTCCTCGAACGAAGTCAGGTTGCGACCATTAATCTGCCACATGCCGGTCATGCCCGGTCTAAACAGCTTATAGACTGAAAGGGTTTGGCCGTAGATGCTGATCTGTTCAGGCAAGATGGGCCTCGGCCCCACCAGGCTCATTTCCCCTTTGATCACGTTCCATAGCTGCGGCATTTCATCGAGACTGCATCGACGCAAAATTCTTCCAATCCGGGTAAGGCGCGGGTCATCCCATAGTTTTTGATATTTGGCCCAGCTCAGTTTCTGATTTCGCTGGCCTCTCAGGATAGTATCCAAAGTATTCTCCCCCCTGCAAAACATGGTACGGAATTTGATGATTTCAAAGAGCCGGCCTTCCCTGCCCACGCGAGTTTGCCGGAACAAGACAGGCCCGGGGGAATCTAATTTGATTAATGTCGCCAGGAGCAGAAATAGCGGCAGGCACAGAATTAATAACGAGGAGGCGATGATCAGGTCCATCCCTCGTTTCGCTCGATCTAAAAAAAACTCAGCTCTATTCCAGCTCTCCAGACCCGATGCATTCATAGCATATTTTGACTATACGCAAATTCCTGGTTTTCAAACACACTGGCTTCTCCCATGACTAATCGCAGGGTTTCTTGCTGGAATCTTTTTTTGTTGAACCTCTCCGCATTCCTCCTGAGATCGCTCACAGCGAATTTCAAGGCACCGAATTCAAATTTCTCAACCGCGCTCATCACGCTCTCCACGCTCTGTTCATTGAAGAGCAATCCAGTCTGCCCATCGACCACGGTTTCTGCTGCGCCCCCCTTACCATAGGCGATGACCGGGCACCCCGCTGCCTGTGCCTCCACCATGGCAATCCCGAATTCTTCCTCGGCGACGTGCACGAAAGCCCTGGCTCTCCCTAACAGCTGCTGCACGATTCTATCTGGTTGCCAGCCTGGAATTCGGATATTGGGACCGGCGAGCCTTCTCAGCCTTTTGTCTTCTGGGCCCTCTCCAACCAGGATGAAAGGCAGTCCCAGCCGGGTAAACGCTGCGACGAGCAGCTCCAGCTTCTTCCGCCTGGCCAACCTCGAAACGCAAATGTAGTAGTTATCCCTGGGTTCTAAAGGCTGGAAGTTTTGCACGTCTACCGGCGGGTAGATTACTTGCGCGCTCCGCCGGTAAGCTCGCCAGATTAAGCCAGCAACCCAGTGTGAAACAGCCGCAAATTGGTCTACGCGCTGTGAAGCCGCCAGATCCCACAATCGCAGATAATGCAGCATGACCCTCTTTGGCCACGATGTAAACCCGAACTTAAGTCCTCTGCCGTCCACAAATTGGTGATATTGGTGCCAGGCCTGGCGCAGCGGCGTATAAGTAAAGCTGATATGCCTTTGTCCCGGAACTGCCAGAACACCATGTGCTGCAGCATAGCTAAAGGATAGAATCACATCGAAGGAACTCAGGTCGAACTGTTCGATCGCAAGCGGAAATAAAGGTAGGTAATTGCGGTACCCGCGCTTGGCCCCAGGAAGCCTGTTGATAAAAGAGGGCTGAACTGAGTGTCGGCGGATAATTGAGCCTTTAAAAGCTTCCGGGTTGTAGAACAATGTGAAGATCGGCGCTTCTGGAAACATCTCCAGCACTGCCTCCAGGAGCTTTTCAGCGCCTCCGATAAAGGGCAGCGCATCTTGGACCAGTGCAATTTTCAGATCCCTGTTCAAATCAGGCCTCCACAGCCATTTCGATTGCTTTCATTACTCGCCTCCCAGTTCGCTCCCAGGAAAATAGAGCCGCGCGCTGGTGCCCCCGGTGGACCAGATCCCGGCGCATTTCATCATCTTGCCAGAGAGTCAGGATCGCCGCAGCGATTTCCTCCTCGTCATTTGGATCCACCAGCCAGCCCGCCTTCCCAACCACTTCCGGCAGCGCGCTCGAATTCGCAGCAATCACAGGCGCTCCGCACGCCATGGCCTCCAGTGCAGCCAGGCCAAAACCCTCATAAATCGAGGGCAAAATAAACATCCTCGCTCCGGAATATAGGGCTGGCAAATCTCTATCCTCGACATACCCCACCCACTCAAGATTTTCCTCCACCTGTTTTGAAAGAAGATCCCTACGGAAGGATCCACCTCCCGCGCCCGCGATGACCAGTTTTAGCGGGGCGACCATTTTCTTTACTCGCTGCCAGGAGCGGATCAGGGTGTGCAGGTTTTTCCGCGGTTCCAGGGTGCCCACAAACAACCCGTAAGCCTCTGGCAGTCCATACTTTTTCCGAACGAAATCCTGTTCCATGCTCGCCCGCGGTCTGAATCTCTCCCGGTCAACGCCACACGGCGCCACAATAATCTTGTCTTTGGAAATCCGAAATACCTCCTGGATACGTATCATTGAATGATACGAATCAGTGACTACTATTTTCGCATTGCGGGCTAACCTGGGCAGAAAATAGCCATACCAGGCTGCAAACCTTCGGTCGAACCACTCCGGATGATCGATCACACTGAGATCGTGAATGGTCACCACCTGATTACGAACTGAGACAGGGCCTGTATTTGCGGGTGACCAGAGGATGGAGCCCTCTCCGAGCAGCTTTGGGAGCGTCCTTTGTTCCCAAAAGTGGCCCCTTAAGCCCTGGGCAGCCGACCCGCCCACCAGTTTGACCGATTCCCCGAGTTGCGAGGTTACCGCCCGCGTATATCGCTCAACTCCGGTAACCCTGCGCCCTAATGAACGTATATTTACTACTATTTGATACCCCATGCAACTTCCTGCAGATATCCCTTTTCTATTCAAGGTAAGCCGTTTCTTGAACTCCGGTCGGCTCAGTTTTCTGGTGATTGCGATTTCGCGGGCGCGCGTCAATTTATCAGTTGCATTCGTGGTGCGCTCCTTGACGCTGGCGGCCCTGTGGGGAACAATCTTTCTGATCCCGCTTCGCCTCCGATTTTTTGCATTTGCTCGCCCACGCGCCCCCATATACCCAGATTTCACGGATTTCATCTTGTTTGCCAGTGATATTGTAATGATCCTGACCTTGGTTCTATGGGTGCTTTCTCTGGCACTCAAGCCCAGGACTATTAGAATGGGTCCTCTTTTTCTTACTTTGCCTATCACTGGCATCCTGCTGTTTAGTCTGATCAGCACGCTATTCTCAATCGACGGTTCACTATCCCTGTACCATCTTATACGTATGTTGCTTTTGTTTGGTTTTTATCTCTTCCTCTTGAACGAGATTGACGACCTCAAACTGGTTCTCTTCCCCGTTGGCGCTCAGATTTTCATCCAGTCTGTCACAGCAGTCCTCCAGGTCCTCGGTCAACAGTCTATTGGTCTTTCATTCTTAGGAGAGCTGGATCTCGATCCGTCGTGGAGCGGCGTGAGCATCGTCTGGGCGGAGGGCATCCGCTCTCTGCGGGCCTATGGACTGACTGACCATCCTAACATCTTGGGAGGCTGTTTGTCATTTGGCCTGATCCTGATCGCATATGGTTATTTGACTACTGCAGCCTGGAGGCGGACTCTTCTAACCGCTCTTTTCAGTCTTGGCGTCTTGGGACTATTCTATACATTTTCACGGGCAGCCTGGTTGTCAGCCGCTTTGGGATTAACCCTGTTGGGCGTGTGGCAATTAAGAAAGGGGAGAATCCGGCAGCTCGCGTCTTATCTAGGTTTGGTCGCAGCCAGCCTGATCGCTCTCGCGCCATTTTTCCTGCACAACCTGCCGTATGTTGGTGTGCGATTGAACCAGCAGGGCTCCTTTGCCCAGAACGCTCATGAAAAGCAGGCCATAGGTGAAAGGATAATCCTGAACAGAAACGCGAATAATATCTTTCTCGCAGAACCGTTCACCGGCGTTGGCCTTGGTGCTTTTCCCATCGCTCTACAAGCCCATCGACCTGATTACCCCTACAACTTCCAGCCCGCCCACATCGTTTTACTGGATGTTGCCGCAGAAACAGGATTTTTTGGCGCCTTGTTTTACCTCCTGGTAATCTTCTCTCCCTGGGTGGCAATCTGGCTGAACCGGGATCGACTGACATTCAACGCCGCTCTCATTGCTGCTTCGAGCCTGCTGCTGGCCACGACGGTCGTCGGCTTCTTCGATTATTACACCTGGCTTCTAAATGCGGGACGCCTTTGGCAGTGGCTGGCCTGGGGTCTATGGGCAGCCATCTACTCAAGCTCTCTTCGACAGGAGAGCCATGCTTGACCTGCTTCTTGTTCCAGTTGGTATCCTCTACCTCCTTGTGGTAGGATTGCTATTTATTTACGGATTGAATTTCTTTTACCTCACCTGGATAACCTGGCGTTACCGGCAGGAGCCAGCTCAACCACAACCTCTCCAACCGCTGCCCAGTGTCACCGTCCAACTACCCCTCTACAATGAAATATACGTGGCAGTCCGGCTAATCCGAGCTGTTGCCGAACTTGATTATCCTAAGCACTTGCTTGAAATCCAGGTGCTGGATGACTCAACCGACGAAACCAAAGATCTGGTCAAAAACCTGGTGGACACCCTGAAAGAGACCGGAATAAACATCGTCCACATGCATCGTAGAACCCGCCTCGGGTACAAAGCCGGAGCCCTGGCAGCTGGATTTCAGCACGCCTCGGGCGAATTTCTGGCGATATTTGATGCCGATTTCATACCTCCGCCAGATTTCCTTAATAAAACTTTGCCTTACTTTAATGAACCACGAATCGCCTTCGTACAGACCCGTTGGGGACACATAAACCCCAACTTCTCCTTTCTGACCTTAATTCAATCCCTGGCTATTGATGCTCATTTTATGGTCGAACAATTTGCCCGCAGTAGAGGCAGCTTTTGGTTCAATTTCAATGGCACCGGTGGGATCTGGCGTAAGGCGGCGATACTCGATGCCGGCGGTTGGAGAGCTGCAACCCTCACCGAGGATCTGGACCTTTCGTACCGTGCCTTTCTTCGCGGCTGGCAGGCCAGGTATGTGCGCGAAATTGTGGTTCCTGCTGAGCTCCCAGCCAGTTTTGGCGCTTATCGCCGGCAGCAGCACCGTTGGGCGCGGGGGAGTCTGGAATGCGCCCAGACGTTACTTCCCTCAATTTGGAAGGCACAAATACCCCTATTGCTAAAAATTGAAGCTATCCTTCATCTCACCGGTTACGGCGTTCATATTTTGCTGGCTGCCCTTGCCATTCTCTACCCCTTGGTTCTGCTGCTCTCTATGCGTTATGCTGGCCTGCTATCTCTCTTTGGGGTCGCCACGGTTTTTAATGCCACAGCTTTTGCCCCAATGCTTTTCTTTCTGGTCGCCCAACAACAGCTCGGAAATCGCTGGTGGAGAAAGATCCCGCTGATTGCTTTCATTTCTGCCTTCGGTGCTGGAATGATGGTGAACACCTTGCGCGCTGCACTCCAAAGCGTGCGGCGGAAAAACGGGGTTTTTGAACGCACGCCTAAGTTCGGCATTGAAAACGCCAGACAAAATTGGACCGGCCGGCGTTATCAGCTCCGATTGGATCCCATCGTCTTTCTTGAGCTGCCCTTCGCTGTTTTCAACCTGGCTACCATGCTGGTTGCCTTGAAGCTGCATAACTGGTTGATCGCTTTTTATGCGATGATGTTCGCCGTCGGTCTTCTTTTCACTTCAAGTATGACCTTACTTCAGAGCATAGATGTTAGGCGGCGGCGCAATAATTCCAGACAGGTTGAAGATGAACGGGAAAGCATTAAACGCCATATTCCGCACCTTAAGCCGGCGGCTGAGACAGTCCGCAAAGAGGCCATCGAAGATGCCATTTTGAAGACCGTTGCATATGCTGACATCTTCGACTACCCGCTCAACGCCGCAGAGCTCTCTCGTTATCTCATTGGTTTGCCCGCGTCTCAAAACGAGCTCAAATCGAGCTTAAATATTGGAAGTTTAGTTCATAAGTATTTGAGTTCTTCCTCTGGTTTTATTCATCTGGCCGGTAGAGAGGAGATTGTCAGCCTGCGCCTTTGGCGATCGCACCAGGCTGCCCGGCTGTGGCCGGGTGCAATCAGGTATGGCAAAATTATCGCGCAGCTACCCTTTGTCCGCATGGCTGCCGTGACCGGCGCTCTATCCATGGACAATGTCGCCAAAAATGCCGATATGGATTTTCTGATCGTCACTGAGCCTGGGCGCTTGTGGTTGTGCCGGGCCATGGTTATCACACTTGTGCGCTGGGCTGCTCGTTTTGGCGACACACTTTGTCCGAACTACTTTTTATCGTCGCGGGCTCTGGTCTTTGCTGAACGCAACCTGTATTCGGCCCATGAATTGGCCCAAATGATCCCTCTCTTTGGCCATGCGGTTTATCGGGATATGCGCTCGCTGAATAACTGGTCCAATATCTTCCTGCCGAACGCTCAGGGAATGCCAGACCGCGCGCACCATATCCGCAACCTCAACGGGCATAAATCCAACTTCTATCAGTTCGTACAGACCTCCGCGGAAATTATCCTACGCCAGCCGCCGTTGGACCGCTTAGAGCGATGGGAGATGGACCGAAAAGTTCGCAAATTTGAACGACTGGCGCGTGTCTGCTCTGAAACAGCTTTTTCGGCCGATTGGTGTAAGGGTCACTTTGCAAGCCACGGTAAATCCACGCTCATCGCCTTCCAGGAACGAATGGGAGCGCTGGACAAAGCCCGCTTCACAAATCCGCTTAAACCTTCAACCTTTGAACCTTAAACCTGTACCTGGAAATATGACTGATATTCTGCTCGGACAATCCTATTACCTGAAGTTCGACCCCAAACTCTGGAAGGCGATGCAGCCCTACCCACCGCTTGGTACGCTCTACGCTGCCAGCTACCTTCGCTCGAAAGGCTATCAGGTGGCCCTGTTCGATGCCATGTTGGCTGAATCTGAATCTGAATGGGACATGGCGCTGGATTATCACCGGCCGCGCTATGCCATCATCTATGAAGACAACTTCAACTATCTCTCCAAAATGTGCCTGCTGAGAATGCGGAAAGCCGCTATTAAAATGATCGATATGGCCCGCCAGCGCGGCTGCACGGTTATCATCGCAGGATCCGATGGCAGCGACCACCCGGAAAAATACCTGGCTCGAGGAGCCCATTTCGTGATCATTGGCGAGGGCGAGATCACGCTGGGCGAGCTGCTGGACGCACTTAGCAGTCGATCTTCCAACCGGCTGGATCAGATTCAGGGTCTATCCTTTCAGGACGAGTCCCTCAAGATTAGCGAGGCCGTGCCGCAATCCGGCGTCTTACAACGTGACCAGCAGTCGTATCTGGATCCTCTAACGATTAACGTTGTCGCTACGCCCCGGCGCCCAGACATCCGTGATTTGGACTCTCTTCCCCTTCCTGCCTGGGATCTGGTGGATGTGGAGCGCTATCGTCAAATCTGGCTTGATCGTCACGGTTTCTTTTCCATGAACATGGCCACCACCCGCGGCTGTCCTTTCCACTGCAACTGGTGCGCGAAGCCCATTTGGGGACAACGGTATAATGTGCGCAGCCCGGAAAACGTAGTAGCTGAACTAAAGTGGCTAAAACAAGCTTTTGAACCCGACCATATCTGGTTTGTGGATGATATTTTTGGCTTGAAGCCCGGCTGGATTCCCCGCCTTGCTGCCGAGATTGAGCAGCAGGGAGCAACAATCCCCTTCAAGTGCTTGAACCGGGTTGACCTCCTCTTGCGAGAAGGCGAAATTGACGCTTTGAAGCGCGCCGGCTGCCAGATTGTTTGGGTGGGCTCCGAATCCGGCTCACAGAAAATATTAGACGCCATGGAAAAGGGCACCAGGGTTGATCAAATCTACTCGGCGGCCCGGCGTCTACAGGAAGCCGGTATTCAGGTTGGCTTCTTCCTTCAGTTTGGATATGCGGGGGAAACTCGGGCCGATATAGAAAAGACCCTGCAAATGGTGCGCGATTGCCGGCCGGATGATATCGGCATGTCGGTTTCTTATCCGCTTCCCGGCACCAAATTCTATGCTGCCGTTAAAGAACAGCTGGGAAGCAAACAGAACTGGGTCGATTCCAACGATCTGGCAATGCTTTATACAGGTCCGTTCTCCACGGACTTTTACCGGCAGCTGCATATCGTGTTGCATAAGGAATTTCGCCTGCGTAAGGCCGGGCGTTGGTTGGTGGAAAAGTTGCTGCCGGAATCCGAATCTGTTACTTTGAAATTGGATCAGCACAATGACCTGTTGCACGCCATCAAGACCTTGATAAAGAACGCTGTAACGCTCCCTTTTGCCCGCTGGAAATTAGAAAGGCTGGCGCTCTTTCCACCTGAAGGTTTAATTGCCGTCAATCCGGGCATGACACCCGAAGACGCAGCCATCCCCTCACTGCAACCCGGAGACGAAGAGGTCTATTAGATGGTGAAGTACTGGCAGCCCGACAATAATCAGCACCTGACTGTGACCGCTGAGGCCTTCTCCCGTACTGCCGAGAAGTACGACCGCTTCGCTGAAGATCATCCAAATCTGGCGCGCATGCGGGCCAGGGTCTACCGGCATTTAACCCAATATCTTGAACCCGGTGCTCGCATCCTGGAACTCAACGCAGGCACGGGCACCGATGCCGTCCACCTCTCCCAACTGGGCTATAAGGTGCACGCCACCGATATCGCTCCAGGTATGATTCGGCGTATCGAGGCCAAAATTGATCAACATCATCTAAAGGAAAGCTTGACGGTGCAGAATTGTTCCTTCACCGCGCTCGAGCAAGTCAGGGAAGGACCGTTTGATGCGGTTTTTTCCAATTTGGGAGGCTTAAATTGTCTATCGGACCTGCGCGGAGTGACCGGGCGCCTTCCATTCCTGCTGAACCCCGGCGGTCTGGTTACCTGGGTGCTCATGCCGCCGGTGTGTCTTTGGGAGCTTGCTCTTGTTTTCAGCGGGAAATTCAGACTTGCATTTCGTCGCTTATCGACACACGGAACCCTGGCCCACTTAGAAGGCTTGCATTTCATGATCCATTACTATACCCCGGAACAGGTAATCCGAGCTTTTGGACCTGGTTTTACGACCCTGGCCGTTGAGGGTCTTTCCGTGTTTGCCCCTCCGGCCGAAAGCAAGAACCTCGCCAAACGGCATCCTCTAGTCTATCGCTGGCTCTCTCGGCTGGATGACCGCCTTGCCCGTCGCCCGCCCTTCAACCGCTGGGGCGACTTTTTTATCATCTCTTTACGCTATTCACCCTGACCTTGCCAGCTGTTCGTTTGTCACCTCTGGCAGATCACACGGATTACGCATTTCGGATTACGCACTACGAATTACGATTTACGTCTTATGCCATTCCCCAACTACCCCGAAAAACACAATCTTCCAGCCGTGCTAACTGCCCAAAATCTGCTCGCCTATCGCCGCCAGTTGGGCAGGTTTCCCGATATTGAGCCGCCTGAGGGGATGATCCTGTGCCTTCAGAAGGGTCTTCCCGAGCGGCTGCGCCGGCGCCATCCCCTCAAGCAGGTTGGCAATCTAATGGGTGATTTATACTTGCTGAAACAATCGCGCGGCAAAGTTGGCGTTTTGAGCAATTTCGGCATAGGCGCGCCTTTGATTGCCGCTTTAACCGAGGAATTGGTCGCCTGGGGAGTAAAGCGTTTTATTTCCATGTCCTGGGCCGGCGGTCTGCAGCCCAACCTCAGTCCGGGCGCAATCGTCGCCTGTTCTCGGGCCATTCGCGATGAAGGTACTTCTCATCACTATCTGCCTGCAAACAAGTATGTCCTAGCCGATCCGGAGCTTGTCGAGAACCTGATGCATGCCCTTGCGAGGCAAGACCACAAGTATTCAGAAGGGACAACCTGGACAACCGATGCCCCCTACCGTGAAACCCGGGACGAGATTTTGCAATATCAGGCTGAAGGCGTGCTGGTCGTGGAGATGGAAACGGCTGCATTGCTTGCTGTCGGCCAGGTCCGTGGCGTGCAAACATGCGCCGTCTGCGTCGTGGGCGATAGCCTGGCTGAACTGCGCTGGAAGGCTCCTCTGGACGTCCGCATTGTGGAGCGCGGCCTGGAAACCGTTTATGCTGGGGCGATTTCCGTTCTGATGGACATGTAGCAAAAATGGCACTAGCGCTATGCGCAATCAATCTTTTATTTTCGCTTGCCCACGTTGCGGCTCTCCCCTTATCTCGATTTCCCAAAACGAGCTGTCCTGCTCGCATGACGGAGAACTCTACCGCCGCATCGATGGCATCTGGCGCTTTCTCCTTCCGGAAACTCAGTCTGTTTTCCGCCAGTTTATTCAGGAGTATGAAACCGTCCGCAAAGCCGAAGGACGTGGTTCCACAGACTTGGCTTACTACCGGGCGCTTCCTTTCACAGATCTGAACGGCAAATTATCCGGAGCCTGGCGAATCCGGGCCAGGAGTTATCGCGCATTGATGGCGCATGTGTTGCCTTCTCTAGAGGACATAAATCGACACCCCCTGCAGATCCTCGACCTGGGCGCCGGCAACGGCTGGCTGTCGAACCGGCTGTCGCAGTCTGGCCACTGCCTGGCGGCAGTTGACCTGACCACGAATAATTTTGATGGCTTGGGAGCCCACATCCATTATGAAACTTCTTTTACACCGCTCCAGGCCGATTTTGCGCAGCTTCCTTTCGTGAGCGACCAGGCCGACTTAGCCATATTTAACGCCTCTTTTCATTACGCCATCCGTTATGAGCAGGCCCTGCAGGAAGCCCTGCGCGTGCTCGCCGATCACGGATTAGTCGTAATTATGGACACACCGGTGTACCACTCGGAGGCGAGCGGAAATCAAATGGTGCGCGAAAGGGAAACTTTTTTCCGGCAAAAATACGGCTTTCCTTCGAACTCCCTGCTGAGTCAGAATTTTCTGACTTACTCCCGGCTTGAAGACCTCTCCCATTCCCTCGGAATTCACTGGCAAATGATCAATCCAAACTTCGGATTATTCTGGCCAATCAGGCGCTTCCTCTCCCGCCTGCGCGCCCGCCGCGAACCAGCCAGCTTCCCCCTCCTCCTCGGCCGTATTGCAGAAGCTAAAAACCAATTCTTCACATGACCATATCGGTGCACAGTTGCCAAATCACCGTTAATCCAACGCTCCCCATCAAATATTACGGTTTACGTTTTACGAATTACGTTTCACGTTTCACGCTTCACGCTTCCTCCGTTTCCAACACCATCTCTCCGTTCCTGTCTGGAACAAATGTCAGCGGTCCCTGCGGCACCCGGTTATCAATTTGCAGCGCTCCACTGTCCATGAGCTCCCACATCACCTGGAACGGCGCCTTACCAACCACCCACTTCTCCGCGATCACGATGCCATGGCCAGGGAGGATCGTAAAAACCACCGGCCGGTGGTCGTCGGGATGGTTGAGCGCTTCGGAACGGGAAAAAGCCGCCTTAATCGCATTGGCTTGCGCTCCTGTTGAACACGATACCGGGTAGTGGTAATATGGAGTATCCAAAGCGACGTGTTCTACCAGGCGCGGATCAAATGATTTGACGCTACGATGACCATGCAGTTTCGAGCGCGCCACAGGCACTTCAGCCTGCACCTCCCAATCCGCTCCCAAGGTGATTTTTGGGAGTGGTTCATCCATTTCGATCAACTCCACCGCTTCCGAGGACGGGGAATCATTCCGCTTACCCTCCACCTGCCGCACCTGGGCACCGTTGCCATCCGGACGCACACCCACGATCACCGCCAGCTCATCATCGGTCAGATTATCTTTTTCTACCGGGCGAGCGGATCCCGTCACCGTCGCAATTAACGCATCGATATGTGGATCCCACGTGGCGAAACATCCTTCGCTGTATTGGCTTGCCACCGCATCATCCAGAGCAGGTACATGGGTGAGGTTAGCAATGCGGATCATCTCCGTAAAGAAGCGGCGTTTGCCCAGCTGCATACCAGCCTCGCGCATCTCTCCAGGAGTTTGTAGCCTTTTCCACACCTCATAGGGGATGGGCTCCCCCACCACTGTGTGGTTCGTAATCTCGGTCGTGCTCGCAGCTGTCACGATTCGAAGGAATAGGTCTTCATAAAAGGCAGTCCGATCAGACGCATCGGTGCGCGGGTGTGCGCCCACCAGGTCGAATGTATAAGCCTCCACTGGCTCATCCTCGCCCACCACCAGGATTACCCGGATGCTCATCGCTTGGGTTTGTACCAGGCGGACAACTGAAAGAATTGGACCCCCTCTGCGTCCTTGCTCGTACAGCGTCTTATAGGCATCCGCTGAAAGGCCGGGGAACTCAAAATCCTCCGGGTCTGGTGGCTCCTTTGCCAGGACTTTTTCAAAATAGCTCAAGCGCTCCTGGAGTACTTCCGGCTTGACCGGTATTAATGTGATGATTGTCGGTAGATGCTCCAACTGGAAACGTCTGCGCGCCGTGAAAAGCATGGCCTCTCGCCAGCGGAGCGGTCCATCGAATAATGCGCTGGTGAGGATGACATCGGTATCGTTATCCGGTTCAGATTGGACGGTATGGCCCCACTTGCGGAACTGCTCCAACAGGTTCGTAGAAAACTCCTCCAACAAGGGCATAGTTGGTCCAGGCACATAGGTCAACACGATTTTTCGCAACCACCTGTGCGCCGGCCGGATTGTATTCGTATGGATCTTCGTCACACTCATAAGACATCCTCTTGATATGGTTTACCCTTTTTAGCTTCGGCTTTCCAGCCTTCAAGATGAAGGTATCTCGCGATGCGGTCGGCAAGACGCGGAGATATCTCCTTGAGTACAACATTTGCATAGTGAAGAATTCTGGTATGGAAATGCAGCACCAACACTTCCGCTTTTCGGTGCTGGATGGCATTGATGATCGCCCGCGACACCCACTCCGCTGGCATCTTCGGTGTTGCCCACGGAAATTCAAGTCCTTCGACAAAATCAGATTCTACTCGTCCGGGCATAATCGTGCTCACTTCTATGCCGCTTCCGTAGAGCTCTTGCCGGATAGCCTCGCCAAATCCCGTCAGCGCATACTTCGCCGGAGCGTAGGGCACGTCGGTAGGGACGCCGCGTTTTGCAGCCATGGACGAAACCAGGATAATATGGCCATCCTTTTGTTCGAGCATAGTCGGAAGAACCGCCAGAACGGCATATACATGGCTCAAAAAATTCACCTGTAAAGATTTTTCCATCAAAGACGCCGTCAAATCGAATATCGTGGAATGATAATAAATACCCGCATTGGAAACCAGGATATCGACTCGCCCCCACCGCGCGAGGGTTTCCTTCACCATTTTTATTACTTGATCCTGGTCGGCTACATCACCTGGCAGGATCAGAGCTTCCCTGCCCAGCGCCCGGACCTGTTCAGCCACCTCGCTTAATTTCGACTTATCGCGTGCGACCAGCGCGATATGCGCGCCATTCTTCGCCAATTTCAATGCCGTGGCTCGGCCGATACCCCGGGACGCTCCCGTTACGATGGCGATCTTATCCTGTAAATTCCGCATAGATTACCTTATCAAAGATCCCATCCTGGTAAAATAGATCGAAATTAATCATTTTGACCAATTTTACCCGATGTTTATCCCTTCAATAAGATTCGAAGAGCACATTCAGCAGAGAGGAGATGTCGATGACTAAACTGCTTTACCAGACGGATAGCTACATGCGTTCCTTCGATGCGGCAGTGACTGGTATTGATGAAGAAAACCAGGCCATAATACTTGATCAGTCTATCTTCTATCCGGGTGGAGGCGGTCAGCCGCCGGATCGAGGCATAATCAGCATTGCTGGGATGACCCTTACGGTTAAGCGGGCTCGCAAGAAGGGAGATGACCTGATTCACATCCTGGAAGGTGCAGAAACCTTACCACCCGTGGGAACAACTGCGCATGGAGAGATCGACTGGGAACATCGCTATCAATTAATGCGCACCCATACAGCTCTGCACATTCTTTGCGGAGTTATCTTTAGGGATTATGGCGCTTCGGTGACTGGAGGAGATATGGAGCCGCTAAAAGGGCGCATGGATTTTGAATTTGAAACCATGCGAAAAGAGCTGGTGGAGGCAATTGAAAAATCCGTTAACGAGGAAGTTTCCAATCGACATCCCATTCACGTGGATATTCTCCCCAGGGAAGAAGCTTTCAAAATTCCTGACTTAATTCGCACTAAGATTAATCTGCTTCCGGAAGGCATCCAGGAAGTACGCATCGTAGAAATCGTTGGCCTGGATTTGCAGGCGGATGGCGGCACGCATGTCAATAACACGTCCGAGGTGGGTCATATCCGTGTCGTTGATTATAAAAGTAAAGGTAGAATCAACAAGCGCATCTATATTGAGGTCGAAGATTAGGAGGAGTTCTTTGTGGCAGAGTTGTTCGGTGGCGTCGAGGCAGGTGGCACCAAGTTTGTTTGTGTCGTCGCGGAAGGGCCGGATAAGATCCACGCTCAGATACAGTTCGCAACCCGGCAGCCAGATGAGACGATCCGACGGGTCATCGATTTTTTTCGCCAGCAGGAAAATCGGCTTGGGGCACTAACCGCCCTCGGCATCGGCTCCTTCGGCCCGATAGAGCTGGATCCGAATTCTCCTAATTATGGGCATATCACCTCCACCCCGAAGCCCGGTTGGGAGAACACCAGCATCGTCGGCTTACTGAAAGATTCTTTCAAGATCCCCATAGGTTTTGACACGGACGTCAATGCCGCCGCCCTCGGCGAGTTCCGCTGGGGCGCTGCCCAAGGATTGGGTGAGTTTATCTATGTGACCATCGGGACGGGAATCGGCGGCGGCGGCATGGTCAACGGGGCTCTACTGCACGGTCTCGTTCATCCTGAAATGGGCCACCTGATGATCCCGCACGATCTGAACGAAGATCCTTTTCCTGGCATCTGTCCATATCATCAAGATTGTCTTGAAGGGCTGGCGAGTGGTCCCGCAATTGAGAAACGCTGGGGTCAGCCTGGCGAGACCCTGCCGGAAATGCATCCAGCTTGGGCGCTTGAGGCGCAATATCTGGCTCTGGGCGCAATGAATCTAATCCTCACCATCTCACCGCAAAGAATAATAATGGGAGGCGGAGTGATGAAGCAGAGTCAAATATTCACTCTCCTGAGAGAAAAATTGCTTCTGTTGCTAAACAATTACATTAAAGACCCAAAGATAACCAGGGATATAGATAATTATCTCGTTCCTCCGGCTCTTGGTGATCAGACGGGCGTTTTGGGCGCCATCGCTCTGGCGCAAAAAGCCGCGAATGTGTGACAAGTTGATCATTTCCAATTTTTGATTGGTCGCCCTTCGTCATTATGCAGATTCCATCGCTGAGAGATTATTTTCTGCTGGATCCAGAAGTCATTTACCTCAACCACGGTTCCTATGGGGCAACTCCTTCTCCCGTCTTCCGTGCTTATCAGGAATTTCAACGAGAACTCGAACGCCAACCTGTTAAATTCTTCAACACGCGCTTGATGGATGATCTGGCCAGCGCGCGCCAGGTGCTGGCCGGATACCTACATTCGGATCCAGACAATCTGGTCTTTATTCCCAACGCTACCCACGCCGTCAACCTGGTAGCCCGATCTCTAAGCTTGAAGCGCGGGGATGAAATCCTTGCTTCCGATCACGAATATGGCGCCTGCGACAACGTCTGGCAATTTGTCAGTCAAAAAACGGGTGCCCTTTATATCCGCCAGCCGGTGCCAATAACCGCCAGATCCTCGGAGGAGATCGCAGAACACTTCTGGCAAGGGGTAACTCTCAGAACGAAAATAATATTTATCAGCCACATCACTTCTCCAACGGCCCTTCTTTTTCCGGTTAAGGATATCTGCATGCGCGCCCGCCAGGCGGGTATCCTCACATTTGTGGATGGCGCGCATGCGCCTGGTCAGATTCCAGTCGATCTAGAGGCGATCGCAGCGGACTTTTATACCGGTAATTGTCACAAGTGGATGCTCGCCCCCAAAGGTGCTGCCTTTCTCTACACGCGTCAGGAACACCAATCCATGATCGAACCATTAGTCATCAGTTGGGGTTGGAGCGAAAACTCGCCCTTCGATCTTCCGTCCAAGTACCTCGGGAATCTCCAGTGGTCCGGTACGAATGATTATTCAGCCTACTTATCTGTCCCTTCGGCCATCCAATTCCAAGTGGATCACGACTGGGACACTGTTCGGCAGAATTGTAACTCGTTTCTCTTCTGGGCTTTATATCGCATTTCCGAGATCACCGGGCTGGCACCTGTTCATTGCGAAATACCGGGCCTGTTTCGCCAGATGGGGATCGCCTCCCTACCACCAATCGATAAATCTGAGGAATTTAAGAATCTCCTATATGACCAGTTCAGGATTGAAATCCCCATAATTGAGTGGAACAACCATCATTTCTTGAGGATCTCCGTGCAGGGATATAATACCCAAGAAGAACTAGAAAGCTTACTGACAGCATTAAAAGTTTTGCTGCCCGCAGCCATGAAATCACATTAGGTTATTGGATTCGATAAATGATCAGTTCAACCACGGATGTCGTCATCTGCGGAGCTGGTATCGCCGGAATAGCCGCAGCTTATCAATTAGCGGTTATACAGGGTTTCAAGAATGTCATTTTGGTTGATGAACGTGATCCGATGTCGCTCACCAGCGACAAATCAACCGAATGTTACCGCAACTGGTGGTCCGGACCAGATAACTCCATGGTCCAGCTGATGAATCGCAGTATTGACCTTTTAGAGGAGATGGCCCGGGAGAGCGGGAATATTTTCCAGCTCAACCGCCGCGGTTATCTTTTTCTCACCGCTGATCCAGACCGCGCTCAAGATTTCCAGCGTCTCGGCGAACAAGCCAGCCAATACGGTGCTGGTCACCTGCGTGTACATAAGGGACTGCAGAGAGGCTGCGAATACATTCCGGCCGCTCCTCACGGTTTCGAAAGTGATTTGGACGGAGCGGATTTACTCCTGGACCCAGACTTGGTCCGCTCCGAATTCCCTTATATTTCCGACAAGACTGTGGCCGCACTTCACGTTCGCAGAGCTGGCTGGCTGAGCGCCCAACAATTGGGAATGTACATGCTTGAACTGGCCCGCGAGAATGGCGTACAGCTGCTGAGGGGCAAAGTAACCGGTATACGCACTCAGGGTGGCAAAGTGAAATCCGTCAAGTTGCAGGGCGCTCCGGTTAATGAGATTTACACGGACACCTTCGTCAGTGCCGCCGGTCCTTATACCAGGCAGGTTGGAAAAATGCTGGGCGTTGAGATACCCATTTTTTCCGAGTTACATCTCAAAGTTGCCTGTAACGATCCTTTAGGTGTTGTCCCCCGCGACGCCCCGTTGCTCATATGGGAAGACCCTCAACAGATCCGCTTCTCTGAGGCCGAACAAGCTTTTTTGGCTGAAGATGCGGAGACACGCTGGTTGCTAAAGGAATTCCCGCGCGGCATCCATACCAGGCCGGAAGGCGGCGGTAGCAGCCAGGCTATTTTAATCCTCTGGACGTACGATACCCAGGCAATCGAGCCTGCTTGGCCGCCTCAGGTGGACCGCTACTACCCGGAAATTGTCATGCGTGGGCTGGCAGTTATGCTCCCAAGAGTGCGGGCGTATTTCGGCAAATTTCCCCGGCCTATCGTTGATGGGGGTTATTACACCAAGACCATCGAAAACCGTCCATTGGTTGGACCGCTTCCGGTAGAAGGCGCTTACCTCATTGATGCCTTTTCTGGATTCGGTATCATGGCCGCTAGTGCCTGTGCCGAACTATTGTCACACCACATAGCCGGAAATCATTTACCCTCTTATGCTGCATCGTTCGATCTCAGCCGCTATGAAAATCCAGATTATGTAAAGCTGCTCGATTCCTGGACAGAAACCGGGCAATTGTGAGTGAAAAAACCTAAAGCGACCATTCTCGGGATAGGGCTGATTCCAAGTTATCCCCCTGCTTAATCTGAATCACGGTAACCCTCATGAACTTCATCATGGACACCAGTTCTTCAGTTCCAGCAGGTCCATTGAAGGAGGCGGCATCAATCAGCAGCACGATCGGTCGGAGACCTCTGCGCAGCAAGTAATCCGCGGTAAGGGCGATATCCCGGTGTGTGGCCGCTGTGATCAGCACCACTGTGCTGCCGCGCGTCATGTGCTGCGCTTGTATTTCGACCAGTGCCCGCAAAGGCAAATCACCTTCGGCCCGCAGCAGCGCCAAGGCTTCCAGAATCTTACTTAACTGCCGTCCACCCCGCTCTGGCGCCAGGACGCTCATCGCCTGCCCCACGCTGACAAAACCTACCGACCTCCCATGCCGTAGGTAATACCGCGCCAGAGAAGCTGCAATGCTCACTCCATACTCCTCTGTGTCAGGAGGAATAGATATTCTGGCAGTTCGTCGCCACAGCGCCTCTGCGTCTGTCGCCGATAATTCGTATGGAAGGGCCGCCTTCGTGGCTTCTGATGCATCCAGGAAAATCCAGACCTCCGCCAGCGGATCCAGCTCAAACTCCTTAGACATCAATCGCCCGCGTCTGGCAGTGCTGACCCAATGAATCCGGCTCATTGAATCGCCTGGTTCATACTCTCGCACCCCTGCCGCGTTCGCAGTCACCTGAGCAGTGCGTCGTCTCAGAGCTTCTCCACCCGGCATGATCCCCGGCGGACTGGGAAATGCGCGCACATCCACCATCATTGGATAAACCAGCAGGGATTCCTCGGGTAGTATTTCCCGCCTGACGGGGACCAATCCAAACGGATCTCCGGATTCAAGAACCGTCGGTCCGAGTGGAAAGACACCTCGCTGAATTAATCGTGTCCGCACAACATACGTTCTCCCCCTGCGCGCTTCAATCATTGGAAATACTCTTGAGCCTTGTGAACCAGGCAAGGGCGATTCATCTCGAACTGATATCCACAGGCGCGGCAAGCGATTGGGGTTATCCAGCTCGAAGCGCTCCTCAAAAATCTGTCCGACTTGAGCGCGAAATGTTCGCGCTCTTCGAGCGAACCGGACCCCGCGCAAGGATAAAAGCGCCCAAATCCAGCTGCTCGCAAACAATAAACCCCAAAGGTAACTGAGCCGGAAATAAAGCTGCGATCCGGTAACCGCGCCCGCAATAATACTCAATGCCAGGAGAACCAGTACGATAGTTTGACCAGAACTCATGCGCGCTCCCTGGCGGTCAGATCGCCTCCGGGAACCGGCACACTATCCAATATCTCCTCGACTACCTGATCGGTACCTAAATCTCTTAACCTGGCTGCGGGACCAAGAATAACACGGTGTCCCAGGGCAGCTTCGGCCAGAGCTTTAATATCATCCGGAAGAACAAAATCGCGCCCTTCCATTGCTGCTCGGGCCTGTCCGGTGCGGTAGAGTGTCAGGCTTCCGCGGGGGCTTGCCCCCAGGTAAACATCCGGGAATTCTCGCGTTCGGCTGGTCAGCTCCACGATGTATCGCTTGATCGGAGGTGCCACGTATACATCTTTAACCGCTTCCTGCGCCTCGAGCACTTCTTTATCCGATACGACTCTTTCCAATACCTCAATAGGATGGCGAAATTGCTGGCGATCCATGATGTTGATCTCATCATCCATGAGCGGGTATCCCAACCTGACCCTCAACAGGAATCGGTCCAACTGCGCTTCTGGAAGCGGAAAGGTGCCTTCATATTCTATCGGATTTTGAGTAGCCAGCACCATAAAAGGGCGGGGCAAACTGTGTGTGACACCATCCACTGTGACCTGGCGTTCCTCCATCGCTTCCAGAAGCGCGGCCTGAGTTTTAGGAGTCGCTCGATTAATTTCATCCGACAGCACTATCTGTGCCATGATGGGACCCGGACGAAACTCGAATTCTCGGCTTACCTGGTTGAAGATCGAAACACCGGTTACATCGCTCGGCAGCATATCCGGTGTAAACTGGATCCGGCTGAAGGTGCATCCCAGCGAACGGGCCAAACTGCGAGCCAGCATTGTCTTCCCCACGCCGGGAACATCTTCTATCAGCAGATGCCCCTGGCAGAGCAGACTGATGACGGCCAATTCCACCGTTTCGCGTTTGCCAACGATAACCTTTTCGATGTTTTCGATAACTCGTTCGCTAAATTCTTGGACAATTGACATTTTCTCTCTCCATTGGTTAATGATCGGTCTTGAATCTGCGATTCTGTCTAATTATTAGGCGGAATATTTTTGCTTCAGCAAGCCCCAATAAAATAGACCTGCCCCGGACCACGCCAGGAGGCTCAGGATTGAACCCAGGTAAAACCACGACGGGCGATAGCTTACAATCACCTCATGGCTTCCAGCCGGCAGGCTGATCGCCCGAAAAAGATAATTCGCACGCAAGACCGGCGATGCTTTTCCATCTACCCAGGCCCTCCAGCCAGGATACCATGTATCCCCTACGATCAAGTATCCTGCTACATCTGCCTGGGCTCGTACAATCAACTTGTTCGGACTTTCAGATATTTTTTCTAGGATCGCCTCCCCCGCACCTGTACACTTGGGGGTCGAAGCCGCTATTCCGGTCTCTAAGACCACATACTTTTCGGGATCAATTTCACCCTGCATCAAGCTTCTCAAAGCTTCCTCCTCGGACAAAACCATGATCGCACAGGGCACCCATCGCAAACGTGGGAGAGCAACTCGTTGATCAAACCGGATTTGATAGGGCTGCGAATCAGCCACTCTTTCTACTACTTTCACTCCCATCAGGTTCAGCAAACGATCTTGCGCTTGAGGATCGGATTTCTTAAGAGCTTCAATCCATACATTGTAACGTGCCGGCACCAGGGGATCGAAATTATTCGCCGAATTTATGCCATCGAAGACCGTCAGGTTTGGAAGCAGGCTTGCCCGCAAATCTTGCCAACCGTCTTCCGGGCTAAAGGTATCGAACCGAAAGTATCGGTCAAATTTGATCTCGTACTCATCCGCTTCTGGTAAATATATACGTCCTCCATCCAGCCTGGATCTCAAGTCTCCAGCATTTGGAGATTCACCCTGGTAAATTTCCCTGCCGATTCCTGGATTTAGACCCCATCCGGCAAAGATCAAATCCGCCGAAACAGCCAGCCCGACCCCCCAATACCAATATCGATTGTTAAGTGGATCACCCTCCACATTTTGAGTTTTGGGCTCATTGTCCTGGAGATTCAATTTAGGCGCCAGCAGGCACAGAATGCCGGCGATAACTGACCAAAAGCCAGTCAATGCGGTTGCGCGAATAAACGTTGGACTGATATCTCCCATAAAATACCATGCTAATCCGGAGCCGATCATTACCGCAGCAGCTCCTGCCGTACCCAAACGCGTCCAATATAGACCCCTACCCTCCGGCCGGCGCCAGTAATGCGCGCCTATCCCCGCCAATACTGAAAGAGAGAAAATCGCCCAAATCGTAATTCGGGTGGGAGCTTGAAACATATCGAAGGTGGGTACATGCCTGTAGAGCCAGGGGAAGATTGGAGTGTTTGCTCCTAATGCCAAAACAAATGAGATAACGATAAGGGGCATTAGGAAGCGAATCAGTCCGCGATGAAAATTGCGAACTTGCTTCCCTCTGACGCTCTTGATTATCGCGCCAATCGCCAAAAACAAGGGAAGCAAGCCAATGTAAACTGCGTCTTCCCAATAATTAGCATAGCCCCAATAATCCCCCCGAACTGGGTTTCCAAACATATCCGGCGCTGCCAGCGTGAGAAAACGCCAGGGCCAGAAGGAATATGTCATCGCGAAATCATAATCGACCTGAGCCGCACGCTGTGATTCTAGTAAATACTCTGCCGTTGGAAATAACTGGGCTGCACTCAGTACCAGTGCAAGCAGGATCGCCATTCCAAATCCTGCCCACAACCATCCTAATCGATAGATTTTCGGCAGAAATCCAGCCGAGGAATTTCTTTCCACACTTTCAGCCTCTTTTTCGAAGGCTGCCCCTTGTAACCTGTTTTTTGGACGTGCTTCGCCACCCACTGCGGAAGGTCGAAACATCTTGAGATCCAGCGGATTTTCGCCCATCTTGTTGACACTAGACCCGTAGACGGAAAGACCCAATAATCCGCTCCAGAACACGGCCAGGAGCAGAGTGTACCAGGCAGTTTGAGCATGCCCGGCCAATAGCTGCATAGCCAGAACCAGAGATAAAGTGATAGCTGCTTTCCCCTTATCCCCTATCCCCTTATCCCTGACGCCATCCAATTCCACGATACCAAGAATAATCCAGGGAATCCATGACGCGGCAGCAGTGATGCTCAGAAACCCTGAACGCGCTACCAGATAACTGGATAGGCCAAACGAAAGTCCGCCGATAGCCTGTGCGAGTCTGTTCACACCTAATCGCCGGAGCAATAAGCTCATCCCTACTCCCGCCCAAGCCAGATGAGCCGCCACCAATATAGCCTGACCCCAGGCCATCAGTGCGGCGCCGCCAATTTCAGCCAGAACAAAGTATGACCAATTGGGCGGATAGAATAATCCTGATTGATAGTTGGCAATCAGTGGCGCCCCCATTCCGAGGAGTGGATTCCATAACGGGACAATACCTGCCCGGATGTTTTGCCATGCCGCGTACCACCACGGAATAAACTGCAGAATTGGTGTTCCCCAGAATAGCGCCCGTCCCGTTATGTATATCGGGGCCAGTAAAACGAAAGGAGCCAGCAGAAGCAGCACGTACGGTCGGCGGACCACTCGGCGAATCATATCGAAAGTTAATTCTATCAGATAATCCATGATAAGTTGCGGCCGGTGAACTGGGCAGATATTCCAGAAATTAAGCAGATCACCCTTCTTCCCTCTAAGCCAGGAAGAAGGGTGTTGTCGTCGGATCGCTTTTCAGCCGACGCGGAATGCACCGCTTCATGCTGGCACGGGAAGATTGATAAGGAAAGTGCTCCCTTTCCCGGGTTCGCTCTCCACCCAGATCTTTCCGCCGTGCGCTTCAACCGCCAGTTTGCAGTACACCAGTCCCAGGCCCGTTCCTGTTCGCCGCCCTTTATTTGAAATCGCTTGCTGGAACTTCTTAAATAAACGGTTCTGTTCAGGTTCTGGTATTCCTGGCCCCGTATCAGTGATGCCTATCAAGACGCCAGCGGCATCGGCTTGTTCAACCCTGCGGGCCCAAACTTTAATCGTGCCTCCATCCGGAGTAAATTTGTATGCGTTATCGAGCAGATTGTTTAGCACGCGTTCAATATATTCAGCATCCACATTGATCTCATGAAGGCGGGGATCGACTTCGACCTCGACGGAAATCTGGGCTTTTTCAGCCATGGGTGAGATCTGATTTACGACATGCCAGATTATTTTTTCCACCTCAACTGTCTTTAGTTTCAGTGGAATATGGTCGCCTTCCAATTGGCTGATTGCCAGAAGTTCATCGATCAAGTTGAGCATTTTGTCACCGCTGTGCTGGGCCAGAGATAGCAAGCGTAGCCCTTCTTCAACCTTGCCTTGCTCAAGGCTCTCGATCACCACGTTTATCACGCTCTGCAATGAGGTTAGAGGCGAGCGCAGATCGTGTATTAGCATATGGGTCATCTCATTGCGCAAGTTAGCCAGCTGGCGCTCCTCGGTTAAATCTCGCAAAACAAGCAGATAGCCTCGCACTTCCCCTGACCGATCACGAACTGGGGTTAGAGTCCGGTCAAAGTGCCGTTCGGGATTTTCCGAAAGGCTAATCGTTTTTTGCTTGAATTCCACCTCGCCTTCTTTGAGTTCACGGCAAGCATCCCGGAGCTCATCAGCAGAATAACCCAGGATTTGCATAAGGAGGCTACCGTTATCCTCTCGACGTGATCCGAGGCTTGCCCCGTGGATTACGTGTTGGGAAATACCCAGAAACCTTGCCAGCGTCGGATTCGCAGCCAGTACCTTCCAATTCACATCCAATAATAAGATTCCTTCATTGGTGGTTCTAAGAATTGAGTCCAGCTCTTGGACTCGATTAGCAAGGGCCTGATCGGTCGTGGCATATAAGCCTGCATTCTGAATGGCTATCGCGGCTTGCGAGGCAATCGTTATGAGCACTTCCTTATGGGAGGTATCATATATTCCATGTTTGTCATAGGATTGAACCACGATCACCCCGAGCGATTCCTTGCCTGCAATCATCGGAACTCCTAGAAAGGATGCGGGTGGCTTCTCTGTTGGGTTTAATCCCTGGTTTTCTCGAAGCAGATTCATGCCTTTCCTGATCAGTAAGGGTCGCTGTGTTCTCAGAATATATTCGGCCAGTTCGCTGCCCTTTTGATGAGCTCGCTGCTGAACCCGCTTTCCGTTTTCAATTTCTATGGGAAAGGTTATTTCCTCTGTTCGGGGTTCATATAAAGCGATGTAGAAATAATCCGCGGACATCAATTCAGCTACCTGAGTATAGATCGCCGATAAGATCGTTTTCAGATCTAAACTGGCTGTTAATGCCCTTCCCATGGCCTGCAAACTGTCGAGCTCCTTGATCCGGCGCTCTAACCGTTTGCGGGCGCTGGCCAAATTGTTTAGCGCCAATGATGTAAGTACGATTGCGAATGCGAAAATCACGAAGACCGCCAACCCCAATCGAGAATAGATCAAGGCCACCAGGGGGGCGAATACAAAAGTATACGCCTCGAAAGCAATGATTCTCGGGAGTGCACCGACGTAATTATCGAACCTATCCCGGCTGTGGAGCGCATTGTAGGCACCCATAAGCAAATGACTGATGCTGATAAATGCGAGACCGAGAAAAACCAGCGGCAGCAGATCGTTCAGGCTCAGATCAACCAGGGGAATTTTTCCTCGGGCATTTTGATAGATGGAACCGGCTGCTAAAACGGCCAGCGCCTGCACGCCAGCATTGGCGAAAGCTGTGCTGATCTGGGAAGTTAGACCCTCTTCTCGGGGTCGTTCAATCTCCTCCGCCCAACTATAATAGATGATGCTGTGGATCAGCGCTCCTGCAAATGCCGCCCAGGCTGCCAGGATGGGTCCGACCACTAGATATGCCGACAGGATAGTCATCGATGTCAGTGCCACAACGCCTGCGCTAAGATAAACGGCAAAAGTCATCGTGAAGACAATCAGAACGCCAAAGAGCACAGATGTTGGCAGCAGGCCTAAGGATGGAGGATTTTCTGCCGTTATCTGCACCAAGAATGCCAGGACGATCAAACCGGTCAGGAAAGGAAGTGAATGTCTAGGTTTCATGTTCTCTCGCGACGAAGATTTTGCAAATTTTCACGCTTAAAGTATATCTGTGCATCCAACAAAATTTAGTTTCAAGGTTGCAAACCGGCCTAATAGATTTGAAAAGGCATGGTAAGATCGGCAACCTGGAAAATCATATACTCTCCTTGCTCATAAACCGGTTCTAGATATCCCGCTTTTGCCGGATTCCAGTCCCCAAGAGCTTTCTCGTTCGGACCCCAAAAAACAAACCGCACATTTAGCCTTTCGAGCAAGCTGCTTCTTTCACTCTCCGTGGTCGAAGTGTCAAAAAACGCCTTCACTTGCGGTCTTAATTTCGCCAGGGCAATGCTTTCCGGACCGTGGCCGATCAGCACCCTCACTGGCGTCCAGGCCGGTAATGCATTGCCGGTCTCAAAAGATGCCAGGACGATATCATCATCCTCACAATAATTCGCCAGAAATTGAAAGGCATCAACCTCCTCCATTGGACGGAAAATTGGTAAGCCCGGATGTTTTACTGCCTGCAGTCCTCCTACAAATAAAATTAAGGTCGAAGGCAAGGCCAAAACCAGGGGCAGGCCGATAATTTTCCGAGATCCGCTGGCTTTGCCGATTGAACGCCTGATCTTGCCGGCGAATTTGCCTTTCTCACCCTCTTCGTAGTTTCCTGGCTTCCAAACTTCCAAACCCTTAATGGTTAACAGCACCAGGGCAACCCACGCCCCCTCCGGTAACCTGCGCTGCAAATTGTAGGGAGCATAAGCCAGAAATGGAATCAGCAAAACCCATGCCACCGGTAGCCAACCACTAAAGGGTTTTTGAATTAATAATTGATAGGCTCCCATCATCGCGAAGGGAACCAACAGACCATAAGCGGCCAGGTAGTGCCCTGGCGGAGGGGATATGATCAAATTTTGAGCAGTCCAGTTCTGCAAAAACGGATCCGAACTGAATTTGATGAACGTGTAGGCAACGATGGGAGACGAAATCAAAATACTGGCAATCCCCCTTCTGGCATACAGAGTGCAGGATTTCCAGGAATGAGACCTGATTGCCCTCTCCCTCGAAATCTGCTGAAGCGCGAGTATTCCTGAATGAGCGGTCAAAACAACCCATGCAATCACCACCGTTAGAGGTTGGAAGAAACCCAAAAGCAGAAATAAAACCCCGGCTCTTATCCCTCCCATCGTTGACTGGTTAGCTTCAGCGTTTCTCAGGTAGCTTGCCAGTCCCCACAGCAATAGCGCTCTCGCCATCGCGAGATGAGGTAGCCCGAACAATGACAGGAAACCAAAACTCTCCGGTGAGTAGAATTCCAATGGCAGTGAGCCCAACCAATAAGGCTTTCCTGCCAGGACTAAGATCCAGCCCAATCCTC
>Ga0209640_10000461_pt1 | contig 31224 bp, 28 predicted proteins | sample RifCSP10_1_FD_184018 | JGI IMG/M metagenome (GOLD analysis project Ga0209640, IMG submission 184018) | Soil microbial communities from Rifle, Colorado - Rifle CSP2_sed 10_1 (SPAdes) (version 2) | ecosystem: Environmental > Terrestrial > Deep subsurface > Rock core/Sediment | place: Rifle... | reverse complement strand
TGTCAGGCGAAGGCGTGCGCAACATCGACCAGTACAACCGGAACATCCGGCTGGCGCTCGAAGAAGGCGCGTCGAAGGACCTCGAGGCGCCCAAGCCGCTTCCCTTCATCGTCGTGGTGATCGACGAGCTGGCCGACCTGATGATGGTGGCGAGCAACGAGGTCGAGGAATCGATCGCGCGGCTCGCTCAGATGGCGCGCGCGGTCGGCATTCACCTCATTCTTGCGACGCAGCGACCGTCGGTGGACGTGATCACGGGACTCATCAAGGCGAACCTGCCGTCGCGCATCTCGTTCCGCGTGTCATCGAAGACCGATTCGCGCACCATTCTCGACAGCAACGGGTCGGAGCAGCTGCTCGGACGCGGTGACATGCTCTTTTTGCCGCCGGCGTCGTCTCGATGCATTCGTCTTCACGGTCCGTACATTTCCGAGCAGGAATCGGCGCGGCTGGCAAGCTTCCTCCGGAAGCAGGGCAAGCCGGTATACGACGATTCGATCACGGCGGAAGATGACAAGAGCGGGCCGGAAGGCCTCGAGTTCGAGAAGGACGATCTCTACGACGAGGCCGCACGCATCGTGGTGGGCACCGGGCAGGCGTCGATCTCGTATCTTCAGCGGAAGCTCCGGATTGGGTTCAGCCGCGCCGCGCGGCTCGTCGACATGATGGAAGCCGAAGGCCTCGTGTCGCCAGGCGCCGGCGGGAAGCCTCGCGAAGTGCTCGTCGACCGCAACTACTTCGAGGAGGTTGATGCGCAGCTTCGGTAATGCGCTCGTCGCGGTATACGGCACACCGAGACACCGAGACACTGAGACGGTCCAATGATCAACCTCGGTGCCTCACTGCCTCGGTGTTTCGTGATCATGATCGCTGTCGGCGCAGCCGCGTTCGGCGCCAGCCTTGCCGTCCGGGTGGCTGCGCAGGACGCAGAAACATCGTACGCCGATCTCCTCGGACGGGAGCGCGTGCTGCGCCGCGAGCTCGACTTGGCGCCTCAACTGCGCACGCAGCCGCCTGGTGAGGCGACGTCCATCCTGCTCGACCGCATCCGGACGACGGTGGACGCCTACGAAGCGATCGTCCGCCGGTTCCCTCGGAGCGGATACAGCGACAACGCGCTCTGGCAGGGCGCCGTGCTGTCGGCCGACGCGTTCTGGCAGTTTGGCGACTCGCGCGACCGCTCCACCGCACTGCGCCTCTTTGGCGCGCTCAAGTCGCAGTATCCATCGAGCTCGTTGATCGCGCAGGTCGGCGGCCACATCACCCGCCTCACCAGAGCCGACAACCTGGGGCTCTCCACGCTGAAAGCCATCCGCAGAGAAGTGCTGCCCGATGCGCTGCGGATCACCCTCGAGTTCGAGCGCGAAGCGATCTTCCATGAGGAGCGGCTCGACAGGCCACCACGAGTGTCCATCGACCTGCGAAACACGCAGGCGGTTGAAGTCCTCGAGGACGCGACCATTCCGTTTCCAGACGATGTGGTGCGGCAGGCGAAAATCGGGAAGCAGCCGGACAACCACGTACGAGTGGTGTTCGACCTGCAGAGCACGGCGCGTCACAGCGTGTACTCGCTCTACAACCCGTACCGCATCGTCATCGATTTCGAGCGGACCGCCGCAAAGAACACGACTGCCGTGGTGGCGGCGAAGGACATCGAGGCCACACAACCACCCCAGGCGCCGCCTCCAGCAGCGCCGCCGTCGAGCCCCGCGGCGAACAGCCGGGGCGGCTTCTCGCTCTCGCGTCAGCTTGGCCTCGGCATTTCGCGAATCGTGATCGACCCTGGACATGGCGGTTACGATCCCGGCGCCCAGGTGCGCGGGCTCAACGAAGCCGAGCTCGTGCTCGACATTGCGCTGCGCCTCGAACAGCGTCTCTCGAGAGAGCCCGGCGTGGCCGTCGTCCTCACCCGCCGGACCAATACATACGTCGCGCTCGAGGAGCGCACCGCCCTGGCCAACCGCTCGGCCGCAGACCTCTTCCTGTCGATTCACGCCAACGCGAGCGCCAACACCGCCGCCCGAGGGTTCGAGACGTACTTCCTCAACTTTGCGCCGAATTCGGAGGCCGAGGCGATTGCAGCTCGCGAAAATTCCGGCTCGTCCAAGACCATGGGCAACCTGCCCGATATCGTCAAGGCGATTGCCTTGAACAACAAGATCGACGAGTCGCGCGACTTTGCATCGATGCTCCAGCAGTCGATGCACGAGCAGCTGCGCAAGGTCGATCGCAGCGCGCGCAACCTCGGCGTGAAACAGGCGCCCTTCATGGTGCTCGTCGGCGCCACGATGCCGAGCGCGCTCGCGGAGGTCTCGTTCCTCACGCACCGGCAGGAAGCGACACTGCTGCGGAGCACCAACTACCGGCAGCAGATCGCCGAGGCGCTCCTCGCCGGCATCCTCAAGTACCAGCAGTCCCTGAAGACGGCGCCGAAGATGGCGGTGCAATGAGGCTGAATCCAGTGACCGTCGTGGGTGTCCGCCTTACCTCCCCGAGATGCTCGGGATGTCCCGAATGAATCGAAGGGCAGACGGACCGGCGGGTGGGGCATCTTGACTCCGCGCTCCGTACGGAGCCGTGGAAAAACCGCTCTTCCGCAAGGCATTCGGTCATCCGCGCCGCTCCGTGAGCGACGCGGTCCTCACGCTGCAGAGCGGTTTTACCCTCTTTCGCCGTCACGGCTCCGTAAGTCGCGCTCCGCAAGACACCCCATCCACCGGTCCCAACGCGATTCTCAAACCACAGCCCGCGATTAGCAGGAAGCAGTTGTTCCAGAGGGGCGAGTCCACGCCACCGCGCAGGCAACAGGGGCGTGGTATGCGAATGTAGTTCGGCCGCCAAATGGACATGAAAAGCCGTTCTGGCCAAATTCGGACACCGCGTACTAACCCTGAGCTCGCTTGCGTTGGTGATCTGCGTTCGCGTACGCCAGGCCGAGCGCACGGCGCAGCCGGAAAGCAGTCGGAGCGATTCCTCGCGTCGACTTCCGACAACGCGTATCCGTTGCCGCGAGTCATCCCAGGCGTTTCTTGCCGCGTGACGGATGCCGCCGCGAGGCAGCAATTAGTCGACGCGGCTCCGTAAGGCTTCGAGCGACGGCTGCTTTCCCGGCCGCAGCGTCCGCGGACGCAGATCACTAAGGCAAGCGAGCTCTGGTTCTAAATCTAGATCCGCAGCCGAACGTGTTCTGTGTCGCTGGTATTCGGCGCTGAAGCTTCTCGCAGGCGGCGAATACCGATGAAAATCGCACCGACGACGATGCCGCCGATTGCTGCGGCCAGCAGGAACACGCCCGCCGTCTGGAACATCGTGATGACGTAGTCGATGCTGATGTCCTGCGTCGGCTGTGGCTGCTTGAGCACGTCGACGACGATGGGCTGCTGCTGGAGGAAGAACATCTACGTTTACAGCTTACCCCACTCGCTGACGCCCAGCGCGAGCTCGGCCATCGTGCGGACCCCCACGCCGGTCGGGCCCTTCGGCTGATACGGCTTCGCGTCCTCCACCCATGCCGTTCCCGCGATGTCGATGTGCACCCACGGCAAATCGCCCGTGAATTCCTTGATGAAGAGCGCACCGGTGATGGCGCCTCCGGCGCGGCCGCCCGTGTTCGCGAAGTCCGCGATTTCGCTCTTGAACAGCTCCTTGTAGTCGTCGTACACGGGCATCGGCCATGAACGATCGCCCGCCCGCTCGCTGGCCCGACGCACGTCCTCGACCCACGCGTCCGGTGTGCCGAAGAGGCCGCTCGTCGATTTGCCGAGGGCAACGACGCAGGCGCCCGTGAGGGTCGCCACGTCGACCAGATGCGTCGCGCCGAGCTGGCGCGCATACCAGACGGCGTCGCCGAGAACGAGCCGGCCTTCCGCGTCGGTGTTGAGAATTTCCACCGTCTTGCCCTCGGCGCTCGTCAGCACGTCGCCGGGCTTCATGGCTCGTCCGCCCGGCATGTTTTCCGTCATCGGGATCATCCCGATGCAGCGCACCGGCGCCTGAAGGCGGGAGATGGCGCACATCGCCGCAAGGACAGCGGCGCCGCCCGACATGTCGTCCTTCATCTTGTCCATGTTGTCCGCCGGCTTGATCGAGATGCCGCCGGTGTCGAACGTAATGCCTTTGCCAATCAACCCGAGGACGGGGGTTTTGGCAGCCGTTTTCGGCTCGTGCCGCAGCACGACGATGCGTGGTGGTTCCGCACTGCCCTGCGCCACACCCAGCAGCAGGCCCATCTTGAGCTCGGCGATGCGTCTTTCGTCCAGCACCTCCACCGAAAGGCCCGCGGCTTTCGCGATGGCCGCGGCGCGGTCGGCAAATGCGCGGGGCGTCAGGGCATTGCCCGGCTCGTTGGCGAGCTCGCGCGCGAGATTCGTGCACTCGCCAAGCACTCGACCGCGCTCGACACCAGGCTCGACGGCCGCGGGCGCGCCGCTCACGCGCAGCGTCATCGATTCGAGCCATGGCGGCGGCGGCTCGACGGTCTTGTACGAGGCGCCCTCGAAGTTCGCGAGAATGGCGCCTTCCGTGAGCGCCTGGGCTGCGTCGCGCGCCCCAGCGTCCATTCCCGGACGCTGGGCGATGGCGATGCGGGTCAAGCCGCGCTGGCGTGCGCCGAGCGCGCCGGTCGACGCCGCTCGGCGAAGGCGATCGGTAGAAAAATCCTTGCGCGAGCCAAGTCCGACGAGCGCCACGCGACTCGCCTTCCAGCCGAGCACACCTGTGATGAAGAGCTCGAACGGCTTGCCCTTGAACTCACCGCGCGTGCGCGCGGCGCCCACCTCACCAGCCGACGCGTGATCCAGCTCTGGCTCGTCGGCAAGGTCGTCGTCGTCGAAGACGGGAATGATGAGAAGGTCGGCGTCGATGTCGCGGGAGGAGCCCACAGTGACGCCGACAGACGGCGTCTGATGAACGGTCTGCATCGATACGTATCTGCGCTTTCTTGCCTGCTCTTGCTTGTCCGGTCGGAAGGACGGGCTTAGAATCGTACCTGATTCGAGGCTTTAGTATGACCGATCCCCGCCATGCATGTTGCAGCGTCGCTGTGGTGGTGGCCGTGCTGCTGTCGATCGGGTTCAGCGCATCCGCTCAGCAGCCGGACACCAGGAAACCGTCGCTGTCGGTCAGAGTGACGCCACCGGTCGGCTTCACTCCACTGCGCGTGCGGGCGGCCGCAGACCTCCGCGACGGCAGCGATGACTACGCCGAGTTCTATTGCGCGACGGTCGAATGGGACTGGGGCGACGGCACGATGTCGGAGAACTCGAGCGACTGCAACCCATACCAGGCGGGCAAGAGCACGATTCAGCGGCGTTTCTCGGCCGAGCACATCTACCGGCAAGGCGGGGCGTTCCGAGTCACCTTCCGGCTGAAGCAGAAGACCAAAGCGGTCGCGAGCGCCAGCGCCAACGTATCCGTGCGATCAGGAGTGGGCGAAGGCTTTGGGCGGTGACGCCGCGCGCGTCGATGTCGACGCGGTCATGGCGGAGCTTCACAGCCGCGTACGCGAACGACTCCGCGGCCAGCTCGTCGAAGCAGGAACCGAAGCGTTCGACGATCCCGCGCTCTTTGCAGCGGTCGAAGGGGTGTTGCACGCTGCTGCAAGCACGCCCGAGACAGCGAGGCTGATACTCCCCGAGCTGCTCGGTGAACCCGACACCTGGCGGCTCACCACCAAAATGCGGTATGGGTCGCACCGCGGCGCTGGCGCTGCATCGGTCGTCCGGTTCGTGAAGCAACGCGTGCTGATGCCATTGCTGCGCTGGATGTACGAGTACAGCCGCGACAACTTCGAGCGTCAGCGCCGGACCAATCACGTGCTGTTCGCCTGCGTGCAGGAGCTGGCGGTCGAAACGGCTCTGCTCCGTCGCGAGGTGCATAGGCTTTCGACGCCGGCTCCACACTCCGCAGCTGCATCGATGAGCGAGACTCCCTCCAGCGGCGCCGCCACGCATTCCAATTCACCTCGTAGGTGATGAAACTCGCCTTCGTCGTCCAGCGGTACGGAGCCGACATTGCCGGCGGCTCCGAGGGGCACTGTCGCGAGCTCGCCGAACGACTGTCAGGACGCCACGACATCACCGTCCTCACGACGTGTGCCAAGGACTACGTGACGTGGGAGAACGCGTTTCCGCCCGGGCATTCCGTCGAGAACGGCGTTGCGGTTGTTCGCTTCCCCGTTGCACGTCCTCGCCGCATGAAGGTGTTTGCCGACCTGAGCGACGAGGTCTTTGACGGCGGCGCATCGCGCGAGCAGCAGGAGGAATGGTTTCGCGAGAACGGCCCGGAGACGCCGGATCTGCTCGACCACCTCCGCGCGAGCGGGCACGAGTTCGATCTCGTCGTGTTCTGGACGTTCCGGTACTATCAATCGTACTTCGGTCTGCCGCTCGTCGCCGACCGGGCAGTGCTCGTACCGACAGCAGAGGACGATGCAGCCGTCAATCTGGACGTGCTGCCTGCCTTCTTCGACAAACCGGCGGGCTACATGTTCCTGACACCCGAAGAGGAAGACCTGGTCTCGAGCCGCGCGTACCGGCCGCTCCTGCCGTCCAGGGTTATCGGTACTGGACTCGAGCCTGTCTCGAGCCACGAGACGACGAGGGCGCCGCTCGATGCTCTTGGCATTCCGCGGAAGTACCTGCTGTACCTTGGCCGGGTAGATCGCAACAAGGGATGCGACGCGTTGCTGGAAAACTTTGTGGAGTATGCCGCGACGCGTCACGACGTAACGCTGGTGCTTGCCGGTCCGGCAAAGATGGAGATTCCGTCGCACCCACGGATTCGGGCCCTTGGCTACGTCACGAACGAGGTGCGCGAGGCGCTTCTCGCGCACGCACAGGCGCTGGTCGTGCCGTCGTGGTACGAGAGCCTCAGCATCGTGCTGCTCGAGGCCTGGAATCACGCGATTCCAGCGCTCGTGAACGGACGTTGCAAGGTGCTCGCCGGGCAGGTGCGGCGTGCGAACGGGGGGCTGTATTACATGTTCCCGGCGGAGTTCGACGAGGCGGCCGACTTCCTGCTGAATCGACAGCACGAACGCGACGCGCTCGGGCGGCAGGGGCTCGCGTACGTCGAGCGCGAGTACCGGTGGCCTACCGTCCTGTCGCGCGTGGAGGCGCTCCTTCAGGAGGCTCGACAACGATCAGCTCCGCGGCTTGAAAGCGCCCGTTCCTGAGCCGGTAAGCACGGATGTCAGCGGGCGCGACAGCGTCCACCGGACCCGCAATCACGTAGAGAAATTCTTCGAATGCCTGCTCGAGATCGGTGGGTGACGGCTCAGGGGCGCTGCGCGGGTGTGAGTGATAGGCACCCACAACGCCGATGGCGGCCTCCTCTCCTTTCGCCAGCTCGCGGCATCGTCTGATCTGGGCGAGATGTTCGACCGCGGGGATCTCGTACCGCCGGAGCGGATCGCCGGCCGCGTTGGTCGCAGGCACGGCTTCGGTGACTTCGGTGCTCGTGCCGATGAGCAGTCCGCAACATTCACGCGGACTGTCCCGACGTGCATGGGCCGCGATTGCGTGGAGTACGGCTCGAGGCACCCTCACGTTCGTAGTGTACGCGCGGCGGCGCGAACCACCCCACTCAGGTTGAGTTGACGCCGTTCTTGTGGGCGGGTGGCGCGGGGAGGGGCATCCCCACCCGCCGCGCAGGCGCCTCACCCGCGATCGCGTTTGTGGCGCCGAGCGCGGGTGGGGAAACCCCGCGACAGGACCCGAAGAGCGTCAACTGAATCTGACCGCCGGGAATAGAATCGACGAATGGCCGAGGAGTTCGTGTTTGGCGGTGAAATCGCCTGGCGGCCCACCCCTGAGTACCGCGACCGCAGCAGGCTGAAGGCGTTCATGGACCGCCATGGACTTGCCAGCTACGACGACCTCCTTCGCCGGTCGATAGAAGATGTCGAGTGGTTCTGGAAAGCCGTCTTCGACGACCTGGGCATCGAGTTCTACGCTCCCTACCAACAGCTTCTCGACACCTCCCGCGGCATCGCGTGGGCGCAATGGTGCATCGGCGGCCAACTGAACATCGTCCACAACTGCCTCGACAAGTGGATCGGCACTGCAATCGAGCGCAAGGCCGCTGTGCGGTGGGAGGGCGAAGAGGGCATCACGCGCGTGCTGTCGTACGGAGAGCTCTACGTCGAGGTCAATCGCTGCACCAACGCCCTGCTGGAGCTTGGAGTCCGAAAAGGGGATCGTGTGGCGCTGTTCATGCCGATGTGTCCCGAGCTGATCGTGACGTTCTTCGCAACCATGAAGCTCGGTGCGATCGTCCTGCCCCTTTTCTCGGGCTACGGTGCCGATGCGGTGGCGGCGCGGGTTCATGACGCCGAAGCGACAGTGCTCGTGACCGCCGACGGATTCTGGCGCCGCGGCCAGATGGTCCCGATGAAGGCGACGGCCGATCGCGTGGCCGACATGGCTCCCTCGATTGAGCGCATGGTCGTCGTGCCTCGGGTCGGAAGGGAGGTGCCGTTGACCAGCGGACGGGACTACCGCTGGCCCGACCTCGTCGCGCGTCAATCGGATCGCTGCGATACGGTGAGAACCGGCGCGGAAGACCCGCTGATGATCATCTACACGTCCGGCACCACCGGCCGTCCGAAAGGCACCGTTCACACCCACTGCGGCTTTGCCATCAAGGCTGCGCAGGACATGGCCCACTGCATGGACGTGCACGACACCGACACCATGTTCTGGGTGACGGACATGGGCTGGATGATGGGCCCGTGGGAGGTGTTCGGGATGACGCTGTTGGGCGGGACCATGGTGCTTTACGACGGCGCGCTCGACTATCCGGGGCCCGACCGGCTTTGGACGCTCGTCGAGCGTCACAGTGTTAGTATCCTCGGCGTTTCGCCAACACTCATCCGCGTCTTGATGCGCCACGGCGACGCGCCCGTCCGTGCCCACGATGTGTCCACCCTTCGCATCCTGGGATCGACGGGGGAACCGTGGAATCCTGAGTCATGGCGGTGGCTGTTCGAGACGGCTGGCGGCGGTCGCATCCCGATCATCAATTACTCGGGTGGCACAGAAACGTCCGGCGGGCTCGTCGCGGGCAACGTGCTCACCCAGATGAAACCGTGTTCGTTTGCAGGCCCGCCTCCCGGCATCGCGGCCGATGTCGTGGACGACCAGGGCCGTCCGGTGCGCAATCAGGTTGGCGAGCTGGTGGTGCGTGCCCCGTGGATTGGGATGACGCGCGGCTTCTGGCGCGACCCGGAGCGATACGAACAGACGTACTGGTCGCGATTCCCAAACGTGTGGGTTCACGGCGATTGGGCTGCGATCGATGAGGACGGACTGTGGTACATCCTGGGGCGCTCGGACGACACCATCAAGATTGCGGGAAAACGGCTTGGACCTGCCGAGGTGGAGTCCATCCTCGTGGAGCATCCGGCTGTGATTGAGAGCGCTGCGATCGGCGTCCCCGATCCCGCAAAGGGACAAGCCCTTGTCGGCTTTTGCGTGCTTCGCTCCGGTTACACGCCGAACCGTGCGCTCGGTGACGAGCTCAAGACGCTCGTCGCCTCACGCCTTGGAAAGCCGCTCCGACCACAAGCGATTGAATTCGTGCAGGAGCTCCCGAAGACGCGCAATGCCAAAGTGATGCGGCGCGTCATCCGGTCGGCGTATCTCGACGAGGATCCTGGCGACCTCTCCTCGCTGGAGAACCCGCATGCCGTTGACGAGATCAGGAAGGTCCGGCAGTGACCAGACGGGATCTGATTTCACCCGGAAGGGCTGCTGCCGAGATCGACATCGGGCGTTTTGCCGCGTGGACCAACCCTGCGCGCACCGCCTGGAACGCCGTTCGGCTTTATGCCGAGTTCGACTAGCATGCCTTTTGTATGAACTACTCTTACTGCTGTCCTCTTCGAAAGGTGAATCAGATGCGCGCAGCTCCCTATTTCGTGGCCCTGACACTCGTCGCGAGTCTGTCTGTCGCGTGTGGAGGCGGCTCGACGCCCGAGGAAAGAGGCGCCGGTTCGACGGCGCCCGCAACGGACGGCCGGCAGGTGGCGATGGACAAGAGCGCCTACCCGGTGTTCCCGAATGCGGACAACGGAGCGGATCCGTCAGTGTCAGCGGAACAGGGCGGACGTGGATTCACGGGTGAGGGGTGGGAGACGAACACCGACTTCGACCTCATAGGCGATCCGCGCGCGATCAAGGGCGGTGTCTTCCGCCAGCACATTCTCAATTTTCCCGGCACGCTTCGCGTGCTCGGCGGCCCTGAATCGAATACGGCGCTCAACTACATGATTCGGCCGATGGTGTATGAAACCCTGCTCACGCTCCATCCCACGACGCTCGATTGGATGCCGGTGCTCGCCACGCACTGGCAAATCTCGGATGACCGCTTGACCTATCGCTTCCGGCTCGATCCGAATGCGCGCTGGTCCGACGGGCAGCCGGTGATCGCACAGGACGTTGCGGCGAGCTGGGATTTCGTCATGGACAAGGGGCTCCAAGATCCGAGCAGCGAGCTCGTGTACAGCAAGTTCAAGCGTCCCGTCGTCGAAAGCAAGTACATCGTGCGCGTCGAGAGTACGCAGCTCAATTGGCGCAACTTCCTCTATTTCGCGGGTAGCCTCTCGATCCTGCCTTCGCACGTGCTCAAAACCGTGGACGGAGCTCGCTACCTGAAGGACTACAACTTCAAGCTGATGACCGGCAGCGGTCCGTTCGTTGTCAACGAGGCCGACATCGTCAAGGGACAGGCGGTCACGATTCGGCGGCGGACCGATTACTGGGCAGCGAACTATCGGCGCAATGTCGGCATGAACAACTTCGATGAGGTTCGCGAGACCGTCGTGCGCGACACGAACCTCGCGTTCGAGATGTTCAAGCGCGGCGATCTCGACCAGTATTTCGTCGGGATCTCTCGCCAATGGGTCGAGGAGTTGAACTTCGATCGCGTGCAGCGCGGAATGATCCAGAAGCGCAAAATCTACAACGATGCGCCTAGTGGCCTGGCCGGCCTCGCCTTCAACACGCGGCGCCAACCATGGGACGACATCCGAATACGAGAGGCATTCGCGCACCTCATGAACCGGGATCTGTTGATTGAAAAACTCTTCTACAAGGAATACGTCCCGCAGAACTCGTATTTCGGCGGTGTCTACGCCAACCCGAACAATCCGAAGATGCCGTACGACCCGAAGAGGGCCCTCGAGCTGCTCGGAGCGGCCGGGTGGAAGCCTGGCGGATCGCAAGGTCAACTCGTGCGCAATGGTCAGCCGCTGACGATGGAGTTGCTGTACTCAGACAAACAATCAGAGCCGTGGCTGACGATCTATCAGGAAGATCTCCGAAAAGTGGGCGTGGGGCTCAACCTTCGCCTCGTCACCCCCGAAACGTTCTTCTCGCTCGTGATGCAGCGCCGCTTCGATGTGGCGTATATGGGATGGGGCGGACTGTTCTTCCCGAATCCTGAAACGATGTGGCACTCGAAGCTGGCGGACGTGCCCAACAACAACAACCTTACTGGGTTCAAGGACTCGCGAGTCGATGCCTTGCTGCCGATCTACGACCGCGAATTCGACCAGCAGAAACGTGTCGGAATTATTCGGGAGATCGACGGCATCCTTGCCAACGCCCACCACTACGCCATTGGATGGGATGCGCCGTTTCACCGCATCGCCTACTGGAACAAGTTCGGACATCCCGAGGGTTACCTGACTCGCGTCGGCGACCAAGCCGACATTGTTTCGTTGTGGTGGCGCGAACCAGAGCGCGAACGACAACTTGCGCAGGCGATGCGGGACGCGTCGTTGAAGCTCGTCGTGGGGCAGACCGAAGTCAGCTACTGGCCTGAGTATGCCAAGCGGGAAGGGGAAGCTGGCGTGTCATCATCGACCGCGACCCAGTAGCAAGTCCCGACATTGTCACGCTCGCTATGGCCGGCTATTTCATCCGACGACTGCTGCTCGTGATTCCCACTTTCATCGGGATCACCCTTGTGGTGTTCGTAATCACGCACTTCGTTCCGGGCGGGCCTGTGGAGCGGCAGATCATGCGATATCGGATGGCCGCCATGGGGGAGGCAGGTGCGGGCATCGGATCTGCTGGCGCCAGCATTTCCTTGCCACAGGAAGCAATCGATGAGATCCGGCGGTTCTACGGCTTCGACAAGCCGGTCCACATTCGATACATCGAGTGGCTCGGGAACGTCGTTCGGTTCGACCTCGGGAACTCATACATCTACCAGGAGCCAGTCTGGGACGTCATCAAGTCACGTTTTCCAGTCTCGATTACCCTGGGGCTGACCGGCTTCTTGTTGAGTTACCTCATCTGCGTGCCCCTCGGCGTGCTGAAGGCGATTCACCACCGGTCACGATTTGATTTCTTCAGCAGCTTCATGGTCTTCCTCGGCTACTCGGTGCCGGGGTGGGCGCTCGGCACCGCGCTCCTCGTGCTCCTTGGCGGGGGCAGCTTCTGGAGCGTCTTCCCGCTGGGCGGGTTCCGTCCGAGCGACTGGGAATTTTTGACGTTCACCCAGAAGGTCACCTCGCAGCTCCATCACATGTTCCTGCCGGTGCTCTGCTACATGGTGGGCTCGTTCGCAACGCTGACAATTCTCACGAAGAACTCGCTCATGGAAAACCTCGGCCAGGACTATGTGCGGACGGCATTTGCCAAAGGGCTGACCGAGCGCCGCGTAATCTTCGTTCATGCGCTGCGCAATTCGCTCATCCCGATCGCCACCGGGCTTGGTCACGTCTTCAGCTTGATCCTCGCCGGTTCCTTTCTCATCGAGCGCGTCTTCAACATCGACGGCATGGGTTATCTGGGCTACACGTCGATCCTCCAGCGCGATTACCCCGTCGCCCTTGGCATCCTGGTCATCGGCAGCCTGCTCATGCTCATCGGCAACATCCTGTCGGACATGATTTACGCGGTGGTGGACCCGCGGATCCGCTTCAAATGACGCTCGCCTCGCGAAAGGGGTCTCAGATGTGGCGCTCCCTCCCATTGCTCACCATCGTCACGGCGCTCGTCGCCTCCGCCTGTGGCGGCGGTTCCGGGCCGAACGTCGAGCGCGGCGATCAATCCATTCAGCTTTGTGAGGGGTCGAGCGACGGCAAATACTGGCTCGAGTTCGCGCGTCTCGAGTCGGCGGGAACGCCAGAGACACGGTGACGGTAAACCGCGATCAGCCGCCCGTCTCGGTATCGGAGGTCGCGGCCGAAACGGCCGTCGAGTCGTTCGAGGTCGAACAGGCGATCCCGATCCCACTGGGTGAGGCGCTTCTACCGGCGCGCCCGGAATCGATTTTCCAGCGGCGCCTGCGCAAGTTCCGGCGGATCAGACGCGGTTACTATTCCTTCCTCCTGATCGCCGCCGCGTACGTCTTCTCCTTCTTTCTTCCCCTGGTCGCCAACAACACCGCCCTCGTCGTCAGATACCAGGGCGAATTCTACTTCCCGATATGGCAGTACTATCCGGCGTCCACGTTCGGGCAGGCTTCATTTGGCGAGCCCGATTATCGAGCGCTCCGGACCGAGCTCGCGGACGCCGGCAGAAGCGATTGGGTGCTCTTGCCGCCGCTCCCCTTCAGCCCGAATGAATCGCTCCTCGATCAGCCCGGGTACCCGCCACATCCCCCGTCGCGTGAACATCCCCTTGGGACCGACGACCGCGGGCGCGACGTGCTGGTACGCCTCGCATACGGGTTCAACGTCTCGCTGACGTTCGCGTTGCTCGTCATGCTCATCGCCGACGGCTTGGGCGTGATGATCGGCGGCCTGCTCGGCTACGTCAGCGGCAAGCTCGACCTATTCGGACAGCGCGTCATCGAGATCTGGTCGTCGCTTCCGTTCCTCTACACCATCATCATCGTGAGCTCGATTGTGGTGCCCGTGTACGTCCCGGGACGCATGCAGATTCTGCAGCCCTCCTTCTGGCTGCTCGTCGTCATCTTGTCAGCCTTCGAATGGATGGGCATCACCTACTACGTGCGCGGGGAGTTCTACCGCGAGAAGGCCAAGGACTACGTCGCCGCCGCCATCGTCACCGGCGTCTCGGAGCCGGCGATCATGGCCAGGCACATCTTACCGAACGCTCTTACGCCGGTCGTCTCGTTCGCGCCGTTCACCATCGTCGCGAACATTGCGGCCCTCGTCGCGCTCGATTTTCTCGGATTCGGGCTTCCCGCGCCGACTCCCAGCTGGGGTGAGCTGATCGGGCAGGGAATGGAGAACCTGACGAAGTGGTGGCTGGTGTTCTGCCCGCTGGGTGCCCTGTTTGCCACCCTCCTTCTCGTCGTCTTTATCGGCGAAGCCGTGCGCGAGGCGTTCGACCCGAAGGAGCACTCGCGGCTGCGATGACGACGCCGCTGCTGCAGATCCGCGGCCTCCAGACGCATTTCTTCACGGAGTCGGGCGTCGCAAAGGCCGTTGACGGCGTCGATCTCGACATCATGCCCGGCGAAGTCCTCGGGCTCGTCGGCGAATCGGGCTCCGGCAAGAGCGTCACGGCGCTGAGCATCCTGCGGCTCATCCCCGACCCACCAGGCCGCATCGTTGGAGGCGAAATCCGGTTCAACGGACGCGACCTCCTCGAGCTGTCGTGGGAGAACATTCGGAAGGTGCGCGGCAAGGAGATCAGCATGATCTTCCAGGAGCCGATGACCTCTCTGAATCCGGTGTTCACAATCGGCAAGCAGCTGACCGAGATCATCCTCACCCACGAGCCGGCCGTGCGACCCGAGCAGGCGCGGGCGCGCGCCGTCCACATGCTCACCGAAGTGGGCATACCGGATGCGCAGACGCGCATGGACCAGTACCCGCACGAGCTGTCCGGTGGCATGCGGCAGCGCGTGATGATCGCCATCGCGCTGGCGCTCAATCCCGCCCTGCTGATTGCCGATGAGCCGACGACGGCGCTCGACGTGACGATTCAGGCTCAGATTCTCGATCTGATGCTCGAGATGAAAGGCCGCCACGAGACGGGCGCCATCCTGCTCATCACCCACAACCTCGCCGTCGTCGCGGAAACCTGCGATCGGGTGGCCGTGATGTACGGCGGCAAAATCCAGGAAGTGGCGCCCGTTCACGAGCTGTTCCACAATCCTCTGCACCCCTACACGCGCGGATTGCTCGCCTCGCTGCCGCGCGTTGACGGCGCACGCGCGAAACGGCTGACCACCATTCCCGGCGCAGTACCCGATATCCATCGCCTGCCGCCCGGGTGCAAGTTCTCGACGCGCTGCCCGGAGCGGTTCGAGCCTTGCCACGACGTCGAGCCCCCACTCATCGAGTTCGCCCCCGGCCACTGGGTGCGGTGTCACCTTCACGACAATTGTCATGGGTACTTCGGACGTCATTCTTGACGTGCAGGACCTGCACGTCCGCTTCCCCGTCTTCGGCGGCATCATCCCGCGGAAGAAGGCGGAGGTCCGGGCGGTTGACGGCGTGTCGTTGACCCTGCACCACGGCGAGACGATCGGGCTGGTTGGCGAGTCCGGCTGCGGAAAGACCACCGTCGGCCGCGCCATCGTGAACATCCTCCGCGCGATGAACTATCGCGTGGAGGTCGACGGCCGGATTCTGTATCACCGCCCAGATGGCGTGGTGGACCTGGCAGCCCTCTCCCGGGGCGGCATGCGCCACTATCGTTCCGATCTCCAGATGGTGTTTCAGGATCCGTATTCGTCGCTCAATCCGCGCATGACGGTCGGGGCCATCGTCGAGGAGCCGCTGAGGATCCACACCACGCAATCGAAGGCGGAGCGGCGCGACAAAGTGCGGTGGCTGCTCGACAAGGTCCGCCTGTCGCCCGAGCACGCCACGCGCTACCCTCACGAGTTCTCGGGCGGACAGCGGCAGCGCGTCGGCATCGCGCGCGCGCTCGCCACGAACCCGAAGATTGTCATTGCCGACGAGCCGGTCAGCGCCCTCGACGTCTCCATCCAGGCGCAGGTCATCAACCTGATGCAGGACCTCCAGGAGGAGTTCGGGCTCTCCTACATCTTCATTTCGCACGATCTGTCGGTCGTGCGGCACATCTCCGACCGGATCTTCGTGATGTATCTGGGGAATATCGTGGAGGCTGGTCCGGCTGAAGAGGTCTACAACCGGCCGATGCACCCCTACTCGCGGGTGCTGCTCTCGGCTGTGCCGCGTCCCGACCCGGACGCGCGCCGCACGCGCGCGACGCGCCTGCGCGACGACCTGCCGTCTCCGCTCAACAAGCCGTCAGGCTGCGCGTTTCGGACCCGCTGTCCGATTGCGCGTCCGCAATGTGCGGAGGCCACGCCGCCGCTCGAGGAACGAAACGGCAGGCACGTAGCGTGTCCGTACACGGACTGATCAAGGCACAAGGCACAAGTCACAAGGCTCAAGTCACAAACTGATTGTGACTTGTGATTTGTGACCTGTGACTTGTGCCTTGTTCACCAGAGCGGCCCCGCTATGGCACACTCTTCGGCCACCGTCAGAAAGCGGCCGACGCTCTCCCTCCCGATCACATAGGGGTTCGGCTGGCCCGCGGCGCGCTTGGCCATCATGGGCAGCCTGGTCGTGGAATTGTCGTACTGCGGGTGGTTCGACAGCACGATGTCGGCGCCCGCCTTGGCCGCTACGTCGCGGAGCTTCCGGGCCGAATTCGCGTAGCTCTCGTACCAGAAGGTCGCTGGCGTCTTGAGCTGGATGTACCGCGGCGATCCGCTCCGCCAGTTGAAGCCGGTTCCGCCCCAGAGCACGGCCACGTGACGGCTGCTTCCATCCCTCACAGGGATAATCGTCGAAATGGTGCCCGGCGTATGGCCCGGCGTGAGATAGAGCGCGAGCGTCGTATCGCCGAGCGTCAGCTTGTAGCCATCGGTCGCCACGATGTCCTTCTTGGCCTTCGGCCAGCGGCCCGGGTCGGTGGCCAGGAAGTCCCAGTCCGCCGCGCTCATGACGACGCGCGCCCCCCGCTGCTGCAGCAGCGGCGCGCCGGCCACGTGATCGCGGTGCGCGTGGCTGACGACGACGTAGCGAATGCTCTTCGGATCGAGTCCGAGCTTGGTCAGCCCGTTGACCACCTCCTCCTCGACGGAATACTCGAACAGCGGATCGATGACGATGATCCCCTCGGACGTCGTGACGGCCCACGCCGTGTATTCGGTCTGACCCACCCAATACAAGTTGTCGAACACCTTGACGGGCGCCGCGTACCACTCCGCCCGCGGCGGGGCCGGAGGCGGTCCCTGCGGCGCAGCGCCGCCCTGACGGCCCGCCTGCGGTGGCTGGATGGGTGGCGGCGGCGTGCAGATGTTGTTGAAGAGTGCAAGGTGCTCCTGCCCGGCGGCCTTTTTGGCAATCGCCACATGTGGAGCAGCCCCACTGTCCGGCTTCGGCGCAGGCGCCTGTGCCGCCTCCGCCCAGGCTTCGGCGCCCAAGGCCGCGATGCCGACGGTGAGCAGAACCAGCCAAGGGCTCGCCCTTGATATCCCGATGAGAATGCCCTTAGATGGTTCGCAGTATCGCTTGGGCGCGCTCCGCGCGCCTAGAACCGCTATGCAGGGACTAACGAGTCCGAAATTCACCCAACGAGCTGCATAGCGGTCCAGCAACGCAAAGACGCACGCCTTCATGACACCCTCCCTGCGGGCGGGAGTATACCCGACGCCAAGTCACAAGTCACAAGTCACAAATCACAAAGCACACTCACGACGGCAGGAACCACGAAGCGCACGACGATCACGAAACATGACCAGGTTGTGATCTTCGCGACCATCGTGGCCTCCGTGGTTCGTCGTTCAGTCCCTGCCTTTCATGAGCTCGGCGCGCCAGTGTGCGGCGTGGTCGAATACCGCATCGATGATCTCGGCGCGCTGCAGGTCGTTGCGAAGATCTGAAAGACGTTCGATCAGCAGGTCGAGCGCGTGCGCAATTTCGTCCGCGTTCGTCGCACAGATGTCGCGCCAAACGCCGGCCGGACTCGAGGCGAGTCGTGTGGTGTCGATGAGGCCCTGGCCGGCCAGCCGCAGACCGCCTGTGGCCGCCACGGTGCCCACAACCTCCATCAACGCCGTCACGGTGAGCTGAGGCAGGTGGCTGATGAGCGCCATCAATCGATCGTGATCGGAGGCCGGCATCACCGTTGGAAGCGCGCCAAGGCCGGTCACGAATGCGAGCAGTCGCTTCATCGCATCCGTAGCCGCAGGGTCCGACGAGCCGTCGGGCGGCGTGAGAATCCATGGGCGACGGGTGAAGAGGCTTGCGGTCGCGAACTCGAATCCGCCGCGCGCCCCGCCCCCAAGGGGGTGTCCACCGATGAACGTCATTCCTGTGGGCAGCGTCGCAGCCTTCTCGACGATGGCGCGCTTCGTCCCGCCGACGTCGGTCACAACAGCCGACGACGGCACGTGCGCGGCAACCTGCTTCAGCAGCGAGATGTTCTGCCGCACCGGCGCGGCCAGCACAACGAGATCGGCATCGGAGACGGCGGACAGCTCGGACGCCGCAGTATCGATGGCGCGACGTGACAGTGCCTCGCGCAGCACGGCGTCGCGGTCGATGGCGAGCACATGGGTGGACGGCCAGGTGCGGCGTGCTGCAAATGCGATCGACCCGCCGATCAGCCCGAGACCGACGATGGCGATTTTCGGAAAAATGGGAGGGTCGGACGACACGTGAGAATTCTCTCAGTAGGCAGTGGGCAGTAGGCGGTAGGCAGTGAGCACCAGGAACCAGGCACCGACTGCCTACTGCCCTCTGCCTACTGCCTACTGCCTACTGCCTACTACCTGGCCCACCCGCGACGCGCCATCGCCTCGAGGCAGATGCTGCGGCCAATCGCCGGCGCAATGATTCGCAGCTCGGCCATGAGCCGGTCGAACTGGGTGGGAAACATCGACTGCGCGCCGTCGCTCAGCGCGCGGTCGGGGTCGTTGTGGACTTCGATGATGAGGCCGTCGGCGCCTGCCGCCACCGCGGCGCGGGCGAGCTGAGCCACCATGTCGCGGCGGCCCGCACCGTGGCTCGGGTCTGCCACGATGGGAAGGTGACTCAACTTCTTGACGACAGGAATGGCGGAAATATCGAACGTGTTACGCGTGGCGGTCTCGAACGTCCGAATGCCGCGCTCGCACAGGATCACGTCGTTGTTGCCGCCCGCCAGAATGTACTCGGCCGACAGCAGCCACTCCTCGATCGTGGCGGAAATGCCTCGCTTCAGCAGCACTGGCTTTCGTGCGTGGCCGAGCTCGCGCAGCAGCGTGTAGTTCTGCATGTTGCGCGCACCCACCTGGAACATGTCGCAGTACCTGGCGACTAAATCTATCTGGCTGACGTCCATCACCTCCGAGACCAGCTTCAGGCTGTGCGCGTCGGCGGCATGCCTCAGCATGCGCAGCCCCGCTTCGCCATGCCCCTGGAAGCTGTACGGCGAGCTTCGCGGCTTGAACGCGCCGCCCCGCAGCACCTTGGCGCCGGCGCGCTTCACCGATGCTGCGGTCGCCATGCACTGCTCCTCGGTTTCCGCTGAACAGGGCCCGGCCATGACGATCACTTCGTCGCCGCCTATCCGCACGTCGTCAATCGTGACCACCGTGGGTTCGGGCTTGTAGCTTCGGCTCGCGCGCTTGTACGGCTCGGAGATGCGCAGCACCTCGTGGACACCGTCGAGGATCTCGATCATTTCCTTCTCGACTTTGCCCGCGCCGACAACGCCGAGGACCGTGCGTGTCGCGCCGGACGATCGGTGCACGTCCATGCCCAGCTCGATGAGCCGCGCGATCACCGAGTCGATCTGTCCTTCGGTGGCCCGTTCTTCCATTACAACGACCATGACTTTCCTCTCCGCTCCTTGCTGTTTCGCCGCTCAGATCGCCATAGGTCCGGCTTCCGCCTTCGCCAAGGGCTACTACGGCGGACAAGAAAGCCGGACACTACGTACGTTCAGGTCCTACTCATCGAGCGCGGGCCCGGGTTCTTCGCCGCTCCGGCTCGCGGCCCGTTCCGCGCGCCGCGCCTCGTCGATGATCCGCTCGAAAATTCTCACGACCGCTTCCGCCGTCAGCGGCCCGGCCAGCTCGGTGGCGGCCTTTCTGACGCTGTTCAGCACCTGCGCTTCCCGTTCGGGCTGATAAATCGGCAAGCCTGCTTCATGCTTCAGCTTGCCCACCTCCACCGCGCACGCCACGCGCACGTTGAGGAGGCGCAGGAGCTGCTCGTCGATGACGTCGATCCGGCTACGCAGCTCCTCAATGCTCGTCAGGACTTCAGCCACCGCACATACTCCTCTACGCGCGTATTTAGATCGTTCGATGCGCCGGCCTCGGCAATCACACTCACCAGTGCGCTTCCGACAACGGCGGCGTCAGCCCACTTGCCCACGTCCCGCACGTGCTCCGGTTTGGAGATGCCGAACCCGAGGGCAATGGGCAGGGAGCTACAGGCCCGGATCCTGCGGACCATCTGCTCCGCGCCCTCTGCAATCGCATCGCGCGCGCCGGTCACCCCGAGCCGCGAGATCGCATACAGAAAACCGCTGCCGAGCGAGGCCGCCCTGCGCAGTCGGTCGTCGGTCGTCGTCGGACTGAGCAGGAGGATTGTATCAATCCCGCGCGACGCCATCAGGGCCCTGAATTCTCCGGCTTCCTCGATCGGCAGGTCGAGCACCAGCACGCCGTCCACGCCCGCGTCTCGGGCCCGATCCGCAAAACGGTCGGCGCCAAGCCGCAGAATCGGATTCACGTAACTGAATAACACTATCGGTGCTCGAAGGTCGCTTCGTAAGCGGCCGATCGTGTCGAGAACGCCTGCCAGCGTGGTGCCTGCGGCCAGGGCGCGCTCTGTCGCGCGCTGGATCACCGGACCGTCGGCCAACGGGTCGGAAAACGGTACGCCAACCTCAATCACGTCTGCGCCGCCACGCTCCAGCGCACGCAGAATCCCCTCCGTGCGGGGCAGGTCGGGGTCGCCCGCCGTGATGTACGTGACGAGGCCAGGGCCATCAAGGGCGCTGCGCAAGCGGGCGAACGTCTCCGCGAGACGGCGCTGTGCAGGATGGACGAGGCTCATTTGAGCGCCTCCACCACGGACTGGACGTCCTTGTCGCCGCGCCCGGAAAGGTTCACGAGAATAACGGTGCCCTCCTCAACGTCGCGCACGAGTTGTGTCGTATAGGCAACCGCGTGTGCCGACTCGAGCGCGGGGAGGATTCCCTCGTGCCGTGCGAGTACCTGGAATCCTTCCAGCGCTTCTTTGTCCGATACATTCACGTACTCGGTGCGGCCAAGCTCGCGCAGCCACACATGCTCGGGGCCGATCGCCGCGTAATCGAGGCCGGCCGAGATCGAGTGGGTCAGCTCGATATTGCCCGCTGCGTCCTGCAGCACGTAGGTACGCGTGCCGTGCAGCACGCCGGTCGCGCCGCCTGCAAACCGCGCCGCATGGCGTCCTGGCGCAATCCGCTCGCCGCCCGCCTCGACGCCGATGAGTCGCACATCGTGATCCTCGATGAAGCCGTCGAACATGCCGATGGCGTTGCTCCCCCCGCCCACACACGCGACAACGATGTCCGGCAGCCGTCCCGCCTGACTCAGGATCTGCGCGCGCGCTTCGCGGCCAATGACGGATTGGAACTCGCGCACCATCAGCGGATAGGGATGTGGCCCGAGCGCTGAACCCAACAGGTAGTACGTGCTCGCGACGTTGGTCACCCAGTCGCGCATCGCCTCGTTGATGGCGTCCTTGAGCGTGCAGCTCCCGGCGTCGACGCGACGAACTTTCGCGCCGAGCAGCTCCATGCGGACGACGTTGAGCGCCTGACGCCGCATGTCTTCCGAGCCCATATAGACGTCGCACTCGAGACCGAGCAGCGCACATGCTGTCGCCGTGGCAACGCCATGCTGGCCGGCGCCGGTCTCGGCAACGACGCGTTTCTTGCCCATGCGTCTGGCAAGAAGGGCCTGCCCCAGGGCGTTGTTGATCTTGTGGGCGCCTGTGTGGGTGAGGTCCTCGCGTTTGAGGAAGATCCGTACGTGGGGCGGGTTCCGCGGCGAGTCTCTTTCGCATCGAGCCGCGGACCCGCCAAGGTCGAGGGACGGAGCGGACCCGCCGACTTCGGCCAAGCGTCTAGCCTCGTACAGTGGCGTGGGACGTCCGACATAGTGCTTCAGCAGCCCATCGAGCTCGTCGCGAAACGCCGCATCGGCGCGCGCAGCAAGGTATCCGGCCGTGAGCTCCTCGATAGGAGCCACGAGCGTTTCGGGGACGAAGCGCCCGCCGTACGCGCCAAAGTAGCCGCGTGCGTCAGGATCGCGTCTTCCGTAAACGGGACGTTCAGTGACGACCGATTTCGCGTCGCTCAAAGGCACTCCGTGCGCTCTCCAGAAAGCGCGCTACCTGCTCCGAGTTCTTCACACCGGGCGCGTCTTCGACACCCGACGACACATCCACGCCGAACGGCCCGACCCGCACGATGGCGTCGGCCACATTCGCACTCGTGAGGCCGCCCGCCAGGACAATCCGCCGCGTCCGCGCGACCGCTGCAGCCCGCTCCCAGTCGACCACGCGTCCCGTGCCGCCACGCTGTGCTCGATCGACCGCGTCCACGAGAAACGTCGTATTCACCGGCCACGCCGGACACGTCTCGTCCGCCTCGTCGACGTTGATGGCGCGCAGCACCGGTCGGCCCAATGCCGTCGCGTACTCTGCAGGCTCGTCGCCATGGAGCTGCACGGCCGAAATGCCGGTCTGCGCTACGACTTCCCGTATCCCGTCAATCGATTCGTTCACGAAGACGCCGACGGTCATCACGCCGTTCGGCACTGACGCGATGATTTCCCTGGCGCGCGACGGATCGATGTGCCTGGGGCTCTCGCGCCAGAAAACGAACCCGAGCGCGTCCGCTCCATGCCTGACGGCGTGGAGCGCATCGGGAAGTCGCGTAATGCCGCAGATCTTGACGAACATCACAAATGCCGGGATCCGGGATCCGGGATCCGGGATCCGGGATTCGCCGGAACCTCAGAACCATTTCGGATCCCGGATCCCGGATCCCGAATCCCGGACTCAGACCCGATTAGCGTCTTGATCGCAGCAACCGGATCCAGATCCGTCATGAACCGCTCGCCAATCAGGAACGCGCGGTAGCCGGCGGCCGAGAGCCGCTCGAGATCGGCGCGCGACTGCAGGCCGCTCTCGCTGACCGCAACGACGTCGCGCGGCATTCTGGCAGCCAGGCGATACGACGCGTCGACGTCAACCTGCAGCGTGTGCAGATTCCGATTGTTGACCCCGATGAGCCGGGCGCCCGCATCGACAGCGCGCGTCAGCTCCTCCTCGTCGTGCACCTCGACGAGCGTCGCCAGACCGAGCTCCAGCGCGCGCGCCTGAAGGCGCACCAAATCCCGCTGATCGAGCGCCGCTAGGATTAGCAGCACCGCGTCGGCGCCGGCGGCGCGTGCCTCCAGTAACTGGTATTCGTCGATCACGAAGTCCTTGCGCAGCAGCGGGAGCGATACGGCACGCCTCACGGCTCCGAGATGATCGAGTGAACCGTCGAAAAACGTCGGCTCGGTCAGCACGGAGATCGCCGCGGCGCCACCCCGCTCGTACTGCCTGGCGATCGCGGCAGGATCGTAATCGGCCATCAGCACGCCTCTCGACGGCGACCGCCGCTTGCATTCCGCGATGACGTTCACCCGTCCCTCAGCGGCAAGCGCCTGCGCGAACCGTGCGCCGGCCGGGGCCGCCTGGGCCGCGCGCTTCTCCAGGACGGCCAGAGGCGCGCGCTCGCGCCTGACCGCGGTGATGCGCTTCGTCGCGGCGACGATCGTCCGCAGCAGGTCGGGCGCGGCGTTCATGCGACCGCCACCTCCTGAGAGCTGCGCACCATCTTGTCGAGCGTCTCCCGCGCCGCGCCACTGTCGATGGCTGACGCCGCACACGCGATGCCCTCTCGCACGCTGCCCGCGCGCCCTGCGATGAAGAGGGCCGCACCTGCATTCAGCAGAACGACGTCTCGAGCCGGACCGTTCTTTCCGTCGAGGATGCCTCGCACGATCGACGCGTTCTGTGTGGCATCGCCACCCTGCAAATCGGCCGGCGACGCCTTGGAAATCCCGAATTCGGCCGGGTGGATGTAGAACGTGTTGACGCCGCCGTCTCGGCACTCCAGGACCTTCGTGTATCCAGTCGTGGAGATCTCATCGATGCCGTCCACGCCATGGACGACCCACGCACGCTCCGACCCGAGCATCAGCAGCGCACGTGCCACGAGGTCGGCGAGCTCAGGACGCGGCACGCCCACAACCTGGCGCCGAGCGCCTGCCGGATTGGTCAGCGGCCCGAGCAGATTGAAGGCCGTGCGAATGCCCAGCTCCCGCCTGGTTTGCGCGGCGTACTTCATCGAGGGATGGAAGGTCGGCGCGAAGAAGAACGCGATATTCGCCTCGTGCAGCGAACGCTCGACTACTGGCACCGGCGCCGCGATGTTGACCCCGAGCTGCTCGAACACGTCCGCGCTGCCGCAACGGCTCGAGACGGATCGATTCCCGTGCTTGGCAACCTTCACGCCGCACGCGGCGACCACCAGCGCAGCGGCTGACGAGATATTGAACGTGCCGGACCGGTCGCCGCCAGTCCCGCATGTGTCGAAGACATCACCGGCCGGGGACGACAGCTTGACGGCGTGTTCCCTCATCGTGCGCGCGAACCCGACCACCTCCGCCGGCCGCTCGCCCTTCATCACGAGAGCCGACAACAGGGCCGCCAGCGACGCGGACGACGCGCGTCCATCCATCACCTCGCGCATGGCGCCGGCCGCCTCATCGTCCGTGAGGTCCTCGTGCCGCACGAGCTTCTCGAGCAGTGCCGTGAACATGTGGCTTTCACTCACCCCAACAGGCCACGGAGACGCAGAGACACGGAGAACGACTTAAAGCTCTCGGGGACTGCCGGCGTGAGGGCAGGTGTCTCGCGGAGCCGGCCGACGCGGTCGCCAGAGAACCCCTGTGCCGAAATCAGGCTACAACGTCGCGCTTCTGGGTGGGCGTGCCGCGCGGCTGGCGGAGTCGAGATACCTGCTCTCGCGTCCGGCATCATGAAATGTCGCTCCACTTACAGCTCCAGAAAATTCTGCAGGATGCGCCGCCCCTCGTCGGTCAGCACCGACTCAGGATGAAACTGCACTCCATGCACCGGATACGCGCGATGCCGCACCGCCATGATGACGTCGTCCTCCCGCGTGCGCGCGGCGACCTCGAGATCCCCAGGAACGTCGGCGCCAGAAATGACTAACGAATGGTAGCGGCCCGCCTGGAACGGCTCCGTCATGCCCCTGAAGACCCCTTTCCCGTCGTGCACGACGGTTGACGTCTTGCCGTGCATCGGAGTGTTCGCTCGGCAGACCGTCCCGCCGTAAACCATGCCGATCGCTTGGTGCCCGAGGCAGACGCCGAGAATCGGCGTCCTGTGCCCAAGGCGGCGGATGACCTCCGGCGTGATGCCCGCGTCTTCGGGCCGCCCCGGGCCCGGGGAAATGACGATGCGATCAGGATTCATCGCTTCGACGCCGTCGACCGTGATTTCGTCGTTGCGATGGACGCGGATCTCCGCCCCCAGCTCCCCGAGGTACTGCACGAGGTTGTAGGTAAACGAGTCGTAATTGTCGATGACCAATAGCATGTCGCCCTACAATCCTCGCTGCGCCAGTTCGAGTGCCTGAATCACCGCGCGCGCCTTGTCGCGCGTCTCTTCGTACTCCGCCGCCGGATTCGAGTCGGCGACGATGCCGGCACCCGCCTGGACGTACGCCCGACCGTTCTCGATGACAACGGTCCTGATGGTGATGCAGAAATCGAGATTGCCGGCGAAGTCGAGATATCCAACGGCGCCCGCATAGACACCGCGCCGCCGGTTTTCCAGCTCGGCAATGATCTCCATTGCGCGCACCTTTGGTGCGCCAGACACGGTGCCAGCCGGAAAGCACGCGACGAGCGCATCGAGTCGATCTTTGCGATCGGACAGCTGTCCTTCGACGACCGACACCAGGTGCATCACATGCGAGTAGCGCTCGAGCGCCATGTACGTCGGCACTCTCACCGTGCCGTACGTCGACACCCGTCCGAGATCGTTTCGCCCGAGATCGACGAGCATCACGTGCTCGGCGCGTTCCTTCTCGTTTCGCTTCAGCTCGTCGGCGAGCCGGACATCTTCCTCCTCGGTGCCTCCACGCGGCCGCGTTCCGGCAATTGGATGCGTCTCGATGTGCTGTCCCTCCACGCGGACGAGCATCTCAGGCGACGACCCGACAATCGCGCGCTGCCCCATACGAAGGAAATACATGTACGGCGACGGGTTCACGTGGCGGAGCGCGCGATACGCCATGAACGGATCCGCATCGAAACACGATTCGAAGCGCTGCGACAGCACCACCTGGTAGATATCACCAGCGGCGATGTACTCCTTCGCCGTGCGGACCATGCGCTCGAACTCCTCGCGCGGCACGTTGGATCGAATGTCGATCGGCCGGCTCGCAGGCGCGGTGGCCTTGGACAGGGTGCGGTCGAGCTCGCGCTCGACGAAGTCAATCTTCGCGCGTGCAAACTGATAGAGCGACTCGAGGTCGTCGTCGCCCGTGATGCGGGCGTTGGCGATAATCAGAATCCGGTGCCGCACGTGGTCGAACGCAAGCACCGTATCGAAAATCATGAAGCCTGCCTCGTCTTCGACCTCCGCGGTGGGCTGCAGCTCCACCGGCTCGAACCAGGCCGCGGCATCGTAACCGAGATACCCGACGGCGCCGCCGGTGAAGCGCGGCAACCCGGGCACGAATGGCGAGTGAAGACCGGCCATCAGTTCACGCAGCACATCGACAAACGGCTTGTCCGACTGCGATGTCTCCCCGGCGCGATCGACAATCGTCTTGCCGCCGCGCGATCGCAGCACCAGGAACGGATCCTTGCCAAGAAATGAATAGCGCCCCACCTGTTCACCGCCCTCGACGGACTCGAGCAGGAACGCATAGTGGGAGTGTTCCGCGATTTTCAGAAAGGCCGACACCGGTGTCAGCAGATCCGCCACGATCTCTTTGCAGACGGGGACGAACGTCCCGCGTTGGGCGAGCTCTCGGAACTGGTCGAACGTCGTGACGCGCATCAGCGGATTCCTGTGCCCACACGGGCCTCAGAGGCACAGAGACACAGAGTGAACGTATTCATATTTTTTCTCTCTGTGCCTCTGTGTCTCTGTGGCCCGTCTCAGCGAATGCCGCCGCGTTCATGACGCCCGCTGGCGGTCGCTGACCAGTCCACCATTCGAACTGCCGCTCGGCCTGCGCCACCAGCATCGACAGCCCCTCCAAAGTGTTCGCGTCGAGCGGTGCGAGAACGCCTTCGCCGTCGATGTTGGTTGCCTGCCAGCCGTCGGCTCGCCGCCGCAGCGTATTGGCCGCGCCGACACGCCGCGTCAGCTCGTCGGAGCCGTTCGACGCGTTGAGCGCGTCCAGCTTGAACGGGATCGTGACGCTGGCGCCCGCGATGCCCAACCGATCGGCGAACGTCAGGAAATCTTCGAAGTCCGCCGCGCGCAGCGGCACGTACACAGCGTCGAGACGGGCCGCCGCGAATGCGGCGTTGTGCATGACCGGCGACAGCGAGTGCATCACGTTGTCACCCACGACCCCGTAGACGGCGGTGTGTGCTCCTGCCTCCCGAAACCGAAACCTGCCGATCATCACGGCGGCCGGGACCTGCCCGGGGGCCACGCCATGGCCACCATATGTCCACCGAGAGCCGAATCGCGCCGCGAGCAGGCGACTTGGAACGCCGGCGTCGCCCATGCCGATGACGACCGCGTCACCCCCCTTCGCGATGTCGAGGAGCGGCAACGTGTCCGACAAGCGGCTGGCGGTTATTGCCACCTTGATGACCGCCGCCCCGGTCGCCCGCATCGCGCGCGCGCGCGCACACAGGTCGTCGGGCACGCCGACGAAGTCATGCGATGAGACAACGACGCGTGGGGCGTGCTCGCGGATGAGGTCGTCGAAGCCTGCGCGCCACTCGACATCGACGTACTCGGCGCCGCGTGCGAGCGCTTCCGCCAGGAGCCGGCCACGCTCCTCCTCGCTCCCGTCGAAGCGGCCGCCCTCCCATCTCGGCCGGCACGTCACGATGGTCGGCGTCCGCCGGTTCTGGAGCGCGTGCGCCACGTCCGGTTCCGCAACGCCGTCGAGGCGCAACTCGACCATGTCGGCGGCGGTGGCATCGCGTGCCGCCACCAGTTCCGCCATCGTCGCGCCGGTCACCGTCTCGCAGAGCAGCGAAGGGTTCATGAAAATAAAAACGCCTCTTCAACCTGGCGGCTGAAGAGGCGTTCGGTCGGCTAAATTCGTGTGTGCGTCTTAGACGCCGGGCGCCCCTTCAGTCACGGTCCGATACCACCACCAGTAGCTGGCGGGGCTCGGAGACACGAGGAAGCTAAAGCGAACCGACATCGATTTCAAAACGGAGCCAGAACTGTACTCCAGCGGTTTTGTGGCTGTCAACCTACGCGGCCACACGCCCTTGCAGTTTCAGCGGTTTACCCGTATCTTCAACATGAGTTACCAGCATATGACCATGAAGCTCCTCGCCTGTGCGTTCGCGCTCCTCTTGTTCGCCGGTGCCGGTCTTTCGGGGCAGAGCCGCACCTTTCCCGTAGACGAGCTGAAAGCGGGCATGGTGGGCGTCGGCAAGACGGTCTTCGAGGGCGACCGCCTGGATGAGTTCAAGGTCCACATTCTCGGCGTCCTCCGCAACGTGATCGGCCCTCGTCGGAATCTGATTCTCGCGCGCCTCGAAGGCGGGCCGCTCGCCCAGACGGGTGTCATTGCTGGAATGAGCGGCAGCCCCGTCTATATCGACGGCCGGATGGTGGGCGCCGTGTCCTACTCGCTCGGACAGTTTTCGAAGGAGCCCATCGCGGGGATCACGCCAATAGCTGAAATGACCGAGGCCGCCACGTTTGCCGCGCCGCGGCGAGCGGCGGCACGGGTCGAGCTCCAGATGCCGCTAACGCCGGAGAGTCTGCGCGCTTCTCTCCGCCAGGCGTTCAGCTGGGCGCGTCCATTCGCCGACAGCCCGGCCGATGTCCAGGTGTTCGGCGGCACCGGTTTGAACGCGGGCATCGGCACACTGCTTCGGCCGATTGCCACGCCGCTGACGCTCGGGGGGTTCGACGCCGGGGTCATCGATCCCGTCGCCTCCGCCTTCAGCGATCAGGGGTTCGTGCCCGTCATGGCCGGCTCTGCCGTTGCTGCGCTTGCCCAGGCAAATGGCGGCTCCGCGGCGCCGCAGCCACTTCGTCCGGGCGACCCCGTCGGCGTTGCGCTCATGAGCGGCGATCTCGAAATCGGCGCCACCGGCACGGTGACGGAAGTCGACGGCACTCGCGTCTACGCGTTCGGGCATCCGTTCTACGGACTCGGACCGACGCAGTTTCCGATGACGCGCGCCTACGTTCACACGCTGCTCCCGAGCCTTGCCAACTCCATGAAGATTGCGAGCACGGGCGAAGTGATCGGCACCGTTCAACAGGATCGCGCCACCACGATCGCCGGTACGCTCGGACCCGGACCCACGCTCATCCCGGTTCGCATCAGCCTGACGTCGGACCGCGGCACGAAAAAGACGTTCAACATCGCCATGGTCAACGACCAGCTCTTTACGCCGCTGCTCGCGTATCTCTCGATCATCAACACGCTTACGTCGTACGAGCGGCAGAACGGCGCCGCCAGCTACGTCGTCCGGGGCTCGGCATCCGTCAAGAAGTACGGCGACGTCGCGTTCGAGGATCTGTTCACCGGCGATCAACCGTCGATTGGCGCGGCGACCTACGTCGTTGCTCCGATCAATCTGCTGCTCCGCAACGCGTTCGAGGACGTAGAGCTCGAGCGTCTCGATCTCGAGATCGATGCCAGCGAGCAGCCGCGCAGCGCGACGCTCGAGCGTGTGTGGATCGACGGCACTCGCGTCAAACCGGGCTCGAGGGTCGATCTCAAGGTGCTCCTGAGGACGTACCGAGGCGAGGCGATTACGAGGACGATTCCTGTGGACATTCCGCCGAGCGCACGCGGCTCGGTCTCGATCATGGTGACTGACGGCACGCGGCTTTCACAGTGGGAAGCGCGGGAGCTGCAGGTGCAGCCGCTACAGACGCGCGATCTCAGCCAGATGCTCCGCGTCCTCAACAACGCCCGCAAGAACAACAGGCTCTACGTGCGGCTCCTCGGCCGCGACCAGGGCGCCGTGGTCAAGGGCGAATCGCTCTCGTCGCTGCCACCCTCGGTGTTGGCGGTTCTCGAGTCGGACCGCAATGGCGGGAGCTTCAGGCCGTTGCAGAATGCGGTGCTGGGCGAGTGGGACATCGCCACCGAACATGCGGTCAACGGGTCGCGCACGTTGTCGCTGCCGATTGAGGAATGACCTGTAGGCGTAGGGCGGGCCTTTACGGCCCGCCTGGCGCGGCGTAAAGCCGCGCCCTACGAGACCTTCAGCTATGACCAAAGGTTTGAATCGGATCGTCATCGCAACGTTGTTCGTCTGCCTCGCGGTGGCGATTGGCCACGCCGCCCTGCCAACCTTCTGGCAGGTGTCAACCGAAGCCGAGTTCCTCCAGGGTGAGGTTGAAAACCTCTCCATCGATCAGTATGGCCGGCTGACGCTTGGTCCTGCGGTCGCTCCGGTGTACGAGTCGAGCGCGCCATTCCTCTGGACGCTCGTGAGCGGGCCGGACGGATCGTTCTTCATCGGCACCGGAAACGACGGACAGGTGTTTCGCGTCGACGCCAATGGCAGGAGCACGATCTTCTTCGATGCCGACGAGCTCGAAGTCCACGCAATCGTGCAGGCGCCGGGAGGCGGCATCTATGCCGCCACGTCGCCGGACGGAAAGATCTACAAGGTCGACACGGCCGGAACCAGCTCGGTGTTCTTCGATCCGCCGGAACGTTACATCTGGAGCCTGATCGTCGATTCAACCGGCAACGTGTTCGCCGGCACGGGCGACAAGGGAATCATCTACAAGATCGGTCCGGACGGAAAAGGCGCGCCGTTCTACAACACCAAGGCGACGCACGTCATGACGCTCGCCTTCGATGGCGCGCAGCGGCTCCTCGCCGGCACGGAATCGCCCGGGCGCGTGTTTCAGCTGGATGCGGCCGGTAAGCCGTTCGTGCTGCTCGACTCCCCGTACAACGAGATCCGCTCGCTTCGCGTGGATCCGAAGGGCGACATCTA